>Ga0265294_10000027_pt1 | contig 158969 bp, 128 predicted proteins | sample MunlanPumphouse3_FD_192504 | JGI IMG/M metagenome (GOLD analysis project Ga0265294, IMG submission 192504) | Groundwater microbial communities from a municipal landfill in Southern Ontario, Canada - Pumphouse #3 | ecosystem: Environmental > Aquatic > Deep subsurface > Groundwater | place... | reverse complement strand
ACCGGCGGTATTGCAGGAAAAGCCCAAATCCAATTGATTATCGAAGATTCTGAGGGGAATCCTGAAAAAGGTTTGGCTGGAATCGAAAAACTTTCAAGTTCTGATAAAGTTGTTGCATTGGTTGGCCCGGTGTTCACCGGTGTAACATTTGCTGTAGGTCAACGTTGCCAGGATGAGGGCTTGTTGATGGTAACACCTTCAGGAACACACGCCGACATCACCAATATTGGTGACTATGTCTTTAGAACCGTACCCAGTGATGGCTTGCAGGGAGAAGTCGCAGGAAACTATTTCTATGAAGTGCTCGGCGTGCGCAAACTTGGTGCTTTGTATATCAAGAACGATTATAGCCAAGGATTGTATGAAGGTACGAAGGCAAGCTTCGAGGCTCGCGGCGGACAGGTTACGATTGCTGAAACCGGACAGATCGGTGACAAGGATTTCAAAACCCAGCTTACCAAGATCAAGGCTGCCGCTCCTGATGCCATCTATATTCCAAACTATACAGCTGAAATGGCCCAGATTCTCGAACAAGCCAGTCAGCTTGGTGTGAACATTCCGTTCTTCTCGAGCGATGGTTTCTCGAACCCTGAAATCTACGACTTGGCGGGAGCCTATACCGATGGCGTGGTCTATGTCGGACCCACCAAGGTTGAGGAATCCGAGAAAGCCAAGGCTTTTGTTGACAAATACACTGCAACCTATGGATTTGCTCCCGATTCATTTGCAACCAATGCCTATGACGCTGCCTATATCCTTTTCGATGCACTTGAAAAGGTGTACAAAGAGACCGGCAAGTTTGATCGCAAGGCGATTCGCGATGCTTTCGCCGCCACCAAGGATTTCCCTGGTGTGAATGGATTGATCAATTTTGCTGAAAACGGAGACTTGGTTGCCTATCAGGGATTGTACAAGGTAGAAGGAACCACTCCTGTATACTTGGGTGCCTATACCGTGGTAGATGGAAAGCTTGTCGAGGTTAAATAGTCGTCAAGCGCGAGTTTCTTGCAGTACTGGTGTCCGGTATGCTACTGTGGCATCAGCGACATCACAGACCTCCGCGTGTTGCGGAGGTCTGTATCTTTAAGGAGCCTTGCCATGGGGTCAGCAGCTGAATTCTTCCAACATTTGATGAACGGCTTAACCTTAGGGGGTATCTATGCACTCATAGCATTGGGCTACACGATGGTCTACGGGATACTCAAGTTTATCAATTTCGCACACGGCGACATCTTGATGGTGGGATCCTATATCGGATTGTTTGTCTACAATGCAATCAGGGGTCAAATCCTTGGTTTTTGGACTATCATTGCATTTTTCCTTTCAATGTTGGTCGGTATGGTGTTCAGTGCCGTGTTAGGGATTGCCATTGAACGAATCGCTTACAAGCCACTACGGAAGGCGACACGATTGGCTCCTTTGTTATCTGCTATCGGAGTATCGTTCATACTTTCCAACCTTGCAGCCTGGATGTGGGGTACAAAATCAAAGAAATTAGAGTATCCGTTTAATAATGCACCGCTACATATCGGTGGTGTGGCGATCACTCCGCACCAGATTCTTATCCTGGTGGTGGTTATTGTCATGATGGTTGCATTAAAACTGTTTATTGACCGTTCAAGGATGGGCAAGGCAATGAGGGCGACGAGCCTGGACCAGGACACGGCAAAATTGATGGGTGTCAAGGTCGACAGGATCATAGCATTGACATTCGCCATCGGTTCGGCTTTAGCTGCAACAGCGGGGTTCTTGATTGCCTTGGAAATCAAAGTGTATCCGAGCATGGGCACCATGACCGGACTGAAAGCCTTCGTTGCTGCGGTTGTAGGGGGGATTGGGAACATCTCAGGTGCCATGGTTGGTGGCATCCTATTGGGGTTGATTGAGACGTTTGGGGTTGCCTTGATTGGAATTCCCTATGGATTGCGTGATACCATCGCCTTCGCCGTGTTGATCATCATATTGTTGGTGAAACCCGAAGGGTTATTGGGTAAAGCAGAAAAGGAGAAGGTATAATGTTAAACTTTGTCCTTTTGATATTCATCTACAGCGGCATCTACGCTCTCATGGCAATGGGGCAAAATGTAATCACCGGATATGTTGGCCTTTTGTCACTGTGCCAGGCAGGCTTCTTTGCCATCGGTAGTTACGCCACGGCAATCTTGAGTGTCACCTATGGATGGAATTTCTGGCTCACCATTCCGATTGCCGGTGTGTTGGCGGCTTTATCAGGGGTCCTGATTGGATTGCCGACATTACGGTTGAAAGGAGATTACCTGGCTATCGCGACATTGGGATTTGGCGAGATCGTTCGTAATATCCTTAATAACTGGGATAGCCTTACCAGAGGGCCGATGGGAATTCAACGCATACCGATGGCAACAGTGTTCGGTCTAAAGATAAGCCCATATGAAAAATGGGGTTTTTTGGTGATGGTGTGGATCTTTGTATTAGTCGGATACCTCTTTTTCAGGCACCTCGCACGTTCACGAATGGGTAGGGCCTTGGAAGCGATCAGAGAGGATGAGATAGCGGCCTCTTCGATGGGAATCAATACCACCAAATACAAAGTGTGGGCATTTGCCCTTGGTGCGTTTGCAGCCGGGGTGGCCGGTAGTCTCCAGGCAGTGTTCACACTTTCAGTCTCACCAGGAACATTCACCTTCATGGTGTCCATCATGGTGCTCTGCATGGTTGTGCTTGGAGGAATGGGTAATTTCCTGGCAGTTATCCTCGGGGCATTTCTCATTCAGTTCATTTCCTACTTTCCGCAGTTGGTCGGACTTTCAAATATCATTCCACCACAATTCAAGCAGGTGCTTTTCGGCCTGATTCTGGTGGTGATGATGATTTGGCGACCCCAAGGAATCCTGGGGCGTGCTCCGAGGATGACGCTCAATCCAAAGAAAAAGCAACCTAAGGATAGCGACGGAGGTGAGAAATGATCTTGCTGGAGACCAAACAGCTCACCAGGGCATACGGCGGAGTAATTGCTGTCAGTAAAGTTGATTTTGAAGTCGAACAAGGGTTGATTACAGGTTTGATAGGTCCTAACGGTGCTGGTAAAACCACACTGTTTAATAATATCACAGGATTGGACGTGCCTACTTCAGGGACCGTACATTACAAGGGAAAAGAGATCACCGGTAAAAGTGCTCACTCAATCTGCAGGATGGGTGTTGCAAGGACATTCCAGAATATTAGACTGTTCAAAGAGTTGACCGTGCTTGAGAATGTGATGGTGGGAAGGCATTTCAAAGTTGGCACATCACCTACAAAAGGCCGGTTTGGCTCGGTTCTGAAGAGTTTTATCTCATTAGGCAACGAAGAATTTGAAATGAAGAAAGAAGCACTGCATTGGCTTGATTTCTTTGAATTGGGTGAATTGTCTGACGAACTTGCGAAAAATCTTCCCTATGGGCATCAGAGAGAGCTGGAGATTGCCAGGGCATTGGCAACCGAACCATCCTTGCTGTTCCTTGATGAACCTGCTGCTGGTATGAACCCGCAAGAAACCGAGCATTTGATGTCAACAATCAGGCGAATCAGGGCGCTTGGGATTACTGTCGTGCTCATAGAACATGACATGAAGCTTGTGATGAATATCTGCGATACCATTACAGTACTCAATTATGGTCAGAATATTGCCCAGGGAACTCCCAAAGAAATCAAGCGCAATCCTCTGGTAATTGAAGCCTACCTGGGAAAGGAGGATGAATGAGCGAACTTTTGACCATTGAGAACATTGGAGTGACCTACGGCAATATCAGAGCGCTGCATGATGTCAGCATGCATGTGAAAGAGGGTAATATCGTATGTTTGATCGGAGCCAATGGTGCTGGTAAAAGCACATTGCTTAAGGCAATCGTAGGACTAGAGCCTTTGGTAACAGGTATAATTTCTTATAAAGGAACGGTAATCGGGAATAGCCAAAACTCAAATAGCAATAAGCGGCGATTAATACAACTACTCAATTTCCGCGATAAAAAGAAGCTCCACCATGGTCCGAAATCCTTGAGAACAGATGAAATTGCCAGTCTGGGAATTGCGATGGTCCCCGAGGGACGACGTGTTTTTGCTGATATGACGGTTGAAGAAAACTTAGATATGGGTGCCTTCTTAGTCGAAGACGAGGCGATGATTACCAAGAAAAAAAAGGAAATGTATGATTTCTTTCCAATATTGGGAGCTAGGAGAAAACAAAAAACTCGCTCACTCAGTGGCGGTGAACAACAGATGATGGCTATTGCCCGGGCTCTCATGGCTTCTCCGAAGCTACTATTGCTGGATGAACCGGGATTAGGATTGGCTCCGCTGATTATCCAAGATATCTTTGAGAAGATCGCAATCATCAATCGTGAAGAAAACGTGACCGTCTTTCTCGTCGAACAGAATGCGAGGATGGCGTTGAAGTTATCCGATGAAGGGTATGTAATGGAAAATGGAGTGATTGTACTATCAGATACGAGTCAGGCATTATTAGAGAATGAGAAAGTTCGTGCGGCCTATCTCGGTGAATGACGTTTAGCTGGAATTTGATTAGACTCTGGGATACAATGTGGATAGTTATTTGAAATAGAACGTCCGGCTATGGAGGATCGAGATGATTATTGAGAGAAGGATGACGCGGAATCCTGTCACCGCAACTCCTGACATGTCAGTTGCTGAAGCTTCTGCACTTATGAAACGCGAGAAGGTTCATCGGCTCCCAGTATTGGATAAAGATAAAAAACTTGTCGGCATCATCTCCGAAAAGGATATTCTCTATGCTTCGCCATCTCCGGTAAGTACGCTTTCAATTCATGAGATGGCATACCTATTATCACAATTGACAGTGAAGAAATTGATGACTCGCGACGTTGTGACCATCGATAAGGATACCACGGTTGAAGAAGCTGCCAGACTCATGGTGGACCAAGACTTGTCCAGCCTTCCGGTGTTGGAAAATGGGAAACTCATAGGAATTGTCTCTAAAAGTGACTTATTCAAAATACTTCTGGAGTTGTTCGGTGCTCGCCATTATGGGGTGAGGATGAGCTTCCTCGTCGAAGACAAACCGGGTGCGATCGCAGAAATTTCCGGTGCGTTATCCCAACACGGTGTCGACATCATCGCCTTCGGGACCTTTATGGGAACAGATAGTTCTAATGCTATTTGCACGATCAAGATGCAGGGAATATCAGTTTCTGACGCCGTTGATATCATCAAGCCTTATGTGCTGCAGATAATGGATGTCCGCGAGGTGTAAATGGATTTCAAAGATATTCTTGAAAGGTGGGAGAATTCACCACAAGGAAAGGAAGCGGTTGGAGACAGCCGCTTTTCGCATATTTTAAGGGAAAAAGGGGATCATGGACATCCAGGATCAAACACCAATAAAGGGTTTTCAAAAATAGCTATGAAACGGATGCCGGCAGAGGATTCGTTAGACCTTCATGGCTACACATCGGATGAGGCCCGATTATTGACCGAGCAATTCATCCATGAATCTTTTAAACAGGGATATAAAAAAGTTATTATCATTCATGGGAGAGGCTTGCATTCGGCAGACGGGAAGCCGATCTTGAAAGATGTCGTTGAAGATACGTTACGTCGAATACATAATGTATACACCTTTACAAAAGCATCCCAAACAGATGGGGGTAGCGGTGCGTTGTGGGTATTCTTGCGGCGTGGAATCAAATGATATGATTTAGCGTTCGCGATAAATGATGCGCCCTCTGGTCAGATCATAAGGCGACAGAGCGACTCGAACCGAATCCCCGGGCACGATCCGGATATAATGTTTTCTCATCTTGCCTGATAGGTGGGCAAGGATCACATGTCCGTTTTGTAATTCGACACGGAACATGGTGTTTGGCAAGGCTTCTTTTACGATGCCTTCCACTTCAATTGCTTCTTCTTTGGCCACAAAACCTCCAACACCCTCAAAGTACGGGACTTGGGAATTGTATGGGAAGGTAATTTTTTTGTCAACGCTATCAGTGTGCTAGAAATGTAAGGTTATGCAATAGAGCCTATGAAAAAGCTTCGCCGAAGTATGCGAACTCACTGAGTCGATCTGCTGATTTTAATAGCATCGCTGATATATGGATTTTGATTGATATGTTCACAGAACTCATTATAATGGACCTGGTGAAGAAAATCTGGTCAAAGAGGGACAACAATGATCGTAACGAAAATTAAAGATCTAGCTCGCTATAAAGGATTGGGAACTCACTTGGATACTGCGATTGATTGGTTGTTAAAAGGTTCATGGGAGCATCATGAAGGTGATGGAAGAGTAGATATCGACGGTGACAATGTATTCGCGCTCTACCAATCGTACGAATCAAAATTGCCTGAGAACGTTCGTTTTGAAGCTCATGATGTTTATATCGACATCCAGCTTCTTGTTTCCGGTGAAGAAGAGATTCATGTCCAAAACCGGCACGAATTGGAAATCGAGCAGCCGTATGCATTCGATGTCGAGTTCCAGAAAATTCCCAGTTATTATACGGCACACGTGTGCGTATTAACACCGCATGTGGCTGCGATACTGTTTCCTGAAGATGCCCATCGACCTGGCATCCGACACAACGGGAAAGCGGTATCGTGCCGAAAGGTAGTATTGAAAGTTAAAATCTGACATTGTATTGGAATAAAAACTGACAGCCGGTTGGTATTACTACAACCGGCTGCATTGCGTTATCCCTACGAACCCTAGGCCTTGAACAGGGGTACGAAGATATTCCAATACCCCATGACGAATACGGTGATGACGATCAGCGGCAATACGTACGTTACATATGCGCGTGTCCATTTTGGAAATTTCAGGCCTTTACCGGTGTCAGCTTCAGTAACGAAATTTTTCCAGCCCCATCCTCGTTTCGAACAACAGAAAAATAGAAAGACTAATGATCCGAGGGGCAATAGTGTAGAACTGACAATGAAATCTTCAAGATCCAACACGCCTGAGCCAGGTCCTAAGGGTTGGAATCCAGAAAGGAAATTGAATCCAAGCACGCAAGGCATTGACAGGATGATGATTGCCGCCACATTGAAAGCAACGGCTTTCTTTCGTGACCAATGCTTGACATCTATCCAATAGCTCACGATATTCTCGAAGACCGCAATCAAAGTCGAAAGGGCGGCAAAACTAAGGAACAAGAAGAACAGTGCCCCCCATAATCCCCCTCCGGTCATTGAATTGAAAATATTTGGTAAAGTGATAAAGATTAATGATGGCCCGGCATCGGGACTCACACCGAAGGCAAAACAAGCCGGGAAAATTATCAATCCACTGAGAAGTGCTACCGAGGTATCAAGAGCGATGATATTCACACTTTCTCCAGTGAGTGTACGTTCCTTACCTATGTACGACCCGAAAATTGCCATACTTCCGATCCCAAGACTCAACGTGAAAAAAGCCTGCCCCATAGCTGCATAAATAGCATTCCAAAGCCCTGAATCAGCCAAACGGTTGAAGTCAGGCAATAGATAAAAACGAAGGCCTTCTGCGGCGCCGGGAAGCGTGACCGATTTGATTACTAACAGTATCATGACCACGAACAATATTGTCATCACAACTTTTGTAATTCGCTCGACCCCTTTCTGTAACCCTATGATACAGGTTCCCATACCCAGAATCACGGCCAGGATCATCCAAAACGTCATTTTCAACGGATCCGCAAGTAAGGTTCCGAAATAGTTGCCAACAGAGGAGGCATCAAAACCCCGCAATCTTCCTGTAGCCATGGCAAAGAAATAATGGAGGAGCCAACCACTAACCGTGGTATAAAACATCATCAATACATAGTTTCCTCCTATCGCTATCGGTCCATACGCATGCCATTTTGTTTTCTTGGGTTCCAAAGTCTTCAATGCAAGACCGATATTTTGTTTGGAAGCTCTTCCGACTGCAAATTCCATAACCATGATAGGTAACCCCAATATCACGAGAAATACCAAGTAGATCAGTACGAATGCCGCACCACCATGCTTCCCGGTGATAAATGGAAATCTCCACACATTTCCCAAACCGATGGCACAACCTGCCGACAATAAGATAAACCCCAAACGGCTCGCTAACGTCTCGCGTCCTTTACTTTGTTCCATAACACAACTCCATGATGTCTGATTGCCAGTATGAGAGCATACTGCCGGCAAGTGTAAACGCTAGGGTTTTAGAATGCAAGATACTTTTCATCCTTTCCTTGACATTGGTGCCACAGGAAAGGCACAATATGCTCATAAGGCTTCAGATGCTTAAGGAGTAAACCCCATGGACACACGCTCGATTCTCTATTCCTATCTTTCTTCGCTTCCCTTGGAACGATTGGATGCCGGTATGGTCGCATATGTTGCGGCACTGGAAAAAGTTTCTCAGGTCGCCCCTTCGATTGCTTCCAGAATAGTGAATGAACTGAAAGATCAAAGAAGCCATCTCAAGCTCATAGCCAGTGAGAATTTCAGCAGTCTTTCGTGCCAGTTGGCCATGGGGAACCTTATGACCGACAAGTATGCCGAGGGGTATCCGTTCCATAGATTCTATGCCGGTTGCGACAATGTTGATGCGATCGAAGATGAAGCTGCACGTCTTGCATGCCAATTGTTCGGTGCGGACCATGCATACGTGCAACCCCATAGCGGAGCTGATGCAAATTTATGTGCTTATTGGGCAATCTTGAATGCCCGTGTCCAAACCCCCGAATTGGAAAAAATTGGAATCACCAATCCTAGCGAATTGGATCGTGTCCAATGGGACGCGATTCGCCATAGCTGCGGCAACCAACGTCTATTGGGTCTTGATTACTATTCAGGTGGTCATTTGACACATGGGTATCGTCAGAATGTATCCGCACAGATGTTCGATGCATATACCTATACGGTAGATCGCGAAACAGGATTGCTCGATTATGATGCCATAGAGCAGCTGGCGATTGAGATTAAACCGTTGATTTTATTAGCTGGTTATAGTGCTTATCCGCGATTGATTCATTTTGAGCGTCTGGCAGAGATAGCAAAGAAAGTCGGAGCGACCTTTATGGTCGACATGGCCCATTTTGCAGGACTTGTTGCCGGAAAAGTAATGACCGGATCCTATGATCCGGTTGCTTGGGCGGATGTGGTGACCACCACCACCCATAAAACATTGCGCGGACCCCGTGGGGGAATGATTCTTTGTAAACAAGCCTATGCGGATGCTGTCGATAAGGGATGCCCGTTGGTCATAGGAGGCCCGCTTCCTCATATGATCGCTGCAAAAGCAGTAGCGTTTGCCGAAGCCTTGGATCCTTCTTTTACGATCTATGCAAACAAAATTGTCGAAAACGCAAAAACATTGGCAAGAAGTTGCATGGAACTGGGCATCGGTGTGGCTACCGGCGGAACCGACAACCACCTCATGTTGCTCGATGTACGACCATTCGGACTCAATGGGCGCCAAGCAGAAACCGCGTTACGAGAATGTGGCGTGACCTTGAATAGGAATGCACTGCCATTCGATCCGAACGGACCTTGGTACACGAGCGGTTTGAGAATCGGCACTCCTGCGGTCACGACATTGGGTATGGGAGCCGGTGAAATGAAGGAAATCGCAGCAATCATCAAACTTGTGCTTTCCTCAACGCGACCTGCCAAGATCACGAAGGGTGAAAAGGCAGGGCAATTGAGCAAGGCCAAGACCATTACCGATCAAATGGCAGCAAAAGAAGCTCGATCAAGGATAAAAGCCCTGCTCGACGCATTCTTGCTTTATCCTGAACTGGATGGTGAGTTTCTGCAGAAATATGTTCTGATGAACGAGTAGATATTTGGATCAAAGGAGATCGTGATGAGCAAGATTCCTACAGATTTGAGGTATTCTAAAGATCATGAATGGGTGAGGATCGTACAAGACGCAGCTTTGGTTGGCATTACTGATTACGCACAGGACTCATTGGGGGAAATTGTATTCGTTGAACTTCCTCCTGTGGATGAAGCCTATGCTGCAGATGAAGAAATTGCCAATATCGAATCTGTCAAGGCTGCTTCAGCTATCTATAACCCTATCGCCGGGACTGTGTCTGCGGTGAATGACGAACTCGACGGATCGCCCGAGTTGATCAATGAAGATTGCTATAAGCATTACCTGTATCAACTCAAGGACTTCAACAAAGCCGATGTCGAAGCGTTATTGGATGCCAAAGGGTATGAGGAATTCCTGAGAACTCTCTGATACGATCGTGTCTAACTACAAAATATTACTCTTTTCTCATGATAAAAATAACGGTTTAGAGTATTGACACTATAGGCTGCTATTGATAATTTGTAAAAACTACAAATAGAAAATTATTACAGAGGTTATCATGAGAAAAAGAGCGATCGTTCTATTGTTGGGCATACTGATTGTATCCGGCGTTTTCGCTAGTTCATCTCGGTTTATCCCGTTTGTTGAAACTGAACAGGGTTTGATTTCAGTACTGTCCCATACCTACCAAAATGGAACCTCTGAAATCTCTGCAGGGACTGATTTTGATTTCAGGAATAACGGTGGTCAAGAGATTGCCTTTCCATTTTCCCGATACGTTGTCGGTGCCACGATAGCCAATACCCACAGGGCATGGCTCACATACCAGCCCTTGCGTCTCGAGACCAATGTCACCTTCAGGGACGCTGTTACAATTGGGAATGTGCTCTTTGCCGCTGGCAGTCAAATGGATCTGCTCTACAGCTTTCCATTTTATCGGTTCTCCTATACCTATGACGTGTTGTCGAAACATGCGGAAGCTGATGTAGGCATAGGCCTTGCGTTGCAGATTCGCAATGCTTCCATAGTGTTTGAGAAAGTTGATGGAACTGCCCAGTATGTATCGCAGAATTTGGGATTCGTTCCCGCGCTTGTTCTCTATTCGCGCTATGAATTCCCTTTTGGCTTGGTTCTCTCTGCAGAGATTACCGGTATTTATACCTATTTGAAAGGACTTAATGGAGCGAACTTCACCTTCGAAGGATCGATCTTGGATGCATCTCTGAGGATGGGGTATCTTGTTGGAGATGACGTGCAGCTGTTTGGCAATCTCAGGTTCTTTGGCGGGACGGCAAACGGTACGAGTGGTTATGAAGTCGATGCATGGACGGAGCCAACTACCAGATACACTAAAAATAACATTGCAGCCATTACGGTCTCAGTCGGAGTGAACAAATCCTGGTAATATTGCCAAACGTACAGTATTGTCAGCTTCGGGCAAGTGGTCTACACTGAAACGAAGGTTTGTTGTCTTTTGACCGGGAGGCTTCATGACACCGTATATTCCCCATACAGATGACGATCGAAGGAAGATGCTTGCGGCTATCGGTATTTCTTCGATCGATCAACTATTCGCCGATATCCCGGAAGAGGTTCGGCCGGAGCCCTCGTTATTCAGTCAGAAAGGACTGAGCGAGGCTGAAACTTTTGCGCATCTTGCCGCTCTTGCCGCCACTAATAAGATGATGGTTCCGTTTATGGGACTCGGTTCGTATGACAGACTCATCCCCGCTGCGGTAAAAGCTCTCGCCTCATTACCAGCATTCGTGACCGCTTATACACCGTATCAACCTGAAATATCGCAGGGATTATTGCAGGCAATTTTTGAATACCAAAGCATGATATGTGAATTGACAGGTATGGAAGTGTCGAATGCATCATTGTATGATGGTAACTCTGCGGCTGCGGAAGCTGCCGCGATGATGCTCTCATCCAAACGTAAGAGCACTACTATCCTGATATCCTCGACAGTCCACCCATTCATGCTCGATGTAGTACATACATGGGCTATGGGGACAGGCTTTGTTATCAAGGAAGTGAATGTTTCGGATGGTAGTTTCTCCATCGACTCACTTGATCGGCTTATCGATGACAGTGTTGCGGGATTAATCGTTCAAAGCCCTAACCGCTATGGAGTGGTTGAAGACTACACCGGTGTGGCAGATTTGCTGCACCGACACAAAGCGATGCTGGCAATTTCCAGCGATCCGTTATCGCTTGCCTTGTATTCGTCACAAGCTGAATGGGATGCTGACATCGCGTTTGGCGATACCCAACCATTAGGCCTGCCGATGTCATTCGGAGGACCTTCCTGCGGTTATATCGCAGTACACAAAGAATTGATGCGGAAGATGCCGGGGCGAATTGTTGGCCAAACACTCGACAATCGGGGCAACCGGGCATTCGTACTGACATTACAGGCTCGTGAACAACATATCAAGCGTGAACGGGCAACCAGTAATATCTGTTCGAACCAGGCACTTGCCGCTTTGACCACGACGATTCACCTTTCTATGATCGGATGGCAGGGTATGGTTGAGGCCGCCAATCAAAGCTTGGCGAAAGCCCATTACCTTGCTTCCGAATTAACTGCATTGCCACATGTCCATTTGGCATGGGACAAGCCGTTCTGGTGTGAATTCACCCTCCGTCTCGAACATCCGGAATTGATTGACAAGTTGTTGAATGCCTTGGCTGACCAACATATGCTCGGTGGTGTAAAGCTCTCAAGACTGACCAACGATTCCGAGAATGACGCTCTTTTGGTCGTTGCTGTTACGGAAAAACGAACAGAGGAACAACTGCGATGTTACATTGAAACCGCGAGGAGGGTCTTGGCATGACTGAACCGTTGTTAATCGAACTTTCCCGTCAAGGAAAGCAAGCTTATTCTTATCCTGTGTCGTCCCTAACAGTTCCAGAAATCCAGGAACATCTCAAGCGTAAAAAACCTGCTGCATTGCCAGAGCTTTCCGAGCTTGATGTTGTTCGCCACTTCTCACGCCTTTCGACAAAGACATTCGGTGTTGATTACGGTGTGTATCCATTGGGCTCTTGTACGATGAAATACAATCCCAAGATCAATGAACAGGTTGCCGCAATCGAAGCGTTTAATACTATCCATCCATTACAACCGGAAGAGACCGTACAGGGTGCTCTGGAGCTGATGTATCGGCTGCTTGAAACGCTCTCGGTCGTTACCGGCATGAGCTGGGGTACGTTGCAACCCTCAGCCGGCGCGCATGGTGAATACACAGGGTTGAAGATAATCAAAGCCTATCATTTGGCACACGGGGATGAGAAGCGAACCAAGGTCATCGTTCCAGTCTCGGCTCACGGAACCAATCCGGCTTCGGCGGCCCTCAATGGTTTTGATATCGTTGAGGTTGCGACCGATAACCACGGTCTTGTCGATATGGATGCTTTGAAGATCTTGCTCGATGATTCGGTCGCGGCGATCATGTTGACCAACCCGAATACGCTGGGCTTGTTTGAAAAAGATATTCGAAACATTGCCGATGCCGTTCACAAGGCTGGGGGGTTGCTGTATTACGACGGGGCAAACCTCAATGCAATCATGGGGATGGTGCGGCCGAAGGATATGGGATTCGATGTAGTACACCTGAATCTACATAAAACCTTTTCGACACCACACGGGGGCGGTGGCCCTGGTGCCGGTCCGGTTATGGTAACTGAAGGATTGGTCGATTACCTTCCAAAACCTGACATAACCAGGAAAAACGGAATGTATGCCTTTGATTGGGGTTCGCAGCGCTCTATTGGGAAAGTCTCTGGATTTTGGGGGAATTTCCTCGTATTGGTCCGGGCATATGCCTACGTTGTCCAAATGGGCTTGGAAGGCTTGCGAGAAGCTTCGAGACATGCTGTTTTGAACGCCAATTATTTACTGTCTCTTTTGCAAGGATTATTCGATTTGCCGTATGGAACGCGATGCATGCATGAATTTGTCGTGTCAGGACAAAGCTTAAAAGATAACCATCAGATCACGGCTTTGGATATTGCCAAGATGTTGCTTGACAGAGGATATCATCCTCCCACGATCTATTTCCCGCTAATAGTACATGAAGCTATGATGTTTGAACCGACTGAGACCGAATCGATTGATGATCTGGAGGCAATGGCCGATGTACTGAAGGAACTCGTTGCTTCAGCCAAAGAAGATATACAACGGGCGAAGGATGCACCTCAGAAGACAATTATCGGAAGGGTCGATGAAGTCTCCGCTGCAAAATTCCCAATTCTTCAATGGAATGCCAATAGTATACAGTAAAAATTCGAATGAAAAGGAAATCGTATGCAGTCATTTAAGACAGATGTGGTGGTGATAGGTTCCGGTTTGGGTTCGTTGACAGCAGCTGCGTTGTTAGCCAAACGAGGACTCAAGGTAATGGTTGTTGAGCAACATTTTCAACCCGGAGGCTCCTGTGGAGCTTTCAGACGCGAGGACAGAACCTTCGACCAAGGGACTTCTATGCTCTTCGGATTCGGAGAAATCGGATTCAATCCCCATCGGTTTGTAATGAACGAACTATCCGAACCGATTTCCGTCATCAAACACCGAGAACTGTATCGTCTCAATTATGCTAAACATCCAATATTGTTTGATAAAGACATTGATAAATATCTGGAATTCCTAAGCGGTCTTTTTCCGGAGGATATCGGTGGTATTCGTGCCTTCTATGATTATATCGGTGATTTGTATCATCATGTCATTGCTGTGGATCCCGTATGTATCGCACCCTCTGAAATACCAAATTCCGACGGAGCAAAACGATTTTTACGTAATCCGGTCCGGAATATCAAACTATTGCGGTTGCTCAACCAAAGTGCCGGGCAGCTGATGAGAAAGTTTGTCACGTCAGAACGTGTGTTTGGATTTTTTAACAAACTGACAAGTACCTATTGTTATACCACGTTGGATGAAACTCCGGCGATCTTGGCAGTTACCATGTTCATGGAAAACCATACCGGAGGGAGTTATTACCCGGTAGGGAGTTCGCAGCAATTACCGGGTAAACTGGAAAAGTCTATAGAAGAACACAGCGGGACCATTCTGTACGATACGAAAGCTGTCGGATTAAAATTCCTCGATGGGAATCCCAGGATGGTCGTTGCTGAAAGTCCGTCAGGCACGATTGAAATAACCGCTGATGAAATCATATATGGCGGAACTCTGTTGAATCTTTACACCAAGATGATCGACGAAGAACACAGGGATCCAGCAATGGTTGAGAAGGTCAAGAATTATGCGATGACGTATCCGAGCGTTGTGCTTTATTGCGTTGTCGATGCTTCGGTGTTACCTGAAGGAACCCTTCCCATCGAGATGATGGCTGACAACCCCGATGCATTGGATGAAAAGGAAGTGACGGTATATGCCTATTCTTTAGCAGATAGGTCCATATGCAAACCTAATGAACATGTGGTGATTGCCATCGGTCCTTCGTTACGAGAATGGCCATCACCGGCTTCCCCCGGTTACAGAAACAAGGAATACGCTCAATTCAAGCAGGAAGAACTCGATAGGCTTATCGGGGTGTTGGAAAGCCATTATCCAGGATTTTCAGAAGGGGTGATCCATGCGGAAGTGGCGACCCCTTCGACCATTGAATATTATGTGATGAAGGAAAAAGGATGTGTGGCAGGTCCCAAGCAGATGATGGGACAGGACCTGTTAAGACGACAACATGCCAAAGGACCTTGGCCAACGCTTTTCTTCTGTGGAGAGGGGACAGTGATGGGCACCGGTAGTCCGTCTGTGACAATCAGCGGGATCGGGGCGGCGAACATGGTGCTCCGCAAGAGAAAGATGAAAGAATACCGGTACTCTGAAAAAACGAAGAATGTGGTTGAAGTGATTGCCCAAAACGCTCCTGAACCTCGTCTTGACGGGAAGAGGGTCATCCCCTCGCTTAACAAGGTTGAAGGTGATGCAATGATAGCGCTTCACGATGTTGCCACTGCGTGTCAATGGTGCGACCCTGCTGTTTGTATCCAAGCGTGTCCCGGTGCTATCGATATCAGAGCGATCATGCGACGCTTGGAATGTGGTAATTTATTCGGTGTTTACAACATCCTCAAGCTCCACGCGGATCATGAAACAGGGCAACTTGTATGTGCCTCCTGTAGCGCCCCTTGCGTTGATTCCTGTTTGCGATCTACATTTGATGACGAACCTGTCGCAATTCGATCGGTATTGTTGAAAGCTTTCGAGGAAGGGTCTGCTCAATTTGCCAAACAATCTTCAACTTAAGGAGCTACCGGCTTGTCAAGGATGCCGATAAATAGTGGTAACTCAGTTGTCCTATCAATGATCGCGTATAAGAACGGGCGGTCAAAAACAATACGTTTGATTTCCTGAGGAGCCATCGCCGTGGCTTTCATCACTACTGAAGTGACCGCCGCGGCTTCGGTTCCCACCTCATCGACTTGAATAAAGCTCTTATGTTTCACATCGCTGATAAACAGATCTTTTGTCCCGGCCTCGCTCATCAATGAAAAATCGGCTTGATCGGGTAAGAAGGCAATTTTCATTCCCATTGAAGCCAAATCGGTGATAAGACTGACTTCATATGTTGAAGTAAATGTGGGTATGGCGAGATCGACTTCAGCCGAAACAATCGAATGTTTTCCATTAAGTACCGAAAACAAATCCCGGGGATCTTGGTGTTCAAACCAAGATCTGATGGATAATCCTTCTTGCGGTATCAGTGCCGCAAACCAATACCGTCTTCCTTCGTAAGGCATCATGATTCCCTGTGCTTGATTGAAATCAATGTACTGCATGCTGCGAATGGTGTGCATAAACGGTCTCATGATATCCTCTGACTGAGCATGAAAGATTTGTTCACGAGTCCGTTTCACTTCGAAAGGTTCTTCCCAATCAGATTTAAAATAACTGGCATTGATCAACATCACCAACATGTCTGCAGACGTACGGTCGATGATCGAATCGATTTTATCTTTTGTTGATTTCGCAATCCATGAATTGATGGTCTTAGCTGCTTCCTGATCATTGAAATCGATACTTTTCGCAGTCGCCTTAAAGTAATCAGCATTTATCTGTAAGAATTTTTGGGCAACATGATAATCATGTTGCACCCAAATGGAATTTGCGATTTCCACTATGGTATTCTTTTCTGTATCGGATAATGCATCTATCCAGAAAGCAACGTTCTTATTAAGATCTTCCAGAGAGGCCTTCGGCGATAGTACCTTTACCATCGCGGCTTTTGTCTCTCCTTGAGCGCCGTTGGCACTCATGCCAAGAGCTAGATATACGGAGAGCGGACTGATCATGATATTTTCATGTTGCCGTTCGCTTGTTGATTGCAATAGGTTATGGGCGAATTGATAGTAACCGTCAGTGACAGCGGGAGTTGCTTCACCTGATGTTACAAGTCCTTTTGACGGGCCGATGTGTTGCATCAAATCCTCAGATTGTTTTTCAGGTATTCCTTTTGAAAAAAGTATCGCTATGGGAAGAACAAAGAATACAACGGCGATTAACTTCTTGATTCTTGGTTTCATAGAATAAGAACTCCCCCTTTTCGACGAATTGAAAGCATTAGTCTTAGAACAATCATTATAACAAACAGCTGTGCATATGAGATACATACAAACTGCTAATCGGTAATCTTGAATTGGGATTGTCAACCTCCCACTTCAATAGTATCCTTTTCGCATGAGTAACATATTGATTAAAGATGGATTGTTGGTTGAATCGGATCGGTCTTGGCATGCTGATTTGTTGATTGAAGGAGAAAAGATTTCCAGGATCGCCCCTTCGATAAAAGAACGGGAGCTGCCTGGCGATACCGAGGTTATTCATGCTGAAGGATTGTGCGTGTTACCCGGACTCATCGATGCTCACACTCATTATCACCTTGAATCACGTAATACTGTCACGGCGGATGGCTTTGCTGAAGGAAGTAAATTGGCGACCTTCGGCGGCGTGACCACTGTCATCGATTTTGCAGATCATGATAAACATAAACCGTTGGGCCAATCAGCCAAACTACGGATAGATGCAATGGGTGCGAAGATGGCAATCGATTACGCAATTCACCAAGGCGTATATCAAGTAGGAGATAACCTGATCAGTGAATTAACACAATTGAAGGCAATTGGAGTAAGTGCGATAAAAATATTCACGACTTATAAGAACGTAGGGTATTACATCGAATCGGGCTCGTTGCGTCAACTGTTTCAAGCGTGCAAGAAGTTGGAGATTCTTGTAACCGCTCACTGTGAGGACGATGATCTTCTCAATGCGATTGCTCGTTCTTATACCGGTGGCTACGAAGCTGCAAATCATGCCGATTTGCGGCCTGCGGAAGCTGAATACAAGGCAATCATGACATTGGGCCAACTTGCCAAAGAAGTGGGTATCCCTCTTTATATCGTCCATGTTTCTTCTTCCCGAGGAATGGAGGCGATCAGACAATTGCGATCAGAGAATGTCGCTGTGTATGCTGAGACGACCTGCCATTACCTATTACTGGACAAAACTAAACTGAAAGGTGACAAAGGGCCTTTATTCGTAATGACGCCTCCCTTACGTAGTAGAGAAGATAATCTAGTATTGCAAGATGCTATGGTCGCAAGAGAGCTCCAAGTCGTTGCCAGTGACCATTGCTCATTTACCAAGGAGCAAAAACTGGCGGCCCTCGATTGCCGTTCGATATTACCGGGAATTCCTGGAACCGAAGAGATGTTGCCACTTATTCATACTTTTGCCGTCGCTTCGGGCAGGATGTCAGTGTCGCAGATGGTCCGGTTATTGTCGACCGGACCTGCAAGGTTATTCGGTCTGTATCCCAGAAAAGGATCACTGAAAATCGGATCCGATGCTGATATCGTGTTGTTTGATCCTGAAGCTTTATGGACTCTTGATGGCCACAATATACATTCGGCTGCAAGATACACTGCCTATGAGGGGTTCAGGGTAGTGGGGAAAGCTGTCATGACCTATCTAAGGGGCAGGTTGGTCATGGGCGATGATGTGTACATAGGAAGGCCGGGTGACGGACATTTCATTCCAATGGGAATATCTACGGCTTATATGTAAGGAGTACTGTCATCAGCACGCTAGATACATGGCTCTTTATCGGAATTCTTTGCTTATTGTCCATCATGCGAACGTATTACAAGATTCGGTATGCTCATGGCAGTGGTCTCAGGGCATTCGCCCATGAACCTTTATACTTAATACTTTTACGGTATATTCTCGGATGCATGTTGTTGGCACTGCTATGGGTGATCCTTTTTGGCAATCGAGACACTGCATGGGGAACCACGAATCTAAACGATGCTATCCAAATAATCGGGGCGATAATGGCAATCGCTGCCTTAGGATTGTTATGGTGGTCTCACCATTGTTTGAAAGAGGCTTTCTCAACCACCATTGAAACATCACAAATTGATAAACTGGTAATGACCGGACCGTATCGATATATAAGGCATCCGATGTATCTTTCATATTTCATATTGTTTCCGGGATTAGGCTTATTGATTGAAAACTGGCTATTTGCCCTTTTGGGAATCTTGATTATTGTAACATTGACAGTTATCAGGATAAAATTCGAAGAACGTGCTTTGAATGAGAAATTCCCCCAAGAATATTCTGATTATACAATGAGAGTGAATGGATTCATATTCTTTAACAAGATGAAAAATAAATGAATTAGTTTTTATGATGCATAGAGTTTACTGACAATTAGTTCTACTAATCTGTCAGGTAAAAATCGCTTTGCAAACAACATCAGTTTATACGTAATACCTACGGCACGTCGGATGGGCAGTCGCTTTTTTTGTGGCATGCGAACAATAACTTTAGCAACAGCTTTTGCCGATGCCCCATGCAATTCATCCTGTTCCATTTTTGTAATTGATCGTTTTGCTTGCATTGCATAGGGTGAATCTTCGGGGATCACACTTCTCCTGCTTCCTGTAAATCCCGTGTTGGTATCGCCAGGTTCGATAATGGTAGCGTGGATGCCAAACGGTCTCCCTTCTATCCGCAACGCTTCCACATACGATTCCAAAGCACTTTTCGATGCACTGTAATGGCTTTGGAACGGCACACAGATTCTTCCTGCGACAGATCCGACAACTATGACCAACGATGGTCCTTGAAAGCGCATCAGGGGGAGAAGCACTCTGTTGACACGCAATACTCCGAAGTAATTGGTTTCAAATTGCATCGTCGCGTCAGCATGGCTCGTCTCTTCTGCGGTTCCTGCGATTCCCATTCCCGCGCAATGGATAATAATTGAAATACCCCTACCGGTCATTGAAACGGCTTCTTCCCAAATTGATGCGATCTTTGAAGCAACACTGCTATCATCGGTAACATCCATACGATGCATGATGATATTTTTTCCATCGGAAGAGTCAGAAGTTGCTGAACGTGAGACTCCCCATACTTTGAAACCTTTTTCTGCGAATAATAAGGCAGAGGCAAGTCCAATGCCTGAACTTGCCCCTGTGATTAGTACATTGTTTCCGAATCGAGAATGCATGACTTACTTCTTTTGTAACAAATCTCTGATTTCAGTAAGCAAGACGATGTCTTGAGGAGTAACAGGTGTAGGTGCGGGTTTTGCAGCTTCTTCGGCTGCCATTTGTTTTTCTCGTAATTCTCTGAATTTGTTGAATGTGCGTACAATCATGAAAACTACAAATGCAATTATGAGGAAATCAACAAGTCTCTGGATGAAATTCCCGTATGTGAGTGCCAATTCTGCAGTTTCTGCAGTCGCTTGCCTGATGACGATACGTAATTCAGTAAAATTCACACCGCCAAGAACCCATCCTACAAAGGGCATGATGATATCTTTGACTAAAGAGTTGACAATTGCTGTAAACGCTGTGCCGATGATTATTCCAACAGCAAGATCCAATACGCTGCCTTTCGAGATAAACTGTTTAAATTCTGCAATTAAACCTTTGTTCTTTGCCATTCTGCTTGCCTCCTAACGCAAGTTTGAAAATCTTATCACATCTTGATTCCATAAGCTAGTTCAAGGTTATGTTTTTAATAAGGATTACAATATTTAAACGGTTATCGATCATGAGAATCGACTGCTTTACACTGAAGAATCTTCACCGTATGATTTCAATGCATCATCGCATAATCCAAAATGAAGGTTGTTTTCACATGCATATCTTGTTGTTGCATATCATCGGAACGATAGGTGGGTTGCTTTTTAGAAAGTTCAAAATGCCTGCAGGGGCACTGATAGGAGCAATGGTGTTCGTAACAATTTACAATTCGGTCACCAAAAGCACTGTCGATTATCCTCAAGTGCTAAGGACGATCATGCAAATCTGTTCGGGATTGATCATCGCCAGCAGGTTGCGCAAACATGACATTTCCAATTTGAAGACGATGATAGCCCCCGTAATAATACTTATTGTGATGCTGCTTGGTTTCACCATAGGGTTTTCTTTCATCATGAAAATTCTCACCGATTTATCGGCATCAACCATATTTTTTGCCACTGCTCCGGGGGGAATGACCGATTTAACTATCATCGCAGCTGATTTTGGGGCTACGGTCGAACAAGTGGCACTCCTTCAGCTGTTCCGTTTGGTGTTTGTGATAGCAGTGTTTCCGCCTATGATGCGTCATTTCTATCTGAAAAGAATGCGCTCTGATTCATTGGAAGCACATTTGGACGAACCGATTGAAAAACCTAAAAAGAATGTTGATATTCACTATGTGACACATCTGTTACTGTTATTGATGATCGCAGCTGCCGGAGGCCTATTGTTCAAAGTGATAGGAATACCTGCGGGTGCCATCTTGGGTGCGGTATGTGCCATCGTCGTATATAATGTAAGATTCGGTGAAGCTTTCTATCCAAAACCTCTCATGGTGATAATACAGATTGCAGCGGGCTGTTACATCGGAAGTAAAATTGGCGTTGATACGTTTACCGCATTGCCTTCATTGATGATCCCCGTGGGTATTATGATCGTCGAAGTCTTTGCCATGGCCTTTATAACCGCGTTTATTATTCATACAACATGCAAGCTGGATTATACGACAGCTTTATTCAGCTGTATCCCCGGAGGAATCACTGAAACGAGCATCATCGCCGAAGAACTGGGATTGGATACGCCAAAGATCGTTATCATGCATACCTTCAGGATAGTAGCCACGATAAGCCTTATGCCGCCGATAGTTTTGCTCCTAGAAGGAAGGCTTATCTAATAGCCCCTCTTTCTCTTAAGTTGCCAATTAGTGTATACTTTCAGCACTTCGGAAATGTTCAAGGGAGACACAGGTATGGAAAAGAAGAAGATGCGGATCCTCACTGGAGACCGTACTACCGGCAGATTGCATTTGGGACACTATGTCGGAAGCCTTAAAAGCCGAGTAGCTCTTCAGGATATGTATGATACATTTATCTTGTTGGCTGATATTCAAGCATTGACGACTCACTTTGAAAATCCGAGCCTTATCCATGACAGTATTTTCGATGTTACCATCGATAATCTTTCTGTCGGATTGGACCCCACGAAAGTGACCATTGTCCAGCAAAGTGCCGTGAAGGCGATAGCTGAAATGACAGTCTTTTATTCCATGTTGGTAAGCGTGAATGCCTTACGCCATAATCCGACGATAAAGACAGAGGCAAAACAATATGGTTATAGTGAACTGACCTACGGATTTCTCGGGTATCCCGTAAGCCAGGCAGCTGACATAACGTTCTGCAACGCAGATTTGGTACCTGTTGGCGAAGATCAGATTCCCCATATCGAATTGTCAAGAAAGATTGTGAGAAAGTTCAACGACATGTATGGCACTTTTATTACAGAACCGCAGGCGAAATTAAGCGATGTCCCGCGACTCTCTGGATTAGACGGTAACGCGAAAATGGGGAAAAGCCTCGGCAACGCGATATATTTATCAGATTCAGCTGACGAAGTAGCGCAAAAGGTGCGCATGGCAGTGACCGACCCTGCAAGAATTAAGATTTCGATACCAGGGAATCCCGACATCTGTAATGTGGCCAAATATCACAAGATATTCACACCGGATAAATATGATCAGATATGTGCAGACTGTCGAGCGGCAAAGATCGGTTGTGTTGCATGTAAAAAAATTCTGATCAATTCGCTTAACACGCTATTGGATCCGATGAGAGAACGCCGTGCTTATTATGAGAACCATATGGATGAAGTTTCCGATATCATCCTTACTGGAAGCAAGAAGGCAAATGAAATCGGCGATGCTCAAGTTGCCATGATGCGTGAAGCTATGCACATTGCGATTTAATGGACCGATATGGAACGGCAACAACCTTTTTGGCAGATCATCGTTAAAACGATTCCGGTCATGATGGGATACATAGTTCTCGGGATTGCGTTTGGCCTAGTGATGAACCAATTTGGTTTCAATCTATTATGGGCTGTTTTTATGAGCGTATTCATTTATGCCGGATCGTTACAATTTGTGCTAGCGGGATTGTTAGCACAGGGATCGCCTTTGGTGACGATAGCAATAACCACGTTAGCAGTGAATAGCCGCCATATATTCTATGGACTTTCCTTCATCGAAACCTTCAAACGTATGGGGCATCGTCGCCCATACCTGATGTTCTCACTTACCGATGAAACCTATGCCTTGTTCTGTTCGCTTCCTCCCGACCAGAAAGACCCATATACGATGGGTACGATCGCGGTGATGAATCAGCTCTATTGGATTACCGGAACACTTATAGGTTCTGTTCTGGGTGAGGTCATTCCATTCGAGTTGCAAGGTGTGGATTTCGCTATGACCGCACTGTTTACCGTCATCGTCGTGGATCAATTGAGGTTTTCTTCAAACAAGTCGCCTGCGGTCATAGGAGCGATGAGCTCGGTGATCTTTTTACTGCTGCTTGGTCCCGACAAATTCCTCTTGCCGGCACTTTCAGTATCGGTGGTCGCACTTTCACTTATCCCATCGCGCTTCTTAAATAGGAGTACATGATGACAACATTGTACATGGTGCTTGCCATTCTTGTAGCCGCTGGATGCACCATAGGTGTTCGCATATTGCCTTTCCTTATTTTCTCAAAGCGCAAAGAACTGCCGAAAATCATCGTGTCATTGGAACATACTCTGCCACAGGCAGTGATGATGGCATTATTATTCTATTGCATCCGGAACGTGAATTTCCAACACCTACACAATTGGACAGGAACAATCATCGCTGTCACCGTCACGGCATGCTTACATCTTTGGCGCAGAAACGTCCTGCTTAGCATTATTACCGGCACTGTGACGTACATGGTATTGCTTCAACTAGGGCTATCATGACAATTTCGAATTATTGATTGTATATGAAAGCTCTCGGTTGTATGATTCATAAGGATAAAAAGGAGGTTTGGCATGCCAAGAATTCCTATTTCTCAATATGGATACAACTTCATTGAACAACCATATGTTCCTGCCGGAGAAGACGAATACTATGTAAGAAATCAACAGATCACAGAATGGAATTGTACATGGAGACATCTCACTGACCTAGAGATTAACCGTCTCGAACAATTGGGCAATACCTGCCCGAATTGGAATGATGTACTCGTTGAAAATCCGATAGATATCGAACTGATCAAAGGGAATTCTTTCTACGGATTGGTACGGATAGGATCTATGCAGCCATTTGTAGTTGGTCACCATGATTTTTTCATACCCGAAGGAATCCGTTACAGCCATATCGTGTCCTGTGATATCGGTCGTCACAGTTCAATCCATCGTTGTGGATATCTGTCGCATTATATCATAGGCGAATTTGCAATCATTCATGAAGTTGATGAATTGGATTCTACAAATCACGCTAAATTCGGAAATGGCGTGGTGATGGAGAACGAGTCGGAGGATGTCAGGATCTGGCTTGGCATCATGAATGAAGCCGAAGGAAGAAAAATCCTTCCGTTTGCTTCAATGATCTGTGCGGACGCATGGATGTGGGCCACATATCGTGAACATCCTCAATTGATGCAACGGTTCATCGAACTAACGAATAAATGCAAAGATACTCGCCGAGGCTATTACAGTATGATCGGAGAACATGCCGTAATAAAGACTTGCAGGACGATCAAAGATGTAAATTTTGGACCGTTTGCTTATGTTAAGGGTGCGAATAAACTCAAAAACCTTACCGTTCATTCCGACGAAGCTTCTCCATCGCAAATCGGTGAAGGCGTTGAGTTAGTCAATGGCATTATCGGGTACGGATGCCATGTGTTCTATGGAGTAAAAGCCGTTCGATTTGTAATGGGGAACAACAGCAACCTGAAGTATGGAGCAAGGTTACTCAACTCGGTCTTGGGTGATAACTCGACTATTTCATGTTGCGAAGTCCTTAATTCATTGGTATTCCCGTTCCATGAACAACATCATAACAATTCTTTTCTTATCGCTGCCTTGGTCATGGGGCAATCAAATATGGCTGCAGGAGCAAATATCGGATCAAACCATAATACGCGTGGAAACGACGGAGAGTTCATTGCAGGAAGGGGATTCTGGCCAGCACTATCAAGTTCAATCAAATACAATAGCAAATTTGCTCCGTTCACGATAATTACGAAGGGAGATTATCCTAACGAGATGAATATTCCCTTGCCATTTTCACTGGTCTCCTTCCACGAGAAGAATGATTGTTTGACAGTCATGCCGGCCTATTGGTGGATGTATAACCGATATGCTTTGGAACGCAACGATTGGAAATTCAGGACACGTGACAAACGCAAACGGGTAGTGCAGCATATCGAGACCGATTATCTAGCTCCCGATACGGTCGAATACATCGTACATGCCATGGAGTTGCTCTGTTTATGGACCGGTAAGTCTGCAGTGGATTCAGGACTTTACAAGGCCTCGACAGACCAAGAGCTAAAAGAAATTGGGAAATTATTGCTCGAAGATACTACAAAACCATTTACGGGTGATGTGTATGCAAAAGGATTGGAACGTTCATCTTCACCGACGCATATCATAAAACCATGCGAAGGGTATCATGCTTATAAAGAGATGCTTATATTCTTTGCAGTGAAAACATTGCTTCGGTTCCTAGATGAAAATGAAACTGTATCCGGCCTTCAAGCATTGGAAAAGAACATACATGAATGGACCGATAACCATGAAGGGGCAAAAGATAGCATACAAGGACCGTTCGTCAATTTGGGAGGACAGATTGTCTCGGAACGGATGGTAATGCATTTGGCAGAGGATATTGTCAATGGTTCGATAGCAAGTTGGGAACAGGTCCATGAACGATACGATGTTTGGTGGATTGAATACCCGATGGTTAAACTTGCCTGTGCATTGCGCGTGTTGAATATGTTCGTATCACAATCAACGGTTGCAGAGTCATGGAATGATTTCATAACTATTTTCAAGAACTTGTGTGACCTCAATGCTTCTGAAGTACTTAAGACTCGGAAGAAGGATTATGACGAGCCGTTCAGGAAATGCACTTACAGGAATCTCGAGGAAATGACAGCGGTATTGGGAAAGCCAGAAGAAAACAGCTTCGTACATACTACCGCAGAAAGAATGGAGGCGATGAAGAGCCTTGCCCAACGCTTCTTTTCATGGGCTTGATATGTTACAATCAGAGCAGGATAGAAACGGCCACATGAAAGGAGGACTTTGAGTATTCATGCAACAACCATCTGACCCGGTAATTTTCGATGAGGGAATCTTCTTGGATTCTTGGGAGATCAGCCATGAGGATAATCGGGATTTTTTGGAATTGTGTGCGCTTTCCGGTAAAGTGACCGACTCATTATCAGATGGGTTGAACAGACTCGATAAAAATACTCTAAAAGAACTCGGTGCTGATTTGTCGGTGCCATTGAAATCTTCGATGGCAAAGACACAATTAATTGAGCTCATAACTGAAGCGATAACTACGTCATTTGCCGATTTTATCGTGTATCTTCCTGTGGCAAACCTCAGATTTCTTTTACGATTCAAAGAACAATCAATAAATGTAATTCCAAAAGAGGCAATGCTATATAGAGATATTTCCCATACCCATAACTTGGGATATTTGTTTTTATTCGATACTGGGGAATACTATACTGCTGTGTTGCCAAGTGTTTTGCGCAAGATGTTTCTTGAACTTGATACCGATTCATTGTTTTCGATGGCCGAACTTCACCAACGGCTTGCCGGTTATGCGGTGTCATTGACAAATTTATACGGAGTGCTCGATATCGATCAATTTGCAAAAGTGTGGAACCGTTATGAGAGTGAGTTGTTGACTCCTGCTCAAATCGGAGACGAAATGGGATTCTTGGCTTTTACTTGGTATGCTTTCTGGTATTCTGATGAACTGATCATATCGTCTTATTTTGATTCGGAAGAAATGCTCGCCCAGTTCATGGCGAAAGTCCATGACATCCCCTATTATGTGCCAACGAAAGATGAGTTGCGTGAGTATTTCTCAGACCCATATAACGACAGATCTCCTGCCGTACGCGAGATGCGAGAGTTTCTATCGGGCTATGATCTGCCTGCGAAAGAAGACATCGATGATCTACTGGCTGATCTCGCCGATGTTTGTATAGCTGATAGCGGTATGGACAATGCTTTGGATCTGTTGCAGCAATACGGAGTACTGTTCAGGGATTATGAAGATGCAACCAAATTCACCCAGCTGTATACCGAGCTCGATAGCCAATCACGCAAATGGAATCTTCGTGGCCATACGAAAGACAGCGATAATACGGCCAGCCATTACAATAGAAACTAATGTTCAACGCGGTTTTGTACGTCTCTGAATATCTGTAATAAAGGATCCCACCATGATGAGGCATATTTCCCCATGCCTATGCCTCGTATTTTTTTAATTCTGTATCGTACTAATGTATCGGCTGGCTTCCTGCATAAAATGGCAAGATCCTTTAAGATGGTATCTTTGATTTTTTGTGCTGTGTATGCGGGATTTGCATGGGCTCCTTCCGGGACTTCCTCGATAATATCGTGAATGATGTTGAATCGTTTCAGATCTCTCGCGGTAATCTTCATCGCCTCGGCAGCTTCTTTAGCTCGTGAAGGATCACGTAATAATATGGAAGCATACCCTTCGGGAGTAATTACCGAGTAGACAGCATTTTCCAGCATATATAATTTATCTCCTATCCCGATTCCCAACGCTCCGCCACTACCGCCTTCGCCGGTGATGAAACAAATGATAGGAGTTTTTAACATTGAAAATTCCTTTAGATTCCGGGCGATTGCTTCACCTATTCCGCGCTGTTCTGATTCGAGTCCGGGATAGGCTCCGGGCGTATCGATAAAACAAATGACCGGACGATGGAATTTTTCAGCTTGTTTCGCCAAACGCAACGCTTTGCGATATCCCTCCGGATTACTCATCCCGTAATTGCGTAGTACATTTTCCTTTAAGTTTGATCCTTTTCGATTTCCAATTATCGTGACTTGGTACCCGCCGATTGTGCCGATACCTCCGATCATCGCCGGATCGTCCTGATAATAACGATCACCGTGAAGTTCCATGAAATTTTCACATATCAACTTGATGTATGTGTCAACTCCAGGACGACATTGTTGCCTTGCCAGCAATACACGATCCCATGACGATCTGGAAGGAGATGGAGCTTCGACATCGACCATGTTCTCCATCGTCCCGACTGAAGATACGAGATCTCCCTGTTCACCTGAAATTACTTGTGTTTCTTCTTTTTTCGGCACATTCCTCATCGTACGTTTTATCTTCTTGTATTGATGCATCCCTAATAGATACGCTAGCGTTTCTTTTAACTTTCGTCTGTCTACGATGGCATCTACAAATCCTCTTTCCAATTGGAATTGGGCAGTTTGGAAACCAGCCGGCAGACGTTCGCCGATCGTTCCTTCAATCACGCGCGGACCGGCGAAACCGATAAGTGCTCCCGGTTCGGCTAAGATTACATCTCCGAGCATGGCAAACGAAGCGGTTACTCCGCCGGTCGTGGGGTTTGTGAGAATGATGAATAAGGGGATTCCCAACCGATCGAGTAATGCTGCCGCACTACTTGTCTTTGCCATCTGCATGAGGGAGAAGATTCCTTCTTGCATCCTTGCGCCACCCGATGCCGTACAAATTATGACGGGGGTGTGTTCTAATGCTCCTTTGAACATTGCCTGGGTGATTTTTTCTCCGACGACAGAACCCATTGAACCACCCATGAACCTGAATGACATCACGGCGAGAATAGCCTTATAAGAACCGATGGTGCAACTACCTGTAATTACAGCATCGGTCAGATCCGAGCGTTTCTGATTCTGGGCAATCTTTTCAGCGTACCCATCAATGCCTATCGGATTAGAAGAAGTCAGTTCACCGGCAAACTCGATGAATGAATCTGAATCGGTAAGCAGTGTTATTCTTTGCCGGGGATCGATATCGAGATGATGGGTGCAATCATTGCAGATGCCCCATTCGGATGCGAGAGCTTGTCCTTTTATCACATGACCACAACGTGGGCAATTGTCTTCTCTAAGCATAGGCTTTCTTCCTGGTTTGCGATTTTTGGACTGACATAACCTGATCGAATAGATTGGTTGAAAATTGCCCTGTCTTGAATTGCATGGTGTCCAAGACTTGAAGTTGTTGGTCGCGGTTTGTTACGATTCCTTCGATTACCAACTCCTGCAATGCTCGTTTCATCACGCGAATACTATGGTTCCTATGTGATGTGTGTACAATGATCTTTGCTAATAGGTGATCATAATGGCACCCGATAGAGTAATGTGAGTATATATGACTGTCAATTCGCACCCAAGGGCCGCCACAAGGAATATAGTTTTCAATTTTTCCAGGAGACAAAGCATTGATCCTACATTCCAATGCATGACCGGTCAATGTTACTTCTTCTTGTGAAAAAGGCAAGGCTTCTTTGTCGGCAATGTGTATCTGTTGCTGCACGATATCGATACCACAGACCATTTCAGAAACTGGATGTTCAACTTGCAGGCGGGTATTGACCTCCATGAAATAAAATTCATCGTTATATAATAAGAATTCCACAGTACCGGCACCTCTGTACCCGATGTGTTTGAAAATCTCTATTGCCGCATCGGTCATCCGTACTTTAGTTTTTTCATCAAGTGCTGCACACGGACTCTCTTCAATGAGTTTTTGATGATGGTGCTGTACCGAACAATCCCGTTCTCCAAGATGAATGACATTACCAAAAGAATCTGCAAGCAATTGCACTTCAACATGACGGGCATTCCCTATGAATTTTTCCAGAAGGAGATTCCCGTCAGCGAAATATGAAAGGGCTTCCTTGGTAGCGGCAGCAAACATTTCAGGCATCTGTGAACGATTTTCTATTATTCGCATCCCCCTGCCTCCGCCACCTGCGGCAGCTTTGAGGATTACCGGGTATCCCACTGCCTCGGCGTATGACAATGCTGTTTGCATATCAGCAAGAGGACCTTCACTTCCTATGGTGGTGGGAACCCCTATTGCTTTAGCAATTCTCTTAGCTTCAATCTTATCTCCCATCAGTGCTATCGTTTCGGAATCCGGGCCGATGAAAATCAGGCCGGAGTTTTCAGTTGCTTTGGCGAACCTACTGTTCTCAGATAAAAATCCGACACCTGGATGAATTGCATCACATCGAGTCAGACATGCTGCAGTAATGATATTTGAACCGTTAAGATAACTGTCAGCAGGAGTTGGCCCTCCAATACACACCGCTTCATCTGCCATTTTTACATGAAGCGAATCAACGTCTGCATTTGAATAGACAGCCACAGACCGTATCCCTAGGTCCCTGCAAGCCCTGATTATCCTCAAGGCGATTTCTCCACGATTAGCGATGAGAATTGAACGAATCATATCCGGCGTACCTCAAATAACGGTTGTCCGAATTCTACCATCGCGCCTTGCTTTGCCAATACCTTCACTATCTCACAAGGGAATTCCGCTTGGAGTTGATTCATCATCTTCATCGCTTCAATGATGCATAACACGTCACCCGTAGCTATGGTGCGACCCACTTCGATAAACGGCGGGGCATCGGGAGATGGAGTAAGATAAAAAGTCCCTACCAATGGGGATTCAATAATATCCGGCGAGTTTTCTGTCACACGATGGTTAGCTACCGGTTGTTGCGATGGAGGGACGACCGGGGGCAAGTTTGGCTCGTTCGCCCGCTTTAATTTCACTGTATAAGAAGCACATTGTAGTTCTAACTCGCTTAAAGTGCTATGTTCAAATTCTTCGATTATCGTATGTAAATCTAAACTATCCATAGCTTTATCCTTCTAATAGTTGTTCGTACGTGTAATTTTATTTTAACGATATATGTGTTTATAGTCAATATTGACAAAAAATAATAAAATGTAATTAATAATAGAGGGCTGTTGATGTGAAAACTGGAGAACCATGCTGTGGTTCGAAGATACTATATGATGAATGGAGGGCAAAGTTGACACAACAATCAATCAATGCGGGGATAGTGGCCATCGGAGCCTACGTTCCTCCAAGGAGAGTTTCAAACGAAGAGTTGGCGAACCAAGTTGAAACCAGTGATGAGTGGATTTTTTCCCATACCGGTATCAAATACCGACACTTAGCCGATGAAGATATGGCAACGAGTGATCTTGCAATCGCTGCTCTTCGTAAGATGCAAGACGACCATAACATCGATCTGTGCACGATCGATGCAATCATAGTTGCAACAGCGACCCAGGATTTTGTCGGGTTTCCTTCGACCGCATGTGTTGTTCAAGGCAAATTAGGACTGACACCGATCGCTGCGTTCGATCTTGCCGCGGGTTGCACTGGATTTATCTATGCATTGGAAGTGGCAAAAGGTTTGATCATGAGCAAATCAGCGAGGCGAATCGCGGTAATCGGTGCTGAAAAACTCTCAGCAATCACTGATTGGACCGATCGTGATACTTGTGTGTTATTCGGTGACGGAGCCGGCTGTGTGCTTATTGAATCCAGAGACAGTCAAATATCAGGTATCGTTGACAGCGTACTTCATTCCGAGGGGAGCGGAGCATCGTATCTATGCATACCGAGCGGAGGTTCATCCAGGCAATCAATCGTGGACGGATCTGATCCGCATAAAATCCACATGGATGGTAGGGCTGTCTATAATTTTGCTGTGCGTGTAATGGGCTCGGTGATCGAAGAATTGCTTGAACGAAATGACTTGACAATCGATGATATCGATTGGATTATCCCGCACCAAGCCAATAGCCGGATAATAATGGCAGCTTCCAAACGGTTAAAAGTCGATATTGATAAATTTTATATGAATATCTTGGAATATGCCAATACCTCTTCAGCATCCATACCGATCGCCATGAGTGAAATGTGTGGAAAAGGGCTGTTACGAAAAGGGAATAAAATCATCACAGTCGGATTCGGAGCTGGCCTCACGTATGGAGGTAATTATATCATATGGTAACCTTTGGAGCACTGTATCCGGGTCAAGGATCACAATATCAACAGATGGCACTTGATTTCTACGAACGGTCAAAAGCAGTACGTCAGCTGTTTGAATTCACCAGTGAATGTTCGAAAATCAATATGCATACATTGCTGTCCGAAGGATCTCAAGAAGAGTTACAGCAAACAACCAATACACAATTGGCTATCACCTTGGCCAATCGTAGCGCCTCCATTGTACTTGATGAGATGCAAATTTTCATTCCATTGGTTGCCGGTTTTAGTCTGGGCGAACTTTCAGCATTGGCGACATCAAAGATAATTGATGATCAGAGCCTAATAACGATTGTCATTGAACGGGCAAGATTAATGAAACAGGTGATACGGTCCTCCTCTTCGTTGTATGGAGAACTTGGAATGGTGGCTGCGATCGGCTTGAGCTATCCCGAAGTCGAAGCAGTGGTAACATCATCCAGGTTGGACCACATATACTGTTCGAACGACAATAGCCCGACACAGGTTGTAATAGCCGGGGCAAAACAAGAATTGGATGAAGCGAGCGATCTGCTGAAAGCCGCTGGCGTAAGGAACATCATACCTTTGAAAGTCTCAGGTCCATTTCATACTCCTTTGTTGAACTCTGCTGTGGAACCTTTTTCATCATTCCTAGAAACAATTCCGTTTAATGATCCAAACATTACCGTAATCTCATCGGTATCAGGAGAACAGATTTCCAGTGGATCACAAGCCCGACTCCTTTTGGCAAGACAGTTAGCCAATCCAGTTCGATGGACGCAAGCCATGAAGACCATAGAAACCTTCATGCAGAAAACCGAAACCAACGGATTGCTCGAAGTAGGTCCGGGAATGGTACTCACAAAGTTATGGAGAAGCTATTCAGATGCTATCCCGGTATTTTCTGCAGGAAGTATGCAAAAGATTGAGAGCATCATGGCAATCAAGGAGATGAATGAAGATGAATGATCATGACTCAACGATGGAACATAAGAGAAATGTATTGGTTACCGGAGGATCGAAAGGCATCGGAGCGGCTATTGTCGAACAATTCATCAAGGAAGGGGACATGGTTTGGTACCTAAGTCGCTCACAGAGTGAACATGAATCGAGATGGATCTCAATTGCTGCTGAACATACAGGGAACGTGAAGCATGTGCCCTGTGATATGGCCGATAACCATTCGATAGAACAGGCTTTGGATACAGTGATGGCTGAAGCCTCTTGGATCGATGTGCTTGTAAATAACGCCGGTATCACACGTGACGGCCTCATCATGAGAATGAAAGATGAAGCATGGGACGAAGTGCTCCAAGTGAATTTAAAGGCAATGTTTATCACTTGTAGGAAAATCAGCAGGGTAATGGCCTCAAGACGTTCAGGGTCGATAATCAACATGTCTTCAATCGTTGGAATAACTGGTAATGGTGGTCAAACAAATTATGCTGCTTCGAAAGCTGGAATTATCGGCTTTTCAAAAAGCCTGGCCCGCGAATTAGCCAGCCGATCAGTACGGGTCAATATCGTAGCCCCCGGTTTTATCAAGACTTCCATGACAGATATTCTATCCGAACAGATTCAAGATTCATTACGCGAAAACATTCCCTTAGGAAGAATAGGGACCCCTGAAGAGGTCGCCAAGGCGGTACTGTTCCTTGCTTCTGGGGATGCTTCTTATATTACCGGACAGGTAATAGCCGTTGACGGCGGCATGGCAATGTAAGGGAGGGCGAGATCAATGTTTTGTGACTTTGGCAGGCGAGTAGTAGTGACCGGGATGGGCACGGTTAATCCACTTGGCCACTGTATAGGTGAATTTTGGGAAAATATCAAAGCAGGGAAATCAGGTATCGGCGTACTGACAAAATTTGATTGCACAGATTATCCATCTAAAGTAGCCGGTGAAATCCACGATTTTGACCCTTCCGACCTGTTGGATAGGAAAGAACTCAGATCGATGGCTGACTTTACCGTCTATGCGATGCATGCCGCCGCGCAGGCGATGGGACAAGCTCGGCTCGGACCGAACGGGGAAGGTGGTTTTGATCCCTGTTCGGCAGGAGTGTTCATCGGAAATGGTATCGGCGGATTTGAAATAGTTGAAGATAATTTGAGGAAACTATTCGAAAGAGGGCCTCGAGCAGTAGCACCACTCACGATTCCAAAATTAATTGCAAACGAAGCTGCTGGAAATATTGCGATCCGGTATGGTATCAAAGGACCATGCCTGACCAAAGTGACAGCATGCGCATCCGGGACCGATGCGATTGGTGAAGCTTTCCAAGCAATCAAGTGTAATATGGTCGATCTGGCAATTACCGGTGGAACTGAGGGAGCCATAACAGAATTGGCAGTATCGGGTTTTTGCAGATTGCAAGCTCTTTCGACCGCTTATAACGATGTTCCGACACAGGCATGCAGACCATTCGATAACGATAGGGATGGATTTGTAATCGGAGAAGGTTCGGGAATATTAGTACTTGAAGAATTCGAACATGCAAAAAAGAGAGGGGCTCCGATATTGGGTGAAATCACCGGATATGGTGCCACTTGCGATGCGTATCATCTCACAGCACCTGATCCCGAAGGCTCCGGAGCTTCGAGAGCGATGCAAATTGCGATGAAGATGGCCAACATTGCACCTGAAGAAGTCGATTATATCAATGCCCATGGAACATCGACACAAGCAAATGATGTCATGGAAACCAAAGCGATCAAGCATGCGTTCAAAGAACATGCATACAAGTTGAAGGTTTCATCGACAAAGTCGATGACTAGCCATCTTATTGCTGCGGCAGGAGCGGTCGAGGCAATAATAACAATCCTAGCATTAAGAGATCAATTTTTCCCCTGTACTCTTAACATAACAAACCCTGATCCAGAATGTGACCTTGATTATGTCCCGAACCAAGGGCAATATGGTAGTATTCGTAATGCATTAAGCGAATCACTTGGCTTCGGAGGTCATAACGGTGCGTTAATCTTCAAAAGAGTCTGAGAACAGAGCTTGTTATGATTTACTTGGAATATAGCGGAGGAAGAGTCTGAAAATGAAGGATGAGTATCAGGAAATTAAAGAATTGTTGCCACACCGTGAACCATTTCTATTAGTGGATCGTTTGGTTGCCGTCGATGAACATGGTTGCATTGCCGAACATCTTTTTCGAGGTGACGAACAATTCTTTAAAGGCCATTTCCCACATTATCCGGTGGTTCCGGGGGTACTGTTGATTGAGATGATGGCTCAGAGCGGAGGTGCGGGACTGAGGGAGTTCGGAATATTGCCTTCCGATTCACTGTTTATGTTAGGTACTGTTGAGAAAGCAAAATTTAGACACCAAGTTCGCCCCGGAAATCTTGCAGTGATCGAAATTACTAATCTTCGGGTCTCTCAAGTGATGATTCGGCAGAGTGGAATCGTGAAGGTCAACGGACGAGTGGCTGCGGAAGCTACTTGGATGTGTCTTGTCGGTTCACGACAATAGGGGGTATCCATGGTAATTGTTCCTAAAATCTTAAGAAATGTATCACTGACGGCCCATCCTAAAGGATGTGAGCTTTCAGTGCGAAACCAAATTGATTGGGTACGTCAGCAGCTTGAGCAACACTCTGATACGCGTTATCAACTGCCACATACGAATTTCTTCCCGAAAAAAGTCCTCATAGTAGGAGGGTCTACCGGATATGGTTTGGCATCAAGGATTGTAGCAGCTTGTGTCGGCAAAGCCGATACTATCAATGTTTCGGTTGAACGAGAGCCATCCGAGACAAAAACAGCGACGCCTGGATGGTACAACACTACCGTTTTCGAACGATATGCAAAAACACATGGACTAAAGGCTGTCTCAGTGCTCAAGGATGCGTATGCAAAAACGACAAAAGCCGAAGTGGCCTCCCTTATTGCCAAGCATTTCGGAACGATCGACTTATTGATCTATAGCCTGGCGTCTCCTGCAAGGACAGACAGCTCCGGAACGACCTATCGCTCAGTAATCAAGCCTATTGGCAATCAGTATGGCGCGCTATCTGTTGATGTTACTACGGGTATGGTATCAAAAGTAATCGTTGAACCTGCCGATCAAAGCCAGATAGAAGAAACCGTGAAGGTCATGGGCGGGGAAGACTGGAATGATTGGATCACATATCTATTGCAATGCAATCTTCTCTCCGATGGCTTTAAAACGGTTTCTTATTCATATATCGGACCAGAATTGACATATCCGATCTATCGTTCGGGAACTATAGGCAAAGCAAAGGAAGACTTGGAAAACAGCGCAAGATTGTTGAATGAAACATTGCAGAGCGTTAATGGGTCTGCCTATGTATCAGTCAACAAGGCCCTTGTCACTCGGGCAAGTGCAGTAATCCCGGTCGTCCCGTTGTATATAGCTTTGCTCTATCGAGTGATGAAAGATTTGAATCTCCACGAAGAATGCATCCATCAAATATACCGTCTATTTTCCGAACGATTGTATACTGGTACATCAATTCCTCTGGATGAAAAAGGCAGAATCCGTATCGATGATTGGGAGATGTCCGATTCGGTGCAACAAGCTGTACATCTGCTCTGGTCTGCCCAAAGTGAAGGGCAGGCTATCATCGGTGGTGACCTGGAAGGATTTATCACCGAATATGCCAAGATTCATGGATTTGGATTTGATGAGATTAATTATTCGGAGGATATAGATCCTCGTATCATTTAGCAGGAAAAAATAGTAGAAAAAAATACTATACATATGTTATCATGTTCGTATGAACGTGGTAGAAAAGCTTGATATTCTTTCGCGCGACGCACAATACGATTTGTCATGTGCATGTGGAACAAAAAATCCTGCCGAACACCGTAAAAAAAGTACCGGTGATACTTGGTTGTACCCGGTTACGGTGGCAAATGGCGGTACTGGGATCATGCTTAAAACCCTCATGTCAAATGTGTGTACCAATGATTGTTTATATTGCCCTTTGCGTAATACGATGGATACCCGTCGGGTCGGATTGATTCCAGACGAATTGGCTTCTTTCTTCATGGACCTTCAAAGAAAGCGTAAATTGATCGGCATGTTTCTAAGTTCAGGTGTAATCGGAAGTCCTGATGCTACCATGGAGAAATTGACTGCTACCGCTGAAATCTTACGAAAGAAATATCGATATCGTGGATATGTGCACATCAAGATAATACCAGGGTCTTCAACCGCAGCAATTGATAAGGCTCTTTCATTAGCTTCTGCAGTATCATTGAATATCGAGACACCCGGAGCAAAGTTTTTCTCAAAATTATCAGAAAAGAAACAGTTTGAAACCGACATTATCGAACCGTTGAAGTACATAGCGCACATGACAGCCAACGATGCGCCCTTTGCCAAGATACACAAGACCAGCCAATTCATAGTAGGCGCCTCAGACGAATCAGATCGCGACATCCTATCCTATACATGGGCGATGTACAAAAAACTATCGTTTCACAGATTATACTTTTCCGCATATCAATCAGGATTGGGAGATCCTTCAATCCCCGGTGAACAGAATCGGATCATCCTTCCGGACCACATTGATGATCAAACACTATTCCCTTTCGAACCAAGAAGAAAAGACGGTTCGTTGTTGATAAGGGAACACCGATTGTATCAAGCCGATTACTTATTCAGACAGTATGGTTTTTCTTTTGATGATCTGTTATTTGAACAAGCAGGCAATTTGGATCTCAACATAGATCCAAAGCAACTATGGGCTAACAGACACCCTGAATTTTTCCCCGTATCGCTTTCCAAGGCGTCGAAAGAAGAATTGTTACGAGTTCCCGGATTAGGGCCGATTTCCGTAGGAAGAATTCTGAAAGCTCGTAAATGCATGAAGGTACGATCGCTCGACACATTGAAAATACCCCAACATTTAGTTCAGAAAGCAGAAACTTTTATAACCCATTGATTGTTGTTGTCATTACAAGAACTAAACATTATAGTTAATTTACTGAATCGGAAAGGGGTAGAAACATCCAATCGGCGGGCCATAGAATACAAAAAAGACCTCTAATCATACTCATGCTTACACTTATGGGCAGTATGCTTGCAGCTGTAACCACTGAAATGGAGTTCGGAGGTCAACAATGGAGAGTAAAAACTTCTCATGGCCCTGTCGCTCCTGGTCCGAACTATTGGTCCAACTCATCGCAGTCGGTATGGCTCGATGATCAAGGAATGCACCTTACCATTTCCAAACGAGACGAGATATGGTATGCAACCGAAATCTTTACCAGGGCACCGTTGGGATATGGTACGTACGTATTTACTGTTGACAGTGATTTTTCAGCCTATGATCCGAATATTGTAGCAGGATTCTTTACGTGGGACACCCAAAATGTAGAGGCGAATAGGGAAATTGACATTGAATTTGCATCATGGGGGATCCCTCAGAATATGTATGGGCAGTATGTTGTTCAACCATTCACTTCTCCTGATCGGATTAAATTATTCAACCCTAAAATGCAAGGAACATACTCGACGCACAGAATCGTGTGGACTCCATCAATATTACAATTCGCCAGTTGGCATGGAGCTATCGATCCTGAAAGTCCTGAAGCCTTCTCAAACTTGATGGCCGAATGGACTTTCAATGGTCAGATACCAACCGAGGGAAGGGCGCGATTTAGAATCAACCTTTGGTTATTCCAGGGAAGAGAACCGGCAAGTGAAGCAACCACCGTTCTTACTATCAAGTCTTTTTCTTTCGTTCCTTGGCAGTGACTGTTGTTGGTGGTATTGACGGCCCAAAGCCTTTTCTTACCTGCGCCCCCCAACCTTTGCCTTTTTTCATCGCGCTGAAAAACCCCGAGACTCTCCAAAAACTGATAAGCTGCCTGACTCCAAAATTCTCTATCACCGCCATCGTAAGTAATTTGAACACGTCCCTGGTACCATAGATATTGCGATCCATATCCGCAACGTATACGGAAGAAATGGAAACCAATACTCCTAACAGTATGGTCGTTGAAAATAAAAGCAGCGCTAATGGTAGATCCAATAATCCAACAATAGCGGCAACAGCCACCATCATCAGTCCTTGAGTCTCAATAAATGGTCCGATCAGCTCGAAAAGGAAATAATAGAGCATCGATACCATTCCCAGTCTTCCATAACGCGGGTTCGCGATTATTCTACGGTGAAACAAAAGAATATCTATTAAACCGCGATGCCAGCGGTCTCGTTGACGATGAAGAATTTTCATCGTTTCCGGCACCTCTGTCCAACAGTTGGCATTGAATGCATAATCCACGCTATACGGTAATTTCATTTCTCGCATATATCTCGATAGGCGGACAACCAGTTCCATGTCTTCTCCGACAGTATCCTTTCTATAACGTCCGCTTTTAGTAAGATATCCACCGGTACGGATAGTCCTTTCCCGATTAAAGATTCCAAATGCTCCCGATATGATTAATAAGAGATTCATATGGGCCCAACCGACTCTCCCTGCCATGAACGCCCGCGTGTATTCCAATGATTGCAAACGGGCCAAGAATTTTTTCGGGAGTGCAATATGTTCTAGATACCCATGTTCAACCGTACAGCCATTTGCAGGACAGATGTTCCCTCCTGCGGCAACACATTCCACAGGGGCATCGATCATGGTTGAAACTGCCTTGAGCAGTGCGTTGCTTTCTAACAACGAATCCGCATCGATTCCACAGAAAAACTCTTTCGATGCGATATTCAATCCCATGTTCAATGAATCAGCTTTGCCTCCGTTCATCTTGTCAACCACAATAAGATTCGGGATATCCTTGTTAGTGTATATGCCCCTGAGCTGTCGCGTATGCAATCGCCTGCGCACAAACATATCCCGCTTTTCAAGATTATAATAATTGATCAGCGTATTGAGTGTATCGTCCTTTGAACCGTCATTTACAACGATGAGTTCAAAATCAGGATAGTACTGATTGAGTAAAGAGTTCGTGCTTTCCACGATGTTTACCATTTCGTTGTATGCAGGTGCTATAATCGAGATGGATGGCAACATGCCTTTGGTAAAAAGGAACCGATAATCTTTTGTCTCCCACAAACGTGCTTGAACACGGGCTCCATGGATTGAAACAGCCAGAACAGAGAGGTATATGACGTTGATAATGATTGAATAGAACATGAGAAGATAGTTGAATCGAACGATATAAAGTCGACCGATTTCACTCCATGTCAAGGACACCAACGAAGAGAATTCACTTGCAAGTACCACAATCGGAAAGAACAGCAATAGTGCGATGAGGATGATTGCCAGTTGCAGCCTTTTAGGAGGTTCCGAGTGGAGCTTTGGTGTTTCAGTAACTTTAATCTTAGTTGAAAATCCAAATGATTGCTGAAGGCGCTTGTCCAGATAATACTTTATCTCAGCACGAAGATACGGTTGGTGTATGGTGGCGGTTTTGAGTACCTTGATGAGAGTTTTTTCAATATCCGGATCTTTATTTCGATTGAGGAAGAACAACATGGCACTTGTGTGATGTGCTTTAATAAGCTCATTGATCAATTGAACTATATTATCTTTATCATTTCCATTGATTCTCGAAAGGTAGTGTTCAATTCGGTTTTCAAGGACTTTTGCTAGAATCTCCCTATTTCGTTTCACGTTGCATTGTATAAACAGGCTTCTGATTTCCAAAAGGGTTGATGGATCATTTGTTGTGATTTCAGAAAGACATTGAACGATGATCCCATGCAACGCTTTGTACTTTGCGTAATATAGGATGCGTCGGATCTGATTCTCTTGTGGAGTTGTTGCCAAAGCTTGAACAACATGTGCTAGTGTCAATCTGTTTGTACTGTCTAGAAATGATTGTTCCAATAATTCTTTTGGAAAATGTTTTAACAAAGCTGCCAACGCATACGCCTTTCCCGCAGTACGTTTTTCCGACGCGATTGAAACTAGGTAACTTTTAAACTCTTTTACGGGGTAGTACAATGCGAAAGAACAGATCAGATTACGCATATATGAACGTCGATTTCCAAGATGGCGAACAGCATAACGTTTGAAATCATCTCCGAAGGTGTGAAGGATCGCAGTCAATCGTTTTCGAATCCAGTGATTGGATTTACGCAACTTACTCACAATAACTCCTATCGACTTCTTTACTTTCTGAAGTGATAAGGCATGGGCGAGCTGAATAATGACTACCGGATGGTTTTCTTTCAGCAATGCTTCTAGAAGTGCCTCTCGAACGATTTTACTTTCAAGATATTTCAAGTTAGCTGCAGCCTGAGCTCTTCTTACATAAAAATGTGACTTCAGTTGTTTCAATTGACTGGTACACAAGCCGCTATTGAGCAGCAGTTCCCGCATATGGACTTCTTGGGAAGAAGGAAGTTCAATATGTTCGCGTAGTTTCTTGTAGATAGGAAACAACTCTTGTGGATCGATACTATCGATATCTATCTCTTCGTTGATTATCTGTTGTTCCAGTTTTGATTCAAACTGGAGCCTTTTTGTTTTGCGTCGTTCCTTTCCCCACCGCACGAGAAAAGTAAAGGCAAACATGAAGAGATTCAGGAAGAATAAACCGATTGTTAATGGAATAGCCACCGAATCCGCCATGTCATCCTTCCCGTTCTGCTGAGATTTTTTCAAAATAACCTACTATTCCCAGCAACTCAGCCATCATAACAGGCTTTTGGAGGAAATGTGTGATTCCTAATCCCATTGCCCGTTTTACAGACGTCTCATTTTTATTCGCGGACATCATGATAAATGGTACTCGTTTTTTTCCAGAGGTTGCCAAGAGTTCTTTACGTAAGGTAAATGAGCTTACCTTTGGAATCATCATCTCGGAAATGACCAGGTCAAACGAAACCTCATCCAAGAGCCTCCTTGCAGATAATCCGTTGGTTACCGTAGTAACCTGATACTTTTGTCGCTCCAGATTTCTTTGGATGATATCCCTTTGAATACCCTGTTCATCGATAAGTAAAATTGAGAACGCTGATTTTGTACCGATTGTCTGACTTGAATCATAGATAAGAGAATTCCTGCCTCTCTTTTTAGCCAACCTGAGTCTAAACCGAGCTGTTTGAGTGACAATCTGTTTCAGAAGAACGATATCTTTTTCCTGTGGCGAAGTAATCTCGTCAGAATAAAACACTCCCATCGAGACAGTGGTCGGAACAATGTATTTTTCTGAATCTGCAACGCTATTGCGTAAGGTATTTGCTTTTTCTATGGCTTTAATTTTAGAAATCTGAGGTAGAAAGATTGCGAACACACCACCTTCCAACCTGAATTGACGATCCAATTCTCCTAATGCTTCGGCTACGATCGAGGCTGTAGTGCGCATCGTATTGTCTCCTTCCGTACTTCCGAAATCGAGGTTAATATCGGCAAGGTTATCGATACTTAGGAGAAACAATGCGAATGGATACGGCTGTTCCTGATATTTTCTCAATGTATCATCGATGAAAAGATCATAGAAATTCTGATTGAATAGTTTTGTTACGGGACATCGAGCCAATGTCTCCTCGATATGTTTCAAATTATTTTCAAGTTCAGTTTTCTGCACCTCCAGAACTTGATATTTACTTGTGAGAATATCGCGTTCTTTCTGTGCGTCCAATACGACTGATTCATATGCTTTTGGAAGCGGGATTGCATATTGCCTGCTGATTTGTTCAGCCAATGAATTGGCAGCGATAAGCCAAGGAGCCCCCTTCTTTTGTCTCACTTGTTCAAAAAAAGCATCCCACATCTGCTCTTCAGGCAGTTCAATCCGTCCGATCGTCTTAGTGCTGTAATTTATGATAAATGGTGATTTGGCAAATACTTCGCGAACTGCTTTTCCACCATAGAGATGATAATAATGTTGTAACACTCTTTCACATAATCGAGTGTAACCGCCTTCTTGAACCAGTCGTTCCTGCAAAGGCTTTAAGAAAAATCCACATGTTAGATTCATTAATAATTCAATATTTTCTTTGATATTGTCCTTGATAACAGACCCGTGTTGCGGGCATATCAGCTCAATTTCATAGGCAAGTAATTGATTCATGACCGGTGAGAGGATTTCATGCGAAGGCATGTAGGTTTCATGAAACGGTATCATTGAAGCCGGGTAATCTTCATTTGCGTACAGTTCCCATTGCTCGGTGACCGCTCCGAAAAGGTCTCCGGAGATCAAAGCTCTCTGCGTGGGAAGATATGTCATTATCGCACCGGGAAAGTGAAGATAAGGAGCATAAAGAAATTGGATAAATGAACCATCTGCAAGCTGATAACGAAACTGATTCTGGTTTACCAAATAGAAATCGCTCTTAATTCCGTAATAAGCGATAAGCATCGCTGAACGTTCATGGCAACAAATCTCTCCTTTGAAACCATGTTGCTCGAACATCGGGATTGCGGCACACAGATCAGGATCTTGATGACTCGCAACTATAGCATCGATAGACTCGATTGGAATCAATTTTTTAACTTGGTTGATCACCTGTTCGCCATCGATTACCGAACCAGGATCAAATAATAACGCGCTATCACCTTGAATTAGCAAATACGGATTGCAATATAAGGTCCCCTTGGGTGTACCTGAACCAACCCACCATAGACCACTTTTCAATTCGACAGGTTCTGACACATTGACAGTCAATTCCTAATCCTCCTCTGCCACGCCGTAAAAATACTGCTGCAATATCGGAAAACTTTGTTTCAATCTTTGATGGTAGGTAGGTTGGTTCCAAAAAATCCATTCCATCACGAAGGGATCCGAAGAACCTTGTACCGGCAGACTGTCAACGACGCGTTGCTTTTTCATATCGACTATGATCGTTGAAATCGCAATGCCATCAGAGATGGTGGTTGATAACACGTCCCGTTCCGGATCACTGAAGAAAGTTCTTTGGTCATCAAGCACTGTTGCTTGTGATGGATCGGAGACATTCATCCTGGTCCAGGGAATTCGAATCGTAATATGATTATCATTTTTCCACCAATGTGAACCAGGCATATCCATCGGCCCGAATCTCAGGTGGCTCGAATCTTCAAACTTTGCCGGAATCGGATTCCCGTCAGCCAATGCTCTTGCTTTGTTGACAAGCTTTTCCATTGTTTGAAATCGAGCTGAGTGTTCAAGTGTTTGATAGCTTGCAAAGTGATATTTAGTATAATCATACGGTGGTATTACCAATAATCGGCTACTTTCTTCTCCGTCGAGAACGATTAAATACTCCATTCCGGAAGGAGCGAGCGCATCAATATTCGAAAGATATTTTACCTCTCCACGTGCTCGATCATATGTATCCACTCCGATGAACAAAGGCCTGGACGTCAGATCGTTCTGATTACTGAGCTCGATATCAATCCAAAGGTACGACACATCACTGCGCACATCGATGTGCTTGATCAATCCGTTTCCTGACAAACTTGCTTGCACTTTCGCTGGCTTAACAGATTCCAAAGCCATAAGGCCATAATTCTGTTCGGGATCGATGGCGTTGTGCCAAAGAATATGGCGATCATAGGGTATCATATACGGTTCGGTAACCCATGTTTTCTTTGCCCATTCATCCATCCACTCAAAAATGATTCCACCCGCATACCCCTCTCTACGCATTGCTTCAAACATTCGGATGATGCCTTCGGCCTGTTCGAATTCGCTTAAAGAACCATGATGGTACCCATCAGGACTGATATGGGCATTTCCTAAACCGGTAGCTATGCCGAACTCTGCTACCACGGCCGGATAGGTACTGTGGTGTTGCATGAATTCTTGAAGGTATCCTCCGTACCTGAAACGCCCTTTCTCATCGTAATATTGATTGTAAAGCGGATCATTATTCATGAAGTCAGGGTAGTTTGGGTAAATATGGTAGGAACCGAACAATCCGCCTTTCATTGCAGGTCCGTACATGATGTGATTGATATCCACAACCGCCCGATCATTGAATTCACGTTCCTTTTTACCGGTTTCGTCCCGTTCAGATTCATGGTCAATCACATCCAGAGTCGGCCAGCTTACGATCGAGACGGGATGTTGCCATCCATATGTCTGTTCTTCATATGCGAGGGCCGCATCGGCACTTTGCGCTAACCATGCCTCAGTGGGAGAGGCTTCTGGGGTGACCGACAGATATCGACCTTCAAACGTGTAACCTGCATTGAGAATATCAGTCTGTTCTACTTCCACCGGTTCCAGTTCGCGCCCTACGAGATACCCGATCACATATGGTGATACATCAGAGGTATAATCACCATATGCCCTGCCACGTCGCTCGGCGATACGAGCATTCCCATGAATCGCATCAATAACCCAACGGATTTCCTGTTCGTACGCCGATTGGTATAAATCATCGAGATAATCATTTCCCGGAGGATGTTCTTCAGGCCAGATTTCTTGCATGAGCCAAAGTTTCTTTTCAGGATTCATTTCGTTGTACAATGCGAAGGCATTATAGAATTGGGGATCGAGCAGTGTGTAGATGCGGACCGTGTTTGCTCCCAACTCACCGATCCGTTGCAGCCAACGATAATAGGTGGGCATGTCATTCGGGAAGTCAGTGAACCATTTGCCAGGCATCGCAATACCGATGTTCACACCATGGATGAACAAATCGTTCCATTGATTGTTCTCGTATACCTGAAGCATGTGATCGTACGTTCTTGCCACCATCAACGTATCACTGTCATTGTAGATTTCAAATGACGGGGGCAGGATAGTCATGTGTTTTCTTGTCTCTGCTTCCTGATAAATGGCACTCATCAAAGGAATGTAGGTATGCCAAAAAAAACCAGTTTCATTTTGCATTGAATTTGTGGTGAATTTTCTCATGAGCACGTCGATTGATGCGATAAAATGGAAATTAGGCATCCTGTGTATATCTGCAAAATTACCGGCGAAATAATATGAGCGGTGATATGCTGTATCAGATGCGATGATTGCCGGAAATGTAGATGGCAATCCTTCCGCTATCAGCTTCTTTTGGCCGGAGGAGGTCACATCCAATTCGTAATTGGCGAGAATTGTCGATCCATCAAGTGGTTCGACGATATCAAATATCTTGTTATAGGGATGTGAACCCTCCAAGTACAGTAATTGATTCGCTTCAGAAGTGTAGACGAGGCTATTGCCTTTTCCATCGAGATCTTCTGCCATCGTCAAGACGACCACATGGTCTTGTTCGTCAGCCAGGATTATTCCTTCACCTGAATAGTCCCACGGTTTGCCTGATGAAATCTCATACCGTTGCCTGAACCACCCGGGGACATTTGCATCAAGAGCCAGATCAGCTACATATTGACCGATCCACCCTGTCCAACGGAGACGCATGATCTCATACATTTCAGATCGGATATGATCACGCGTGGGAGTGCCGAACGTGTTGTACTCGGCAATTAAGGTATTTGGTCGTTTCTGTGCGAGAAATTCCCTGATTGCCTTAACATCTTTATCATCAAGCCCGCCGTATAAAACATTTGAGGTTCCCGGCGTCGGCAGTGACCTCCCCGGTTCTCCCGCATAGATTCCATACGTGTCAGCTATATAAAGCACATCAATTTGTTCAGATACAGTATGAAGAGGGAGTATGTTATCTTCAGAGCTCTTATTTCGGTGCAATCCCAGATAATCCCTTTCCAGTTTGTAGTTCGTCCCTTGTTCGGTTTGTACCTTGGTGTGTTTTAGAAACCACATCAAAGCCGCATGCTGACGAAACGAGTCATCTGGAACTGTCTTGTTGTAAATCACCGTATGAACATCATTGGGATTACTGAAATACCATATGAGCCATGGCGATAACAGCAACAACAAGCATAAGATCAATATGATAATGGTAATTACTTTTGTCCGTTTTTTTTCTTCATTAGATAGCCAAAGGACATTTCTTTTGCGTTTCTTTCGCGTCTTGGCGGCTTTCATTGCCCTTTGTACTGGATCCATATTTGTAGTATAAAGCTGAAATCATTTTGGAGATAGTAGTTTTAATTGATTTTGAATTACGCTTACCCATTGCGAAGGAAAGAATCAACGTTTACACTTGATATTAAGGTTTTTCATTAGAAAACTGCTTTGGAGGGTTGCCGTATGAAACGTATCGCGGCGGTATTTTTGGTAATAATTTTAATCGGGGCAGTAGGTGGTTGTGCTAAGAAAACTGAAGCACAAACCCCGCCACCTTTAGCTCCAGATGCTCCTGTGACCAGTGATGAGACGACAACACAAGAAGATATGATCGAAGAGAGCGTAGCACCACAACCAACAGCCACTGAAATTCCACCCGTAAAGTATACTTTGAACTTTGATACGCAAGGTGGATCAGCGGTTGTCAGCCAAGAAATCACCAAAGGTGGGAATCCAGCACCTATTGCCGACCCTGAAAGAAAAGGTTTTGCGTTCAACGGATGGCATAAAACCCCAGACGGATATGCACCGATTCAATTACTCGGGCACAAGATGGACGCAAACCTTGTGGTGTATGCCCATTGGGAAGAGGTGAAACGGACAGTGTCATACTATCTGGATGGGGCATTACTCTCGAAAACTGAGATTCCTGTCGGTGCCAGTATTATTATAGAAGAATGTGACATGGACATGCCGAATACCGATACAGTCTGTATGGGATGGAATACGGCCCCCGATGGAAGCCAGAGGATGTATATGCCGAACGAAATACTCGTGATCGGTGATGAAGATGTCGAATTGCATGCGCAGTTGCGAGTTCCTGTCGAAATGGTTTCAGCAAGTGCTTTCCATACCGCTATAGTTCTACGTGATAATTCATTATGGATGACCGGCAGCAATTCAAGCGGACAACTCGGAGATGCTACCCGATCTTCTAAAAGTCTCCCTGTCTTCATAATGAACAATATTGCCAAAGTGTCTTCAGGAGCTTCCCATTCGCTCATGATAGACACGAGCGGCACACTATGGGCAGTCGGTAACAATCAGAACGGACAGTTAGGGGATAATTCAAGATCGAACAAAACGGAAGCGGTAAAAATCATGGAACAGGTTACAGACGCTTCAGCAGGTTCAAGTCATAGTTTGATACTATCATCAGACGCAACGCTCTATGCAATGGGAAATAATGAGGATGGCCAGTTGGGAGACGGTTCAACCACAGATCGCCAGAAACCGGTGAAGGTCACTGACAATGTTGTTGCAATCAGTGCCGGGGATTATCATTCTGTATTCATTAAAAGCGATGGTAGCGTATGGACGATGGGGTGGAATGAGTATGGACAATTGGGGAATGGGAACACCAACTCACAAAACCGACCGATTAAAATTATGGATAATGCTGTCGCTGTTGAGGCGGGCTCGAATCATACATTGGTGATTGCTAAAGACGGATCTTTGTGGGCTTTTGGCCAAAATAACAACGGACAACTGGGTGATGGTTCATATCAAGATCAAGTTTCTCCTGTTCTCGTAGCCGATAATGTAAAAATCATTTCAGGCGGAGCAACACATTCAATGTTCGTAGATTCAAACGGAGATCTTTATACGGTAGGATCTAACTCGTCGGGGCAACTGGGAAACGGAACCACACAGAATTCGACAGAACCCATCAGGATTGCCAATTCAATCACGTCGATCAGTGCGGCAAATGAATATTCACTATATGTTGACAGCTTAGGAAGATTGTGGGCGTTTGGTAAGAATGAGTATGGCCAGTTAGGAGATGGAACTACTTCCAAAAAAACTACACCAACAATGATTCGCTAATGAAGATAGATAAAAAAGGTCCACGGCCAAAAAATCATGCTATAGTCATACTATGAAGCAAAACAGTAGTAAAAGGAGAAGACCGAAAGGCTGTTTGATAGCCTTTCTGGTCTTCTTGGTGTTGATTGCGGTAGTGTGGTTTATCGGTATTCCATTTGCCAATAAGAAAGCAACATCCTATGTAGAAAGCATGTTGATCGAAGTCCTGGAATCCCCTGAAATCCCAAAGCTAACCTATTCGAATATTCGAGTTGATGCGGTCCGGGGACAGATTGCGTTCGAAGGATTGCGGTTGCCGGTAGAAGACACTATCGATATCAAAGCGGACGAACTCATGATCACTGTTGCTCCTACTGATTTGATTAACTATGGAATAGGTAGGAGTTCTGCTCTCCCGAAGGCTACGATTGCTGTAAGAGAATTGATAATCGAACAACCCGAAGTGCTGTTATCAGCCAAATCATTGGAGGTTGATGTAAAAGGGAAAATAGATCTGAACGACCTTAATTCACTTCAAATCGAAGCACTTCAACTAACAACGGAACACTTGTCCTATCTAGACCGATCAAATGCCATATCGATTGCTGTTGTCTCCCTACGATCAGAGATAACCGGAACAATATCATCTACAACATTGGATGAAGACTATTGGGGGATTATTAAGGACCTCAAGACCGTCTCGATACAGGTAAAAGATGGCTCACTAGTTCCGCAAGCACGGCTGGTTGAGGATTTGATGCTGCTTGCGGGTCCTGTTTCCTGGATTAATGATCCGAAGAACCTCACATTCAAAGAACTGGATGTATATGCATCTACTAATGACACCAGCTTGGTTATCGATAATTTTGCCCTAGATGCCATGCTTTTTGAATTTTCAGGAAATGCGACTCTACCAAAAACTGCAGACAACAAGTCGTTTGAAATGAAATTGGATGTGGCTAAATTGGATAACCGAATCCGCAATGGATTCCCGCCCCTGTTATTGGTGGTGGGGCAACCGTTACCTGATGAAGCGTTTTCAATCGATGTGAATTGGGATGGTGAATCATACCCCCGGATAAGAGTGCATTGATAGCGGATGCGGTTCACTCATCACTCGGTAAATACTTCATGTGCAGACGGAATACCTTGCATGGCACCTAGTCGGGAAACCTTGATTGAAGAGGCTTTACACGCATAGGCGAGACTGGAAGTAATTGAACATCCTCTCAATCTTGCTGCCATCAAATAACCGATAAACGTATCTCCTGCTGCAGTCGTATCAACAACAGGCACGGTAAATGCAGCACATTTCTTCCGTTTGTCACCACATCCGTAAAAAGCTCCCTCTTTGCCTGCTGTGAGGATAATCTCTATGTTAGGGAATTTGGCAGTAAGGCTCTCCAAAATGGTAAAATATTCACTCTGCAATGGTAGTTGAGCTAATCTTGCTGCTTCTATCTCATTGACGATCAACATTTTAACCTTATCAATCGGTAATGCTCGGACACCTTCGTCGAACGGGGCGGGGTTGAACCAAATGTTCATTTGTTTCGATAGAGCTTGACGCATCAGATAATTAAGGTTGTTAATCTCGTTTTGAAGCAATAGGATATCGCCTTTACTAAAATGTGCAAGAACTGCATCGATGTCTGATTCGGTTATCTGATGATTCCCTCCGGGGAATAAGACGATGGCATTTTCACCTTGTGAAGATACTTGGATCAAAGCCTGTCCCGTAGGATCATCACCAACAATGATATAATCAGTACATACCCCATATGATTGAAGCAGTTCTAGAATCCACCGGCCATCATCGCCGATTTTACCTGCATGATGAACAGACAACCCGGCTTTAGCCAGGGCGGCTGATTGGTTCGCACCTTTCCCTCCGGCATTACGGATGAAGCCAACGCTAGCGATTGTTTCTCCCGGAAGAACTATATGAGGGACTGAGAACACCATGTCGATATTTATTGAGCCAAAATTTAAGATTTTCATTTCATCATCAGTATATCGTTAATAAAATGACACGGACAAGGCATCTTTCATGATTGTTTGACTTAGCCGATGAAATATTCCCATATAAAACCGGCTCTGTCTGATTATCAACGTTAATGATGGTTTGAAAAAAAATAGTATTGTCCATATACTGAAGTGACTTCAATCAAACTGACCGGTACGCAATAGAGCATGGAATATGACAAAGTTGGAGAAAGAGAAACAAGTCGTCACTACGATGGTAAGAATGTACTGCAAAGGAGTAGGCCATACACCTGTACCATGTGATGATTGTAGTGAGCTCATCGAATACGCCCGCCAGAGGATCGACACATGTCCGGAAGGGATGGGCAAACCGTTTTGTTCTCGGTGTACTATCCATTGTTACAACCAAGAGAAACGTGAAAAGATTCGTGAAGTAATGCGTTATTCAGGGCCGCGAATGCTTTGGCATCATCCGATTATGGCAATGGCACACCTTTTGGGATTGCATTAAGTTTGCCGTACGCGATCGGTTCAAGAGATTGGATAACAAGCAAAACGGATTGAATGTTCAGATAGTGCTTCCATACATTCCAATTGTGAGTGTGCCTTGATTTCCAATGAAATTCCGCATTCAGATGACAATTCTGAAGGTGTCGGAATTACCTTGAATTCAAGATTGCGATTAGTCAAAATATCTTGGGATGCGATTGCATCATGGGACGATTTGAACGTGATGATTATTATCCGGAGTTTTTGTCCATTACTCAAACAGATATCACCTTTGGTGCTGAGATAAGTAGCCTGGTAAGATCATACATATTTATGATTGAACCTATCTGTATGTGATCCATAAAGTTATAGAAGTTCGTACATGTTCCACATACATGTACTCGTGTTCCCTTCAGAGTAAGTTCCGTAAGAGTCTGTATTGACTGGACATCTTCACAAGCAAGCCTAACGCCCTTGTTGATCAACATTATATCTGCTGGAAGGGGTTCCTGTTGTCCGATCGAATACAAAAACATCCTCATGAGATTTGTTCCCAATTGCGGATCTCCGGTACCGAGCATATCCGTACCGATGAGCAATACCCATCCCGATGGTTGATCTTGTCGTACGGCAACTACTTTGTGTGTGGATTGTTGGTTCGTTGTGGAAAACCTTACTATGAAACCGTCACTTTCTGATTGAACATCAATGGAATATTTGAAAGTAGAAGCTAGTTTTTTTAAGTTTTCGACAGCGGGTCGATTATCGACCAATACTATGAAGTCATCGACTTGGTGATCGATTTCTTTTTTCGCAAGCATGAACGGAATAGGGCATGCTTTACCCTTTGCATCAATGATAGTATCCGCCATAGTGTTATATCCTTTGAGCTTGTCGCTCATTTTCACCGTACCATTAATTTCATTGAAATCGGTTCATTAAAACTTGGATTCCATTATACAATTGACCGTATAATGGTGCAAGTGATACTATTTTCTCATGGGAGCATATCCGGAAAGAACAGGAACCTCATTAACTGCCGAGGTGGACGCCTCTATCAGAAAATGTTCGGATGCTGAACGATTATGGATTACCGTAACCGGTAGTGGTGGAAAAACCACCACCATCGAACGCATGGCACAGTATTGGGCCCGCCAACATCTGAGCGTACTTGTTTCAACCACAACAAAGATGGCTTCTATCTCGGTTCATCATTATCCATTCGATATTCTATGTATTAATGATATGGACACAACGATTATTCCCATGGCGGTACAAGGCAAAGTGGTTCTATGGGGTCAAACACTATATGATACGAATAAATTCGGACCTGTTCCAGAAAGAAGTTTGAAAGAAATCATCGGTCGGTTTGATAGGGTGATTATTGAAGGAGACGGGGCAAAAGGAACCCCTTTGAAATTTCATAGTACAACCGATCCGGTCATTCCTTCATGGACTGATGTTGTAATTGGTGTTATCGGTCTTGGTTCTTATGGAGAACCTTTGAATGGACATACCATGCATAACGCTGATGTATTTAGAAAGGTTACCCAATTTACAAACGATACGATATCATTGGATGTGTTCCAATCACTACTTGAACACGAGGATGGCGTATTTAAAGGAACTCAGTGCATTCCGACTATGCTGCTTTGCAATCAAACCGATATGGTTCAGGATGGGATCGTACATGCGATGAGGGAAATTGTCAAAGAAAACCATCCGGGCAATAATCTGTGTAGTATTGCAGGATCGTGGAAGCTAGATCGTCTTGACTGGGTGGATTGGTAAAACACTCACAACCCGTTTTGGACGGTACTGTATGCCAAGGAGTCAACTCATGATAAGGATTTTTGAAGAAGCTGCACGATTGGAACGAGACAATATCCCTTTTGCACTAGTTAGCATCACCAAATCGGAAGGATCTACTCCTCGTTCTCAAGCGCACATGATCGTGTTGACCGACGGGACTTCCATCGGAACGATCGGCGGAGGTGTCGCTGAGTTTCAAGCAATTGAACGCGCTGTTGAGCTAATTCCTCAACGAAAGAGTGACCGTCTTGCCATATCATTGACAATTGCAGATGGTCATAACTGCGGCGGCATGATGGAATTGTTTATTGATGTCGTATCACCCGAACGAAAGCTTGTCCTGTTTGGTGGCGGCCATGTGAATTTTGAGATCGCCCAACTTGCGGTAAAATGTGGTTTTCGGATCGAAGTTGTCGAAACAAGACCAGAGTATGCCAATAGGGAACGATTTCCTTGGGCTAGTAGAATTCACATCGGTACAAGTATTGAAGAAGTACTGAAGGCAGTGACGATCGATGCTGATACGGTTATCGTTATTGCCACTCATTCCCTTGATAGACAAGTATTGGAACATGTCGTTAATTCCAATGCTGCCTATATCGGTATGTTGGCGAGCAGAACAAAAGTAAATGAATTTCGACGATATCTAAAAGCTGAAAAACATCTTGATATCAACACGCTGAAACATTTTCATAGCCCGGTAGGATTGGATATTGGGTCAGAAACTCCTGAGGAAATCGCTGTAGGAGTCATTGCAGAGATACTGATGGTGCTTAACCGACGAGACGGGAAACCATTACGTCAAAAAGCTGAAAATCTGATTGTAGTCCGTGGTGCGGGAGATCTGGCAACCGGTGTTATTTGCCGACTGCATAAAGCAGGATACAGGGTGGTTGCCTTGGAAATACCACAACCGACGACAATAAGACGGACAGTTGCATTTTCCGAGGCGATGTATGGGCAACGGATGGTGGTAGATGGTGTGGAATGTCTATTGGCAAAAACCACAAGAGAAGCAAAAAGTTATCTGGATCGACGGAAAGTCGCATTGCTCTGTGATCCTGAAGGTGACACGATCGACTCATTAAAACCTGCTGTGGTAATCGATGCGATTATCGCAAAGAAGAATTGTGGTACTCACAAGGATATGGCTCCTTTGGTAATTGCCTTAGGTCCTGGTTTTGTGGCATCGCAGGATTGCCATATCGTAATTGAGACCCAAAGGGGGCATGATCTCGGTAAAATAATTACAAACGGTAGCGCGGTACCTAATTCCGGTATTCCTGGAGATATCGATGGGTTCTCCACACAGCGAGTTGTTCGCGCTCCCGCACAGGGCGTGTTTACCGCTCTTAAACACATCGGGGATTCAGTTAAGAAAGAACAACCGATAGCATCCATCGGAAATCAATTAATCAAAGCACCGATTGATGGAGTGATCAGGGGGATGCTCCATGACGGCCTTCATATCCGAAAAGAATGTAAGGTAGCTGATATCGATCCAAGAAATGATGTAGGATATTGTCAAAGTATGTCTGATAAAGCTCGTGCCATCGGAGGTGCGGTACTTGAGGTAGTTGATGGTTTTCATGCTCGTCGATTACACATTGATTAGGTGAAACATTATGATTTATCTTGATAACGCAGCAACCAGTTGGCCAAAAGCTCCACATATGGCGCAAGCGTGCGAACACATCTTTATGCACCCGATCGGTAATGTTGGCCGATCTGCACACGAAGGGTCGATCACAGCCTCTCGTATTCTTTATGATTGTAGGAAAACATTGCAGGATATCATTCCGCCGACACACATTGAAAAGATAATCTTCACAAAAAACGCGACGGAAGCCTTGAATATTGCTTTGTTCGGTTTTCTAGCACCTGGAGATACGGTGATCACCACCCCGATAGAGCACAACGCGGTTGCGAGACCGCTTTCCGTATTAGCATCACGACATGTCAAGATCCTATTCAGCCCAGTAGATGGATACGGGAAGATTGACATAGATGGGTTCTCAAAATTACTCGATGCCGAACGTCCCCGATTAGCAGTATTTACTGTCGCCGGAAACGTGAGCGGAGTGATCAACCCCGTCGAAGAACTTGTTGCAAGCTGTGCTTCAAGAGATATCCCTTTTGTGCTCGATGGGGCACAAGCTGTCGGGGAGATCGCTTTATCCGGATTCGGCGAAGGTGCGAGCGGTGCCCTGTGTTTTTCACTTCACAAAGGATTACTTGGCCCCACTGGAGTCGGCGTGATGGCTCTTTACGGTAACTTCAATCCCAGGGCTTTGGTGTATGGCGGAACCGGAAGCAATTCAGATGCTACGATGCAACCCGAAATTCTCCCTGATAAGTTTGAAAGCGGAACTCTTCCGATCCATTCGGTTGCAATCGGATTGCATGCCCTAAGATATTGTGTCGAACATGCCGACACTATTTCGAGGCAACGTAACATCACCAGTGATTTGTTATGGGAAGGTCTGGCATCTTTGAAGCAGCTACGAATGATAAGTCCGCGAGAAGATAGGGTTGGCCTTGTCTCTGTAACCACGAAAGAGACAACAATCTCTTGCATCGCCCGATATTTATTTTCACATCAGGTGGCGATTCGATCAGGCCTGCACTGTGCTCCCTGGGCACATAAACATTTCAACACATTGGCTCAAGGTGGCGCATTACGATTCTCTGTCGGGTATGCTACAACAACAGAAGAAGTATTAAAAGTTATTGATCTTGTAAAAGAGGCAATGAATGCATGAGAAGAACATACGTTTGACCGAATACTCAAAATTCTCCGGTTGCGGGGCAAAATTAACTCCTGCATTCCTTGACAAAGCGCTCTGTGGTCTTAACCAGCCAAAGTATGAACGGTTGTTGAATGATTTCTCTCACGCTGAGGATTGTGGAGTCTATCGAATTACCGATGATCTGGCTTTGGTGCAAACCATCGATTTTTTTCCTCCCGTATGCGATGATCCCCGAATGTTTGGCAGAATAGCAGCTGCGAATGCTTTAAGCGATATATATGCAATGGGAGCGACACCAATCACAGCGGTGAGCATAGTAGGATTCCCTGAAAACCAACTTGATATTTCGTATCTCAAAGATATCTTGGAAGGAGCCCTCGATGTATTAATTGAATCAAAAACTGCATTGGTAGGGGGGCATAGCGTAAAAGATTCGGAGGTCAAATTTGGATTATGCGTCGTCGGAACCGTGAATCCCGACCTCATCTGGTTCAATAATCGATGGCATGATCAGGATGTCCTGATCCTTACCAAACCAATTGGATCAGGAATCGTACAAACCGCTGTCAGGGCTCAGATCGCATCCGGCGAAGAAGAAGGGCGTATCTTGGCCATGATGGGAACCTTGAACAAGACTGCTGCCAACGTACTTTCAAATTTTTCGGTTCATGCGTGCACCGATGTAACCGGGTTCGGATTGTTAGGCCATCTTTGTGAAATGGCAATTGATAATCCTATCGGTATGCTTCTTGATGTAAAAAATATTCCGTTAGTCGAAAACGTACCGGCTTATGCCTCGATGGGATTGATACCGACCGGTGCTTACACGAATAAAGAAAGCAGGAGTTCATTAGTGGAGGATTTTGATACACTCGACGACGAGTTCGGATTGATTTTATTTGATCCTCAAACTTCTGGAGGGTTGTTGGCAGCATTACCAGAAGAACAGGCAGAAAAGGCCATTGCAGCATTGCGGGAATCCGGAATTCAAGCATCAATCATCGGGAAGACAGATGCTGCTCGTGAAGGGATCAAGATTATCTGACATACGACTCTTATTCACGCTTTCGAAGCATCGATGAGATATCCGATCGCATAAGAATAACATTATAATCACTGTTGAAAGGAGAGTCGGACTATATGGAATTATTAAAACAATTGGAAAAAAGGCGTGCTTACCGGGCAATTGGTTCTAGACCTGTTGAGAAGGAAGTGTTGGTACGTCTGGTTGAAGCAGCGCATTTGGCACCATCGAGTGCGAATAATCAGCCGTGGCGCTTTATTACCGTGGTGGAACCCGAAGTATTGGATACGTTGAAAGGGACTTTGACAAGAGGGAATTATTGGGCAAAAAAAGCTCCTGTTATCACGGCTGTAGTAACTAATCCGGTTTGGAGTCTTCAACTGGATAATCGTGATTTCGCTTATTTTGAACTTGGTATGGCTGCGATGGCCTATCAACTGCAAGCTGTACAAGAACAATTGATCGTTCATCCTATAGCGGGATTTGATGTTGCAGAGGCCAAACGCATTCTACAAATTGGGACTGATGAAATACTACAAACCCTCATCGTGTTGGGATACCCGGGGAGTATTGAGGATTTGAATGAAAAGCACAGGGATCTGGAACGTTCTCTGCGGATTCGCAAACCACTTAATGAAGTCTCCAGTTTCGATAAGTGGGAAGCCAAATTGTTTCCGCCTTCCAAATAATGTACCTATCGGCAACCGTTCTTATGTGTGTATTTAATTTCTAAGCGGTGGCTTTTGCCGAATGATATTCGCTCAGTAACTGCGCAATCAGTGCGTAACCAGTTTCACTTGGATGGATTCCGTCTTCACATATCAGGTGTGCGCAATCCTTGCGAGCCAAGAATCCGCTTCTGATATCGATGAGATTGGTATTGGTCTCGACAGACACCTTAGAGATCCTCAACGAATAGAGCTCTTGATGGCGTTCGATATTATTCTCATCGTAAAGCCACTCGAGAATTCTGTTTTTGTCGAGACCATTGCGACAGATGTGGTTGAGATACCGTGAAGAATCGATTGGTGGTAAATTCATCAGAATCGGTGTTATCCCATTCTGCTTCAACAGTTCGACCATGGAACGTAACGTTGTATCGAACACAGGTAAGGGAGTTTTGGGCTGATGATCGATAAACGGATTCGATGCAATTTCATCCCACAAAAAATCACAATCATTCCCGCCGTATTCAACCAATGCATAATCGCATGCTAACCCGTTTTGTATAGCTCTTTGTAGCTGCTGCAGGCCTTTGGTCACGGTGCATCCAAATATTGAACTGTTATACACATCATAGCCCAATGAAGATCCCAATCGAGCGACATCATATGAATCGACTTTCACATACCGCTTGTCTTGACCTCGGTACACAACTCCTTTCATGATTGAATCACCGAATATCCTAAGTCTTTTCATTATTTGTACCATGAGGAATACCTCCGCTTGGCTATCATGGTAGAGGTGTTATTTTTTTGTCACAATAGCACGATCATACCAATTATTGGATAAATTCAAGAGAATGTTTGCTGGTATGAATGTACTACTGAAAAAGTAAGGATGTACTAGTGTGTCTAATTTTGATCAATCAAATCCTTGTTGTAGAATATGATAGTGATGATTAAGAATATACTATTCAATTTTTATCTGATGGTTTGGCCTGATGCAGACGTTGGCCGGCTAATCTCCGCATGCTCTCTTTCGGACACATCTGCGATCTCTTAACTTGACTGATTTTTAAAGACGTTGTCATAGCGGTGAAAGGTTTGCTCCTTCCACCGCTTGAATACATAACTGTCAGGTTATCCCCTGGCTCCGTATGGTTCTTTCATATCGACGTCGTTGATATCAACGCCGAGAGCTTCCGCCACACCTTTCCCATATTCCGGGTCAGCAAGATAGCAATGACGGATATGGCGCTTTTGTACCAGCAGAGTTGTTCCTTGCATGTTTCTGCAAGTGTTTTCAAACAAGCGTTGTTTCGCATCCGCAGTCATGATGTTGAAGAGCTTTCCTGCCTGCTCATAATAATGATCATCATCTTCCCTGAAATCATAGTGAGCGATGGGTCCGTTCCCATCAAAAGGCGGCTCTTCAAGTTTGTTCTGATCTTTCCACATGCCATACGAGTTTGGATTGTAATGGACGGTTCCACCGAAGTTGCCGTCAATTCTCATCGCACCGTCTCGATGGAAATGATTGCTCTCAACCTTGCTTCTGTTCACCGGGATCTGATAGTGGTTCACACCCAATCTGTAACGCTGAGCATCACCATAGGCGAACAACCGTCCCTGCAGCATCCTATCCGGAGAATACCCGATCCCCGGAACGATATTGGCTGGATTAAATGCAGATTGTTCAACGTCCATGAAATAATTGTCAGGGTTCTTGTTTAGTTCGAAATATCCAACTTCATGAAGGGGGTATTCAGAGTGGTACCACACTTTGGTAAGATCAAACGGATTGTCGGAGTGCTCTAGCGCTTGTTGCTCGGTCATGATCTGGACATACATCGTCCAACGTGGATAATCTTTCTTCTCTATAGATTCGAACAGATCTCTTTGGTGAGATTCACGATCTTTGGCCACCACTGATTCAGCTTCGCAATCGGTTAAAAATTCTATCCCCTGTTGGGTTTTGAACGTGAATTTCACCCAAAACCGTTCGTTGGCTGAGTTGACGAAGGAATATGTGTGAGACCCATACCCATTCATATGACGGTATGTCTTTGGAATGCCACGGTCTCCCATGGTGATTGTTACCTGATGAAGTGCTTCTGGAAGCATCGACCAGAAATCCCAGTTGTTCTGGGCAGATCTCATGTTGGTTCTAGGATCGCGCTTCACAGCATGATTTAAATCCGGGAATAACATCGGATCACGGAAAAAGAATACCGGCGTATTGTTACCAACCAAATCCCAGTTTCCTTCTTCGGTATAAAACTTCATCGCGAATCCGCGGATATCGCGTTCCGCATCAGCTGCTCCTCGTTCACCGGCAACGGTTGAAAACCGTACGAACATATCCGTTTGCTTGCCAATCTTGTTGAAAATGGCAGCTTTGGTCCATTTGGAGATATCATGAGTTACCGTAAATGTTCCGAAAGCACCGGATCCCTTGGCATGCATTCTCCGTTCCGGGATTACTTCACGATCGAAATGACTCATCTTCTCCAGATACCATGTGTCTTGGAGCATGACCCCGCCTCGGCGACCGGCAATCTGGATATTCTCATTGTGTGCGATAGGGCGACCACTAATCGAAGTCAAGGGTTTTTTCTCTGTCGAATCGCGACCATCACGGTCAACGATATCATTCTTTTTGTTTTTATCGGCCATTATGTACCTCCATAACCACACTGTATTATCGCACGGGGATGACTAATTTGATATCTATTTTTGTAATTGTTACAAAATATTCTAGTCATCATTACCATAATACACTAGATATATGTTTACTCTTGTTGAGAATCGGAACATGTAATTGCTGATACTATGAGAGTAGATTGGCAATGTTATGGCTAACCATAGGTTGGTATTCATGATTCATATTTTTCTAAAACTTTTAATTGTAATAGAATATCTAGATGGCGGGAATTTGCATGGATTGAAGAGCTCATATGGGAATTGACTTTCGATGCGCATCCTTACATAGTAATGATATAATGTTTGTAATAAAAACAAATTAATATAATGATGAGGTGGTCTCATGAACATACTCCATAACCATGTAGGATTTCGTCCTGAAGCCCATAAACTCATGATCGTCCAGACAGCCGGAGATCAAACTCAGAGCTCTGACTTGACCGCTGATTTGGTGAGTCTTGATGATTTAAAAATTAAAATCACTCTCAAACCTATCTGGACAGGCACTATCAAAGGATGGAAAAACAGGGTGTTTTATCAATTTGATTTTTCAGATTTCTCAGATTGTGGAACTTATCGGTTTCATGTTCGTGATGCTGATGAAACTACTATAGGAGCTCCCTTTCGCATTTCTTCTCACGTCATTGATTCGGATATGATCAGTGACGTGATATTCTATTTTAAGGGACAACGATCGACTGGCAGGTGGGATGAAACAGATCGAAGCGTTCCTTTTTACGGTTCGAGAAAGGATCTTGTAGATGTTCATGGCGGATGGTTTGACGCCTCCGGAGATTATAGTAAATACTTGTCACACTTGTCATATACGAACTACCTGAATCCACAACAGATTCCATTAACCGTATGGGTTCTCCTCCAACTGGGTCAGACCCTTGCATCGTTTCCAAAGCATGGGAACACGCTTCTTGTTGAGAGGTCGTTTGAGGAAGCTTGGTGGGGAGCCGATTTTTTAATGCGGATGCAAGATCGTGAAGGCTACTTTTACATGACCGTGTTCGATAAGTGGAATAAGAAAAGTGAAGAACGTATGATTTCTGCTTTCATGACACAACAGGGAATCCGGCTTGAAAATTATCAGGCGGGATTCCGTCAGGGAGGCGGGATGGCTGTCGCAGCATTGGCGAGAGCTGCACGGATTAAACGAAATAATATTCCTGCTGATGGTTATGAGCCGCAACAATTTCTGGTTGCCGCGGACAAAGGGTATCGACACTTGGTGCATCATAATCTGGAATACCTGGATAATGGCAAGGAAAATATCATTGATTGTTACTGCGCTCTTATCGCTTCGGTTGAGTTGTTCAGGACGACTTCTGATGGATGGTATTTGGATGAAAGCAGGCGATGGGCAATCGCTCTCAGCACTCATTTCGATGCGAAGATACGCGGGTGGGTAGTCGAACCGGGGGGCAATCGTCCATATTATCATGCTTCCGACTCCGGATTGGTCATCCTTTCACTGTTGCATTATTTCTCGATCGAGCCCAATGCTGAACTTAGGGCAACCATCGCAAAATTGATAATTATCGCACTGAAAGCCGAACTGGACAGGGCGAATGCGGTCATGAATCCGTTTCGACTTTCACGACAGATCGTCCAAGATTCCATAAGCAAAGAAATCAGAGAATCTTTTTTTGTTCCCCATAACAATGAAAGCGGTTATTGGTGGCAGGGAGAAAATGCTCGTATTTCTTCAATGACGAGCATGTTCCGTATAGTTAATGCCTCGATCAATGACCTGTACCTGGCAATAGATGGTGATACATGCAAAGATTCTTTGCCCGATTACAATAATCTTTCGATACAATTGCTTAGTTTCGCAGATGCGCATCAAGATTGGATATTGGGATGCAATCCTTATGACATGTGCATGTTGCAAGGGCACGGAAGAAATAATCCACGGTACGATGTTAACGGCCCCAATGCTCCTGGCGGGATATGTAATGGAATAACCGGTGGTTATGAAGACGAGCTTGATATCGATTTTCTTCCTGCCGTACTTGAAGGTCGTAGCGATCACAGATGGCGTTGGAGCGAACAATGGATTCCTCATGCCACATGGTTTGTTCTTGGCTTGGTATCAGCCATGGGCAATATCACATTGGAATAATTGTTAGAAGGGGTGTCCATTCAATAGATGCTGGAACTGTGTTTTTTAACGGTGTTCAAGGATATATAAGGCCTTGAGCGTTATGAATCGACTCGGTTCGTGTAATGTTTCATAATCGAAATGCACCGCTCCGGGATGCGTATATTCTAATTCCCAATATCCTCCTTTACATTTGTTCCTAAGCCAGTCGATTGCCCGGTCAATATGTGGATCGGTTGGAATCTTTGATCGTGTGGCGCATTCAAGGAACCTAAGAATGTCGTATCGATATCGATGAGGATAGGTAAGTTTTACATAGCGCTTATCATCATCAAAAAACAGGCGCATATCTTTGATAAACCAAATCGATTCTGAAATAGCTGTCCTTACCTGATCAATTTTGTATGACGTACCGCTATCGACATACGATAAGAAACCCTCAAGCACACAGATTGTGGTATGTGCATCTCCTACCGTGGCATTATCATCCCAGCTATACCCACCACCGGGTTTCCGTTGAGACAATAGGTGAGAGACAATTTGCTCAATCCGTCGGTCTTCCGGACAAAAGTATGCCGCGTAATCCAAGAACATCCCGTCAATCGCGATATCGCTCGGCATGTTGCTCTTCGCGAAATTCACACCTCCGCTTTCGATCATGCACTCGTCAAAAGCCCGTTGTACCATGTTTGTGCAATTTGCTATGGTTTTTCGAATGCCAAGATGTTTCAATTCGTACAGCGTGTAGTGGGTACAGGTCCATTTTGGCTGATAATACCAGAGTCCCCAATGGCCTGAATCAGCTTGACATGATAGCAATCTATGTCCAAATCCTTCAATTTCGATTCTTCTTTGCAATCTATCCAACTCATTCGACGTACTTTTCAGAAGTAATGCATGCGTGAGGTATTGAATAGAAGCATCACCGCGTAACAACCATTGGATTACTTCGTTTTGCATGGATCTTCCCCCAATGGAATTATAAAGAAGTTATGCGTTTAGAACAAATGATATGTTTCAACATATTCCATGCAAAGATACTAATCGATGTGATGACAAACCACGTTCTTCGGCGACCCCCGCAATGTAATAAAAATAGAAAAATTAAGATAACCAGTCATAATAAAGAAAAAATTATTGACAACGATGATAGCCAATGATACCATCTGTAACCGGTTACAGATAGTTAGGGAACCGGTTACAGAGGTATTGATTAGAGTCAATTTATGAAAATGAAGAAAATTACTATAGATGATATTGCTCGTCAGGTTGGAGTTTCAAAAGCTACTGTTTCTCGAGTTATAAATAATAAAAAGTATGTTGATTCCGAGACTAAAAAGAAGATCATGGCAGTTATTGAGGAGACAGGTTTTACTCCCCAGACTTCTGCTGTCAAACTGTCAATGGGCAAGACGGATGTAATCGGATTGCTTGTACCGTCTCTGTCAAATCCCTATAGCCTTACCGTTATCCAAGGCGTAGCTGAACAGATTGCCCAATGTAATTATGAACTAATGTTGTACACAACAGGATTATCCGAAGAGAATCAAAAGAAATTCTTACAGAAAATCTCTCATAAGAATGTTGATGGATTGGTGGTGTTGCTTCCCCGAGACTCATCAGCACTGGAAGTGCTTCTTTCCTCAACTGACATTCCATTGGTGTTAATCGATCACAGAGGGATTGATACTCATCTTCACACGGTATCGGTCACCAACGAAAAAGGTGGATTCGATGCGACCGAATATCTTATTTCACTGGGGCACGAAAGAATTGGGTTTATTACAGGAGTCATGGAATTTGGTTGTAGCAAAGACAGACTTGACGGTTATACAAAAGCCCTTGAAGCCCATCATATCGATGTTGATCAGGAACTGATTGTGAATGGAGACTTTACTGAATCTAGTGGATTTAATGCAATGTGCGCATTGTTACAGCATCCCAAACCGCCCACATCAGTTTTCTGTTCCAATGATGACATGGCTATCGGAGCGATTCGGGCCATTCAGCATTCGGGCTTGAGAGTTCCAGAAGATATTTCTGTTATCGGATTTGATGATACCGTACGGGCATCAATGGCATATCCGTCCTTGACGACAATCAAGCAACCGCTGCTGACAATGGGTGCGACAGCGGCGAACTTGGTTCGTCGCCTTATCGATAAAGAGGCGGTTGAGCCAACCAATGTTGTTTTAAACACCGAGTTGATTATTAGGAACTCTTGTGCGAGTCGATAACATCTCGGTCAAGGAGGTATGATATGAAAAAAGTTGGAGTGATGCTGGTCATATTAATTATGGCCTGTGCCATGTTGGCTGCTGCCGGTGTGAGCGAAACACAAAGTGCAACAGAAGGTCCTGCTACTCTTAGGGTTTGGGATATCTATCCCGAAGGAACCCCGTTTCGTGCGGTTCTTGATGGTGCTATTGCTCGATTTAACGAGAAATATCCTCAGGTTACCGTTGAAATAGTTAGTTATGGAGACATGAGTAACTATAAGACCAAATTTGCTACCATGATGGCCGCAGGTGGCAGGGATGCCGATGTGTTCCAGACTTGGGGCGGTGGGCAACTGGCCGCATATGCAGGGAAAGGATTGGTTCATGATCTAACACCCTCAATGGGCGTTGACGGATGGAAAGAAAGGTTCTCTCCTGCAGCACTATCATTCGTTTCATCAAATGAAAAGATTTGGGGAGTCCCTGTCGAATTGGCGAATGTAATGTTCTATTATAACAAAGAAATCTTTGCTAAATATAACCTTGCAGTGCCTACAACGTTCACAGAATTGCTAGATGTCTGTACGGTATTGAAGAATAATCAGGTAATACCAATTGTGCTTTCACTGAATAAAGCTGAATGGGTCGGTGATATGTTTTACCAATATCTCGTGACCCGTGTCGGCGGATTGGAACCCTTTAAAAAGGCAATTGCCAGGGAGCCTGGTGGAACATTCGAAGACCCAGTGTTCGTAGAAGCAGCAAAATTGCTCAGAAAGATGGTTGATCACGGTTGTTTCCAGGAAGGATTCTTAGGTACTGAATATGCATCAATGCGTCAGGTTTTCACGCAGGAAAAAGCAGCGATGCTGCTGATGGGTTCATGGTTGCCAGGCCAAATCGCTAGCGAAGCTCCGCAAATGTATGACAAAGTCGACTACTTCCGATTCCCGTTGGTAGAAGGAGGAAAGGGAAGTATAACTGAAGTCGTAGGCGGTACCAACGCGGCGTTTGCAATCTCAGGTGCAACAAAGTATCCGAAATACGCTGAAGAATTGTGCAGAGAGTTCTCTTCAGAGGCGACAGCAAATGATGTGCTCAGCCTTGCTAAGCGTTTACCTGCAGCAAAATTTGACATGGACAGTGTTACAATCGATGATTTAACCAGAAGTGTTATTGAGGAATTGGATACTGCGACCGGTATTCAACTCTATTATGATCAGTCATCAACACCAAGCCTTGCACAAACACACCTTTCGGGAATCGCTGCATTGTATGCGGGATTGACAACTCCAGAAAAGCTTGCAACCGAATGGGAAGCCGCTGCAAAGAAGGAATTGCAATAATAGTATGAAACTGAAACGCCGGCTACATTCCGATACTAGATCGACTATACTCATATTTCTTGTACCGGCGTTCATATTATACTTTATGTTAGTAGTTTTTCCAATTTTCCAATCCGCCCGGTACAGTCTGTACCGGTGGGATGGACTGGGTCCAATAACAAGATTCATTGGGTTGGAGAATTACAAAGAAATATTCCAAGATCCAATTTTTTGGAAATCGCTGAAAAATAATCTTATCGTTGTCTTTTTCTCACTCGCAACCCAAATGCCGCCAGCACTGTTTTTGGCAATAATATTGACCGGTAGGATTCGAGGGAAAAGTTTTTTACGAACAGTTTATTTTGCACCTCAAATCGTCTCTACAGTAGCTGCCAGCTATTTATTTTATTATGTGTATGAACCGACATTTGGATTACTCAACAACTTGCTGAAGGGAATCGGATTAGATTCACTTACCCGAGGTTGGCTCGGAGACCCATCGCTGGCATTATACGCGGTGATGGTTGTTATTAGCTGGAAGTATATCGGATTTTATATGGTATTGTTTATGGCTGCGATCGAAGGGATTCCCAATGAATTGTTTGAAGCAGCACGAATCGATGGATGTTCATCGTTCCAGGTAATCAGAAAAATCACACTGCCATTACTCTCTGGAACGATAAAAACCGCATGCATTCTATCCATAGTGGGTTCAATAAAATATTTTGACCTTATTTGGGTCATGACGAGCGGAGGCCCCGCTCACTCAACCGAACTAATCGCAACCTACATGTATAAAAAGACATTCTTGTCATGGGAAATGGGATATGGAGCAGCCTTAGCATTTGTTCTATTTGCTATTGCTATTCTCCTGTCAGTAGGGTTTTCTCGCCTGACTAACAAAAAAGCGGAGGGACGGTGATGAACGGTCGAATCCCGACACCGCTTTCAAAACGATTTTCGTTGTTTTCAGGGAAAACAGTATCATATGTGATTCTCATACTGTTTTTTCTGTTTATGGCTTTTCCTCTCCTCTGGCTATTTTACAGTTCTCTGAAACCAATGCAAGAAATATACGATAATGTATTTGCCTTACCAAAACGTGTTGACGTGTCAAACTATTTGCATATTTGGCGGACTTCAACATTTCCCCGATATTATTTGAACAGCGTGATCGTTACGGTAATCTCTACAATAGGTATTGTAATATTATCGAGTTTGGCTGGGTTTATTTTTGGAAGAGTCCAATTCAAAGGTCGCAATACTCTGTTTTTCATTTTGATTGCAGGAATGATGATTCCGGTTCAGGTTACCTTGATTCCCAATTTCATTTTATTACGGGAACTACGTTTGTTCGACACTTATCTTGCAATGATTTTACCTTATATCGCTTTTAATATCCCGATATCGGTTTTTATCATGCGTGGTTTTTTCCACGAGCTGCCAATTGAGTTGGAAGATGCCGCTTGTATTGACGGGTGTTCACTCAAAAGAATCTGTTTCAGTATAATGATGCCATTGTCGATGCCTGCCCTTAGTACTATCACGATTTTTAATTTTTTCACTGTTTGGAATGAATTGATTTTCGCACTTACGTTTACCAATAGACAGGAAGTGAGAACCATTCCTGTAGGTATCATGGATTTTGTTGGGCAGTTTGAAACCGATTATGGATATATTTTTGCAGCATTGTCTTCAGCAAGCATACCATTACTGATTGTGTATTTTATTGGTCAGAAGAGGATAATTGCAGGTCTGACAGCAGGTGCGATAAAGGGGTGAATCATGGATGAGCGATGGGCTCATGAAGTAGATTGGACGACGATATCTTTCGATGACCTAATAAAAATGCCAATTCAATTACGTATCATCATCGCTCGGCGAATCGTTGCTTCCGGTTTCCTGAAAAAATCGACCGTGTCAGTCAAAGAATGGGGACGATTTGATTCATTGCCAAAGATGACCTATGAAGAAGCCCGACATGAAGCACGACAAATTGTCTCAACCATGACGATTGAAGAATTGGTTGGACAGATGAGTCCTAATACCACGGTTACTGAATATATTCCAGCTTGTCTAAAATATAATGATACGCCGTATGTCGCGGGAGAAAATCTTGCTTGGAACATTCCCGGGATCCGTTTTACAGACGGTCCCACAGGCATAGTCATGGGTTCGGCCTCGACTTGCTTTCCGGTATCGATGTCGAGAGCGGCAACTTGGGATCCTGAATTGGAAGAAAGAATCGGAGAGGCAATGGGTATTGAAGCCCGTGCTCAAGGGGCCAACTTGTTTGGCGGCGTATGTGTAAACCTTCTCAGGCATCCCGCATGGGGAAGGGCACAGGAAACCTACGGCGAGGACCCAATGCTTTTGGGAGCCATGGGATCTGCCTTGATTCGCGGGGTTCAACGGCACGCAATGGCCTGTGTGAAACACTATGCTCTTAATACGATGGAAAACGGTCGTTATACGGTAAACGTTTCTGTCGATGAACGAACATTAAGAGAAGTGTATCTACCACATTTTAAAACCTGTGTTGATACAAAAGTGGCCGCTGTCATGTCCGCATATAATAAAGTGCGTGGTTCATACTGCGGTGAAAACAAATATTTATTGAGTGATATCCTTAAGGATGAATGGAAATTTAACGGTATAGTAATCTCGGACTTCATCTTCGGATTCCGGGACACCGTAAAAGCTGCCTTTGCAGGAATGGACATCGAAATGCCGTTGGCCGGAAGGTATGGTCAACGCTTGATAGATGCGGTCAATCAAGGAAAAGTTCCGAAATCAGTGATAGAAAACGCTGCAACCAGAATAATTGCGACAAAAATCCATTTTAGTACCGTCGGAAGAACTTCAGGGTATGATATTGCTGAAGTTGCAAGCCCCGCCCATGAACAATTGGCTCTAGAAGCAGCTCTTAAATCAGCTGTGCTCATTAGGAATGAACAAAAGACTCTTCCACTGAATAAAAAAGAGCTAAAAAAGCTTATTGTGCTGGGAGAACTTGCAAACAGAGCGAACATCGGTGATATGAAGGGATCAAGCCATGTATATCCGCCGTATGTTATAACTCCATTACAGGGAATAAAACGCTCACTTTCACCTTCAACAGAAGTAATTTATGGAACTTCCGAAACTGTCACAGCACTTGAAGATGAGATTCGTGAGGCGGATGCTGTCGTCGTGGTAGTCGGATTGAATAGCGATAATGAGGGCGAGTACATTCCTCATTGGGATAGCGGTTGCGGAGGGGATCGGTCATCACTCGAACTAAAGAACGAGGATATTCAACTTATTAAACACATATCAACATTACACAGTCGGATTATTGTAGTGTTACAGGGAGGAGGTACGCTACTAACATATCCTTGGGAAGAACTAGTGGGTGCGGTATTGATCACCGGGTATCCCGGAATGGAAGGTGGAACGGCATTGGCGTCGATTCTTCTCGGTAATTATAATCCAAGCGGTAAATTACCCTATACCATCCCGAAATCACCAGATCAATTACCACCATTTGATAAAGATGCAAAAGAAGTCGTATACGACTATTTCCATGGCTATTTTCTGGCTGATAAAAATTCTGATGTAGTCTCCCATCCATTTGGATTTGGATTAAGTTACACAACCTTTACCTGTTCCCAACTATCATTGGCCTCAAATAAAATCACATCTGATGGAGTTTTGACGGCGTCGATAACGGTAAAAAATATTGGGGCCGTTTCGGGCGAGACGGTTATTCAACTTTATTCGGGTTATCCCAACACTAAAGTGATGAGGCATTCCAAAGATTTACGAGCATTTAAAAGAGTGTCATTGCAACCTGGTGAATCAAAACGTATTTCCATGTCATTCGCGATAAAAGATGTAGCATGGTGGAATGAGGCAACTCATGATTGGGAAGTCGAAAAAACCGAATATTGCATATATGTCGGACAATCCTCTGCCTGGGAAGACTTAACCAATATCACTTTTGAAGTAATTTGACGAGAAAAAATATGAAATACATAGATGACTGGGACATGATAAAGAAACGCTTCAACGCATTCTGGGAAGGAGCATTCATTGACAGATGCTGCATCGCTGTTACAGCTCCCCTGCGTGGTAAAGAGGATGAATATCATCGTCTGAAAGCATTACCGCGATTACATGGATGGGGAAATCCGGAAGAGATAATTGTTTTAAATCGGAAAAAATTTGAAGTAACGAAATTCGCTGGAGAATCTTTCCCGGGAATCTGGCTAAATTTAGGGCCTTCTGGCCATGCAGGGTTCTTTAAAGGTGCTACATGGCATATGGATCATCAAACGGTATGGTACGATCCGAGTATAGATGATGATGGGTATGATACATTAGCATTCGATTGTCAAAGTCCTCTTTATACATTGACCCTCTCAATGGCCAAAGCCCTAGCAGATGATAGTCAAGGAGATTATCTGATTTCAATGCCTGATACTGCGGGAAATCTTGATGCATTGGCGTATCTACGGGGGAATGACACATTGTTGGTAGATATGGCCGATGAACATCCTGGGATTTTGGGAGCTCTGCGGAAACTGCAAGCAGCTTGGGAAAAAGTCACACAAGAAGTATATGACATCCTTAAAAGTAATAATGATGGCGGGGGGATGATCCAATGGCTTAGAGTCTGGGCTCCGGGACTCCTCGCACAGATGCAAGTCGACATGTCGGTAATGATCTCTTCGGATATGTTCAACACATTTGCCTTACCGGAATTGATAGAGCAGTCCAACTTCTTGGATTATCCACTCTATCACCTTGACGGGGCACAGCAGGTTAGGCATCTGGATACGTTGTTATCACTGGAACGTCTGAAGGTTATCCAGTGGACATCAATAGCTGGACAAGCAAATCCTTCACATTATCTAGAGGTACTGCAAAGGATTCAAAAAGCTGGTAAATCCTTGTTATTGCCCCTTCCGGATGCTAAGGATGTTGAGTCTCTCTTAACCAATCTTTCTTCGAAAGGATTGCACATCGTGGTTGAAGCTGAGGATGAAGACCAAGCTGATGAAATAGTACGGATGGCATCGCGTTTGTCACACGAATAAACAATCAGTTCTTAATGGGTAGGTATACGACAGGATCAAAAAGGAGGAAGCGATAATGATTATTCTAAAAACAGGCGGACATCGTATTTTCGAACACGATGATGAAACAGCGGCTATAGTATCAAATATGCTCATCGATCTGGAAAAGAATGGGATGGATGCAGTTCGTAACTATAGCAGGCAATTAGACCAGTGGGACCCAAAATCATTCGAATTATCAAAATCACAGATCCGTGAAGCGATTAATAATTGTGATGATCAGTTACGAAAGGATACAGAATTTTGTCAGAATAATGTTCGATCATTTGCGAAAGCACAATTATCAACATTACATCCTTTGGAAATTGAAACGATGCCGGGCGTAATTCTCGGACACAAACATATTCCAGTAACCAGTGTCGGTAGTTATATCCCGGGTGGTCGATACCCGATGTTTGGTTCGGCTCAGATGAGCATCATCCCCGCCAAGGTCGCTGGAGTTGAACAAGTAATTGCTTGCACACCTCCGGTAAAAGAAGAAGGATGGTTTCCTGCAACGATCAACGCCATGGCAACAGCAGGCGCAGACCGAATATTTGTTTTGGGAGGAGTGCAAGCTTTCGCACTTATGGCATTCGGGATGGGAGAAGTCAGGCCTGCCGATATTTTATGCGGTGCCGGAAACAAATATGTAGCTGAGGCAAAACGTCAGCTTTACGGTCGTTGTGGGATCGATTTATTAGCCGGACCTACCGAGATCGGAGTCATCGCCGATGACACCTCTGATCCGGTTGTGGTTGCCTGTGATGTGTTAGGCCAAGCAGAGCATGATCCGAACAGTGGTCAAATAGTGGTGTGTCTTAGCGAAGAGCACGGTAAACGTATACTCAAAGAGATCGAAAGACAATTGGGAATCCTTCCGACTAGAGCGATAGCTTCACAGTCATGGCAATCCTACGGTTCGTTGATATGCGCGACTTCCCGTGATGAAGCGATTTCTCTCATGGACGATTGGGCTCCAGAACATTTGGAATTGTTGGTAGAAGATAAAGATTACTATTTCAACCGATTGAAAAATTATGGGTCTCTATTTATCGGAGAAGAGACGACCGTAGCCTATGGTGATAAATCGATCGGAACCAATCATATCTTGCCGACAGGAAGAGCAGCTCGTTATACGGGAGGTGTTTGGGTCGGGAAATTTTTAAAGACTGTCACATATCAGAAAATGACGAAGGAAGCAAGTCTGATCGTTGGAGAAGTCACTTCAAGACAGTGTCGGGTCGAAAGAATGATAGCCCATGCCCTTACCGCCGATTTACGTGTAGATCGTTATGGCAAGGAGGCTCGCTGATGTTTTCTTTATCGGATAGAACATCATTTGTGACCGGTGCTGCAACAGGCATCGGACAGGCAATCGCACTTCGACTCGCGGAAGCCGGTAGTTCGCTCATCGTCTCGGATAAGCCTGGAATATCTCTCGATGAAACAATAGCACTTTGTTTGAACTATAAAGTTCACGTCTCATCCGTTGAACTCGATGTGCGAGAAACTGCTCAGATTACCGAAGTATTTGATCGACTGAAAGAACAAGGTGTACGTATTGATATTTTAGTAAATAATGCAGGGATTAACAGACCTACAAAAGCTCTTGAAGTTGATGTTGATAATTGGAACGATCATGTTAATACTAATGTTCGAGGAGGATTCTTTTGTGCCAAAGCTGTCGCATCGGGAATGATGAGTCGATTTTTCGGTAGAATTATATTTGTATCGAGTCAATCGGGTTTGATTGGCATCCCGGGCCAACCGGTATATTGTGCGACAAAGGGAGCACTGGTCAATTTGGTGAGGGCTCTTGGAGTTGAGTGGGCGAAATATGGGATTACCGTAAATACGGTTGCTCCGACATTCATCGAGACGAATTTAACAAGGAAACGTCTTCAGAATCCAGAATTCCGTTCATATGTGCTGGGGAAAATCCCAAAAGGAGAATTGTCGGTTCCTGATGATGTGGCTCATGCGGTGGTCTATCTCGCTAGTGATGAAGCTGCAATGGTTAATTGCCATACATTGTCAGTAGATGGTGGATGGACTGCATGGTAAAAGTTATTGATTAGTGCTTGATTTAATGATTATTGCATAATTGGATGACAGGATTGAAACTTTTCTTTGACAGCGGTTCCTCCGGTCCTTTAGTATTAAAACCACTAAAAGACTGGAGGTCTATGAATGAGAAAGCTAAGCGTCGTTGTTCTAGCTCTTGTGTGTCTATTTACTTTTAGCGGATGTATGTCTTTTGCAGCGCTGTTTCCTGTTGTTAATCCGCCGTTGGAGAGTAAATCTTCAATGCTTGTCCTTGAAGCCGGGGTGCAAGATGGCTCAACGACATCGGAATTACTGAATACAAATGCCACTGGCTGGGCTCCCTGGGTTGTGGATTCCGAGGGGAATACCATACCTTTCAGACCATTCGATACCGAAAGCAGACTGGATTCATTTTACTTCGCCGAGAACCTGCCTGCCGGAACATATACCCTCAAAGGATTCTTACACGTCTATGTGGATTATTCAAAACTACAATCCAATGAGATTGCTTCTTACGGACCATTTGAGAACTATCCCTACCATGTGAAACAAGAATTCCTTTTGGAACAACCTGTGGCAGTTACCCTTAAAGATGCTGAAATCGCTACACTCGGGCGTTATTTCATTACATCTCAGTGGGTAGGCGGAGCTATGGGGACTACCGATGATCGCTGGAAAGTAGCACCGTCGTCGGTAAAGATTACCGGAGACCCAACTGATAAGAAAGCCTTAAGGGTCGCAAAAAATTGGGCAACGCCTGCATGGTCCCAATGGAACACAAGGAACCCCGAGACTGCTGCAGACAGGTAGGGCGTGATGATCCGTGACCGTTGTATAAATCTATGATGGTCAGACTTTTCTTATGAGGTTCAACAACTTTCAGTCACTCTGGGGTGTCTCAAGATTCTCTTGATATTGATGCGGCATTCCACAGGGGGAACAATACGGTGAGAATATGGTGAATAAAGCTTTGATATTTGTTTTACTCATAGCATTATTGGTTCTGTGTGTTTCTGGTTGCGATATGCAATGGGTATACACACTAGGGCTGCCGGATGATGCTCCTCCAGCCTCTGCGTTACCGGTTCAACCAGAAGCCCTGCGACAAATCCAACGATTTGGAACAATACAAAACGACTCCGATATTTTTTTCCATTCTGGAATAGATCTGTCACCGATCGAAGGTGAAACAATGGACGTATATGCCATAGCCCCAGGAGTAATCACTGAAATCATCACAGATACAAAACAAGGGTATGATGCAAAAGAAGGAGCAAGGAATTTTAAGATAGTCATGTACATCTCGAAAGAAATAGGAGTCATTTACCATTTTGAAGCGGCTTTGGATAACGATACCGGCGAAGCCCTAAGCTTACGGGATGTAAGAAAACTGATTAAAGTCAGACAAGGGCAGAAGGTAGATGCCGGAGATATTATCGGTCAGCTACCATTTAGGAAGTATGAAACGCACTTACATTTCACTATAGCCAAAGATGCGCGTGAGGGAGATAACATTCCTTGCCCGCTTACTTATTTCACTGAAGAAAAAGCAAACGAATTCAATGAATTGTACGGTAACGTATATACTTATGATTCGACGCACGATATCTGTGGAAATGAATATTGATTATTCAACGGACATGGCTTGTGCCAATGTAAGATGGCCACAAATTTGTGATGATTGATATTCTTTAGCCACAGACGTTACTGCATATAACCGACAAGTAATGGGCTAAAATGTGTATCTTCGGAAAAAAAATACCAAGCATAAAGCGTTACACTTTTTTTGCTTTTTGTATGTGTTCCCGGTGGTTGTTTCCAAAAACGGTAATGGGAAGAGATGCCTAAGGTATTTTTTCTGTTGAATAAAGGAGATAATTAGCTATATTATGATTCATAGCCTTTATAAATGATAATGATGAGGGTTTCATGGCAATAGAACGTAAGGATGCATCATGCCGAATTCGATGCATTCCCGTAGCAGTTTATCTTATATTGACGCTATTCGTTGCACCTACGATTGGTGCGACTGATATTTCATTAACAGCAGTAACTCAAACATTCGGGTGGTTTGACTCGACAACGACTCCGACACATCTTGACGGTTCTACTTCAATTGAATTCTCTGGAGATGGGATAGGGTTAGATGTTGGTATGAGGATACAATTGCCTGTTTGGGATATCGGGCTTGCGACCTCTTTTTTCCTGAAAGATACGGATGAACCGTTACGTAATATGATTGTGACCAAAGTCCATAGCGCGCATCGACCTTCTTTCGGATCAAGTATCGATGTGGTAGGAGGATACGGTAGGATTATCAATATAGCCGCTCATGCGATGGATGTTTCCATTTCATACGGACTAGGTATTCAAGTGAGCGCAACGTTCATGCCATTTCTTGATATGCCGTTAATTAATTTCAGCCCGTATTATGATCTGGAAATCGCACTTGAAATGTTTGATAGTTTGATGATATCAACGTCAATTGGCTCTTCAACTTTGTTCGAATATTCGACACAAGCGATGAGCCCTGTAGCGAAAGGAAGCATAGCCTACGATCTGACCGACGCTATTACGGTCGGTTGTGAGTATTCTGTCCATTTCTCAGATATCCTACCTGAAACATTTATCATCGCTAAACAAGAGGCAAAAGCCTATGTCGTATGGATACCGAAAGTCAGCTGATGTGAACGTCCGTTTGAAAACGAGCGTTCATCAAATTATTATGTATGGAATTCTTCTCAGCATCTTCTTATTGTTTTCTTGTAGCCAACCCGATTATTCCCATGTCGAAACCAGAGATCTGAGCGGCGGATTCGATCAACCGATCGATATGACCGGATCTCTCGAGTCATTTTCATTTCTTGTACTGAACGATATCCATTTCGGCCGCGAAGATAAAGGAGTCTACTGGAAATTTGATGAATTCTGGCAATGGCTTGATACTTATCCGGGTTCGATTGACTTCGCATTGAATCTTGGGGATTTCACTGAAGATTCTCAAGAGGATGAGTATCTTGAATATGCCGATTTCATCCAAGACCTGGCAAATCGATCAATTCCTATGCATACCGTAGCGGGAAATCACGACATTCGTAATCGCGGACGTTCTTATTTCTCAACCTATGTATGTGCGGCACCATACAAACGATTTGCTCATAAAGGCATATCGTTTTATATGATAGATACTGGAAATCGGAGTTTAGGAAACAGGCAACTTGAAGAACTTATCAAAGAAACAGCGCAAGATACCAATCTGAAAATGTTTTGTTCACATGTGCCGTTATATGGAAGCCCTGACCTCATATATTTTGCCTTGCCAGATACCCAAGAACGAATGATGTTGTTGAAGACAATGGTAGATGAAAAGGTCGGAATATATTTCAGTGGTCATCATCATTCAGGAGACGTGCTTTACAAATATACAGAAGAAAATTCAGAATTCATCTTTGGAGCATTTCATGGCCGTGATTCCTTTTTCGAATCGACACTCCCTAGATGGTATGTATGCACCTATGATTCAATCAAAAATTCACTTGGGATTACCCGCCATACTGTCCAAAAAGATGGATCGATCACTGAGGTTTTGATTGCCAACCTGATAATGCCATAAAGATAATCATCGCATCATATCTCATGTGATGGGTTCAGTTAATTATTTTCATCTCCTGTAATTCTAGCATAATTAATGTAACATAAAGAAAATAACCCATGCAAAAACGCCAACTCATACCTGCCATTTATTACCCTACAATGGGCAAAAGGAAAATAAACGCAAGATTCTATCGTACGAAAGAAAGTAAAATCGACCCGATAGGCAAGTTGGTGACAAATACTTGAAGATACGATATATTTCAGGCAGTAGATTATCCAAGGGGGTAGCCATGAATCCTGCGGCGAGAAAACAAGAAATCATGCGTATTCTCCAAAGACAAGAAACGGTCCAGGTCGTTGAGCTCGCCCGTTTGCTGGATGTTTCAAAGGTCACAGTCCGGAATGACTTGGACGAGTTGGAAAATAAAGGGCTTCTCATGCGCACGTATGGCGGGGCGGTGCTACCCGAGAAGCGTGGGACTGAGCGTTTCATCTCAAATACGATGAAAGAATTCTTCGAACAAAAGGAACAAATCGCTCGTTTAGCCTGTACTTTGGTCTCCTCCGGACAAAACATCATCATCGACAACGGCAGTACGACGATTCATGTGGCTAAATACATACGCGACATGGCCGTGACGGTGACCACCAGCTCATTGTTGGTCATCGAAGAATTAATGCATGCTGAAAAAGTCGACCTTATCGTTTCGGGTGGGGTGTTACGAAGACAGTCGATGGGTTTGATGGGAAACTTATCCAAGGATGTGTACCGTCAGGTTCACGCTGATTGGCTTTTTTTGGGAGCTTCCGGGTATTCTGCTTCCCAAGGAGTCTTTTGCACCAATCTGATTGAGGCTGAAACAAAGCAAGCCATGATCCAGGGGGCCACAAATGTCTGCCTGCTGGTCGATTCATCAAAGATGGAGCACTTGTCGCTCGCACGTGTGTGCGATTGGAATTCAATCGATTATCTGATCACCGACACCATTTCAGCCGAAGTCGAACAGAATCTCACGGAGGCGGGAGTCAAAGTGCTCGCTGTCGATAGGCAATGAACACCTTCAAAACCACGATGTCATTGGTGGGTTTCAAGTCGGTTGACGCGATAGCATCGTACCGAAACGCGTTCCCGTCGATGATGTTCGAGCTATCATATAAAATGAATTCCGCATTCCTTGAATCGGTGCGACCGGTGGTAACGAACCGAGTCGCTTCGGTACATGCCTGTTGCCCGAGCGAGCCGATCTTTCCAAACTTGGGAAGCCATGACCCTCATATCGTAAAAGAAAGTTTGAAGGCTATAGAATCTAGTGCTGTCACTGCGATCTCGTTCGGGGCGGACATTTTAGTCCTGCATCCGGGATATGCAACCGATAGCGCTGTTCCGGCAGAGAACGAACAACGCAAAGTATTACTGGAAGGTGAGCAGTTCAAGCGTTATGTCTGGCGATCAAAGGGTTCTATCTGCACTCCAGATTACGTGAAACAAGCTGTGTATGTCCGTCATATGGCTCAAGCGTTGGATTTATTACCCGAAGCCGCCCGACTGTGTGCGTCACATGGAGTTCGCTTGGCGGTGGAGAATCTCAATCCCAGGGTAGGGTATCTGTTCCAAACACCCGATGAGATGATAGCGTTGGCTACCATGGGAAACAATCTGTTCTTATGTTTGGATGTAGGTCACTTATGGATATCATCCTGCGTTTACGGATTTGACTACTTGACCGCACTGCGGCAGGTGATGGCGACGGGGAAAGTAATAAATTGCCATTTGCATAGCAATCCTTCCGATCGGGACAGGGATCTGTTCATTGACAATCACGATGCGTTTTCTGCAAACGGATTTCCCATTACCAGCATTCTGGCTGAGGTTGCCACTCCGGATACGAATTTGGTACTTGAGACAGTTGATGATCCTGACGCTAACACTTTAGTGCTGTTGGAGGCTTTGAACAGGAAACAAGCGAAGTCGTCCGGCGTATGATATGAGTTGTTGCGCGTTAGGTGTATCGGATGTTTAAACACCATCGGCTGACTAAATAATTCGCCATGTTGATGCGAATGTGACTGTTGACTTTGCGTACGATCCTCCTTACGTTTGACGCTTCATTAATTGACAATGATACATGTGTAAAGTCATGATGGTGTAATGCCGAGATAACTGGATTGGGAATGTATTCCAAGGGAGCCGGACATGGAAATGATCGAGTCTATATTGGTACCCAAGACGGGGAACGAGATCTTGTGCGAAGACGGTTTGTTCTTTGACGGGCGCTTCGCAGCGGTCATCGATGGCTGTAGTGCGAGCAAGACTCCAAAATGGGGGGCTCCGTCTCCGGGAGTGGTAGCTAAAAATTGTTGTCTCAGAGTATTATCTAGCTTGCCGACTGAAGCAACGATGCACATGGCGTTCAGCCTCATGGATAAAGCCATTCATGATTGGTACGTAATTCACGATATGGTGAATGAAGCCAATGAAGATGCTTCGCTACGTTGCGGTGCGTATGTCGCGATTGTAAGTGCATACCACAGGCAAGTGTGGGTCCTTGGTGATTGCCAGGTATTGGTTGACTCAATACTTCACGCGGCCCGCAAGGATGTCGATGTTTTGATGGAGACCTTACGAGCATTTTTACTTGAAGCCGATGAACTGCGTCAAACAGAAGGCGAGGCAGTCCGATTGCTTGAACCGATCATGCAACTGCAGCCATTGTTTCAAAACAACAATCAGGCGAAAGCATTCTGGTATCCGGCTCTGGACGGATTTCTTACCGACATGGGTGCGGTGAAGGTTTTTCAGCTCAGTATCGATCCGGTCGAAGTGGTGCTTGCCACAGATGGATATCCCGTGGTGACAGGGACTTTGAAGGAGTCAGAACGACTTCTGGCAAAGCTACTCGAAAGCGATCCTCTCTGTTTCAGGGAGAACCGGGCGACCAAAGGCGTGACACCGGGCAACCTTTCTTATGACGACCGTACATATTTACGACTTTTTGTCTAGTTAGTTTCGTTTTTTGTTCATATTCAATAAAAAGTAACAAAGAAGCGTTCTATCTAGAAAAAAAACACTCTAATAACGCAATAAAAAGGTTGCGTTCTGATTGAACCCCCCCATATACTAAATCAGCGGCTTTTGTTTATCGCGTGTCGACATACAAGCCGTTCATTACTCGAAGGAGGAAGACATGAAGAAAATCGTAACACTTTTGTTCGTGGCCATTCTGGTTCTCGGTGCCGTATATGCTCAGGGAGCCGCTGAGCCACAAGCGACAGATGTGGTTGAGAAGGACCTGACCATCTGGAGCGGTGCTGCTGAAGATGAAGCTCAGGCTTTGGCTAAAAAGTTCAATGAACTCCACCCTGGAATCAACGTCAGCATCATCCGTGCTGGTTCGGGAGAGTTGGTCAATCGGCTCATGGCCGAACAGCCGAAACCTGAAGGCGACATCCTGCTGATGATCGCCAAAGAAAACATGGAGATGGCGTATGAATATCTCGCCCCATATAAGTCAGCCAATCATGCCAAGATCGATGTGACGGTGCGTGATGACGCCGATGTACCTCGATATTATGGATCATCAATGCCATTGCAGGCTATCATGATCAACACGAACCTGCTTAAAGAAGCGGAGTATCCCAAGAGCTGGTCTGACTTAATAGATGCGAAGTTCAAAGGGGAAATCATCTTGGCCAATCCAGCCCTCTCAGGTTCTGCTTATGCCCAGGTTTACATGATTTATAAGTTATATGGTGAAGAATTCTTAGCCAAACTGGCAAAGAACGCAGTATTTACCGCAAGTTCTACAGTCGGACCCGAATCGGTTGCCCGTGGTGAGTATGCCATAACGGTGACCGGTGAATCCAACATCGGTAAGTACATCGGCGAGAATGCCCCGGTTACCTATGTGTATCCTTCAGAAGGAACCGGAGCTCGTTTTGATGCTACTGCGATGATCGCCAATTGTCCTCATCCGAACGCTGCCAAATTATTCATAGATTTCATTACCTCTAAAGAAGCGTATGAAATCATACGCACGACCCGTAATCGCCGCGTTGTGACTCCAGAATTGCCCGGTCCGGAAAACCTACCCGCTCTCGGCGATATCAAGTTGTTCCCATACGACGACATGGAAGCCAAGGAAATCAAAGAAGACCTCGTGACCAAATTCTCGAATATGATGTAATTGTGTCGTGGCCTGCGGAACATCGAAAGGCCTCCGCAGGCCAATTTTTTATAAGGAGTGAAGCTCATGAGTCGGAATCTGACTTACCTCAATGTGAATAAGATTTTTGGAGAGCATGGCAAGAATCCGGTACATGCTCTGAAGGATGTCTCCTTCACGATTAATCCAGGCGAGCTGTTTTGTATGCTCGGACCTTCTGGATGTGGCAAGACAACCCTGTTACGCTCGACTGCAGGACTTGAGACGATCAGCAGTGGTCAGATTCTGTATGGAGACTCCGATATGACGAGCATCCCTCCGTTTAGGAGGAATATCGGGATGGTATTCCAAAGTTTTGCATTATATCCCCACATGAATATATTTGAGAACGTCGCCTACGGATTGCGAGTTCGGAAGATGCCTGACGCGGAGGTTCGCAAACGGGTCACCGAAGTTATGGAATTGGTCGGTTTGACCGAAGAACTTAAACGTAACCCATCCCCGACAGGATTGTCTGGAGGCCAGCAGCAACGGGTCGCAATTGCGAGGGCGCTGGTCTACCAACCCGACCTATTGTTGCTTGACGAACCATTGGCAAACCTCGATGCTAAGTTACGTCGTTATATGCGAGCGGAAATTCGACGGATCCAAAAAGCAACCAATATCACCACGATTTTCGTGACCCATGATCAAGAAGAAGCGATGGCAATCGGTGATCGCTTGGCAGTGTTACGTAAAGGTGTGGTAGAGCAGATTGGCTCGAGCAACGAGCTTTACACGGGTCCTGATAATGCGTTCGTGGCAAATTTTATCGGGAAAATGAATTTTTTCAATGCAAGATTATCAGGTGCAAACCAAGCTACGGTCGACACTACGAATGTCGCGGTTGAGATCAATCCGCAAAAAAATCGTATCCCGGCATCGGCTGGACTGCAAGCAGAGTCGAAGGTCCTCATCGGAGCTAGGCCGGAACAACTCGAGGTAAGCTCTCATAAACAGCCTGATTCGCTCGAGGGAGTAGTACAAATTATACAACATCTGGGCCAAGTGGTACGCTACGAGGTGCTGTTGGACGACAAGGTCTGCGATGCATCCATCGAGGTCGATATGCCAACGATGCTCGAGGATGTACGCGAACATGACCGTATCCATGTGATCTTCAAGAAGGGGTTGCCGTTCTTGTTTCTCCCGGAGGTGGATAACTGATGAAACAACATGACAGCATTCGTGAAGATTCGTCCAAAACCTTGCGACAGTTTTTGAAGAAAGACTTTACCCCGTACATGGTGTTCGCCATCCCATTGGCTTTTATGGCCATCTTCTTGATCTATCCGATGATCACTACGATATTACGAGCTTTTATGCCTGCTGGTAACAAACTAGTGCTCGGCCAGTTTTCTTTGGAAGGGTTTACCAAGTTTTTCGAAAGTTCGATGTACCGTAAAGCATTATTGAATTCATTTGTTGTAAGTTTTGCTGTGACAGCATTCTCGTTGGTTATCGGTGTCCCTATGGGGTACTTCGTTGCACGGGTCAAGCTGCCGGCTAAGAACCTGATGCTGTCACTCGGTATCTTACCTATCATCATGCCTTCGTTCGTGGGAGCTTTTACCTGGGTGATTTTGTTGGGTCGTAATGGAGTATTGCGCCATTTTTTGAACGTAATGCTTGGTCCTTTGGGAATTGAAGTACCGACCATCTATGGGATGTTCGGTATGATTTTGTGTATGACGCTCACATACTACCCGTTCGTATTCCAGTTGTCTTATGGTGCGTTCGCTTCGGCAAATGCCTTGCTTGAAGAAGCCGGGATGCTGATGGGAGCTTCCAAGTGGCGGATCTTCCGAACTGTCACGTTTCCATTAATCCTGCCCAGCTTGGGTGCAAGTGCATTATTGGTGTTCGTTCGTGCTATTGGTAACTTCGGTATTCCTGCGGTTATCGGAGGGGACAAGTATGTATTGCCCACCCTTATCTACTTCCGGGTCAACGGATTCTGGGACCTTAACGGAGCTGCATCGATCGCTATCGTGAACGTATTGATTACAGCGATCGTGTTGTGGCTTCAAAAGTATGTGATTAGTCGCCGTGAGTACGAAACCATCTCAGCTACGCATTCAGAGATTAAGTTGCACGAAGGTAAGGGAATTCGGATAATTGCCTTCGTGTACTGTATCATCATATTGGTCATGTCGTTGCTTCCGCAGTTAACAATCATCATCATGTCATTCTCAACAAGATGGGTAGGCTTGTTCCCCGAAGGCTTCACATTAAAGAATTACCTTAGGATTCCTTCCTATTCAAGTAAGGAATTGTTCAACACTTTCTACCTCTCATTGCTGGCCACGTTCTTGGCAGCTTTGCTTGGAAGTTTGATTGCTTACATCACCGAACGTAAAAAACCCAAAGGAGCTGCTTTGCTCGATATGTCGGTCATGGCACCGTTCATCCTCCCGGGCACGGTAGTTTCGGTGGCTCTGTTATCTGCTTTTAGCGGCAACAGTATTATCAAGTTGACCGGAACATATGCCATCATCGTTATCTCTTATATGGTACGGCGAACACCATACGTATATCGCTCTGTCGCCGCGAGCCTGTCTCAACTCAATCCTTCATTGGAGGAAGCGTCGACAATTGCCGGGGCGAACTGGTTGTACACCTTCCGCAGGGTGAGTGTCCCGTTGATTTTACCGAGCATCATAAGTGGATCGATTTTAACCCTCACGACATTATTGCAGGAATTGAGCACCACGATATTACTCTATAGTTCCAAGACCCGTACGGTGCCGATCCAGATTTACGGTGCGGTTGCCGATGGAAAGCTTGGTGAGGCCAGTGCGTTATCGGTGGTTTTGTTGCTGGTGGTGTTCGGTATCATCTATATTTTGAACAAGTCTCAGGGCAAATCAATTTCCTCAAGCTTCAAGATGGGTTGAAAACTAAATGACTCACTACGATTATTCATGGCATGCCAAAGGACTCACAGAACAGATCCTGCCGTTCTGGGATCAAGCGTTCGACAATGAGCATGGCGGTGTGTTTACCTGTTATTCAAATCTTGGTGACCGCTTGTTATCGACCGATAAGTACGTCTGGTCGCAAGGACGGATGTTGTGGTGTCTGAGTGAAATGCTCGTTTCTGATGTTGTTTCCCGTGAGTTGGGAAACCAGCGCAGGGCTCTGTATGGTGTTCAAGCCAAATCATTGTATCGGTTTTTGCATACCCACGTTTTGCTCGATGAAGAACAGGGTGTGTGTGCTTTTTTGACCGATCGCTACGGGAATATCAAAGAAGCGGCACCCTCCAAAGGATTGTATGCGAGCTTTTATGTCGATTGCTTCGTTATCATGGGGTATGCTCGTTATGCAGTTCTCATTGGGGATGAGCATGTTGCGTATGAGGCGGTAGATATTTTTCGTCGTATGCTGGCGTTTATGGAGCTTAACGGGGTTCGTACCGAACCGTATGTGTTACCCGCAGGTTTCACGACTCAAGCAGTCGCGATGATCCTTTGTAATACGGCGTGGGTACTGGCCAAAGCTTTAGAATCGTTAGAATTACCCGAAGCTCCTTGGTTTGCTGATTTCTCCAGAGAGCGGGCATGTGAAATCCTGAATGGATTTTACGATCCCCAACGAAAGTTATTACGTGAAGTCGTGGCTCCTGCAAGATATGACGGGACACTGTTAGCCCGCCATTACAACCCGGGTCACGCCATAGAGTGTATGTGGTTCACGTTGGATTGTCTGGGTGATCCGACTTTGATTGATCGCATGGCGGCGATTGTACTTACATCATTGGAACTGGGATGGGATAGACAGCACGGCGGATTGTTACGGTATGTTGATCGTGACGGGGATCGGCCGCACGGACCGAGCGGCACCACCGAGTTTGAAAAACTGATCGAGCGCACTTGGGATTATAAATTATGGTGGCCACATGCCGAGGCACTGTATTGTACCGCACGAATGTATCGTGCAACCGGGAATACGGCATTCTTGGACTGGTATTGGCAGCTGAAAGACTATGTGGATAAAGTATTTCCTGCCGAAACGGGGAGAGAATGGATTCAGATCAGGACTCGAACGGGAGCCCCGCTCGAAACAGTGGTGGCTCTACCGGTGAAGGATCCGTATCACATCATGCGCATGCACATATTAAGCATGGAACTATTCGGCAATCATGAATGAAGGTTGGATAAGTATGCAGGGAAATCGCATCGGTGTGGACGAACGCATCAGAAAACTATTGAATCTAGATATGTTCAAAGCTTACGATATCAGGACCAAGAGCACCGCCTTGACTCCGGTTTTGGCATCCCGCCTGATGCGGGCGATCGGTAAGTATTGTATCGATATACTCAAGGTCCGTTCGGTAGTTCTTGGCCGCGATGCTCGTCTGGCTGCCCCGGCTTTACTCGAATTGGCAGTAGATATATTACCGTCGATGGGCTTGGATGTGATACTCAATCCATTGCAAGTCTCGACATGTCAATTCTATTTTAGCTGTATGCGCAATCGCGATGCAGCTGCGGTGATGTTCACGGCTAGCCATAACCCCGGAATCTATATCGGCATGAAATTAATGGGTCCAGGCATGAGAACGCTTGCGTACGATAGCGGCCCGGCCGGAGGTATAGCCTGTATTCGTGATTTTTATCTAGATAATAGTGGCTCTGAATATCCGGTTAAAGGTCGAGGTACGGTGAGGATCGCCAGATATTTGGACGAGTTCATCGACTATTCGATTAGTCTTTCCGGTCTGGAGACACATAGCCTACGCGGTGTGTCTATCCTCACTGATTATCTGTGCGGATCGGCAGGAACGGAAGTTACAGAAGCGCTGCAAGCCTGCGGGGCAACAGTCCGGGTACGCAATCTGATTCCGGACGGGATGTTTCCGGCAGGAGATCCGAATCCGATTGCGTTGGAGAGTGTCCGGTCTACGTGGGATCTGATGAGAAGAGAAAAGTTCGACTTTGGTTTCTGCTTCGATGGCGACGGGGATCGAATGGACGTGATGGATAATAACGGCGAGCAATTGGCCCCATCGTTTAACTTGGCACTCCTTATTCCGATGATCACGGATTACTTCAGGACGGTCCATGCTTCCGGGGTGTTCGGATCTTACCCGTATCAACCCCACATGTACTATGATGTAAAAGCCAATCCACTGTCGGTGGTTCTCCAAGCAAACTGCGGCATTGGCGTGCACATTATCAGAAACGGTCATTCTTTCATCAAAGAAGCCTTACGCACAAATATGAAGCAGCAATATCTTGTCGCTTCCGAAGAATCAGCCCACTATTATATGAATTTTCCCTACGACCTCAAAGATTCGTCCCAAGGTTTCGCTGCCACAGAAAACACGCTTTTCTTCACATTGCTGACAGCCCGAATGTGGACATCCTCCCCAGAGTTGTACACCCAAGCTCTCCAACGCCAGAAAGCAATATACCGCGAACGCGAATGGCCATGCCATTTTTACGAAGAACATTTGTTGGAGCAGGTGATGCAAGAAGTCGAACAAGCTTTCGTCTCGCAAGGATTGGCTGTATTCAAAACGATGGAGGACGGCTCGAGCCTTGACGCTACGCTGATGAGGGGAGGCTTGCCTGAATTGATTACCAAGGAGACCTCATTGAAAGGCGACTGGTTGCAAGTGGCACAAAGAATTTCGCGTAGCGAAGAAGGCATGGCCCGTTGGGAAGTCTCCTCAAGCTCACCAGAACGTTGTGACCAAGCAGTCGCGATAATCCATTCGATTACCGACCGCTATGTGAAGGAAGGCAAGGCATCTTACCCGGAGTAACCGACGATTTCTTTTTTACTATCATTGGCAAAAGATTCTTACGATTCGTAGGACGCCTGTTATGTTCAGGCTCCATCGAAACTGTGAATCAACTCATTTCATAGGTAATCGTTGAAATTCGTACTTATCTGGCAATAATACTGAACACCTCGGCAAGTTCCTTCCGGCCAAGTATGCGGGGAACGGGATATAACGGATTGGCTTCAGTGAAAGCTCGCTCGACCATAACCGGGATATCTTCTGGTTTTATGCCGCTTATATGCTCTGGTATTGCCATATTTTTGTTCATCGTTCGTATCATGCCGATGAAAGTTTGCGCAGCATCGGTGTCGTTCAGGTTTGTGGGAACTGATGAGCTTTTACGGGCGAGATCAGCAAGACGTTTTTCAGCTGAATTTCCGAAATAGGCGAGCATATGGGGGAGGATGATCGAGTTCGCCAAGCCATGGGGAATTCCATAGAAACCTCCCAAGGTATGGGCGATAGCGTGTACATATCCCACATAGGCCCTTGTGAATGCTTTTCCTGCGAGGTATGCTGCTTTTAACATATTGTTTCGTCGAACAATATCGTTCCCATCAATATACACAGCTTCTAAATCTTGCATGATAATGCGCGTAGCATCTATGGCATCTCGTTCGGTTTCTTTGGTATTGCTCCGACCGATATAAGCTTCCACGGCATGGGTAAGTGCGTCCATGCCAGTGGTGGCGGTAATCTGCTTCGGCAGTTTGAGAGTTAATTCTGGGTCGAGCACCGCCAGATGAGGGATAAGTGAGTGATCGTTAATGGGATATTTCTCATGTGTTTCTGGATTGGAGATAACCGCTGCCAAGGTCGCCTCGCTACCGGTTCCGGCCGTGGTGGGGATAGCTACCAATAAGGGCAAGCGATGCAAGACTTTTAGAACGCCTTTCATCGATGCCAATGATTTCTTCGGTCTGGCTACGCGCGCTCCTACTCCTTTAGCGCAATCAATGGGCGACCCTCCGCCAAATGCGATAATAGCTTGGCATTGGTTGGAATGATAGAGCGCAAGCGCGGTTTCAATATTCCCGATGGTTGGATTCGGTACTGTCTCGTCATACACAACAGACACGATGTGTCGCTTGGAGAGTTCCGTCAACAACGGATTCATAAGATTCAGGGCTACCAATCCTTTATCAGTCACGATCAGTACTCTGGTGATCCCGCGACTAGCCAGATGTGCCGGGAGCTCAAGCAGACTGCCCTGACCTTCAATAAGCTCAGGTTCTCTCCATGGTAATAACGGAGAAACCAGCTTGAATATCGATTGATATACTCGGCAATACAGTGTAAAGAATACCATGTAATTTCCTCCCGAGATGGGTGCTGGATATCAATTTGTAACCAATTATCAATTCTATCTTAAATACGAGGCATTGCTAAGTCAATGAAATACAATATTCTATGATGGTTCTACTTCATCCATGTAAACAAACGATTCTTCGAAGGAATCCGGATAGGTATGCATGAAATTTTCTCTACAATGGAATGTGGTCATAGCATTTCTTGAGAGGGATTTTTGTAGGTGTCTTACATTGAGGAAATCGTAGGTCAGGTAATTTATCCTGATAATGCCATGCTGAAAAAAAGTTCGAATGAATAAAGAGGGCAAATATATTATTTTGCGTGGGAATGTTGTACTTATCCGTTATCAATAATGTCCAAGATTATCAATTATTACCTTATTTCAATTATTTCTACTGATGAAACCATGAAGTGTTGAGAAATAAATGCATGATGCGCCATCAATGCTCAAATAACCATTGTTGTACTTTTTGATGAATCTCCTCGCGTATCACACGAATTCCTATTAATTTTTCTTCATCGGTACCGGGAATAGCACTTGGGTCGGCAAAGCTCCAATGTATTCGCTCATGCTTTCCCGGAAACAACGGACAGCGTTCAGCATTCGATTCGTCGCATACCGTAATCACATAATCGAAATGTTCAGATCGATCGATGTACTCTTGCACTGGTTTAGCGTATTGATCCTTCATCGAAATACCGATTTCAATCATCGCTTGCACCACTAAAGGGTTAAGTTTTCCTGCTTCAATGCCACTGCTGTGAACTTCGAATCGATCACCCGCATAATGACGTACAAACGCTTCGCACATCTGGCTCCTCGCCGAGTTGTGAATGCAAATGAACATTATTTTTGTTTTTATCATTGCTCATTCCTAATTATGCAACTATCGGTTTTACAATTCTTTTGCGATTTTGAAAGAGTGTTCATAGGTTCTTCAAAAAAATTCGCACAAAGCAACATGTCAAATATACAGGGCATGATGAGCGAACAGATTACCTGAGTTCCTTCTTTTGTCATCTTTATCACCCCAACGTTCTTTAGAGTCGCTAAGTGTTTGGATGCTACTGATTTATTTAACTTTAGATATGAAGCCAGTTCACATACACACCACTGACGATCTTTAAGTGCTTGAACCATTGCCAAACGCATAGGATGCCCTAGGGCTCGTAAGAATTGAGCGGCTTGCGTAAGTTTTTTTTCACATGACTGCTCCATGTAATCAATGTTGCAAAAAGTGGAAACTTTGTCAATGAATACTATTGACACTGATGCTAATTGTTTCCAAAATTGGAAACAATGGAGAATCGCTCATGATTATAAAAATTCTTGGAAAAGGATGTCCGAAATGCAAGGCGTTAGAAGAACAAGCAACACTGGCTATTGCAGAAATCGGAATCGACGCTTCGATTGAGAAGGTAACCGATATCGATCAAATAATGGATATGGGCGTAATGATTACGCCTGCTTTGGTAATCGATGGTGAAATAAAGAGTGTGGGTAAGCTGTTGAGCAAAGATCGAATCATCGCATTGCTAAAAACATAACATTGTTTTATGGTCGTTAAATTTTATTTTGACTAAAAATACGGTGACACAGGAACCTGATAGATGACTAATAAAGACCTTTCTCCGAATAAGAAACTATGTATCATTATTGCGACATTTCTTGTTGTTTACTTTATTCCGTTTGATCATCCCCGCATTACCGGTGCAATTCAGGAAGCTTTCTTCATGTTGGCCGATTATGCCCACGAACATGTCTTATTGTGTGTAGTTCCTGCAATGTTCATAGCAGGAGCCATAGTAGTTTTTTTAAATCAACAAGCAGTAATGAAATATTTAGGTCCGAAAGCCAACAAAGTGGTAGCCTATTCGGTAGCTTCAGTATCAGGGTCGATACTGGCAGTGTGTTCATGCACCGTACTTCCGATTTTCAAGGGTATTTATAAGAAGGGTGCGGGTTTGGGTCCCGCGGTCTCATTTCTCTACTCAGGGCCAGCAATCAATATTTTAGCGATTATCTTATCTTATAAAGTATTTGGTTGGCGTATGGGTGTGACACGCATGGTGGTTTCCATACTGATTGCATTTCTCATTGGACTTATAATGCAAAAAATATTTAAGAAGGAAGATGAGAAACGTTTGGCAGATGAACGACTTTTCAAAACTCCCTCTGCAGATTACGTCGTTCGTTCATTACCACAGATGATCATGTTTATGGTTTCAATGATTGGTATCCTGGTGTTCCTTAATTGGGCTCCATCAGATGGGGTTAGTTTGTTATGGGATGGAATATTTAATTTTAAGTATTGGATTTCAGGTAGTTTCGCACTTCTTTTGATCTATATTTTAATTCGATGGTTTTCAAGAAGTGAGCTTGGAGAGTGGATCCTGGCAACAAGAGACTTCGCTTTGCAAATACTTCCATTACTTTTTAGCGGTGTATTGATTGCAGGATTTTTACTTGGAAGGCCTGGATTTGAAGCATTGATTCCCTCTGGTTGGATTGAAACGCTTGTCGGAGGGGATTCTTTATTCGCCAACTTTTTCGCTGCCATATCAGGAACTTTCATGTATTTTGCAACTTTAACTGAAATTCCCATTGTACAAGGCTTGTTGGGAGCCGGGATGGGTGAAGGACCTGCCGTGGCTCTGCTTCTAGCGGGCCCCAGCCTGTCTTTACCATCAATGTTGGTCATCGGCAATGAACTCGGGATGAAGAAAACCCTTGTGTATGTACTATTGGTAGTCTTCTTTTCAACAATCGCAGGATTTATGTATGGCCTTATCCTATAGATGCCATTTGCTCACAATAAAATGATTTTTCGTGTATTTGTGCTATTCCCGATAATCGAGGTATAAAGAAAAATATTCTTTCAATCTTTCTCTCAATCAGACGTGTGATGGGCTCAGGTACATCGCAGCTAGATATCGATGATCACTATTACGAACAAAAAAGCTTCCCTTGATACAGTTTTATTGCGGCTCACAACATATCAGAACTGAAAACAGGAGACCAGATGACAAAACAGAGTGTTGCACGCACAAGATCGGATTGCACTTACCACATCATGTGTTTCATCTATGTAAATATGGCTCTTTTGTCTGCATTTGCCAAAATTCTCATTGCAAGTCGATTGGATGCGTCCAAAGGTTCGAGCTCCGTGCATCCGTCCGCTACGTTATCAGCAAAACTTCGACAACCGTGAAGCAGTAAAAGAATTCGGTACAATCGTTGGTTCGTTTATCATAGGAGTGCTTGACAATGGAATGTCTATTATGGGCATCAGTGTTGACTGGCAACAGACGATTAAAGGCATGGTACTATTATTTGCAGTAGCTTTTGATTTCTATACGAAGAGGAGATCCGGACGTTGATTGACCCGATGTTTAGGCTGATTATCAAAGCCGAGCATGAAATAACTGAAGACCTCGATGGTAAGATCAGGAATAACCTGTGCCTTACGTTTCCCCACAGTGCATGGTATTTCGAATACCAGCGAGGTTGGAAAGGAGCTCTGCCCGACTGGACCGTTGTCATTATGGACGATCAAGACAATCCGGTTGCTCATTGCGGGGTGATTGAACGTAGCATTACAATAGGAGATGTTGATTATCCAATATTCGGTATTCAAAATGTATACGTATTGCCCGAACAACGCGGAAAGGGATTAGCTCATGAACTCCTTTGGTCTGTCGACAGTGAAGCTTTCAAACGAGACATGGCATTCGGATTGTTGTTTTGCCGTCCCCATGTGGAGAAATTATACTATGATGCTGATTGGATAAAAATCGGTCAGCCTTTGATATATGTTCGAAATGAAAATGGCCAGGAAGTTGTCAGGGATTTTGTGCATGATTCATTATTTTTTTCACCTGTCAAGATAACTTCAATGCCGGAGGGAATAATCCACTTCAATGGTCCCGATTGGTGATACTTCCCGATATTAATGTACATTGATACTCGGACTCAATGGTTTGTATCGACCACAAAGTATCGATGTGATATCATGTGCCACGAGGTCTTGATGGCCAAAGATCTGTTCAATTCCATTGCGCATATTTATGGTTGGTTCCATAGATATCAAATGAAACGGTTTGCCCAAATTCTCGACTCCCATGGAGATAAGATACCACTTGCTCATATGCAAACTGTGTGTGATGTTGGGTGTGGGACCGGAGCTCTCTGTGCTGTTTTAGGAGCCAAAGGTCTGACTGTAACAGGAATAGATGCTGCTCAAAGGATGCTGGAAGTAGCAAAAAAGAAAGTGAGACATCCCAATGTGACGTTTGTACAAGGCGAAGCGGGCAAAGGACTAGCTTTTCCAGATTCATCATTTGACGTAGTGTTTACTAGTTATGTTGCCCATGGGATAGCCAAAGAAAAACGGAAGGCATTTTACACGGAGTTGAAAAGAATCGCGACAAAAGCCGTTATTATCCAAGACTACGATGAAGAAAGGTCTTTGGCAACCACCATAATTGAATGGCTGGAACACGGAGATTACTTTAGGTTCATACAGCATCCTCAAAAAGAAATGGAGGAAGTGTTTCCCGTGATCATCCCAATAACGGTAGGTAAACAAGCTTGTTGGTACGTCTGCCACTGCCCAAGTAAAGAACTTACAATCAGATAGAAAGATATGAATGTACCGATTGGGCACACAACCGTCCATGCTTGATGGCATGTACCACCAATGAAGGTCCGATAACCACATCACCGGCAGCAAATACCTTGTCAACTGAACTTTTGTACTGCTCATCTATATGGATATACCCTGATTCGTTGAAAGAAAGATTAAAATCCTTAAATAGTGATAAAGAGGTATCAGGAATAAATCCCAGGCATAATAACACAAGATCAGCTTTGATGATGAACTCTGATGTATCGATGGGAACCGGTTTGCCATTTTCATATGATATTTTTTTGCAAAGTATTTCCTTTACATGTCCATCATGTCCGATAAACTCTTTGGTTTCGATGCCCCACAATCTTTTCACACCTTCCTGATGTGAACTTGATGTACGTAATATTCTCGGCCACTGTGGCCACGGATTCGATACCTGTCGCTCAATTGGTGGCTGTGGTAATAATTCAATCTGGGTCACAGATGCACATCCGCGTCTGATGGCTGTTCCGGCACAATCTGAGCCAGTGTCTCCTCCACCTATGATGACGACATGTTTTCCTTTGGGATCAATCGTTTTTTCATTATTGAAGGTATCGCCTTCCAATAAGTCGGCTTGCTGAGAAAGAAAGTCTAAAGCATAGTGAATTCCATCAAGAGTTCTTCCCGGCACGTGAATGTTCCTAGCTGATGGAGAGCCCGAAGCAATCAAGATCGCATCGAACTTCTGGAGTAGGTATCGTGCTGAAAGATCACGACCGACTTCCACATCCGTTTCAAATAGTATTCCTTCTTGTCGCATTTGCCCGAGTCTTCGATCCAGTACGGACTTTTCCAGCTTAAAATTTGGAATTCCGTAATGCAACAACCCTCCGATGCGCTTAGATCGTTCGAATACGATTACCTCGTGTCCCTGACGTACCAATTGTTGTGCGGCGGCAAGTCCTGTTGGTCCGGAACCTATGATTGCTACCTTCTTCCCAGTCCTATAATTAGCAATCTCAGGAAGTATCCATCCTTCCTTCCAACCATGTTCGACGATTGTCATTTCGATGTTCTGGCAAGTATTAGCTGAAAAATTTACGGCGAGCGTACAAGAAGCTTCGCAAAGCCCGGGACATATTCGTCCTGTGAATTCTGGAAAATTGTTTGTGGAGTGCAAGATATCAAGAGCTTCTTTCCAATGGTCCTGGGTGACGGCTTCGCTGTAATCGGGAATCCTATTACCTAGCGGGCAGGCATACATGTGACAAAAAGGGACCCCGCAATCAAGACACCGTGAAGCCTGTTGTCTCAATGTTTCATTTGAAAGCATGCGATGTACCGAAGCGAAATCCTTGATACGTTCATCAACCGGTCTGAAAGGAGCATCTTGCCGCTCAACAGTAAAAAATGTTGTTTGAGCATCAGCCATGATATACTTCCTCCGTGACCGATAAGGTTTCTTCATCCCGGTATTCGTTTTGTTTCATCCGCTCCAACACCTTCTTGTATTCGATCGGAACTACTTTTACAAACTGGGGATATTTAGCTTCCCAATCCTCTAAGATTGCCATTGCTATTTTACTTTTTGTGTATTTTGCATGTAGTTCAATGAGTTGTTTTAGACGGGTTTGATCATCAATATCCCAAACTCCTTCAAGTTCTACAGTATCGAGGTTACATCGGGTGTCGAATAGCTCGGAAGGATCATACACATATGCTATCCCACCGCTCATTCCTGCAGCGAAGTTTTTACCGGTCTGCCCCAAAACGGCTACGATGCCCCCTGTCATATATTCACATCCATGATCTCCGACTCCTTCGACTACTGCCATTGCCCCGCTGTTACGGACAGCGAATCGCTCGCCTGCCATTCCATTGATAAAGACTTCTCCGGCAGTTGCTCCGTAGAGAACCACATTTCCACAGATGATATTCCTATCTGACCTAAATCGTGTTTCTGGTGCTTGGACAACTGCGATTCGACCACCACTCATTGCTTTTCCCAGATAATCATTCGCTTCTCCGATTAACCGAAGAAACAATCCCGGAGCGAGAAATGCTCCAAAACTCTGTCCCGCAGATCCATGCAAAGTGACCTGTATCGTATTGTCCGCAAGTCCCTTCGAACCGAATTGTTTTATGATTCTTCCGCTGAGCGAGCCGCCAACGGTTCTGTCTGTGTTGGCTATAGGGAATTCCAACGAAACCGGATATGGGAATTTCCAGAATTCTTCGGTTAGAAAAGCCTGTAATCTTTTATCAAATTCTGAAGTGGGCAATGTTGGGTTGATTTTCTGAGCATGCATCAGTTTCCTATCATGACGACGTGGAAAATCGATTAGGGCATCAAGTGTTATTGTCCTGCCTTTGATGCTGTCGGTCGGGACGGTTGACTTTAACATATCGGAACGTCCGACCATTTCTTCTACTGTCCTGAATCCCAATCGAGCCATGTATTCTCTAAACTCGGTTGCAAGAAAACGAAGGAATGTAACAATGTAATCAGCTTTTCCATGAAAATGAGACCGCAAGTCAGGATGTTGGGTTGCCACTCCAAACGGGCACATGTTCAAATGACATTTGCGTACCATCATACATCCCAATGTGATAAGCAATGATGTCCCGAAACAATACTCTTCTGCTCCTAACAATGTTGCAATAGCCAGATCACGACCTGTTTTCAAATGACCGTCCACTTGAACAATCACTTGCTGTCGCAGGTTATTAATGAACAATGACTGTTGTGTCTCTGCTAATCCAAGCTCCCATGGGAGTCCCACATGACGGATTGCGGTTAAAGGTGCCGCTCCGGTACCACCATTTTGCCCCGAGATGAGGATCTTATCCGCTTTTGCCTTTACGACGCCCGAAGCAATGGTTCCCACACCTGGTTCTGATACCAGCTTCACCGAGATTTGCGCCTCTGAATTGACCTGTTTCAAATCGTAGATCAGTTGAGCCAGATCTTCGATCGAATAGATATCATGATGTGGCGGAGGACTTATAAGAGTAACACCCGGGACCGTGTGTCGTATGCTGGCAATGTAATCAGTTACCTTGTTACCGGGTAATTGTCCGCCTTCTCCGGGTTTGGCTCCCTGAGCCATTTTAATCTGAAGTTCATCGGCACTCATCACATATTCGGTAGTCACCCCGAATCTGCCTGAAGCGATTTGTTTGATGCGGGAACGCATCGAGTCTCCATTGTCCAAGGGTGATGAACGCTTTGGATCTTCTCCGCCTTCACCGCTATTACTTTTTGCTCCAATCCTATTCATCGCAATCGCGACTGTTTCATGGGCTTCTTTACTGATTGACCCGATCGACATCGCGGCTGAAGCAAATCTTCGCATGATGGTTTCAATCGGCTCAACTTCTTCGATAGGAATGGCAACAGTTTCCTTAAAGTCAAGAAACCCTCGGATTTCTCCTATGGTTCGATAGGATCCATCCATGTGAGAGGTAAAATTCTTGAATATTGCATAATCTTCAGTTTTAGTAGCCTGTTGTAGCAAACTGATTGCTTGAAAAGACCAGTAGTGCGGAACTCCATCGCGCCGGTACCGATAAAAACCCCCGGCTTGCCTTAGCTTGGGCATTTGCCTATGTGCAGGATAGGCCTGGTTATATCGCTGCATGATTTCCCAGGTAAGCTCCTTGAATCCGATACCTCCGATTCTGGAAACGGTACCTTTGAAATATTGTTCGATCAGGGGATTGCCCAATCCAAGTGCTTCAAATGACCGGATGTCAAAATAACTATGCAATGTTGAGATTCCCATCCTACTAAATGTTTTCAACAATCCTTTTTTAATGGCATTTACATAATTGTCAGCGGCGGTCTCGGCGGATAGTGTTCCAAGTTTGCCTTCTTCGGAAAGTTGGCGAATAGTTGAAAAGGCGATATAAGGGCATATGGCATCGCAACCGTAGGCGACCAACAGGGCAAAGTGGAACACTTCCCTTACTTCGCCTGTTTCAGCGATGATACCGATATTGCTGCGCATGTTTCTCTCCATCATGTATTGATGGACTCCGGAAACCGCTAACAGCGAAGGGATAGGGGCTCTGCCTCTCTTTGCATGCGTATCGGTTAAGATCATCATCGAATGACCTTGGCTCGCAAGTGTTTCAACTTCAATACAAATTCTTCGCATAGCCCGTTCCAGGGCGTCTTTGCCATCTTCGGGATCAAAGGTGATATCGATATCTGCAGGATGAAGGTCTTCATGGGGATTCGTCCGAATTCTGACCATATCGCGAGAACTGAGAATGGGATGGTATAATTTCAGACTTCGATATTGGCGTTCGTCAATATCCAACGGATTGCTCGCGTTTTCGATAAAGCTTTCTAGCGACATCATCAATTGTTCGCGAAGGGGGTCAATCGGTGGATTTGTCACCTGAGCGAATATTTGCTTGAAATATGAAAAAAGTAGATGACTCTTATCTGAAAGCACTGCCAAGCCGGTATCATTTCCCATTGACCCGATAGCTTCCTGTCCTTGGCTCGCCATCGGAGTTAAAATCACCTTTAAATCTTCATCGGTGTATCCGAATAATATGTGTTTCTCTAACAACTCCTGATGATCTATCGCAGGAACTTGTGACGGATTAAACAACCCTCTTAATTCGATTCGACTATCTTTTATCCATCTCCTATACGGATATTGGCGAGATAATTTTGCTTTGATTACGTTGTCGGGGATGATGCAATGTTGCTGTAAATCCACAAGGAACATCTTTCCGGGGTAAAGACGTCCTTTTGATATGATATTACTTTCAGGAACATCCAACACCCCTGTTTCAGAAGCCAGGACAATCAAACCGTCTCTAGTAATCGTATAACGAGCCGGACGCAATCCGTTACGATCCAAAGTTGCTCCGAGATATCTTCCGTCTGTAAAGACAACTGCTGCCGGACCATCCCACGGTTCCATGATCGGCGAATGATATTCATAGAAAGCTCGTTTATCGGCACTCATCTGGATTTCGGGCGAATAAGCTTCGGGAATCATCATCGTCATGACATGCGGAATGCTACGGCCGGCTGTTACGAACAACTCAAGGACATTATCGAACATCGATGAATCACTTCCGCTCTCATCGATGACCGGTATTACTTTTTCAAGATCCTTACCCAAAACACGCGAAGTCATAAATCCTTCTCGGTTTTTTTGACGGTGTATGTTTGCCTTCAGTGTATTGATTTCTCCATTGTGAGCCATGAATCTGAATGGCTGGGCAAGTTTCCACTGCGGGAGCGTATTAGTGCTGAAACGTGAATGAACAATACAAAAGGAACTCTTGAACAATTCATCATTCAAATCAATGAAGTATCGGGAGACTTGATCTTGGGTGAGCATTCCTTTGTACACAATCACAGTATTTGAAAGACTGCAAATGTAAAATTGATCGAGTGCGTAGTCAGCTGCTGCGACAGTCTTTTCGATGGTCCTTCTGAGGACATACAATTTTTGTTGGAGATGTTGGTCTTCGTTTTCATTCCACGTGATGAAGGCTTGCATTATCGCAGGTTCCGTCGAGCGGGCAAAGGCGCCGAGAACTTCTTCGTCGACAGGGACCTTTCTCCAACCAAGTACCGAAAATCCTTGTTCATTACATGTTTTTTCGACAATCGAGATACATTGTTCTCTCAGATTATCGGATTTCGGAAGGAAGAACATACCGATGGCATAAGAGGCGACATCTGATAACGGAATATGTGAAACACGGTTGCAAAAGAATTCGATTGGAATTTGCACCATGACTCCCGAACCATCGCCGGTTTCTTTGTCACCGCCTATGGCTCCCCTGTGTTGCATTCGCTGCAATACATGCAAGCCGTTGGCGATGGTTTCATAACGTGGTCTTCCATCAAGGTGGGCTACAAACCCAACACCGCACGAATCATGCTCAAATTCCTGACGATACAGCCCATATCTACCGTTCTGTACTAATTGTTCATATTGATTAAGATAATTGTTTACCTCATTTGAAGCTTGTTTCTCTTGCATAGGATTCCTTTCACTTTTATAACCTGAACAGCATGTCTTCGTATGTCGGAAACGGCCAATATGATCTGACGGTCAACTTCTCCAATTCATCACCATCTAATCGAAGATCTTTCATCACAGGGACTATTTTTGTCCTAAAGAATCTTGCAGCAGCCAATACCCCTTTATCCAATTCATTCGCTTCACTTAATAGCGACTCGAGTAGGTTTGCATCAACAATCGCCTTGTCGATGCATTCAGTGAGCATCCTTGAAATTACCTTAAGTTGTTTTGATTCGAGACCATTGGCTTTCTGCAATTGCACAGAAGAGAGGATTTCAATGAGATATCGATTTGAAGCACCTATGATGTTGTTTTTTATCATTTCAATCATCAGGCTTGCTTCGATGTTGATTTGCTTGCAATAAGCATCGAGATATATTTCCTGCCGCGATCGTAATTCTGAAAAAGAAAATATCCGATGCTTTTGCAGCATCTCGATATATTTGGAATCGGTAAGGTGTGAAAGGGCTTCTACAGTACAATCCAGATTCTCAAGTCCTCTTTTTTCAGCTTCCCGAACCCATTCCTCGCAATATCCATTGCCGTTGAAAATGATACGTTTATGATCTCGGTAGAACTCTTTGATAATTGATCTGACTTCTGCCATGACGTCATCACACGTATCAAGACGATCAGCGATTGTGCAGAGGACATCAGCCACCGCGGCATTTAACATGGTGTTTGGTCCTGCTAAAGATTGCGAAGAACCAACCATTCTGAATTCAAATTTATTTCCTGTAAATGCAAAAGGCGAAGTACGGTTACGATCTATAGCATCCTTTGGGAAGTCTGGTATGGTTGAAAGTCCTATTTCAATCAGGCGTCCGTTCTGTTTCACCAGAGGACGTTCTTCAGTAATGCAATCAAGGATCTCGGTAAGTTGATCACCAAGGAAAATCGATACGATTGCCGGGGGTGCCTCATGGGCTCCCAAACGGTAATCATTTCCCGCAGTTGCTGTTGATATCCTCAACAGTGTGGCATATTCATCGACTGCCGAAATAATTCCTGTCAGGAATAATAAGAACTGAGCATTTTCTTCAGGACTGTCTCCCGGGCTGAGCAGATTCTGTCCATCGTCGGTAGCAAGTGACCAGTTGTTGTGCTTACCCGATCCATTTACCTGTGCAAAAGGTTTTTCGTGTAAGAGAGCCACCATATGATGGTGCTTGGCAACGGTCTTGATAACTTCCATGAGCAATTGGTTGGTATCAGTTGAAATATTGGCTGAATCATATACTGTGGCTATTTCGAATTGATTGGGAGCAACTTCATTGTGCTGGGTTTTTGCAGAAATTCCAAGTTTCCATAGTTGAAGGTTCAATTCCGCCATGAACAGTGCGACCCGTTCTTTTATAGCGCCGAAATAATGGTCGGCCATTTCCTGTCCTTTTGCTCCCAGAGTGCCAAATACAGTACGTCCGCATAGGCGCAAATCGGGTCTTTTTTCAAACAAAGCTTCATCTATCAAAAAATATTCTTGCTCAGGCCCAACATTTGGGAATACTCGTTTGGAAGTGGTATTACCCAATGCCCGCAATACTCGAATTGCTTGCGTGTCGATGGCAGCCATCGATCGTAAAAGTGGAACTTTCTTATCGAGTGCTTCTCCGTGGTATGAAACGAATGCTGTTGGGATAGCAAGGATTTTAACACCATTGGCATCCTTTATCACTGCTGGGGAACTTGTATCCCACGCGGTGTAACCCCGGGCTTCAAAGGTGGTACGAAGTCCTCCGTTGGGAAAAGATGAGGCATCCGGTTCTCCTTGGATCAGCTCCTTCCCATTAAATTCGACAAGAATTTTCCCGTCATGGCTTGGTGATATGAACGAATCCTGTTTTTCAGCGGTGAGACCGGTTAGCGGTTGGAACCAATGAGTGAAATGCGTTGCTCCTTTACTGATTGCCCAATCTTTCATTTCCTTGGCAATCACCTCCGCGGAAGGAAGGGATAGTGAAAGCTTTCCCTCCTGGACTGCCTTGAGTTCCTCATACACTTTTTTTGGAAGGTGCTCCTTCATCGTTGCGTCACTGAAACAATTGCTTCCATAAATTTCAGCCATTGAAGTCTTCGAAAAATCAACAGAATTAGTCATATAAGCTTTACTCCTTGTAAATCGCCGGGTGTCATCATCAACTTGGTATCTTCTTGAAAGGGTTTATCCAATTGCTTGCGGACCGTTTTCCCTATTCCTGATACGAATGCATTGTTCTATTGGAAGGACAAAAATTTTGCCGTCACCAATCACGCTCGTTTGTGCACCGTCAAGGATTGCTTCAATTGTAGGTTCAACGAATGCATCATTTACCGCTATTTCAATCCTGACTTTTTTCAATAGATTGACTTCGATATCTACACCCCGGTATACTTTTTTGTATCCCTTCTGTTGCCCGCATCCGAGCGAATTGGATACCGATATCTTGAAAATCTCTCGTCGGTAAAGTTCTTGTTTTACATCATTCAATTTTTCTGGTTGGATATACGCTACTATCAGTTTCATATGATTACCTTCACATCATGGATTCACATATTCGTAAAAATCTGGAATCCGGAATAGGATTCAGTACTGTGTTCTGCAAGATCGAGTCCTGCCAATTCTTCATGTTTGCTCACCCGCAGACCATGGGACTTCTTAATGATTGCAAATAGTATTCCCGTTGTTGCCATCACCCAAACACCTACAGTGACTACCCCTAAAAATTGAATTCCGAGTTGCTTGAATCCACCTCCGAAAAAGAGGCCTTTTATGTGCGTGGTGTTACCAAATAATCCAACCGCAAGAGTCCCCCATACCCCACAGATTCCATGTACGCTTATTGCTCCGACGGGATCGTCGATATGTAAGATTTTATCGATAAACTCAATTGAGAACACGACGATGAATCCAGAAATCAAACCGATTATTATCGCACTTAATGGAGAAACGACGGCCGTGGAGGCGGTTATACCGACCAATCCGGCTAAAGCTCCGTTCAACGACATGCTCACATCGGGTTTTTTAAATTTTATCCATGATACGATCATTGCACCTATAGCACCGGCAGAAGCGCTGAGTGTTGTAGTCGTTGCCACCAAGGCCATTGTCGGATCGGTACCGCTGAGAGTGGATCCCGGGTTGAACCCGTACCAGCCGAACCAGAGAATGAACACGCCAAGACACGCAAGTGGCAAGTTGTGGCCCAATATTGGTTTTGAGGTTACGACTGATCCCTGAGATACATATTTCCCAATTCTTGGTCCTAATGCCATAGTCCCTACCAAAGAAGCCCAACCTCCGACTGAATGAACGACGGTAGAACCGGCGAAGTCAAAAAATCCTATACGCGAAAGCCATCCTCCTCCCCATATCCAATGCCCGGATATCGGGTATATGAGTGCTGAAATGAATATGCTGTAGATGAGGTAAGCTGAAAATTTAGTCCGTTCTGCCATCGCACCAGAAACGATAGTTGCCGCCGTAGCGGCAAATACTACCTGAAACATCCAGTTCCTGAATAACACCATGTCATTTCCACCGATGAAAAATTGTGAGAACCCAAATAATCCGTTCACTGATTCCCCATACATCAATGCCCATCCGAACATCCAAAACATAAGGGACCCTGCACAGAAATCCATCAAATTCTTCATGATGATGTTTCCCGCATTTTTTGCACGGGTTAACCCGATTTCCACCATAGCGAAACCTGCCTGCATGAAAAAGACGAGTGACCCGGCGACGAGTAACCAAATCATGTCGAACGAGTCTTGGTGTAAGGTGATCGCACTGGAAATTTCATCAGCACCTATGCCGGATAGGGTACAGGCCAGTAGTATCAGTATCATGACTACGATACGGCTTTTCATACGATGCCTCCAAAGGATGTTATGAAGGAATCATATGCATGCTTCGTGCCAAATAATCTCTGTTATCCTGATGTTTTATTAGAATAAGTATTTAAGTAGTTATAATGAAATGAATAAAAATAAAAAGGCGTATATTTTCAATTATGAATAGTCCGTAAATCTACAATACACAAAAGCGACAATTATGTAGGATTTCATGGATTGATCCTACATGATTGTCGCTTGTTATCATCGGTATCTGCTCGAATCAAAGCCGTATTTCTCAATTCGCAATCCCATGATCCTTTCGGTGATACCTAGTTGTTGGGCTGCTTTCGATTGGTTGCCCCGTGTCTGTTTCAATGCTTCGGCGATCAGTTCGTATTCCAAAGCCTCCAGTGATTGTCGTAATGTTGTTTTGCTTTGCGTGTCGGAAGATTCGGCAGATTGCAGGCTGGGTGGTAACAAATGGCCATGGATTACATCATCCTGGCTTATGATGACAGAACGTTCGATGCAATTCTCCAGCTCCCTTACGTTGCCCGGCCAATGATACATCATAAGCAGATCGATTGCTGTACTGCTTATCCGTTTCACGTTTCGATTGTTCTTACGGTTATATTTTTCGATGAAGTGATCGCATAACAACAGAATATCAGATTTTCGTTCTCGTAACGGTGGAATATGAAGGGGAAAGACATTCAGCCGATAATAGAGGTCTTCCCTGAAGGTTCCTTTACGCAGTTCTTCTTCAAGATTGCGATTGGTAGCTGCGATAATTCGCACATCAACTTTAATCGTACGTGTGCCTCCGACACGTTCGAACTCGTGTTCTTGCAACACCCTAAGTAGTTTTACCTGCATTCCTGATGAAAGTTCACCGATTTCATCGAGAAACAACGTTCCTTGATCTGCTAGTTCAAATCGTCCCTTATGTAAGGCATAGGCTCCGCTGAAAGCTCCTTTTTCATGTCCGAATAGTTCGCTTTCAATAATGTTTGCGGGTAGGGCGGCACAATTGACCTTCACAAACGGTCTTTCGGATCGATAACTATTATCATGTATTTCTTGTGCTACCAATTCTTTCCCGGTTCCACTTTCGCCCCTGATTAATACGGTGGCATCACTTTTGCTCACTTTTGCGATGAGATCGAATAACTCTTTCATCGAATGTGATCTTCCGATAATTCGCTCCGGAGTAAAACATTCTTTCAATTCAGCCTTCAGCCTGCGATTCTCATCAAGAAGTTGTTCCTTCTCTTCACGTAATTCTTGACGAATGCGAACAGCCCTGGCGACCATCGATGAGATAACGGACAAGAACTTAAGATACCTATCAAAATCATCATCATTGCAATCCATGAATGAGATGTTAAGAGTGCCGATAATTTCATGGCCGCTATGGATGGGAATGCTGAAAAATGAGATTCGATGTCTTTCTTTAATCAAATCCGTTTCCGCACCGGTCTTATTCATATAACGACTGTCTTTTGAAATGTCCGGGATTACGAGATGGTGACCGCTCTCGACAACAATTCCAGTGATCCCTTCCCCTATCCGATATCTTCCTTTCTGTTGTTGGATATCAGTTAATCCATACGCTGATTCAATAAGTATTTCTTTTGTATTTCGATTCAGGAGAGTGATCGCACCCCGGACCATAGGAGTATGGCTCGAGATTGCCAGAAGGATCGGGGTGAGGATGCTTTTCAGGTCATCCGTTTCATCCAATATCCGACTGATATCGTATAGAACCTGTAGCTCTGCAGCTGGTTTCATGTGTCGATCCTACAGAAATGTAGGAAAGTAATCAATAAATAATCATAGAATTATTGAAGATTTTACCAGTATTTTTACACTAAGAATCCAACAAGCAATGCGATCAGCACTAGAATCGGCGCAGGGATTTTTTTTGTTGCCAACACTGCGACCGTTACGATCATAGCAATACTATTCTCCAGTGAAACACCATTTTTTTGGATGAGAACAATAGCCGAAGCAGCGATCAAGCCGGCTGCGACAGCAACAATTCCCTTAAAGGAGACACGAACAATCGTGATACTCTTTAGGGCTTCCCACATCGGATAAACAAAATAGATGAGTAAGAGTCCGGGTAAAAAAATCGCTACCCCGCTTATTAGCGCACCGGCAACCTGATTGAATACGGTAGAACCACGAGAAGCCATGCCTCCCGCATAAGCACTGAAACTAAACATCGGTCCCGGCACTCCCTGCACCAATCCGAATCCGGTCAAGAACTCCGAGGAGCTCATATAACGGTTCACTTCGACAAGTTCGTTGTACATCAATGGGACTACGACTTGCCCGCCTCCGATTACCAGATATCCGTAGCGATAAAACGATTCAAATAATTTGATTAGCGTATTGTTCCACACAAGTGACAGAAGGAGCGCTCCAATGGCAAATAGTACGAAAAGAATGAGATAGATCCATTTAGGGTGTGTTTGGACACGGTTGAGCAGTCGCTTTTCTTTTGATGAGATGACACTCACTATCCCTCCGACAATCAAAACCACAGGATATACCCATGGATATCTGAAGAGGTAGGTGATCGCCCCGCCGAATATAAACAAAGCAAGTGTCATGGCATCTGCTATGACTTTACGCCCGATGCGAAAGGCTGCGATTATGATAAAACCGACAGCCATCGGCCCTATGAAGCGCAAACTATCCTCGGAACGATTCATGATATCAAGCCACTGGCTTAAAAATGAACAAGCTGTCATGAACAAGAGTACGGGTAATGCCCATACCACCATGGTGAGCAAAGCCAATACCGGGCCCCCCACCTTGTATCCGATTGCGACTATCGTTTGCGTGCTGCTCGGGCCTGGAAGCAATCCCGTAAGAGCGATCAACTCAATCAATTCTTCTTCTGTAAGATACTGTCTTTTTGCTATCAACTGATCGGTGAATACTCCGTAATGGGCTTCTGGTCCTCCGTAAGCCCCAAGTGAACAAATAAATACATCTTTTAAAAATCTGCTCCAACGCACATTCTTGAATCTAATCAACCAAAACCCTCCGTTTGCGGTGCAATCAACTTACAATAATGAGATATTTCCAAAATAACCAGACTTGGAATCCCCGTCATTATATAACTAATAATTTATCATGATAGAAGTTACTTGGTTTTCCATATATCTGTAATTTAGCCTTTTTTGTATGCGATGCATAAAAAAGATGGTATAGTTAAAGAAATCATCACTAAAAGGGGATATGACTATGCCAGGCAAATTTATTGTAACCAAAACACCGAAAGGTTTTTTTCGATTCAGTCTCCAAGCTGCAAATGCCGTGACAATTTTAACAAGTCAGAATTATTCATCTTTGAAAGCTTGTCGTGACGGTATTGCTTCGGTCAAGAAGAACGCTTCGGTTCAGGTAGAAGACCAAACACTCCAGAAGGTAGAAAAGAAAGGGTTCCCGAAATATGAGGTGTATCTCGATACCGCCGGTCAATATCGCTTCAGGTTGCTAGCTTCGAATGGACAGAATATTGCCATTTGTGAAGAAGGCTATGCATCCAAGTCAGGGTGTCTTAACGGTATCGATTCGGTCGGCAGGACAGCAGGTGATGCTGAGACTGACGAATCAGCGTTGGGACAGTAGTAAGACGGATTCTCACACACGAATTCGTATCTCTGTGTTTGAACGCAACTAGTGATGTTTGTATAGGGCCTTTGTAAACTATTGAGTTTGTTTTCCTGATAGTATCGGATATCATTGGAGATATCACTAGCCCGGGAGTATAGATACATGGAAAAATCTTCTCGATGTATTGGGATTTTTACCGCGTCTCTCGACGATGGGTACCAATCGACCATCTGGCGGGCGATTGAACAAGAAGCCCATAATCGGAATTTTAGTTCGATTTCGTTCTTAGGTTCCCGACTAGGATCTCCCATAGCGTCCGAAGCCTCATCAAATATGGCATATCATTTGGCCAGTGATCAAAATATTGATGGGTTAATCATTATTTCTTCATCACTGGCAACATTCTTCTCTTCAAAGGACCTCAAGGAGTTCTTTACTCCATGGGAATCGCTGCCGAAAGTTTCTGTCGGAATGCATATTCCCGGGATGTCTGATATTACTGTGGAGGGTTCTCGAGGTATCTCAGAATTGGTCGAACATCTCATAAATGAGCATGGGCGGCGCAACTTCGCGCTGATAAGCGGTCCGGCGGGGCATGAGGAGGTAATCAGTCGTCAACTTGCAGTATTGGACACGCTCAAATCGAGAAATCTTCAATTAGCGCCTGAACTTTCGTTCTTCGGTACCTTCACCCAGGATTCCGGTATTAAAGCGGTAGATCAGTTTATCGAATCTGGTCTACCGTTTGATGCGATTGTCTGTCATAACGACAGGATGGCCCAAGGTGCGTTGGAACAATTGGCGTACAGGAATATCAGTGTGCCTGATGATGTTTCAGTCATTGGGTTCGACGGGTTGGAAGTCGCTCGTTATTCCCAGCCTCCTCTGACGACGGTGGTTCAGCCGCTGAGGGATCTTGGAGCTCATGCCGTTGCTTTGCTCGATCGTATCATGCAAGGCGAGAAGGAAGAGCATATTGTTCTTTCATGTTCTACCATTATCCGCGAATCGTGCGGATGTGGTCCGCATTTCAGATATCAGCCTGAGCTGACAGAATTCCCCAGATATGTCAGTGCTTCAGAACGCCAGGCGATTTTTGATCTGATGATCCTGGTCCGCAAAGGCAATTACGAAGAGATGATCATGCATCTTAACAAGGCGATCGATAAAACCATTGCCGAAAGCGGAACGGTAGATAGGTGGAATGAATATCTATCGATTATTGAGAATAATTGTATTGAAAGTCCCGTAGCAAATGGGGCTTCCCTGTCGAAGCTCATGGGAGCTGCCAGGGCTTTTACCGGTGAGAAGATCGGCCGATACCAAGCTGCGAAAAGAATTATGACTGAAGCATCGTTTGAGACACTGCGACAAGTAAGTGCAATGTTGGCGGGAACATTCGAACTCAACGAAATGCTTTCCAACCTAAAGAAGGGTCTGGAACTCTTTGGCATTGATAGAGGATACTTGGTAGGATTTACTAAAAAACCGGGAAGAGCTCGTCTATTGATGAGTATGAACAGAAAGAACTCAGAAACCCCACAATTGCCCGTTGAATTCAATCATGCTGAATTGCTGCCTGCAGAAGAAGGCCAGGTATGGAAACGTGGTCAATGGATACTGATGCCATTGGTGTATATTTCCGAGCCACTGGGGTATCTGTTGGTTCCAATAGGTATAGTCATTCCTGCATTGTATGATGTGCTGCAGGAACAGATTTCGAGTAACTTAAAAGGGACGTTGTTACTTGAACAAATCAAATCACATGAACAAATATTGGCAGAAAAGGTATCATTGAGAACGAAAGATCTTATCAGGACAAACCGCGAGTTATCGAATGAAATCAAACGCCGAACCGAACTTGAGCATGAAGTAATGGAAATTTCATCCAAAACGATGGAAAGGATAGGCCAGGAACTTCATGACGATCTATGCCAACATCTGCTTGGAATCTCGTTATTGGCTTCATCGGTACGCAAGATTGCGAAGGATAACCATCAGGTTGACGTTGAAATGTTAGAACAAATCAGTCATCTTCTCAGTGAATCGATCAGCAAGATTAAAACAATATCAAGAGGGTTGCTGCCAATAGAGATGGAAGCCCATACGTTCCTCGAACGTATCGAAGCTTTGGTCGCGGACACAAGAAGATATGTTAAAGTTGATGTGAACATCGAAGCTGACCCCTCTTTTGAAATAGCTGATACGGACCGTGCTTTACAAGTGTTTCGAATTATTCAAGAGGCATTGAACAATGCGGTCAAACATTCAAGGGCAAGATTAGTGACGATTTCATTAAAGACGATAGTTGAAGAAAAAGAACGTGTGTGTTACATGGCAAGTGTTGTTGATGACGGGATCGGGCTTCCCGAACGAATACGTGATGGAGCGTTGGGATTACGGATTATGCGCAACCGGGCTAGCATAGCTCAAGCAGAATTATCAGTAGATTCATCACGACATGGAACGACCGTAAAAATCGTGATTTGGGAGTGATGGGATGAAACAACAATACGAGTTTGTCGTGGTCGATGATCATCCGTTGTTCAGGCAAGGCTTGGTCAGCGTTATCGAGAACATACGATCCTATCATGTGATCGGTGAAGCCTCCACGATTTCCGAAGCGCTGCAAGCCATAGAAGCCCGTCAACCACATGTACTGTTAGTCGACATCGCCTTACATCAAGAAAATGGTCTTGAATTGGTTAAAACAGTCAAATCATTGTATCCGGATATTTTGCAGGTTGTCGTATCAATGTACGATGAGGTAATCTATGCTTCTACCGCACTCAAGTCCGGAGCCAAAGGATATGTGATGAAACAAGAGGCTGCAGAAACTCTGCTTGAAGCGATAGAAACGGTCATACAAGGCAAGATTTATGTTTCCATGGCTATGCATGAGCGAATGTTGGATTCGATATTTGCGAATAAGACCAAAGTTGAATCTGATCCGGTCGTGCTGCTAAGTGTGAGGGAGCAGGAAGTGTTTCGTTTGATCGGACAGGGCTTTGGTATTTCTGAAATTGCCGAAGCATTACATTTATCTTTCAAGACCATCAATGTCTATCGTGATAATATCAGACGCAAATTATCAATCGGCGATGCAGGTGGATTGAGAAAATTTGCCATCAAATGGATGAAAAGCAAAGAAATGTGAGAGTGCATAGGATAAATGTCCTATATGAATTCAAGCCATATGCCTACTACCGCCGTGAACTCTCAGATTATAGGGTAAGATTCAGGGGTAGGATGCCGGTTAGACCTGCCGATTACTGTTGTAATCCGGAACATTACATGGTCGTACATGCCGGATGAACCAAATTCACGGCATGATAAAGGAAGGAGGTTTGAATATGGCTCGAAAAGTGGGATTTGTTATTGGTCTCATCTTACTGGTGTGCTTGACACCGATGTTTGCCACTGGAGCAGCTGAAACTCCAGTTACAGGAGCAGGACCGAAAGTCATTAATCTGTGGAGCTTCACGGACGAAGTCCCGAAAATGTTGGAAAAATACAAAGAACTGCATCCGGAATTCGATTATGAAATCAAGACAACCATAATCGCAACAACCGATGGAGCGTACCAACCAGCTCTCGATCAGGCTTTGATTGCAGGAGGAGCAGATGCTCCGGACATTTATTGTGCGGAGAGTGCATTCGTACTGAAGTATACACAAGGCGATGCTGCCCAATATGCTGCCACATACAAAGATTTGGGTATCGATGTTGACACATTGTTGAAGCAAGCAGATATCGCTCAATACACAATCGATATCGGTTCCAATGAACGCGGATTGGTCGGTCTTGGTTATCAGGCAACCGGCGGAGCATTCATTTATCGCCGCTCTATCGCCAAGGCTGTATGGGGAACCGACGATCCGGCAGTAATCAAGACCAAAGTCGGTCCGGGGTGGGACAAATTCTTTGAAGCTGCTGCTGCGTTGAAGGCAAAAGGCTATGGAATCCTATCCGGTGACGGAGACCTTTGGCACGCTGTGGAAGGTGCTTCTGAAAAAGGTTGGGTAGTCGACGGGAAATTGTATTTGGATCCGGATCGGGAAGCTTTCATCGATATGTCAATGGAACTGATGCAAAAGGGTTATCATAACGATACCCGTGACTGGACAGATGCATGGTTCGCCGATATGAAAGACGCCAATCCTAAACAGGTCTTTGGATTTTTTGGCCCTGCATGGTTGATCAACTATGTAATGGCTGGTAACTCAGGTGGAACGAAACCCGGTGAAGGAACTTATGGTGACTGGGCGGTATGTGAACCTCCCGTTGGCTTCTTCTGGGGCGGAACTTGGCTTTTGGCTAACAAAGACAGCAAAGTCAAAGATGCGGTCGCTGATATTATTGAATGGATAACATTGGATAGTTCTGACACTGGTTTGCAATACTTCTGGGCGAATGGGACCCTTGCAGGTCCTGGCGGAACCAAGGATACAGTGGCCTCAGGGACAGTCATGAAAAAATCAGATGGATCTTTGCCCTTCCTGGGCGGTCAGAACATGTTTGACGTATTCGTACCGGCTGGTCAGTTTGCAACTGGTAAGAACAAACACCAATATGATGAGACCATCAATACTTACTGGCGTGATCAGGTTCGTGAGTACACCGGTGGGAAAAAATCAAGAGCGCAGACGATTGCCGACTTCAAACAGATGGTAGCTGACAACCTTGCGATTCCTGTGAAATAACATTTTTGATTTCATAATTCGTACGGGCGGTCAAAGCCGCCCGTATAATGTCTGTTCAATCTAATTCTTGTGGATTGGAGGCGTTAAGAATTATTATAAAACAGTTGGTAGATGTTAAGGGTATATACTTTATGGAATCTGGGGGTGAATGATAATGCGACGAAAGACAATCAGTTATGCAAAATACGGATACATATTTTCCATACCATTCGTACTAACGTTTTTGATTTTTTCGCTGTATCCCCTGTTATATACCGTTCTAATTGGTTTTACCAATCTGAGAGGGTTGGGTTTCACGGACATCAAGGTGCTTGAACAACCCTTTGAGAATTATAAATTAATTCTTAACAATCCTTCATTTCAAAAATCATTGTTCAACACACTATATATTTGGGTAGTTGGCTTTATACCACAAATTAGTTTGGCGTTACTATTAACTGCCTGGTTTACCAACCGGAATTTCAAAGTAAAAGGCCAAGGGGCATTCAAAGTTCTCATCTATATGCCGAATATTATCACTGCTGCGACAATCGCCATTCTTTTCCATACATTGTTTGGCTATCCGAAGGGTCCGATCAATGATTTATTCTTGAAGATGGGATGGATTGACAGTCCGTTGAATTTCCATATCCAGACATGGACAGCCAGAGGCGTGGTTTCATTCATCCAGTTTTGGACGTGGTATGGCAATACGATGATTGTATTAATAGCGGGCGTGCTGGGCATCAATCCAACGCTATTCGAAGCAGCAGAGATCGATGGAGCTTCTCCAAGGCAGATTTTCTTTAAAATTACATTGCCTCGATTGAAAACAATTATCCTTTATACGCTGGTAACCAGCATGGTCGGTGGCATGCAAGTCTTCGATATTCCGAAACTGTTCTTGCTCGGAGGACCGGATAATGCCACCCTCACGTTGAACGTATTTATCTATAATCAAGCTTTTAGTGGAACATACCTCTATAACAGGGCTTCTGCCGCAAGCATGATTGCTTTTCTCATCATCGTGATTCTCTCAGCTGTAATGTTCAGGATACTACGCGATAAGGATGCTGTGTTACGACGTAAATGGGAACGAGAGGAACGCCGCAGACAACGTGTCGAGGCGAGGGAGGTGAACGCATGAACAATAGTATTCGCACTTCCCGTACCATTTCGAAGACAATCGTTTATGTCGTATGTATTTTCTTATCGCTTCTCAGTCTTTTCCCATTCTGGATGATGTTCATGAATGCAACCCGAAGTACGTTTGAGATCCAACAGAATTCGATCGGGTTGTTGCCTTCTAAATTTTTATTGAGCAATTGGAAAGTCCTGGAAGGCAAAAGTTTCAATCCAATGATCGGATTCATGAATTCAATGATAATCTCAGCTGGTGCTACCATCGGAGCTGTATATTTCTCATCTTTAACCGCCTATGCCTTAGTTGCCTATACTTGGAAGCTTCGGCAACCGTTCTTTACATTTATCATGGCGGTATTGATGCTTCCTGCCCAAGTATACAGCATCGGATTCTATCAGTTTATGTATCAAATACATTGGACCAATAATCTCCTGCCTTTGATCTTACCCTCGATAGCAGCCCCGGCGATGGTGTTCTTCATGCGCCAGTACCTATTGGCTACGTTGCCTCTGGATATAGTCGACTCAGCACGAATCGATGGATCAAAGGAATTCTACACCTTCAATCGGATAGTATTGCCGATTATGAAACCAGCGATGGCAACGCAAGCAATTTTTACGTTTGTTATCAAGTGGAATGAATTCTTCTTGCCTCTGATCCTACTTACGAAAAAAGAACGGTATACGATGCCAATCATGGTGAGTCTGTTGCGCGGTGATATATACAAAACGGAATATGGATCGGTGTATCTTGGACTGTCTCTCACGGTATTGCCGTTGTTCGTTGTCTATTTCTTGCTTGCCAAGCATATTATCGCAGGAGTGGCCTTGGGAGCTTTAAAAGAATAATAGAGCTTTAGCAGTAAAAATTTTTTGCTGATAACCGGCGAAAAAGGCTGGTGGGATTAGCTATATGTGTTCACATGCGAACCTGCTGTGCGGGTAGGAAAGGAAGGTCATATGTATACGGACCGAAGACGGGCGCTGGATGTTTTGGGTGCCATGACCTTGAAAGAGAAAATTGCTCAATTGATTTCAATATGGATAGAAATACGAAATGATGGCACCTTTGGCTTGCGAGAGGCTTTTATAAAAGAGAAAAAGGAAGCTCATTCGCACACAGAAGTCCTAAAGGACGGCATAGGACAACTTACCCGCCCGTTTGGAACCATGGCCAACGGAATTATCGAACAAGCAAAGGCAATCAATACGATACAGAAGTTTTTGATTGAACAAACACGATTGAAAATTCCCGCAATGTTTCATGAAGAATGCCTTACCGGCGTAATGGTCAAAGGAGCTACGATCTTCCCCAGTGCGTTGAACTACGGATCGACATGGGATACCGAATTGATCCAGAGGATCGCCAAGACAATCGGATCAGAAATGCGATCGTTGGGAAGTCACCAAGGATTGGCACCCGTACTCGATGTAGCCAGAGATGCCCGTTGGGGACGCCTTGAAGAAACTTTTGGCGAGGATCCCTATCTCACCGGATGTATGGGTATTTCATATGTTCAAGGATTACAGGGGAAAAAGCGATCGCCGATTGCCACATTAAAACATTTTGTCGGGCATTCGGGCAGTGAAGGAGCTCGAAACCATGCACCTGTCCATGTGGGTGAGCGTGAGCTCAGGAATATGTATGCATTGCCGTTTGAAATGGTAATCAAAGAAGCCAGACCTGGCAGTGTGATGCCAGCTTACCATGATATTGACGGTATTCCTTGCACCGCTAATTATTCGTTGGTCACATCACTGTTAAAACATAACTGGAAATTCAACGGTCTGGTAGTCGCTGATTATGAAGCTGTCAGTCAACTTTCTACCGAACATCATGTGGCGGCAGACATGGCTGAAGGGTCCGCACTGGCTCTCAAGGCAGGACTTGATCTGGAACTACCTGGCTTTACCGCGTTCAGGAACAATCTTGAACGTGCGCTGGACCGTGGACTGATCGACATCGGTACAATCGATGCCGCAGTACTGAGAGTCTTGAGAGAAAAGTTCCGTCAAGGTGTATTTGATCACCCTTACATCGATGAACAATCGATTCGCCTTGCATCTGATGCGAGTCATGCACTGGCAATCGAAGCTGCTGAAAAATCGTTGGTATTACTGAAAAACAAGAACTTGTTGCCTTTGAAAAAACAACAGCATATCGCAGTTATAGGACCCCTTGCTGATCACCCGTATGCGATGTACGGCGGATACGCTCCTCCGGTTCATCTGCAAGGACTGCATACGCCCGTAGAGACTGTTCCCAAACGGGCCAAAACGATTCGAAAAGCAATCGAGGCATTAAGTGGTCTTAATGTGGTGTATGAACCCGGTTGTTTGCTCTATGAAGGGTTCTTTGAGCGATCCTTATTCTTCCCCGGGGATGTGAAGGCTGAAGATATCACATCGACGAAGCAGCTCAGTACGGACACAAGTTATATCAAACGAGCTGTGACTGTAGCAGAAAAAGCTGATACCGTCATTTTGGTAGTCGGAGATTTGGCTGGATTATTTCAACAAGGAACTGTCGGTGAAGGTTCTGATACAGAGACACTCCGTCTACCTGGAATTCAAGAACAGTTGATGGAAGCGGTCTTGGCGACCGGAAAGCCGACTGTTGTCGTTCTTGTCAGCGGCCGACCGTATTCGATTGAAGCTGCAAATAAGAAGGCGGCGGCGATCTTGGCTTCATGGTTGCCGGGAGAAGGTGGCGGAGAAGCTATCGCACGAGTACTATTCGGTTTGACCAATCCGAGTGGCAAGACATGCCTGTCGTTCCCTATCGCTGCGGGTGCGATGCCGTATGCCTATAATCATTCACAAAAAGCAGGTGGAATGCCGAAGCAAAAATCATTTGGAGCTATCTACCCGTTTGGCTTCGGATTGAGTTATACTCAATTTGCCTATAGCGGAGGAATGATTGAAAAAACAACCGTACCGACTGACGCACATGTTGTTATTCATATCGATATAATGAATACGGGACTGTATGAAGGTGATGAAATAGTTCAAGTATATGTGCGTGATGTTCAAGCCAGTATTGTTCGCCCAGTGAAAGAATTAAAAGGGTTTTCACGAGTAACCCTGGCATCTGGCGAGACCAAACATGTCACATTCGACATGCCTACGGACGTGCTTTCTTTCGTTACTGACGGTAAGAGGATAGTGGAACCGGGAGTATTTGATGTCATGATCGGTTCTTCTTCCCAAGATATCCTTTGGTCAGGCCAGTTCACCCTCAGTGGTGCAACAAGAGTCTTGGACAGGCATTGGAGATGCAGGACTTCGGTGACCGTGGATTCTTGATTGTATTGGTGTTCTGTAAAAACATGCCATATACCACAGGGTGAACAGCTTGGACTTTGATTGACAAAAAGGCTCACTATGATGGTGATTTAATCCATCTATCTTCCGGTTTTGACAAAATAATAAAATAATGGCTTTATTTATAACAAACAAAGGACTATCATGATAATGACCCTATCGTAAAAAAATAGGGAAACCATTGTTACGGAGTGTGGCATGATGAAATCCGCATTGGTCCGACCTGTGCGCATCGTGTGTGCTGTCGTGATTCTATTTTGGTTTCAATTATTTGCCGGCAAGACCGGTCATGTGGTCGCCGATCTGTTCAATTATGATGGTATTGATCCCTATGATGTGTTTGCTGCCAATTGCGTACACCATCTTGTGATGTTTGCCGTTTCTTTACTAGTCATTATATTATTGACCAAGTCGTTTGCATTGAAAGTCCACTTTGGTCTGGGAAACAAAGACCTCGGGAAAAAATTTGTCCTGATTTTTACATTGATATGTGTTGTTATGGCCGTCGGTTCCCACATATTCATGAAGTTAAACAACAATTTGCCAAAGTATGAATTCCCATTGAAAGCGAATCCGATTATCGGAACTATCGTCTTTCAATTGCTCTTCACCGGTCCTGCGGAAGAATTGATGTATCGAATGCTTCCAATCGGTATCCTGGCTTTGGCAATCGAATCAAAGCAAGATTCATCGAAGACATTCACGAGCGAAGTGTTATTGGCAGCGTTCTTGTTTGCTTGCGCCCATATGAAATGGACTTTTAGTCCTTTTAACATTCAATTTGACCTGTTTGCAATTGCCTATGCATTTGCCATGGGGGTTGTCCAAGGTGTCGCGTATCACACATGTAAAAGTATTGCCTATCCTATGCTAATGCATAGTATCAGTAACGTATTGATGGTCACGACCGGGTATGTGTTCGTCGCATTGTCTACGTGAACTGAATATTCGTTAGACACAAGGATAAAAACCATGATAATGTAAATATTATAGAAATCTCATGAGATCAATCTTAAACATGGATGATGTATGTTCCCCATGTAGCTGTTTGCTCAATTGACGGACGAGTACTTGAATGGATAGGAAATATACGACTGTATGTCAGTAAAAATCTTGCTTGTAGGAGTTACTGAACAGGAACTGTCACAGTTCAAAATATTAATTCATAGTTATCAGATAGAGACCGCCGAGTTTCTCACTGAATCTACGTATCAACTGATTGCCAACTCGGATATAGCACTTGTCATCATAGATATATGCCGAGTCCCTGAGCATGCATTCGAATTACTAAAGATCATCAAGGCAAAGACATCCGGGAAAAATATCCGTACGATGTTACTTTCAGATGCCGATACTATCGAACAAGAAAAATATGGCTTACAGCTAGGAGCCGATGATTGTATTAGAAAACCAATCTACGGGGAACTGTTGGAAATACGGATCAATATGCATCTGATGCTTATTGAAGAATCAAATGTAAAAGAGAAACTCAAAGATAGGGACCTTCTCCTTGATGCCATGTTCACGCAAACTCCTATTGGTATTTCTATATCTCATAAAAGCGAACCGGTAGAGGGTGAAGGTAAATCACTATTTAGATTCAATCAAAAATTTCAACAGATTACCGGTAGAAGCAAAGAAGACCTTGTCCGGCTAGGATGGGCGAACATAACTCATCCTGATGATGTAGAGGAGGACCTTCGGAATTTCAGAAGGCTCAAAGCAGGTGACATTGACAGTTATTCGATGGAAAAACGTTATATAAGAGCCGATAACTCAATCGTATGGGTGCATATGGTTGTGGCTAAACTGAATCTTGATAATAAATACCTGTACAACCACATTTGTCTGGTGCAAGACATAACCGAAAGGAAGATGATGGAAAAATCATTGGCTGAAAGTGAACGAAGCAAATCGATTCTTCTTTCTCACCTTCCAGGAATGGCTTATAGGTGTGATTATGATCGCGAGTGGACAATGCGGTTTGTTTCTGCGGGATGTGAAAGTCTTACCGGGTATCCTCCCGAGAGTCTGATACTTAATCGAGACCTTTCGTTCAATGATGTGATTGCCCCCAATTATCGTGATTCTCTCTGGAAAGAGTGGGAACGTGTACTTCAGCATAAAAAACAGTTTAGACGAGAGTATGAGATAGTGACAGCTCAAGGTATTCGGAAATGGGTTCTTGAGCTTGGTCAAGGGATATTTAATGAACAGGGAAAGATTGAAGCATTGGAAGGAATTATTCTTGATATTTCTGATCGGAAGAAGATTGAGAATGAGTTGATGTATCATACCGTACACGATATGTGGACCGATTTGTATAACCTCAGACATTTGAAAAATTCTTTGATGTTCGATGCAAAAACAAGAAGTGTGAAACAGCGTGCTCTCGTCGCGGTTGATTTGAGTACCATCCATACGCTTACTAAGATTTACGGCTTTCAATACGGTCAGAATATTCTAAAGAATGTTGCTATGGCTTTGAAAAAGTTAACACGTACTTCCAGATTGCTTTTCAATGTGTACGAAAATCATTTTGTTTTTTATGTGAAAGATTATGAAGGGATGAAGAACTTAGAAGTATTCTGCCAAGAAATCCATGACAGGTTGAGCGCTTTGCTCGCTATAGAACGGATCGGATGGGGAATCGGGATTGTCATAATCGATGGGCATAACAAACATGACGCAGAGCAACTATTGAGAAATTTGATGGTGTCAGCAGATATCGCAGCAGCGAATTATGATAAGGAAAGTCTGAGTTGTTACATTTTTGACAGCGAGTTGGAAACAAAGATTCAGCGAGAAGAAGATATTACGGTTGAGTTGACACAGATTGCATCAAACGAATATCCCGATAGATTGTTTTTACAGTATCAACCAATAATTGATATTGCTTCGAATCAAATTTGCTGCTTCGAGGCTCTTGCAAGATTAAAAAGCGATCATCTGGGACTTGTTCCTCCTCTTGAATTCATTCCAATTGCAGAAAAGACAAAATTAATTATTCCTATTGGCAAAATAATTATCCAAAAGGCGTTATTATTTCTTTCAAAATTAAAAAAACTTGGCTTCGATTCAATCGGCATTTCCATTAATATCTCTGTTATTCAATTACTGAAAAAAGACTTTTATAAAAGCTTGCTGAAATTAATAGATGATTACCAAGTCTCAGCTGAAGATATCGGCATAGAGATTACCGAATCAGTCTTTATCTCGAACTACCAAGAGATCAACAGTGTGCTCGGAGAACTGAGAAAACACAACATACGTATCGCCATCGATGATTTTGGAACAGGGTACTCGTCCTTTGCGCATGAACGTGAACTTAATATCGACTGTGTCAAGATAGATAAGTTTTTCATCGATAAATTACTTACTTTAAAGAAACAGGAAGCTATTACCGGAGATATTGTCTCACTCGCTCACAAGCTGGGTCACTGTGTCATTGCCGAGGGAGTCGAGCACATCGCACAACGGCGGTACCTTGAAGAGTACGGATGTGATAAATTTCAGGGATATTTGATCAGTAGACCTCTTGATGAAGATGCTGCTGTTGAGCTATTAGTTAGGCAACGTGATCTTTCAGATACGGATACGGCCCCCACGAAACAATGAATGACGATATATGAAAAATAGGCCTAAAAATCTATCAATAAAGCATACAATCATTTCACTTTTTATCATCGCCATGGTCATCGCAGCCTGTGCCATCGGGTATATTATTTTTTCCCGATGGTATACTTCGGCAGAAGATACCGCCAGACGCATATCGGCCACTGTGAGTGAACAGATACATGACAAGATCAAGTCGTTCATGGACCTTCCTAATATTCTGAACGATGCCGGACATAATTTCCTGAACAACAGGATCATAGATATTGATGATGAGCAGCAGCGAGATAAGTTCTTTGTCAGTTCGCTGGCATCCAGTTCAGAAGATATCTATAGTTTCAGTTATGGTACCGAACAGGGGGAATACTATGGGGCTCGTAGAAATGAGCATGGCTCCATAGAGATAATGCGCAATAATTCCGCAACAGGTGGAACTTCTTGGTATTATTCGGTAAATGACGACCTTACCACCGGTGATGTGGTGGTTCAAGCAGGCACCTTCGATCCAAGGACTCGTGCATGGTACCTCGCGGCAAAAGAATCGGGGAAACAAGCACTTTCCCCTGTTTACAAGCATTTCGTGATGGATGATTTGACGATTTCCGCTTCTAGACCGGTCTTTGATGCAAATGGAGAGCTTGAAGGAGTGATCGGAACACATATGCTGTTATCTAATATTGGCCATTTCCTTGAACAAACTCTGAACGATTATCAAGGTAATGCAATCATAGTCGAGAAAGAGACCGGACTTCTCATAGCAAATTCCATGGATTTGGCAAATTTCTCTCGTACAAAGGAAGGAACATTATATAGGGTTAGTGTGCATGACATTGATAATCCGACTTTGATCGAAGCATATGAAGTGTATCGTACTGAACAGAACCTCCATCATACTGGTATCGATAAGACTAAAAGGATGTATGCCAATATCAGTGAGTATCAATCAACCGGAGCTGAGTGGCTGGTGATATCGGTAATCCCCGGTGATTTTGTATTGGACCCAGTGCTTGAAAGTATATTCATGACGATAATCTTGATAGCCATTGCAATTCTGATAATTACCTTCCTCTATAATCTATTGGCAAATAGATTATTCAGACCGGTGCGGGACTTGCTCAATATTTCCTCTGCATTTTCCTCGGGCGATTTGTCAAATCGTGCAAAAGTGATAAGAAAAGATGAAATTGGCAATATTTCGAGCAGCTTCAACCAGGTTGCCGATGAGATGCAATTCCTTATCAACAACCTTGAAGAAAACGTAGAACAAAGGACAACAGCACTACACAATGCGAATATTGAGTTGGAGAAAAACAAAGGGCAACTCCAACTTATTCTCGATTCAACAGCCGAAGCCATCTATGGAATCGATCGTAACGGGAATTGCACGTTTTGCAATCTCAGTTCCATAGGATTGCTGGGGTATGCTCAGCAAGAAGATCTTCTTGGAAAAAATATGCACGAGATGATTCACCATAGTTATTCCGATGGAACTTTGATGCCCAGTGATGAGTGCAAGATCTTTCAATCGATTAGGGACGGCAAAGGATATGCATCTGAAGATGAGGTGTTTTGGAGAGCAAACGGAACTTCATTTGATGTTGCTTACCATGCATATCCACAGATTCGCGACAACCAGATAATCGGTGGGGTGGTCACATTCATGGATATCACCGAACGCAAGCAGCGAGAACGCGAAATCAACTACCTCATGTGCCATGACACGCTTACCGGTCTACATAACAGGAGTTGCTTTGAACAACACTACAGAGAGCTTGATATCCAAGAAAATCTTCCATTATCAATAATATTTGCAGATATCAATGGTTTGAAAATGGTTAATGACATTTTTGGCCACGCCTCCGGTGACAGACTTATAAAAACATCAGCTGACATTCTCGAACACGCTTCTCGTGAACGTGATTTGATCGCTCGGATTGGTGGGGATGAATTCGTAGTGTTGATGCCAAAGACTGATAAAGCCATGGCAAGGGACATTGTTGATCAGATCCAGATGGAGGTATCGGAGGCTCGTATTGAGGCGATGAAATGCAGTATCTCAATCGGTATTGGTACAAAAGAACACCCTGATCAATCAATCGAAGAGATCATGACCGATGCCGAGAATGAGATGTACAGGGATAAGGCGATCAACCGAACCTCTGTCAATGATGAAATCATAGACACGCTTCAAGAAACATTACATGCAAGAAGTGCAAGAGAAAAGCAGCATTCAGAATTTGTCAGTGAATATTGTGGTAAGTTGGGCATGGCATTGCAATTGCGCGAGACTGAGGTTGCAACCTTAAAACGTGCGGGCTATCTGCATGATATCGGAAAAATAACCTTGGATGAGAAACTACTGGAGAAAAGTTCGTTAACCGATGAAGAGTACGAGAGAATGCACATGCATTCAGTTGCAGGATTCAGAATACTAAATCTTTTTGACCATACGCTTGATTTGGCAGAGTATATCTATAGTCATCATGAGCGTTGGGATGGTACAGGGTATCCTCGAAAATTACGCGGCAATCAGATTCCGAAGATCGCCCGCATCCTATCAATCGTTGAAACCTATGAGCGAGTATTGAATAGAGGAACTCGGTCCTATGATGAAAGGAAACATGAAGCCCTGACCGTTATCAAAGAGGGTGCCGGTACTCAATTCGATCCGCACTTTGCGAAAGTCTTCATCGAGCTTATTGAACAAGAAGCCCAAGCATAACAACTATTGGAGAGCAGACGGTTGTATTCCAGGATCGGGAGCACCTGCCCGTAGCAGTTTTTTGTTGCGTGACATTACCCACCCTTCGATTGCCATGATTGTTCCGGTAACGAATAACATCCATTCGATTTTGATTACGTCGGCGAGCGGACCGAAGAATAACATCGCCAACGGCATCACCGAACTGGAGATCATGCTAAATACTCCGAATACCCTGCCTAGATAGGCTGGATCAACCTTTTGTTGGAGTAACACGGTGAACGGGGTGTTGAATAACGGCATGCTTACCCCAATGATTGCCATACAGGCAAGATATATCCAAAAAGGGGGGATCAGAGACATGGCAATGATAAATACCCCGTTTATCAATATGCTCAATACCATGGTGTGTAACTTGTTTGCAAAGCCTTTCCATAGGGCAATCAATGCGCCGCCGATCATCATACCACCTGAAAAGGTGACTTCAATTGCAGTTAGGCGCCATATGTCGGGTCCGTAATTTCGAGTGGTTTGCAATGGTGAGAGAAATGCTATGGGAGAGACCAGAACAAAGAAGAATGCGCAAAATACAAAGAGCGTTTTAATAAAATCATGGTGATGGATATAGATGATCCCATCACGAAGGTCGGTGAAATAACTTACCTTGATGGTTCCGTTTATTCGCTTTTGGGTTGGAATCTTCAAGAGAAAAAGAAGAATCCCGATTGCAAGGGCAGCCGTGAGCACATCGATGCCAAATATCTGTTCGATCGGTGTTATTGATAATAATGCGCCACTGAGTATGGGTGATATGATCGAAACACATGCCTGGATACTCTGTTGGATACCATTTACCTTAGTAAGTTGTTCATTCGGGACCAGTTGGGGTAACAGAGCGCTTACGGCAGGAGTCTGAATTCCATTTCCGAATGAGCGGATGGCCATGACCACAAATAATTGCCATAATGATTCAAAACCAAAGTAGAAAGAAATGGCCATGGCCAAGGTAGTAATCGCTATCATCGCATCAGATAGTATTATTACTTTTTTCCTTTCGAGGCGATCTGCCCAAACACCGGCGAAAGGGGAGATTATCAGCGTGGGGATGAATCCGCAGATTATTGAAATCATCATCATCGTGCCCGATTGTGTGGTCAGTGTGATATGCCACATAATTGCATATTGCACCAACATCGATCCGAATAAACTGATATTTTGGCTAGCGAGAAAGAAAATCGTATGTTTCTTCCATGATGACTGTGATTCCATATGGTTCCCCAACAAGATAAAAACTTAACAAGAACTGGACCAGTGTGACAAGAATTCACGGAGCGAAAGTTGAAAAATGTTTATTATTTTTCTCTTTTATCGTTATCTGAGATGTAATTATCTGTAATCCGGATATGCTAACGATACGTCTTAAGTACTCGTAGAGCCTTTAATGTTATCCACTTTGACGGTAATCCTTTCGTTTCAATCGGAACGAGAAGACGGTCATTGAAAGAATTTTCCATCTTCCACGTTCCATCCGGTGTTCGTTTTTTTTCTACCAATGAGATTGCTTCATCTAAATCTGGAGAATGAATATGTAGTGAGGCCAAAATATCTAGAATCTCCAGAACATCGCTCTGGTACATCAAAGGGAAGCCAAATTTTGTCCATCCCGGTTTTGAAATTTTATTAAGATCGTGGCTTTTCTTGAAAATCCTGTGCTTCAAGAAATATTCTACAAGTTGCTCAATTTTATGATTCACTAACTCATTTCTCATATGTGTTGGAATGGCAGCCAATCCCTTAAGCGCCTTGGCAACTCCCATATGGCAAGAATGGGAACCCCAGCAATATCGATATCGATCATACATTTCACCTTGCGGAGGAACAGACTCTCCATCATCTGATTGTTGATACGTACATATCCACTCAATACTTTTTTTCAGGCGTTCGTCTTGTCCATATCCCAATTTGCTTAACGCATACACCATATTCCCTGTTAAACATGGTATTACCAAACTCGATAGTCCACGGTTTGTTTTTCTGCTTTCTCCTGTGGAAAATCCTCCGCTTTCGGGTTCCATCGAATGACTAAGCAGGAATTCACAACCATAACGGACTTTTAAATCGTCTTTATGCGCACCCATTTCAGCCAAGATCAAAACATTCCATACCGTACCGGAGTATTTTGCTGTATAAAACGTATGGGGAACACCCCAATATCCCCCAGGTTCTTGGAGATCCAGTATGTGCCGGACAACACCGTTTTTCATAATCTCTGACCTTGTTTCCAAAACCAGAGGATCGTCTTCGTGTAATCCAAGTAAAGTCGTCAGTGTCTCATACCTGACTGATGGGTCATCCTTTTCTAATAACCAATCAAGGATTGCCGTATCCATCCTCAATACTCCCATGAACAAGTGAATGTACTCTCATGCTGGCTAAACAAATAATTTTTGTCAATAGAATTATGTAGAAGGATTTCGGTTTAAGAATGAGCATGAGCCGACATCATGTCGGCTCACTTTTAATTGGAAATGGTCTAGAAGATTATACTCGGGCTTGCTTCAATGCTTTGGCCCACCATGCCAATTGTTCAAGCAGTTGTTCAGCAAGCGGATTAAGGTATTCGAATTCTTCGACCTTCTTCTGACCTTGCATCAGTGCATAGAAATCAGCTCCTTGAAGGTGGACAGCTTGGCGGACGGGTGCCATCTGCAATTCGACGCAGATATCCTTGAGGTGTTGGATTGCGCGGGCGCCTCCCACAGAACCGTATCCGACATATGCGGCGGGTTTGCGTCCCCATTCGACGTATGCATAATCCAAAGCATTCTTCAACACCGCAGGGATACTATTATTATACTCTGCTGTTACGAAGATGTATCCGTCAAGCGAACCAATTTTCTTTTGCCATTGTTGGGCTGTCGGGTCTTTTGAAGGTACATATGCGTTGGAAGCCAATTCATTGAAGAACGGCATCGGGAAATCTCGTAAATCGAGCAATTCGAATTCCATATCCGTTCGTTTCGAAGCAATAGCATGTACCCAGTTGGCTATTTGAGAACCATTACGGGTATCTCTTGTCGTGCTTATTATTATACCAATTTTTGGTTTGTTCATCATTACATCTCCTCAATCACAATTCCTGTGTACCAGAACATACTTACCTAAGCAGTGAACGTCAACATGAATTGGAATAGATTCAATTAATCACCCCAATACTGTCGTGATAGTCTTGGATCTCACACTATCCTTACCCGTACGGACGTTGTGATCGAGCTCGGAACGATTCAAAGGACACTATGTAACCGAAGATATTCTCAATTTTCTTTATTTTTATATAAATAGGTCTTATGGTTAATAACATAATGAATAAGGAAGGACGTGTATGAAAAAAGTGCTGTTGTTGCTCGTTGTGGTGCTCATCGCTACCATGTTCACCGGTTGTGTGGAAGTTATTCACCTCGTATCGATAAAAGATGGTGTTGTCAGCACTAGTGTTCGTTATACGGTACAGAAAGCTTTATTTGATATGCTCGCAGCTTTTTCTGGTGAAGCAATAGACTACAGCGAGATCAACGATATCGGAGAACAAGCATTCTCGAATATTCCTGAAGCTGTTGCGACAATCAAACCGATTAATACACAGTATGATTTCGGTGCGGAAATCTTTATTTCAGGACATCCCGATGCGTTGCACTCAATCAGCGATGAAACGATAATCTTCGTACCCGAAAAAGTTGAACATCGATACATCATCACCATTCCGATGATGGGAGAGGATGGTGTCGATGAGGACGAAGCTGAGTTTTTAGCCGGATCAAAGTACCGCCTCATCGTAAGTCTCACAGACGACTTGAAACACATCGGTGATGCCAATGTGTATATAGCTGATTCAAAAACCGATAGGTACGAATATGAATTAGAAGAAGCCGATGGTCTTTCGATAACCGTGCAAGATGCGATCATGTTGGTGGAAATACCCATGATGATGTTGTTTGCCGGTGAAGAGGCCATAGTGGTTGAATTAACATAACGGTTTTTATCAGTAGTAATGTATTCGGATATGTAGAAACTCACTATGGGATCATTAAACAGGTTCTGATCTCAATTATTTTCCTGTATCTCCAGGATGGTATTGTATATACTGCAAATAACTGAGGGGGGGGCCATCATGAGTGAGAAACACGTCGTGGTCATAGGAGCAGGGATAGCGGGATTGTCAGCCGCCTCCTATTTGTTGCGCAATGGGTATCGAGTTACCATAGTGGAGCAACATACAGCACCCGGGGGATTGTGCACTTCATGGAACCGCAATGGATACACGATAGATTACTGTGTACATTGGCTTATGGGATCCAAAGCCGGAACTGCCATGCATTCCATATGGGAAGAGCTCGGAGCTTTCAACAATAAGGACGGGTCAAGAGTCCCGATCGTACATTTTGATGAGTTTTCCACCATAGGGTTATCAGACGGATCTTCGATTTGCCTCTATAGCGACCTGGAAGCATTAAAGAAAGAATTGTTACGAGTAGGGCCAGAGGATAAAAAGGAAATCGAGAAACTCTGTATTACTTTGAAACAGCTTGGAGCCCTTACGAATAACGTGAGATCATCCCATGTGTCATTTACGGAATATCTGGCAAATGGATGTTCATTAGTAGGGCAAATGATTGCGATGATGCGGCAACTTATTCCGATGGGTACATACGTACAACGTTTTAAAAACCCTTCTATCAGAGAGATGTTGCTCGCTGAGATTCCAAGTGATTGGAGTCTGATTGCATTTACCATGGGACTTGCCCAACAGCATGTGAAAGCTGCCGGTTATACGATCGGAGGATCTTTGAATATGGCAATGAATATTGCCAGGGTTGTCGAACAACTTGGAGGGATCTTCCGTTACGGGACAGCGGTGAAAACGATACGAATACGAGAAAGTTCCGCTACCGGTGTGGTGTTATCAGATGATACTGAAATAGATGCTGATTTTGTTATCAGTGCCGCCGATGGCCATCAGACGCTCTATTCGATGCTCGAAGGGAAATTCATTCCAAGAAAATTCCAAAAAGCTTTCACCGATTACCCATTGTTTCCCTCTACCATCCACATCGCTCTCGGGATGGATCGAAACTGTTCGGATATCCCTCATGGCTTTACTCCGTATTTTCCCGATCCAATCCAACTGGCTGACGGGACAATCGTTGACAGATGCCTTGTAAATGCATATCACTATGATCCAACATTGGCTCCTGAGGGAAAGACGTTGCTTACAGTGCTTATCAATACATGGGAAGGTCTTTTTTGGAGCCGGATGGCTAATGAGAGACCCCACGAATATACAACTGAAAAGAAGCGGATTGCTGAAGAGGTGATCGGCAGGCTTGAGCACATCCTGGGAAATTTCTCCCAGCATGTTGAGATGATCGATGTGTCGACACCGCATTCGGTGATTCGCTATACAGGCAATTGGCAAGGCAGCTTCGAAGGGTTCGCGCCGACAAACGTCACGTTGAAAACACGATTACCGAAAATCATTCCGAATCTACATAATTTTGCAATGATAGGACAATGGACCGCCCCGGGCGGAGGTTTGCCGACAGCTGCAAAGGATGGTCGGGATATCGCAAAACATATGTGTAAAAGCGATGGCAAGGTATGGACAGCTGTCCTCCGTTAATGGTTTGAACAATTTTTCGATCTCGCTCTTGACCTTTACGCTACGTTAAGGTGTATCGTCGTGGCATGGATGACGAGAAGAATATGATGACGATCTTGGATGTCGCGGCATTGACAGGGCTTACTACCAGAACTCTCCGTTGGTATGACAATATCGGATTGGTCGTCCCTGAAAGGAAAAAACAATCGGATTACCGGCTATACCGGCAAGAAGATTTGAAAAAACTTCAGCAAGTGCTCTTTTTCAAAGCATTGGGATATTCGCTTGCCCAAATCAAGATGATTCTCTTGCATCCTGGCTTTAATAGAAAAGAAGCCTTGGAGAAACAAATGGAATTGCTTAAAGAGAAGCGAAAGAACATGGACATGATGATCAAGACCATCGCACTAGCTCTTGCTGAAGAGAATGGAGCATATGAGATGAATGATAAGGAACGCTTTAAAGGCTTTGATTTTTCAAAGAACCCATATGAAAAAGAAGCTCGTGAAACATGGGGGAATGATGCTGTTGATTCGGCCAATGTCCGTCTTGAAACACTGCAAAAAAACGAGAAGGCAAATGTGGCAAGTTCCATGGAACACCTGTTTGCTGAATTGGCGTTGATTCGCAATACTGATCCCACATCTTCGGTCGCCCAAGCAGCAATCGGAAAATGGTTTGAACTGGTTAATACGATGGGAACCTATACTCCGGAAATGTTTGCGAACCTAGGCCGCATGTATATCGATGACAAGCGATTCGCAAAAAACATCGATATGTATGGTACGGGTCTTGCACGATTCATGTGTGATGCGATGCAAGCGTATGCTCGCACACTGTCAGGGAAATAACACTAGATACACAAGCAAATCCTGATCAGAAACAAACGATGTTATGCTTGAAGAAGCCACATGCAAAGCTTCCTGTCTTGGATATCCATAGATGCCCGCACTGATCAAAGGGAAAGCAATTGAGTGACACCCCAGCTTAGTTGCGAGAGCCAGTGAATTAACATAACATGATCGCAACAAGCGTTCTTCACCATGCTTGCCGTCAACATATACCGGCCCGGGGGTGTGGATGATATAGTTTGCCGTAAGATTGAAAGCTTCGGTTGCAACAGCATCTCCTGTCGCGCAGTAGCCGATACGATCACAAGCTAGCTGAAGCTGCATTGTTCCCGCCGCATGGAAAATAGCACCGCAAACACCGCCTCCGGCTTTTAACCTAGTATTGGCTGCATTAACGATAGCGTCTACTTCCATGGTAACTATGTTGTTGTGCACTATGTGAAATGGCATGACATCTCTCCCATGAGATTTAAACAGTATAACACGAGATTTCAGCATCTGATTCTGACTGCAGATTAGTTTTAAAAACCTTAGACTGTCGATAGTCTTTGTTCCACGGTCTATGTATATTAGGGTAATGGAACTGCTGAAGAAACTTAATTATAAGGGAAGCAACGGTGTATGGATCATTGGTGCACCTGTAGAATTCGATCCAATACAGGAAGAGATCCGTAGGGTTGTCCCTGTCAAAACGGCATTGACCGATGGTGAGACCGTGACATTTGTACTGGTGTTCATTACAAGTAAGGCTGAACTCGAGGTGATAGTACGTTCCATTACTATTCATCTCGATGAACAGACAATCCTTTGGTTCGCGTACCCCAAGAAATCTTCCAAGCGTTATAAGGCAGATATCTCCCGTGATATCGGGTGGGAGCCTTTGGGAACGTTGGGGTATGAACCAGTGCGTCAAGTTGCAATCGATGCTGATTGGTCAGCATTGCGCTTTAGACCGGTGAAGCATATCAAGACATTGACCAGAAATGCCTCAATGGTACTCAGTGAAGAAGCGAGGCATCGTCTAAAAGAGCACTGAACAAAATGCAATGGAGCATATCATCTGTGTGCTTTGGTATGCTTAGGCTCGGTTAGATAGAGGATGAATACACCGATTGCACCAATAATTGCGGTTATTCCGACTAAGACCCATAGCACACCAAGACCGTGACGTGAGCTGACTTGTCCTCCGATCACCGGGGCAATTGCATGGCCTGTACCCATGATGACCGGTAAAATGGCACTGAATCTAGCCCTGTGACTCATCGGAGTGTTATTCGCTATGTAATAGTGTGTGTTGGTTGCATCGACAACCTCACCAAGCGTATAGACAACTGTTAATAGGTAAAACCACAAAGGTGTTCGAGCCAAGCCCATGCATGCAAAACCAAATGCGTATAAAACACCTGCCAATGCGATATTCCGAAGCGGATGAGATTTCTTTAGCGCCATAACGATGAATGCGTTGCTACACACAACGACAACTGCGTTCAAGGACATCATAGTTCCGTATAACGTCGCACCGGCTTTTCCGAACAAACGGGTAGTGTAAAGCGGCAATGCAAACAACGATTGGCTATACGTGAAACTAAAAAACGTCACGCAAACGGCTAGTAATAACAATCTTGGGCGCGAAAACAAGGCTTTGAAAAGTCCTCCAGGGTGTGCTTTCTCAGTCGAATTGCTCTTAAAACTCGCTTCTATTGCCGCTTGGTCAGGTTTCGATTCCGGAACTGAAAAAGCAACGAAGATAATCGATATGGTCGCTGCTATTGCATTCCCGAAGAATAACCACTGGGGAGCCTTATAAAAGAATAATCCGGCGATTACCGGTCCCAGGGCAAAGCCTAGGTTGTGCCCCAGATAATTCAACGAAAAACTTGCCTGGCGGTTTTCTTGATCGGTCACGTCAGTCATCAGGGCACTTCTGGCCGGATCGGTCATTCCATCGAATAGCAGGTTCATGAGGATAAAAAATGGGACTAATTGGGAATTGCCCAGAAATCCACAGACGACAAACATGCAGCTGGCCAATAATTGTCCGATAACCATCACTCGTTTTCGTCCGATTTTGTCTGCCAGCTTTCCACCGATAAACGAGCCCGGAAGATATGCTAACGCTGCTACGGACATGAATACTCCGGCCCATGCATCAGTGTATCCTAAATGCTGTGTAAGCAGCAGGACCAAGAACGGGTACACGAATATCCCGACTCCATTCATGATCGTTGCAACAAAGAGGACGTATACTGGGCGGGGAAGACCTTTGTAAAGCGAGAACATTCCCCTGAAATCATTAGCTCGTTCAGACATGAGGTGAATTCTAATTACATCATACGATCATAGCAACAGGGGAAAGGTATATTTTTGATATATCAGATGTTGATTACCTATCAATTCACATCCCGCATTGCCGTATCCGATATGCTGATGGTTCATAGCGATCGATTAAGAAGTGTGTATGTTCAGGCAATTGATTCTTAATCGACCTACAGCTTATTTATGACTTTTTTCTGGCATTTTTAATTATCAAGCCAAAGATAAAAAGAATAATCCCAGAAACCAGAAAGATAATTGGCATCACATACATTTCTGAGAAGGTGAAACTCATGATACTTTGACTCACCGAAGTAGCAATAGGCAGTGATTCAAAATCAAAACCGACCAAGCTTTCCATCCTGGCAAGTTTCGAGAAATAAGAGGTACCGATGAGAAACAGGGTACCGGCGAGCAATGTGCTGATACCAAACCATTGGAAGCCTCCACCGACTTTCCAAAACAGCACACATATTAATAAAAACACCAGGATGACCACGATCACAAGAAGTCCGAATAACAGTTTTGCCGTGGTAAGGTACCCAATGATCAACTCAAATGTTCCAGGAGCGGAATCGTTAATAATATCTGCAATTACCACTGATTCGGGTAATCCCAATTGATCAACTATCTGTGTTGAGATAACTGGTATGTAAGCCCGTGGAGCTTTGAACATCGCTAGAAGCTCAGCATCGGAGAACTTTTCCAATTCAGCGGCGATATTGCTCTCGATCTGACCCAATTTTTGCTTTAAGTTAATCGCGACACTAAGTGAACCCTGTTTGCCGGTAAGGAAGTTCACCACGTCATCAGTAATCATTACTGTCTGTTCTTCAATCCATTGTTCATCCAAAGCACTGGCAATTGCATTGGTGATGAGCATAACCTGACTGTCCGCTGCTGCTTTCTCAGCCGGGTTTGTGATTGTCTTACCTCCGGTCACGCCATCGCGAGCAATCGCGGAAATCATGTTCTCCAGTTCCGTGTGAAGCGTATCTGGCAGATTATAATCACCTATTACAGAATGGTAATACTGCTGATCCAACAGTGTAGCGTTGAGACCACGATAGGCCATGAATGCAAGACTGTACGCGATGAATACCACTGTTAATAGACCCAACACGATAATTTTAACGGCTTTCACAAAGTTCCTCCTTCATTTCCAGTTACGCACCATTTAAGTCGTTCTGCCGATGATGGATGAATCAAGTGCAAATAACATATTTATTACATCGTGAATCAGCCCTCACGACAAGTCAAGGAACATTCTAAGAATTTTTATCATGGTTCTTGCTACTGCATTACGTGGGTTGTTTACCGATGTATGCAAGTATGCCTCCGTCTACGTATAACACATGGCCGTTGACAAAATCACTGGCTTTAGAGGCTAAGAACAGTGCCGGGCCGACCAGGTCATCAGTAGTTCCCCAACGTTCGGCAGGGGTCTTCGCGACGATGAACGAATCAAACGGATGCCGAGTCCCGTCAGCTTGGCGAACTCTCAGCGGTGCGGTTTGTGGTGTTGCGATGTATCCGGGGCCTATGCCATTACATTGGATATTGTACCTTCCATATTCACTGCAAATATTTCTTGTCAGCATTTTAAGACCGCCTTTGGCTGCTGCATAGGCACTGACTGTTTCTCGGCCAAGTTCACTCATCATAGAACAAATGTTGATGATTTTTCCACATTTTCGTTCAATCATCGAGGGTAAAACGGCTTTCGCTACTATAAACGGAGCGGTCAGATCGATATCAATCACTTTCCGCCATTCGTCTGCCGACATTTCGTGCATCGGAATTCGTTTGATAATCCCCGCATTATTCACCAAGATATCCACGGGTCCCAGATCCGATACGATGCGAGTCGCAGTCTCAGACACCGCGGTCTCATCAGTGACATCGCATACATATCCCATCGCATCAACACCAATTTCTCTGTATGCTGCCAAACCTTTGTCTACCAGTTCTTGATTGATATCATTGAAAGCAATCTTCGCTCCGGCTTTGGCATACGCATTGGCAATGGCAAACCCGATTCCGTAACTTGCTCCAGTAATCCATGCAATTTTCCCTTCCAATGAAAACATATTCTGAAAATCTTTCATAATTTCCTCCTAATTTCTATATGTATCCGAGCCAACGTTCATTGATCCAAAGAATGTCAGGCCGTGTAAGGATCGATTGCTTATTATTGTATTGTCGTTGATGCTTCAATCAAATGATACATGGTATTTCCAAGAATTAACATAGTAATTTCTCACGTATTGTTATATCAATACGTTCTTCTGTTGGCCGGTATTACAGGATACATAACTGCCTCACCTCGTTTTACACATCCTCGAGCCAATCAGTAATACGCGTCAGGCATGTTATGATTCACATGCATATGTCTGACCCTATTCCGTATTGGGAGAAAGTAATCGACCGGACCGTAATTAACAGCATCCACTGCATATTATTTTCACATTTGGCTATCGTATTGCCAACTAAACGCCTTAACGGGAAAGGATATGATGCAATAAGCTTAAGATTTAATAAGAAAATCCATCATCAATGTGTATGGTTTTGATGATGGATCTATAAAACCGATTTAATATTTGATTGAACATGAGCAAACCGGCTAATCGTTTGGCGTCGATACCAATCCCATGGCTTTTAGCAGATAGTTCGCAAGTGCTATTCTTTTTGGTTCATTTCTCTCAAAGCCATCTTTGCATTGCTATAAAGAAGTAAAGCAAGAAGTAAAACAAGAATAATCGAGACCGGCCGTAATAGTATGTGCAAGAACATCCGGTTGAAAATTGGGAAGCATCCGGGCGATACGGTGCATGTAACGATACAGGAGCGCTCATAACGCCTCTTATGAAATCGACGGAGAGCTACGTAAAACCGTTATGAGAGCATAGTACCTTGCTCATTCTTTCGGTGGATCACCGTTTTAACCGGATGTTTGCTCTTACCGGTCAAAGGGTCATATTCAAACTCATATTGCATATGTGATCCTAGAGCGGCTAGATGAAGAATCCGACCGTCGATATAACAACATTTTTTGAACAACTTACCATTATTTGACTTCAGAGAAATTCCTGAAGCCAGTTTGTTCATATCTTCACTGCTATTTGATATCCGCTTCCCGGTGAATGGGCAAAAAACCGGTTTAAGATGCTCAGAAGAAATAACAGAATCATCGTTTTCAAAAGATACGGTGAATCTCATCTCATCACTATAGGAATACGTATATACCCTGAGATAATTTTTATTTTCCGTATTGATTTCCAACAACGGTTGATCCTCTTCCATACCACGATATGTTATCGACTTATCAATAAAAAGTCAAAACAGCGATAGGGTTGTTAAGCCCATAATTTGCCAAATACCATTTACCTGATCATATCTTGGGTTAATCAGAGCCGCGTAAAGTTTCTTCAAGATGAAATTACGGACCTGTTACCTTTTTTATTTCACAAACTGTTATCCAAGACTTCCTCCTTATCTCTTTAAGCTCGCTATGGTGTAGTTAGAATAAAACCTTTATTTTTAATTATAGTAAAAATTTATTGCGACTCTGAGTAAGGCATGAAATAATATATCATCCTAGATTGAAATGATTATTAAAAGACAATTAATCAAATTAAATGGGAAAAAGGTAGGTGGTTCTATGGAATTTCGAAAACAACTCGCTGTTTTTTTCATGGTTCTCATTATCCTGACTTTCTCCACCTCGTGTATGTTGCTTGAAGAATCGTTAATGACACCATATCCCGAGATTTCACAAACAGATGTGCCTGTACAATCAGAAACACCATTTGTAGAAGGTCCAAAGGTTGACTGGTTGCTCACGGCGCAAGGTCTAGGAGCTACTGTAGGCGATAGGATTACCTTACGATTGCCACCAAATGGTTCTGCTTCCCGAGTGTGGGGAACAGGCCTTTATACTGCTGATTCGAGCATCGGAACAGCAGCAGTCCATATGGGATTGATCACTTTTGCATCAGGCGGTGAAGTAACTATTGAAATACAAGAAGGACATTCCTCTTATGTCGGTTCGATTCGCAATGATGTGGAAAGTACTTCCTATGGCGTATGGGGTCTTAGTTTTGCATTTATCGATCGTGATGGCAGAATTATTTCAACGTACAAGGAAATTAGCGCTACTCCTGTTACCGCGTCCGTCCCGGTTGTTTCTGTTGTAACTCCAGTAGAACAATCAGAAACGGTTTCAGTGGTCGATTGGAATACTAACGCACAAGGATATGAAGAATTTATCGGAAGCAGATATTCCTATACGCTGCCCCCTGATGGTCTTCCCGGTCGGGTGTGGGGAACAGATCTCTATACGAGTGACTCAAGTATCGGGACTGCAGCGGTACACGCCGGATTGATAAGTTTTGCTACGGGCGGTACGGTGACCATCGAAATTGTCGAAGGGCAATCTTCTTATGAAGGGTCGGTGAGAAACGGTGTTGAGACGACTTCTTACGGACAATGGGGCGGCAGTTACGTATTTATTGATGGTAGTGGAAATGTTGTGAAGCCCATGGCTTCCGTGGCAAAAGCCACGCAAATAGCGGATGCGAATTGGAGTACCTCCTCACAGGGGTATGAGCAATTCATCGGAAGCAGATATTCTTATACGCTGCCTCCTGATGGTCTTCCCGGTCGGGTGTGGGGAACAGATCTCTATACGAGTGACTCAAGTATCGGGACTGCAGCGGTACACGCCGGATTGATAAGTTTTGCTACGGGCGGTACGGTGACCATCGAAATTGTCGAAGGGCAATCTTCTTATGAAGGATCGATGAGAAACGGTGTTGAGACGACTTCTTACGGACAATGGGGCAGCAGTTTCAAATTTGTGCGATAAATTGTTTTCTTGGCGAAAGTCTTCCCTGATTTACACTTTATAGAATTTCTCAAAACGTGATGTTGCATGGTCTACAATTATTACTAGGGATATGAGCACTTAGCATTATGTATCTCTTGAGTTGTTTCGCATGGTATATGCGTATAAATGTAGGTGTGATATTATTATCGGTAGAGGTGAACTATGAATATATTGATTCTCTACGATTCAGTATTCGGAAACACTGCTAAGGTTGCCGAGGCAATGAAAAATTCGGTTCCGGAAGGTCACAGGGTAAGTGCAATTAAATTCGATGCGTTTACTATGGATATGCTTAAAAATCTTGATGTATTGGTTGTTGGATCTCCGACACGGGCTTTTCGTCCAACTCCGGCAATTAGCGATTTACTGAAAAGACTTCCTTCGGATGCTCTCGCACAAGGGATTCACACCGTTGCCTTTGATACTCGTGTTTCATTGAAAGATGTGAATTCCAAATTCCTTAATATGATGGTGGCCTTATTTGGCTATGCTGCTGAACCGATTGATAAATTGCTATTGAAGAGAGGCGGTACGCAGCTCGCTGAACCGAAATGGTTCTATGTAAACGGCAAAGAAGGCCCTCTGAAATCCGGAGAACTGGAAAGCGCTGCGGCATGGATGAATGAATTGTTGGCTAGATTGCCGATGAATTGAAGACTCTCTTGTCCTTGCGCACGATGCTTCACATATATAGACCGTACCATCCACACAAAATCGCATAATCATCAATCCTATACGTTCCCCAGTTCTTCATCACGAAAGACAATGAAGGGGAAATGTAACTTTATCACAGCTAGAACACACAATTTTAATGTAATTTTTACCATACAGAAAGACTGATGTATTCAGATCGGAAATACTTTAAGAAAAAAGTTGCAATATAACGGTTGTTGGATGGTGTATGCAGATCCGGTCGTACATTGCGCGGGAGAATATGATGAAAGATCTATTGATTATCGGTGGAGTGGCAGCGGGTGCTACGGCGGCAGCCAGGGCCAGGCGCTTGGATAACGATATAAAAATCACACTGTTGGAATCCGGGGCGGACGTTTCTTTTGCTAACTGTGGCCTTCCTTATTACCTTGGTGGAGATATCGAGTACCGATCATCATTGATCCTGGCAAGCCCGGAAACCTTCTATGACCAGTACCGAGTCAATGTTCATACGCATACCGAAGCGTTTGAGTTAGATCGAACGAATAAAAAGGTGAAAGCACGCAACACTCAGACCGGTGAAGTAACTCTTTTCTCCTACGATGCCCTTATTTTGGCTCAGGGGGGAAAACCTGTGGTTCCTCCCCTTCCCGGAGTAGATAAAAGCCATGTGTTTCAATTGTGGACACTCGAAGACATGGATGCCATCGATCGATTCATCGATGCCAATGATCCTAAGAGGGCTGTGGTTGTCGGTGGAGGATTCATTGGCCTTGAAATGGTCGAGGCCTTGGTCAAACGGGGTATGTCGGTTACCCTTGTCGAGATGGCACGGCAGGTGATGCCTAATCTGGAAGGGGAATTTGCCGGATTCATCACCAAGGAATTGCTTGATTATGGTGTGATACTCAAACTAGGAAAGTCATTGAAGTCTATCGAACATGATCGGGTTGTGTTGGATGACGGGACCAAAGTGGACGCGGATTTCGTATTGCTCTCAGTAGGCGTCAGACCCACGTTGCAGTTGGCGAAAACTTCTGGCTTGGCAATAGGTTCATCTGGAGGGTTGGACGTAAACGAAATGCTGCAAACAAACGATCCGGCAATATTTGCTGCTGGGGACATGGTTGAGATTAATCACAATATTCATGGAAAACATGTCCGGATGCCGCTTGCGGGACCTGCCAACCGGCAGGGCAGAATCGCAGGTGAAAACGCTCTTGGTGGTTCCGTGAAGTATAAAGGAGTCTCGGGAACTTCGATCGTGAAAATTTTCGGAGCTGTTGCGGGTTCCACCGGGATGAGCTTGAAATCTGCCAAAGAATCTGATTTTGATGCCGATGCAGTCGTTGTCCATAAAGCAAGTCATACATCTTATTACAAAGGGTCGGAAAAAGTGAGTTTGATGTTGGTGTGGGACAAGACAAATAAGAAAGTGCTTGGAGCCCAAGTCGCGGGTCGTGTGGGCATTGATAAACGTATCGATGTGATAGCAACCGCTATCGCGGGAGGTCTTACGATAGATGATCTTGCTGAGCTCGATCTTGCATATGCTCCGCCGTTCAACTCTCCTAACGGACCCGTGAATATGGCAGCCTTTACCGCGATTAATCATCACACAGGGTTCAGTCCGTCCGTCTTGGCCGAGGATTTTGAACAGTTTGTGATTGAGAAGCAACCGATCGTAATTGATTTGCGTGATCCGATAAGTTATCGGAAAGCCAACCTGAAAGGCACGAACAACCTGAGCCAGAATATTCTCAGGGATAATCTGGATCGCATTCCTGACGGCCACCCGATTCTTCTGATGAGTGATGATGGCCAAAAAGGACATGTGGTGCTCAGAATGCTTAAAGGTTCAGGCTTCGAACAGGTATTCAACCTTAGTGGCGGGTATATCAGTCTTGAGCGTTTCGCACGGGCTATAGGACATAAGCATGTGAATGTCGGCCTATTTCCAATCGAACACAAATCGATCGAAGATCTGGAAGCGGGGAACTTAATGAAAGCACCTTCAGGTGATGAAGGAAAAGCATGCGACATCGACACGAACGGGCCAATCATCTTGGATGTGCGCACTCCGATGGAATTTGAAATGGGAGCTTGCCCCGGAGCTATCAACGTAGGACTAGACGGACTTGAACAATGGGCTCAGTCGGTTGAAGACAAAGAACATAAGATAATCGTGTACTGTGCTTCCGGTGCTCGTTCAAGTTATGCCGTGCGCATTCTTCAACAGATGGGATTCATCAACGTTGAAAATGGTGGCGGCCTGCATGATATGATGTCGAGATAGTCCGGATATATGACATCTTTGAAGATAAGATAATCAAAATTCTCCAAAAGACTTTCCAGAAGACATACCCGATAAGACGGTATATCGACATATGCTTTCCGTATGTGGTGTTTTGATTATTCAGGGCGAGGTATGCCGTTTCCTTCGATCCCTTAGATAGGACGTGGTAAACTGCGTGTTACCATTGTTCAGCACATCATCGTTATTGATGGTGCTTTTCACCTTTTTCCCATAATTAAAATACACACAATCGAACATTACTTGAAAAGAAGAGAGGATTCTCTGGCAGTAGCTGCTCAAAGTAAAGCCGGTACTTATAGGCAGTGAATGTCCGATGCTTGCATCACATATGAAAACAATTACACAAAACATTTCATGATGTAATCGGTTTGAACATCGGTACCGAGGGTGAATTGATGCGTACGGCACATCTTGAACCCCTGTTTTTCATAGAATCGAATGGCAGCAGCATTGTGTTCCCATACTCCAAGCCATAGATAGCCCAGCTGTTCTCGTCTGCACACTTCGATTGCTTTTTCCATGAGTAGTCGGCCGATATTATTATGTTTAAAATCATGTAAGACATAGATTCGTTGAAGTTCCAGGGAATTTGGATAATCAGGTTCGGTTTGTGCCTCGGAAAAGTTGAGTTTCATGTAGGCAACGGCTTTTCCGTCATGAACGGCGAGAAAGAATAATGAATGAAAATTACCAAGTTCTTCCTTCATTCGTGAAACGCTGAAATGTTCTTTTACATAGCACTCCATATCAGCAGGAGTGTTGTCAGCTCCGAATGTTTCCCTGAAGGTTATCTCGCTTAGTTTCCTGAGAACTTCGACATCGCTCACATCGCATCGTCTTAATATGATTTGTTCCATACTTTTGTTATGTTATAAGGTGTTTTCCCTGCTCTGGCAACAGGAGCATCGTATCAAGGTAATGTGTAAAGACACTATTCAGAACATTGGTTATAGCTAGGATTCAAGTAAAAAGAAACTCTAGAGCACCTCATGTATCACCCTTGTTATCCTGCTGATGAAAAACCCCCGGTAATCCAAGGGTTTCTCATCAAGCATCGTGATGATTAGGAACAGCGTAGGGCCAATACAGTGATATCAGACCGGTTGCATCGCTCCTGCAAATACTAACCAGGCAAGCACTGTTTTTGCTACCAAGCTAAGCACGATATAGGTGCGTTCGCCATAGAGATAGTTTGACCAGCGGCCCACCTTCTTATACTGAAGGACCATATTGATGGGAAACAAATTGAAGAATACGAAATATGAACCAACGATTGCATATACGAACCATGGTACGAGTGATGGATCCGAATTACCAAAAGCGTTCAGTACAATCACGATCCAAGGCCCTATCCCGGCAACAGAACCGAAGATGAAAGCACTCCAATCTGTTTTCTGTTTGTATTGGTTAACCTCTTCCATGAGCAAGCCGAATAAATTCATCGAAGCATTCAACAAGAAAATCGTAATCAGCGCTCCTACATCATACACCCCGAAAAGCAATGCAATCAGTACGATCATCAACGAAGAACTCAGCGAATACTCATACCATCTGAAGCGGTTGATTCCCTTTTCGAGGTCTCGGTTGTAGATTTTATTGGTTCTGGGCATCACTATGATGAAGTGTGCCAGGGCAGAAAGAAACAAAAACACCGCTACAAGAATAGCAAACGGTACATCAAACAGTTTCTCAGGAAAGGTGACCAACCTCTTCTGTATCATGTCAAATTTCAAGAAATATGACCATACAGGAAGCTTGAACTGGGAAAATTTTTCCACCGATAGGGCAAACACCAGCATCAGCACGCCCTGAATAGCATGCAGAATTCCCATGATAAGATTAAAACGTTTTAAAGATGCTGTATCATATTTTACACTCATTATAAATATCTCCTGAATTCATTATAGTTATCAGAAGTGTCTTGCGGCTAGTAGGTGATTCTCTATTTTTGATAAGTATTTACATACACCGTCATTAAAGAATCATTGTCATAAAGACTAAAGTCTTTAACATATGATACATTACCACAAAAAGGATGTAGATAACCCTTTGAAAAACTTCCACATTAAAATCGATAGGTGATGATCGAAGTCAATTGCATAGGACAAGAAGCTATAGGACGCAAGCAGACGCACCGGCTGGTGGTAATAATTGTCTTAAGCCAACAATACGAGACTCACAGCCATCACCACCATCCCGGCAATCACTCCGCCAATTGCGATATGGTGCTCGCCATATTCTTCAGCTGTGGGTAACAGTTCATCCAGAGAGATATATACCATTATTCCCGCAACAGATGCGAACACGATACCGAACGTGATGTCATTGAACCATCGGCGTAATAGGAAGAACCCGATCAAGGCTCCGACAGGTTCGGATAATCCTGATAGTAGCGAGAACCAAAATGCTTTCGCCCGACTCTTTGTTGCATAATAGATCGGAGCGGAAACAGCGACACCTTCAGGGATGTTATGGATGGCTATTGCCACTGCAATGCTCACTCCGAGGGTAGGATCTGTCAGCGCGCCCATGAACGTAGCCAATCCTTCTGGAAAGTTATGGATGGCGATTGCAAGTGCGCTGAAAAATCCCATACGTAAAAGTTTTGGATGTGCTACATCCGATTGAGTGGGATTGTCTTCCGGTCTGGCATGCATCTCATGCGGATTTTCATACGAAGGGATAAGCTTGTCGATAATTGCGATCAAAGCCACACCCCCGAAGAATGCCGCAATGGTGACCCAATACCCGCCTTTAGTCCCGATAGCCCCCTCCAAGGAGTCCTTTGCCTTATAGAATATTTCAATCAATGCTACATAAATCATGACTCCGGCAGAAAAACCCAATGAAAATGCAAGAACTTTCGGATTGAACTTGCGGGAAAAGAAAGACATGATTGAGCCAATTCCGGTAGCAAGGCCGGCGAAGACGGTAAGGCCAAAAGCAAATAGAATCGATGATGTATCCATGTTGTGACATTACCATGATAACAATATGAAATCAATTCATAATATAATAACCATCCATCAGGGTGATGTATTTGGCATTTCCCTGCTAAGTACCCGATAATCTGAATTTGATCCATGTACACTGATTATTCGAATGCTCCAGCATAAAAACATCGGTGGGGTAATTTGATAATTCGATTCATCCATGGCGGGAAATAATAAAGGTGTAAACTCCCAGATCTCATGGATTATGCTTAAGTGTCGCCAGGGTATTTTGAGAAATGATGTACCAGCTGGGTGATGGTATCAGTATTGCCAATCTTCTTGATGCATGTCACTATGGGGTATGGATAAAACCCGTCAGTACTGGGCGGATTGGCTGAGGGTTCTGGTAATCCTGACGCTGATTATCTATCATACTTCTCTGACCTTCAGTGCATTGGGTAGCACGTACATCTACCGGGAGATTGACAGTTCTGAAGTGCTTCTTTTCCTCCTTTTGACAGCCCCGTTGGACAATTTTTTCATGGCAGCTCTATTCTTTGTTGCCGGATACGCAGCATTCTTTGCCCTGAGAAAAAGAACTTCGGGAGAATTCGCTCATGAACGGGCTATCCGATTGATGATTCCCGTGGGATTTGCCACCTTGATGCTCATACCAATTCAAGTGTATTTCAAATACCTTCATGAAGGACATAAGGGAAGTTTCTTTTTCTTCCTGTCCTCTTATTTCCCGTCCGGTATCTTTACATACGGATGGGGGCACTTCTGGTTCTTGTTCTATTTGTACGTTTTCTCGATGGTTTGTCTTCCGTTGTTCAATCATTGGAAGAGAACTCCGGAAAGTCTGTTAAAGATTTCATCTTTTCTCGCCAAACGAATTAATTTTCTCATCCCGCTAGCATTCATTGCTATTGCCGATGCGGTACTACGTCCTATGTTCATGAATAGCAAATACATACTCTGGGGAGATTGGGCAAATGTCGTCCTCTATCTTTCATTCTTTATACTTGGCTTTATATTCTCATCTGATGAGCAACTGCAACAAAAAGTTTTCAATTGGCGAATTCCGGCGATATGTATCGCTACGTGTTGCCTCATTGTTATCATCAGGCTCTATTATTTGGATGCGACCGAACAGTACCAACCGGCATGGCATACATGGTTGTGGTCGTCATTGAAAGGACTCTACGAGTGTTCGATGATTGTGGCTCTTGCCGGATTCTTCCATACATACCTCAACAAAGAATCGAAAGCCATCAAGTATCTAAGCAAAGCCTCTTTTTCATATTATGTTTGGCATTTCCTACCGGTTACGTTCATGACTTGGCTGGTGTTGAAGAAAGACTGGCATCCATATCTTCAATTCCTGATCATAATCATTTTTTCTTATGCATTCATCTTCTTGGTCCATGAACTGATTGAGAATAGATTGCTTACCGCATTGAAACGGTTATGGCACCGGTAGATTACCAAGTTGAAGCATATCTTCTATTATCGACTTTCAGCCGAAGTCTACATGAGACATCTACATTTAAGTCCGTATGAAATCTGTTTTGATTCAAGAGGAAATGTAGTTGATAAGAATCTACATTGTTTCGTTACTCGAGATGGTTTTGACCAAAGCATCTGTGGGAGCTTGGTATATGATCATATCGGCTTGTGTTACAAGTTTGTGTTCACCCATCAATTGATCGGCTACAAAATTACTCACTTGAATATTCGTAATGATAAGAATGATTTCCTTCTCCGGTTGATATTCAACATTTATGATAGGGATTCTAAGGTGTTGAGATGTGTCGGAACCTCTTCCATGAAGGATGGTTGCACCGGCAGCACCGTATTGTCGAGCCAGAAGAACAACTGAATCAGCATAGCCTCTGTTCACCACAACCATCAGGCAGGCATGCCCAATATAATGTGTTCTTTGTTTTGCAGCTTTAATGTATGTTTTCTCTTCAATCCCCGAATAAAGTATCTTCTTGGGTTTGTAAACCGTCCCCAGAATCATAATGGAGAACACCGGAGCCATCGCTACCATAGCGATTACTCCAAACCCGTCGACCAGGACATTCGCAGTAGGGATCGCTGACGCCGCACCTTGGGCGAAGGCAAGGACAAAGGTTGCTGTCATCGGTCCAGAAGCAACCCCTCCGGCATCAAATGCGATTCCCACGAACACAGGATTGCATCGGAATGATAAAATAATTGCAATGGCAAAACCAGGTAATAAGAAATACCATAATTTAACTGCGGGTACGGTGATTCTCACCATCGAAAGGGCTATGGCCAAACCGACACCGATAGAAAGTGTCATATGAATCAGTTTTTTTGGAATATGACCACCGGTCACTTCTTCGATTTGTTTGCCCAATACATGGACAGCAGGTTCCATTAATACCACTATTAAGCCTAGCAACAAACCGATACATATGATGATCCTATGGTCCAGTTCAGCGATTTGCATACCGATGATCCATCCCATGTCCATGAATCCTGAGTTGACGCCGGTAAGAAATAGCACAAGACCAAAAAGAGTAAGTAGAAGGCCTTTGATAATAGGAAGCATCTGTTTTCTCTTTATCTTGAACTTTGAGAAGTTGAAGATGAAAAACAATAAAGAAATGGGTAGAAGCGCCAGAAATGATTCTAGACCAGTATGAGTGATAGATTCCAAGAAAGGAGCGATAATTCCATCTGCTGGGATGAACTGGCCCGCTTTTCCGCTTATATTACGTTGTCCGGTAATAACGGACATGCTCATTATCGCTACAATTGGACCGGCACTCATGATCCCTACCAGCCCGAAAGAGTTTTCTTCCGTATGTGCTCCGCCTTTGACATTGGCAAGACCTATCGTCAACGCTAAAATAAAAGGTGTGGTAAGAGCTCCGGTCGTGGCTCCGGATGCATCGAATGAGATAGCGAGAAATTCTTCTGATACAAAAACAGCCAAGATGCATATGAGTGCGTAGGTAAGCAACATGAAATTATTTATCGGGGGTTTATCTCTCAATAATCGAAAGATTCCCAAGGCAACCATCAACCCGACACCTGTAGATACGACATAAACAATAAGCGTTGAACTTAGCGTGTGCCCTGACGCGTTCTGAACCTGTGAGCCGAGAATCAATAGATCGGGTTCTGCAACTGTTATTAAAAATCCCAAAAGAAATCCCAGGATCAATATTTTCGGCAGGGTTTTTGAAGTAGCCACCTCTTTCGACATGTATTCGCCGATCGGATTCATCGATAGTTCAATCCCGAACAGGAAGATGGAGAGTCCTGATAGCAGCATAGCGCTTCCAATTAGAAAACGGAGAAGAATAGCTGTCTCGACATCAATGATGGTAAAACAAAGGACTAGTACCAATATCATTACTGGAAGTAGAGTACGAGTGACTTCACTAAGTTTTTCAAAAAAAACGTTCATACTACAGTTTCCGCACGTTCTTCGGCTCTATCTTCCAACAATCCGCTTGTCTTGATAACTGGAAGTACGAATAAGATTCCGGTACCCGGCTTGTCCAGTTCCAATTCAGAAGAAATCTGTTCTCTTATCGAATCTACCTTATCTTTGGTACTGATGATCATTACAATATCTTTTTGAGGTTCAATGGCCAACGGAAAGTAATAATCGACTGGGACACCAGCTCCATGACCATGGATGACCGTACCGCCCTTGGCTCCCGCAAGGCGTGCAGCTGTTATGCAATCTTCGTGTCTTCCTTTATCAACGACGGTCATGATGCAATAATGACTCGCTTCAAATCGGTCGAGACTATCATCTCGTTTCCGGTTGCCATCAGGTTTCTCCCATTTTTTAAATGGAATTGAAAATGCGATACCCTTTCGTTTTTTTAACACATCAAAGTCATCGCGAATCATTCTATGCAAAGTTTCGTTCAATTCGTTGGTCGCACTGATCATGAGGATTTCTTTATGTGCTTGGATAAGATGTTTCCTCTTGAGAAATGTGGAACGCCTTGTTCCTTCTCCCAAGAAAATCGTACCGTTTGTAGCTCCTACACCCAGGGCTTTATGCAATATTGCGTTGGCTTTTCCTTTGTTAACGACCGTAAAAAATAATATATCGATATCAATCTACCTTTTTTGCTCGTTTCATCGTTGAAGAGAGCTCGGAAATATGAATTTTCATGTATGTATAGTTTAACATATTTAGGAATATGATGGGAAATGATTTTTACTTTTGACAAGTAATAGTGAGTATCTTTCCACATAAAATGCATCGGCATAGGCGGTGTCGAACCTAACCCAGATGTTCAAATAAAATGGTCGATATCATAATGTATTGGAGTATCAGTGTTATCCTTTTCCAGACTACGTATGTCAACTCGGGTTCACCAGCATCAAGCCCAAATAAGCCATACCAGCACATATCCCGTAAGTACTGCGGAAAGTGTAAATGGTACACTGATTCTCATGAATCTGGACGGAGGGACTTCATTGCCGACTTTTCGGAGGATTCCGAGTGCTGCGATGTTCGCAGATGCTCCGATCGGAGTAAGATTCCCACCTAAAGTCGCCCCTGTGAGCAGACCGAAATACAACACTGTCGGGTCCACTCCTAGTTGTGCCCCTACGGTTGCAACTACAGGCAACATGGTTGCCACATAGGGAATATTGTCGATGAATGCTGATAATAAGACAGAAAACCCGACGATGATGGTATAAGCGATGAATACATTGTTCCCACTGATTCGTGCGAACAGATTGCCGAGGGCATCGACGACTCCGGCACGCGTGATGCCGGCAATGACGATAAACAATCCTGAGAGCAACAAGAGAGTGAACCAATCGATTTCTTTTAACATATCGCCCAATGCTTTGATGCTCCGTTCATGTATGATCCGGTGAACGATTCCGATTAAGAGCATCGCCATACAGATGAATCCGTTTGCATGATCGGCAATCACCAAAGGCAAGGTATCCTTCGGAATGAAAGATACCAAGATAAGAAGGATAATTGTCAAGAGAAGTAGTATGCTGGGTACATAATCCTTCACGACGGTACGTCCCATACTCGTCAATACAGTCTTCTCCTTCCTGAATAAAAACAATAGCACGACCATTGAAGCAAGCGCTCCTGCTTGAACAATCCAAAACAGCCCGATTTTACCTTCATAAAAAAAGAAATCAGCGAAACTGAGCCCCATGTGGCCGCCAAGAAGAATTGATGTGGTGTCCCCCACCAGCGTGGCTGCTCCCTGGAGATTCGAAGAAACAGAAATCGCGATGATGCTGTCCACCGGCGAAATATTAATTTTGCGAGCGATGGTGATCGCCAACGGGGCGATCATCAGCACGGTAGCTACATTATCAATGAAAGCAGAAACGATGCCTGCGAATAATGCTAGTGAGAGAACCGCCCATTTGACATTTGGCATCTTGGCAATAATCAGATCAGCCAATAGGGCGGGCATTCGTGATTCGATGAAGAGTGTCACAATTCCCATCGTCCCGCCAAGCATCATGATGACGTTCCAATCGACAGCGGTTAGTACTTCCTTCAACGGTAGATACCCGATGGTCACGAAAATGGTAGCTGACGCCAGAGCGATGAAAGCTCGCCAAGTTGGAAAAATCAACAATCCTATATAAGTGGCAGCAAACAAAATAATGGCAATGAGCATCTCCACATTCATATGTGTATGGACTCCTCTGGTAACATATATGTTGTTTCCGAATAAAACACAATTCATCACACGAATCAAGCAGCATGCAAAGCTATGGCAAGTGAAGCATTATGGACTTCAGATTCATTCATCGATTTCAGGTCGCCCATGATATCATATGTGAATTATGATGTGACTCAATCGCTTGCGAACAATAATGATCTTCAATACTTAGAGCTGGACAATAATTGCGGTACATCTTCCAACAAATCAGATTCAGTTTTCAGACTGATCAGGTGAATCGGGAACAAGATTGGGTTCCATCGTGGGTGACGGTCGTTCAAGCAAATGTTTGATCTGTAAAAGATGTTCATAATTCATCCCCGCGACCAAGAGAAGCAGTCCCGCTTGCCCGGTTACATACCCTGCGAGCAACCATACTACTGAGTTGATGATCCCTTCGAAATCAACGATTAACTTTTTTTCTTTTGGAAGGAGAATCACGCCGATTATCAGACAGATTATACAGAGTGCGAGCAATCCCAAGCCGATTTTCTTCATGTTCATCGTTTTACTCCCTTGAAGTCAATGATCACCAATCACGCACACTAGCATCTTACCATGGGATACTTTGGAATCAAAGCGTTAGAGCGGGTGATGTTTCCCACATAGTCTTGTATATCAAACGGAGTTCACGGATTTTGCTTTTTGGGTAGTTCATGCAGATGTCAGTTGCGACTATCATGGCAGGACTTCTACCTTGGTAAACTTTCCCTTGTAAGTAATAGAATGAAAGTTCTACGAATCAAGGAAAATCCGTGAGAGGATCTTGTACATACATAGTGATTGTTCGGAGAAGATCCTGGGGGCGGTGGACCTGAGGACCTACAACGAGTTAACAAATTCATATCCTTGAGTTCCGTTCACACCTTCTCCGAGACGTTTGGAAACCCTTTGCAACGTGTGTGTTGAAGCGTAAGTTCCTGGAACAATCACTTAATAGTTGACCGTCATAAATTTCTTAATGCCTTATAATAAAGTCCTCCAAACTATCTGGTAGTTTTTTTAAGGATATCGTCGGAACCTTTGATCACCTATGCATTGATTCCAATTTCCCTCAAAAGTGTATTAATTTTTATTTTATAATTTGTACTAACAAAATAAACGATTTATTTAAAATATATGTTTACTTGTACGTACAACAAGGGTATGATACGTACTTGAAAGTGCGATTATGCAGTCTTCTCAAAAATTCATACGTATGATTATGGAGGAAAAAATGAAACCTAAACGAATTTTTGGCGTTGCTGTAACGTTTGTTCTATTTGCATTAGCTTTAATTCTAATAATTGGAGTTGATACAAACTGGGGAAACACCACAGTAAAGAAACTAACATTGTCTACAGCTGACGGAGATGTTATCAGTGCTATTCTTTACAAGCCAAAAACAGCAACGCCAGATAATCCTGCTCCAGCGGTAATGTATGCGCATGGTGGAAATGATATGCTAGAGCAGGGCAGTGCATATGCCGTTGAATTAGCCAGAAGGGGTTATGTGGTGATATCATGGGATTATACAGGGTGTCATAACTCAGATATTGCGACAGGACCTTCAGAAACTGCCCCAAGTGAAGCAGCCGGTGCTCCGACGATGGGAGCAGAAACAGTGTACAACACCCTCAAGACGTTCAACTTCATTGATCAAAGCAAGATTGTCGCAATGGGTCACTCGATGGGTGGACAGTACACCATGGCGTTTTCAATCAACAATCAGGAAGCGGTAAATCTTCAGGTCAATCTTGGAATGAACTATTACGGATCTCCCAAGAATGAAGACTACAATTTCAATTTTGTCTGTATCATAGGAGATGCCGATGAAAGTTGTCTTGTAAGATCGAACAATGATGTGGCGAGCATCTTCAAAGTTGAACAGATCAGAAGAATATTTTTTGGTGATTTCAAGTCAGAGGCAGACAAGGTTCCCGAGATTGAGATCGGAAAGAAATACTATACGACATCAACAAATGGCAATACCTATTCAAGAACAGTTTACATGCCGGATTCATGTCACGCATACTACCTGGTCACAAATGACGCTGTCCAGACCGTAGTGTATGCCGTGACAAGCAATATTGGCCTTGGCCTTGATGCAGGGGTCGAATCATATGAGGACCATGGCAAGATCAGTACGGTTTGGCAAGTCAAGGACATTGGATTTATCCTGATGTTGGCAGCTGCGGTTGCAGGCATGGTTGTCCTAGCCAATTTCCTTCTTGATACTCAAGTGTTCAAAGGACTCAAACTAAGCAAGACACCTACACTTGGAATTGAAAAATCAAACTGGATGCATTGGGTGTTTTTTGCTGTCCTGGTAATCCTTCCCGTAGTGCTGTTCAGACCAGGTATCACTGCTTCAAGAAGTTTCCTTGGAATCAACATCAGTAAGCTTTGGCTCCTTGGAGGGACAAACAACAGTTACATCTCATGGCAGTGGACAGTGTCAATCGGGATGATAGTCGTTTTCCTTGCATATCATTTCCTCTGGGGAAGAAAGCACGGCGGAAACTTGCTGAATTATGGATTCAGGACAGCCGATGATGGAAGCTTCAGGATTGGATATATCGGGAAAGCGTTTCTGTTTGGGTTATTAACCGTTGGATGCGGATATATTATTTTCTCATTGATTTCTGCATACACAAAGCAGGGAATGCATATAGCAACATTTATGTTGTCAACAATCAACACGAATAGAACGCTATGTATTCTCATGTATTTCCTCTTCCAGATCCCTTATTTCCTTACAAGCAGCCTTGCGCTCAAGAGTATTGGAGTCACGGAGACAGAAGATTCGACGAAGGGGACCTTGAAGTCGATTCTCATCGGAACAGTATGTACGGTTGCCGGACTTCTTCTTCTCTGGTTGTTCTTCGTCCTTATCGTTACACAGGGAAAAACTGTTACTAATTCAACCTATTTTGCTCAGGACAGGGTATACATATCTACCATCGCAATTTTCCCTCTCTTCATCGGCATGACAATCGCAAATGCATTGAATATCACTGTATCGAAGAAGACAAATAGCATTTGGGCAGGACTTTTCACTGCTCTGCTGTGGGGAACTTGGATGCTTATCAGTTGTGGCGGAATGGCAAAATATATCTACTGATTATCCAGTTGGAAGATAGGATAGGGATCTGGTGCAAACGGTAATAGACCTGAGCATCAGATCCTTAGTATGTCCGAAGGTATTAATGTTCAAAAAACTGCTTTGGCTTTTCCTAAACATATCCCCCAGCTATTCCAACAAAGGTGCCTTATTCAATTACAAGAGACACAAGATACGCGTTAAGACGTTTGATTTGTGGTGTTAGCAAGTTCATCCTTTCTTACGTGCACAATAGTTCGGCATCCGCATTTGGTAAGAAGCTTTCGCATCCAAATTCAGATGAATTATAGGGAAAGCTATTTGGTAGCATAAAACACGCATGAAGCGGATTGTTGCTGTTTGTTTTTACACTTACGCCTTGAGGAGGTTGAGAGGTGGGGTCAGTGATTTGCTTTCAGGACTGCTGTGTCCCAATCCATAAGGATGGATTCTTCATGTCCGCCTTCAATCATGTTGATGATCTTTTTGGCAGCGGTTTTTCCTAACAATTCCTTGCGGTGTCCGATTGAGACAAAAGGCTTGTCGAGCAGCATCGCATACTGACTGGAATCAAAGCTGACAATCTCAGGAATAGGCATTGAAGCAGCCTTGCATGCACGTGATATCCAGACTGCGATCTCATCGTTATAACAGACGACGGCGGTCAGGCCACAAAGATTGTCAAATACCTCGTTGTTTGCTTCGATGAGTTTATGATGTTTACAATAATCTTCTGTAGTGTACCATCTAACACGAGCGTCATTCAGTCCAAGCCCGGATGTAAGCAAGCCTTCTGAGAATCCAGCATAACGGAAAAGCCCTTGGCGGTCATCGGATTTGAAAATCCCCCCAATCGTCGTATGGCCTTTCTTAACTAGATATTTCACCAGTTCCTTCCCACCTTGAAAATCATCCATGCCGACCACCACTTCGTCTGAGAGCTCGGGGTAGGTGGAATGGAGGAAGACAAGAGGAATTCCCATCTCCTTTATCTTCCTATACAACGATATGTTAGGATTGGGAAGAGCTGTTTTCGTACCTTCTACGATTATACCTGCAGCATTGCCATCATTGATAATTTTCTCTAGGATTGTCCGTTCTTTATCCACACGGTTTTCAGTCTGGATGAGATTGATGTTGAACCCTTCGCTTGACAGTTCCCGTTCCATACCCCTGATAATTTCCGGGAAAATATAATTGCTTATATAGGTGCTGACGGTGACGATAGTCTTTGAGGAAAGCTGCGGTTTTTTCACTTTGGAAGATGAGATATACGTGCCGCTGCCCTGAATTTGGTAGAGATGCCCCTCATGTTTAAGGCAACTTATTGCCTGTCTAATAGTTTGCCTGCTTACACCAAAGCGTTTCACTAATTCGTGTTCGGTAGGCAGTTTTCCCTTGTCGTTGTATGAGCCGCGTTGGATCTCTTCACGTAATAATACCGCAATGTCCGAGTACTTCGACATTCTCTTTTATTCTCCGGGTGTAATGTAATCTGCGAGCGGACAAATTGCAAGTGTTTCAGTAATTTGTATCGTACAATTCATGCTTTACGATGGAACCTTAAACTTGATGAAAACGATAGATGCGATCGGAATATGGAAGTGTAAACCGATTTCGTTCTGAAAGAATATTTCAATCGAAAATTCACTGGAGACAACACATAGTCTGAAAGTCGAAACCCAATGTACGATAACTGATTAATCATAGATGCCCAAAATAGGATTTTAGGATACGTTCGTACAACTAAGTATATTTTACATAGATGTATGTACATATTACTTGCATTCTTTCAGTCCTGCTAGTATGATTTTAGCCAAAAGACTGATATGGAAGGTAACGTATGAACATGCAGGATACCGTGCTCGGGATCGAATTGGGATCAACCCGGATTAAAGCCGTGCTTGTCGATAAAGATCATGCAATTATTGCCTCAGGAAGTCATGAATGGGAAAATATTCTTGAGCGTGGAGTTTGGACGTATCATTATGAAGATATCATAAACGGTGTGCAGGATTGTTTCATGAAACTCCAGCATGATGTCATGGACACAATTGGCGTTCCACTTACCACGACTGGTGCGATCGGTGTGTCGGCAATGATGCATGGCTATCTTGCGCTCGACGAGCATGATCGCCCCCTCACGGAATTCAGAACCTGGAGAAACAGGACCACTGGAAAAGCAGCTAAGGAGCTATCGGAGAAATTTTCCTTCAATATTCCCCTCAGATGGTCCGTAGCGCATCTTTATCAAGCGGTCTTGAACAGAGAAGAACATGTCACGAGAATTAAAAAAATCACTACCCTTGCTGGTTACATCCACTACCTGCTCACAGGAAAGTTTATAGTCGGAGTAGGTGATGCTTCTGGAATTTTTCCTATAGATACAAAAAATAGATATGATGAATCAATGATGAAAACCTTCAATCACCTTGTTGAAGACTATGATCTTCCATGGAACATCGAGGACATTCTGCCTGCGATCAATATGGCAGGCGAACAAGCAGGCAGGTTGACAGAGACGGGAGCCCGTCTTCTAGATCCTACAGGGACGATGCGGGAAGGTATTTTATTTGCTCCGCCGGAAGGAGATGCCGGTACGGGAATGACTGCAACGAACTCCGTTCGCGTCAGATCCGGCAACGTGAGTGCGGGTACAAGCGCTTTTGCAATGATCGTCCTTGATAAACCGATCGAAGTCCACAGGGAAATCGATATCGTAACCACCCCTACCGGGAAGCCGGTAGCAATGATCCATTGTAGCAATTGTACCAGCGATATAAATGCGTGGATCAATCTTTTCGGTGAGTTTGCTGAGAATCTGGGGGTGAACATTCCTGAGAGTAAACTTTATAGAATGCTTTATTCCAAAGCATTGGAGGGTAGGCCTGACTGTGAAGGGCTTCTCTCTTATAACTATTATTCAGGTGAGGGTATTACTGATTTCGATGAGGGAAGGCCGGTATTGCTCAGGAAGCCGGATGCGAAAATGGACCTAGCATCCTTTATGAGGACCCACATGACCAGCGCTCTTGCGACGCTTAGGCTTGGGATGGATATCTTGAAAGATGAACATGTTGAAATAGACAGGATTTATGGTCATGGGGGATATTTTAAGACTCCTGAAGTCGGGCAACGGATACTAAGTGCCGCAATCGACATCCCTGTCTCTATCATGCAATCCGCCGCTGAGGGCGGTCCTTATGGCATGGCCCTCCTCTGCGCATACATGATATGGAATACAGGCGAATCGCTTGAAGATTATCTGGACAACAAGGTTTTCGATAAGGTTGCACACAAGACCCTTATGGCATCTTCGGATGAGGTGGATGGCTTTGGCCGTTTTATCAGTAACTACAGAAAAGCTCTCAAGGTAGAACGAGCTGCTGTGGAGTCCTTCTGATTTTTTTAGAAGATTAAGAGAGGGGCTTCTTAACACCTTACTTCAATAAAGAATGCATTGCTATTGCATGGTACGATGAGGAGAAAAGAAAATGGAAAGAAAAGAATTCTGGTTTGTTGTTGGAAGCCAGTCGCTCTATGGAGATAAGGTACTGAGGACAGTTGAAGCAAGGGCAAAAGAAATGGCAGAAGAATTGTCCAAAACACTTCCATATCCGTTAGTGTATAAAGCAACCATAAAGACCAATAAAGAGGTTACTGACGTTGTTAAGGAAGCAAATTATTCAGATACATGCTATGGGTTTGTCACTTGGTGCCATACTTTCAGTCCGTCAAAAATGTGGATAAACGGGCTGGATATTCTTCAAAAGCCATACTGTCACCTAGCGACCCAATACAATAAGGAAATCCCGAACGAAGAAATTGACATGGATTTTATGAATCTAAATCAAGCAGCGCATGGCGATCGTGAACACGGGTTTATAGCAACCCGCCTAAGGATGCCAAGAAAGGTTATCGCAGGGTATTGGAAGCATCATGATATACAAAAGCGGCTTTCAGATTGGATGAAGGTCTGTATAGGTGTTCAAGTCTCCAAGAATCTCAGAATCATGCGCTTTGGGGATAACATGCGTGAAGTCGCTGTAACAGAAGGGGACAAGGTCGAAACGCAAATCAAGCTTGGTTGGCAGGTCAATACATGGGCGACAGGAGACCTGGTGAAGGAGATGAACAAGGTTGCAGATGCTGAAATCAATGCACTTTTTGCTGAATATACCAATCAATATGACATTGCTTCGACCGACCTTGGTGCTATCCGTTATCAAGCAAGAGAAGAAATTGCGATGAAAAAGATGATGGACATGGAAGGCTGCATGGCCTTTTCCAACACCTTCCAGGATCTGTATGGCATGGAGCAGCTTCCCGGGCTTGCAACTCAGCATCTCATGGCCCAGGGGTATGGTTACGGCGGAGAAGGCGATTGGAAGGTATCCGGGATGACTGCGATCATGAAATCAATGGGAAAAAATGGTAATGGTTCATCTGCTTTCATGGAAGATTACACCTATCACCTGGTAGATGGCCAAGAATATTCCCTCGGTGCCCATATGCTTGAGGTGTGTCCTAGTCTTGCTGCCGATAAGCCCAGGATTGAGACCCACCATCTTGGGATCGGGATGAATGCGAAGGATCCGGCCCGCCTAGTCTTTGAGGGGAAAACAGGCAAAGGCATTGTTGCATCACTTGTCGACATGGGAGGAAGAATGAGACTGATCGTTCAGGAAATTGAAGCGGTGAAACCAATCCTGTCGATGCCAAACCTTCCTGTTGCCAGAGTCATGTGGAAAGCAATGCCGAATCTTACTATTGGAGTCGAGTGCTGGATCATGGCAGGAGGTGCGCATCACACGGTTCTGAGCTATGACGTGACTGCCGAGATGATGAGAGATTGGGCAAGAATAATGGAAATTGAATTTGTTCATATCGATAAGAACACAACTCCAGAGAAACTTGAAGAGGAACTTCTCATCAAAGATCTTGTCTGGCGACTCAAATAACTGTTCCAGAAAGGAGTTCATAGTTTTTTTACAGTCGTTGCCCATAATATCTGTAAAACAAAGAAGATCTCTCAAAAAGATAGTAATTCTTTGAAAAATAAGAATATGCAGTTAGTGCAACATTATTGTTTCATTTCGATTTCGCTGCAACAGGAAGTCTGATATTATGTGCATCCAAAAATATATTCGTCCCGATGAGATTGATGTAGAAACCTCGATGTTTCTATAAAGCAAGATTACTCAACAGCTATAGTGTCAAAGGTCTGGGGGATGTGTAGTCCCCTCCGCGATGACGAGGTTTCATATGGTGACTATCCGGAACAGCTTACTTATCTGATTTTTTTAAAGATGTCGGATGAGTATTCCAAGCCTTCGTATAACAGAGAAACAGGAATTCCATCCGGTTGTACCTGGGCTGACATGAACACACTCAAAGGGTCGGAATTAGAAAATCAATACAAATCCACGTTGGGAAAATTGGGTGAACAAGGAGGTATCCTTGGAAAGATTTTCATGGGTGCAACGAACAAGATCAGTAATGCTGCCATCCTGTATCGCGTCGTCCAGATGATTGACTCAGAACGATGGGTTGCGTTTTCTTCCGACGTCAAGGGTGAAATTTATGAAGGCTTGCTTCAGAAAAATACCGAGGACGTGAAAAGTGGAGCAGGACAATATTTCACTCCTCGTCCTCTCATACGGGCTATGGTCCGATGCATCCGACCTGAACCGAACCATAGCGGACCCCTGTTGTGGGTCTGGAGGCTTTTCCCTTGCTGCTCAATTTTTCCTTGCAGACCCTGAGAATTATTCTCTTGATCGTGAACAGAAAGAGTTCTTCAAGAATGGCACATTTTGGGGAAATGAGTTAGTACCTTCTACTTTCAAGTTGTGCCTGATGAACTTATATCTACATAACATTGGTGATATCTACGGAAACCTTCCTGTCACTCTAGGTGATGCATTGCTCACTGACCCAGGGAGACGTGTGGAATATGTACTGACAAATCCTTTATGGGTGTATGATTTCCGGACAAACGTCCATTTCACACTCAAACAACATCCATTGACCAATGATGATTTGGATGATTTTGTAAGAAGCTACAATCCCTCCAATCGGTATGACCGAAAGGAAACATGGTCTGAAGATAATCCTGATGGAAGGTTCCGAAGGTTTGATGTTAAGCAATTTTTTGAGCGTGATAAAACCAGTATGGATTTTTTCTGGATAAAGGATAAATCCCTTGCTGATTTGGACAACCTTCCTGATCCGGACGTCTTGGCTTCAGAGATAATTGACAATCTCCAGAGCGCGTTTGATAGCTTTAAAGAGTTGGGTGAACATTTGAAAGGATGAGTATTCAAGATGATTTATTATTGTATCTTGTTCTGTTGTTAACTATCGTTTAGTAATTTTAAACACCAAACAAACACCAGCAGTATGCTTGAAACCTCAAATATTGTGTTCTGTTGCGTGTTTTTTGGGCATTTTGGTGTACGGAAGTGTTTTTTCTCAAGGATGAGATGGGTTTGACGTATCTCTTTATCGCTCATGATTTGTCGATGGGTAAACATTTTTGATAGAATCGGTGTGATATACCTAGGGAAATTGGTGGAGGTGTGCTCAAGCGATGAATTGTATGCCCATACGATATACCCATATACCAAAGCATTATTGTCAACTATACCGATACGTGATTCGAAGTTGACCCGAAGTAACAAAAGAATTAACCTCAAAGGTGATGTAACGAGTCCAATCGGTTTCCCGGTGGGATGCTGATTCTTCTCCCGGTGCCCGATCACGACAGAACGTTGCCTCGAAGAAGACCCACAATTGCATAAATTGGAAAGTGGGCATTTCAAATGCTGCCACAATATGTGGATCATCGGTAATATTCACCGGATTATCGCATATATTTTGTATGAACTTATCCTACATATCTTTCGAATAATAGAGCTATATGGTTCTTAGTTTATTTGAAAAAACGCAGTATATTATTCACCACATGATTTTCGAATTATCAGTGGTGCGTTCATAAGTATTTGCACTCCCATCACATGGGGATGTTTAAGCATGTTCGTAATCGCTATGGCTGCTTGTGTTCCCATTTCAGAAGTCGGTACGCCTATTGTTGTGAGAGGAGGTGTGACGTAAGAAGCCACGGTGAAATCACCCCAACCAACCATAGAAAAATCCTTAGGTAACGAAAACCTGAGTTCGCGAAGTTTTCTCTGTAATCCGATTGCAATCATATCAGATGAAACCAGTGCCGCAGTAGGTCGAGGATTGAGTGAGATTATTTGTTCTCCGATTGAATAACCGAAAGCTTCGGAATATTCACCTTGAAGAATATATTCTTGTGTAATCGATATCCCGGCATTTTCCATTGCTTGCTCATAGCCTTTGATTCGTAATTTACTATTTCTAAAGTTTTTGTTTCCTCCTATGAATGCAATTTTTGAATGGCCACGATGTAACAAATACTCTGTTCCTTGTTGGGCTGCCATAGCATCATCTACGTTCACATAGTTTATTGCTCTTTCATTAACCCATCGGTTGAGAATCATATAAGGGATTTGAGTCTCTTTGAAAAATGGAAGTATCTCATCTTCTTGTTCCTCATTTGTCCCAAGTATGAAGTAGGCTGCATATTTATTTTTAATGATTTTTGAAAAATGCTTGAGGGTATAATCACTGAGTAGGATTAAAGTAGTGGTCTTCCCTTGACGTTTCATCTCCTTTTCAAAAGCTGAAATTGCACTTGAGAAGGCCGGGTGCCCTGCCAAATCAATTCCTGCATCTTTAGGTATGATGATTCCTATATCTTCAGTGACGGAAGAAACCTCACTCGAAGGCCGATGTACTTGGTAATTAAGTTCGGCAATTGCTTTGAACACACGATCTTTCTTTTCTCTCGAGACACCGGTAGCACCGGTGATTATTCTTGAGACAGTACTCGGGGATACCCCTGCTCGCATCGCAACATCTCTAATATTTGCCATATGCTCTCCTAATCTCACAATACTCTATGTTGCATGAAACAGCAAGTGAAAAATGAAACAAAATATAAGTATGTTTCATTAATAATATTTATTTGACTGTTCCGTCATATCATGATATCGTAGTTTCGAAAGCAGTAAAGTTCATCTATTCTAAAGAAAAAGCTTTATAACTATTGGAAGTTGTTTCATGAAACAGATAGATGAATAACAAGCATGTTGCAATATATGTTGCAACAAATAATGAAAGGGGGAACGCAATGAAAAGATTGGTTTTACTACTAGTGATTCTGACACTCGTCAGTTTGTCTGTATTCACTGCTGCACAAAAGGAGAGTGCTGTTGCTGAAGACGTAGAGAACAAACCAGTGACTATCGAGTTTGCCTGTTGGGGAATTGCAGAAGATAGTACGCGTCCGGCATTCGAAGCGATGATTGATGCATTTGAAGCTAAATATCCTTGGATAACAGTAGAAATTACTGGATATGCCTACAATAGCGTAAAAGATCAATTACTTATCAGATCGGCTGGCGGAACTCCACCGGATGTGGCACAAATCGCTCCGATTTGGGTAGCTTCATTAGCAGAAATGGGAGCACTAAAACCGGTAGATGAGATTCTTTCTGATGTAACTATGAACGATTATTTTGATTCAGCCCTAGGTGGAACTTTCATCCAAGGTTCACAAATGTCGGCACCATGGACTATTAATCCGATTCTAGTTTTCTATAATAAAGAATTGCTTAAGCAAGCTGGTTATACAGAAGAGCCGAAATCATGGGAAGAAATGCATACGATGGCAAGCGATATAGCTGCGTTGGGAGCTGATGCATCCGGTAATAGATTATACGGCAGGTCAATCGCTTCCAAATTATTACCAGGAGCTGGCTATTTCTTCTTTGTCGATATATGGCAAAATGGGGGTGAATTCACTGATAAGGATGGGAAGGTCATGTTTGATCAACCAGGAACTGTAAAAGCATTCGC
>Ga0265294_10000026_pt1 | contig 161524 bp, 128 predicted proteins | sample MunlanPumphouse3_FD_192504 | JGI IMG/M metagenome (GOLD analysis project Ga0265294, IMG submission 192504) | Groundwater microbial communities from a municipal landfill in Southern Ontario, Canada - Pumphouse #3 | ecosystem: Environmental > Aquatic > Deep subsurface > Groundwater | place... | reverse complement strand
TCTTGCCCTGAGGATTGAAGGAAGCGCACCTTCTCACAAGCATCAGCAGCATTTGAAATCAATTCCCGGACAAAGACTTCTTTATCGGTGTAAAGAGAATGAATGACGATATCCAGTACTTGTTGAATTTCTGCCTGAAAACTATGTTTTTCCATATTATAAAGTCAATTTGTTTTTTGGATGAAAGAGTTTTCCACCTCTGAGATGGCGGAAGAGGGGAGATTCGAACTCCCGGATGCCTTGCGACATCTCCTGATTTCGAGTCAGGCGCCTTAGTCCACTCAGCCACCCTTCCGTTGGTACGGCCGACAGAGCGGCCGCGACAGATGCTAGCAATTCTGATGTGCCCTGTCCAGAAAAGCCTTTGAAGATTATCGGTTTTACGCTGATTGTTTCAGGAAAAAACGCTTATTGGGGCGAGGAAAGCGGTTTGCAGTTATAGCAGGCGAATAATTGAACTCGCCGGAAGACTCTGCCTCGATATTGAATTTCGTAATAACCCAGATTTTCTACTTTTTCAAAATCGTTCAAAATGCGCTCTGGGGGTGTCGGCTTCGGTTCATCGACTTCGGTCACGAAAACGGCATTTTCACCCACGCGCAGGGTGCGGTAGCTGGGCCAAAAATAGAATTGATTATCCGGTCCGGTGGAATGGAGATAAAAGACAAGCGGGTTTACCGGGGGATTGAGACTCTCACGGGCCAGCGGGATTTCAAAGGAGAGTTGTCCGGTGAGTCCATAGTGGTCCGCGACGATAAAAAACTTGCTTCCGGTTTCGGTCTGGAGTTTCACTCGAACATCGTCGACCTGTTCAGCCAGGGTAGACCAGGCTCTGACTCTGCGAAGGGGATCAAGCTTGGCGGGCAACGTTTGGCCGGATACTTTCTGAATCAGGTTAGAATCGTGCAGCGGAATGACCATGAGTAAGCCGACAATAAAGCCGGCCGTGAAGAGCCTGCGGGTGAGCTTAGGTCTGGAAGCTTCAAGTTTGCCCCAATAGATACCAGCCAAAGCGAAGAGGCTGATGACCGAGGGTGCAATCCAGTTGGGGAGAACCCGTGAGTGGAATGTATAGAGCCAATATGCGGCAAAGAGCGGTCCACCCATGGAAAAAAGATAAAGAGTGAGCATGTCGCGCTTTTTCCAGAAAGCGATGGCAGCCCAGAGCGCCATGAAGAAAAAGACCGGGTTGAGGAGGCCAAGCTCAGCGCCGGTAAAATCGCCAAAATAGCGGAGTGTGAACTTCCAGGCCTTTGCCGTTTCGCCATGCTCAACGACGTGGTGATAAGATATCCAGTCGTTCTGATAATTCCAGATGAGAACGGGCAGTGAAAAAAGGAGAGAGATGCCCAGCGCCAGGTAAATGCCCGGTTTTTTCAATTGTTTTCGGGCAGGTTTGCTCAGCAAAAAGAAAAAGGCCCAGGAAAAGAGAAGAAGCGGCGTGGAGTATTTGCTCAGGAAACCGAAACCGATCCAGATACCTGTCCAAATCCAGGAGGCAAGGGAATCTTCCTGGATAGCCTTCCAGCTGCAAACCAAAACAGCAGTCCAGAAAAGAACCGCCAGCGGATCGACCGTCATCAGGATGGAGCCGACTGCAAGCAGGGGAGCTAACATTCCGGCCAGGACTACAAAAAAGCCGATTCTGGCCCCTACCTGGCGATCCAGGAAGCGTAATAGCAGGAAGGAGGTGATCGCCGAACAGAGCGGAGAAAAGAAGCGTACGCCAAACATCGTATCTCCCCAGAGATGCGTTCCCAACCACTGGGTATAAGCGATCATGAGAGGCTTGCTGAAGTAGGAAAGGGCTAAATACTTTGACCAGACCCACTGATAAGCCTCATCTTCAGAGAGCTCAATCTTACCAGCCCAGAGGTAGACCCATCTGAAAATCAGCATTGCGCCGATGAGGAAATACCCTAGCCAGAGATATTGAGAGTTTGTGTCGGCTTTTTCCTTTGGAGGAGCAGAGAGAGGAGATTGCGGAGATTTATTTTGATTTTTCAAAATTATGAGATCTGGGATGTTTTGGGTTATGAGTGGGAAATATCTCCCGATGACGTTTTTCCAGACGAAATTGCCTCCATAGACGCTTAAGATTCCACAACCAATTCCAATACAGGCTCCTGCAAAGATATCTGAGGGGTAGTGGACTCCGTTGTAAACTCTGGAGATGGCCACGGCTGAAGCGAGCAGCGGCATCCAGATTCTGCTTTTGCGCCAGTAAATCCAGGCAACTGTAGCGCCAACGAACCAGGTTGAAGAGTGGGAAGAGGGCATGCTGCCGCTCCCGCCTTTGCCCAGCCTCAGAATCATGTCATCCGGGGGCAGTGTCATGAAAGGGCGAGGGCGCGCAATCCAATCTTTCAGGTTGGATACGATAAGCTCAGAAAAAAGAAAGCCGAGAACGGTGAGGCAGACGAAGACTCTGCCTTTGGGGCCGCCTTTTATCCAAAGAACAGCGATCAAACATGCCAGGATCGGGTAAAAAAAATCGTTACCTGAAAGAAAGGGGAACAGCCTATCAAGGAACGGATGGGACCAGGATTGGTTTACCCATCTGAAAAGCCCTAGGTCTATTCCATAAAGCCATTGAGTCATTTAATCAGTACTGAATCAGCGAACGTATGGGGACATCTTTTAATTTGGCTGAACCACCCAAGTCGACCAACTCAATAAGAAAAGAGCATCCAACCAGTTTTGCCCCACAACGATGGATGAGCTTGAGGGAAGCCAGTGCCGTTCCGCCGGTGGCCATAAGATCGTCCACCAAAAGGACTTTGCTTCCCGGGTGGAAGGCATCTTGATGGATGGCTAAAGTATCGATCCCGTATTCCAGCTCATAGCTTTCTTCAAAGGTACGCCAGGGAAGTTTATTTTTTTTGCGGATGGGAACGAAAGGCAGGTCGGCTCTGGCTGCGGCAGCCGCACCGAAAATGAAGCCTCGGGAATCGACCCCCGCAATGACATCCACATTATTTTTGGAATATCCTTCCAAAAGCAAATCCAATGAAGCGCCAAAAAGGCGGGCGTTACCCAACAGCGGGGTGACATCACGGAAAATGATGCCCGGCTTGGGAAAGTCAGGGACAGAGCGTATAATATCGCGAATATCTTGTAAAAGTGTGGTTTTATTCATTTTTTCAATTTCTCTTTTTCAATTTCTTCAATCATGACTCGCATTTTAGTGAGTGCGACATTTTGTATTTGCCTGACCCGTTCCCGGGTGACTTTAAATATTCTGCCTACTTCATCCAATGTTTTTTCAGGGCCGCCATCCAGTCCGAATCTGCATCGCAAGATTCCGGCTTCGCGTTCATCCAGAGTGTTCAGGACATCGGTCAACATCTGGCGCATTGTTTTCTGCTCCAGGTGTTGATAGGGAGTGGAAGCGGCGTCATCGCTCACGATCTCGCCCAAGGAGGTATCACCTTCTTCGCCCATGGGAGCATCCAGGGAGACCGTAGGCATGTTCGCCTCCCGGAGCATCGTTACCTTGTGAACCGGTAAATCCAACTCTGCTGCCAAATCTTCATCCTGCGGGTCATGGCCGGTTTCCTGGCGAAACTTATCGATGACCTGGCGCATTTTGGAAATTTTCTCCTTCAGGTGGATGGGGAGGCGGATCGTCTTGGAGTGGTTGGCGATAGCCCTGCGAATATTCTGCTTAATCCACCAGGAGCCATAGGTTGAAAACTTCCCGCCTTTGGCCGGATCGAACTTTGTCACCCCCCGCATGAGTCCCAGGTTTCCCTCGTTAATGAGGTCCAGAAGGGGGAGTCCCAGGCCCTCGTAGTCTCTTGCAATTTTAACAACAAGGCGCAAGTTGGCCTTGATCATTTTTTCGCGGGCCTTGGCATCGCCTTTCTTAATCCTGGCGGCCAGCTCAACCTCTTCTTCGGGAGTCAACAACGAAACTTCTCCCAGTTCCTTCATGTAGAGCCTCAGAGAGGAGTTCCCATCCCAGACGCCTGAACGCCCAGTTTTTTGAACAGTATTCTCTTCCGGAGTAGGTTGTGGAGATTGAGAAAGCTCTGCCCCTTCAAAAACCTCTTCCATATTATTGTGCTGAACGGATACGGGCGAGGATTTTGATTTTACTTTTTCTGTTTTCTTTTTTTGTTCCTTAGCCACTCTTACAAAGAAGCATTGGCAGAACAGTGACGAATCCGGACGTGGAAATCAAGAAAAAACACTCCATCCACAAGGTGAAAGGTAATTCGGAGAGTGAAGTGAAGCTGCGGGCGAACACTAATTTTGCCGAAGGCGCATTTCTATTTTTTGAAAATTTTTAACTGAAGATTAATTGAAAAAATGCGACAAAAATGGTCTGCCTCCGAAAGCGTTGCATCTGAGGTAAAAATGGGCTAGTATAAAGAGCTGATTGCTCAAAAACGAGCAGACTCATTATGACTCCAAGAACCAGTAAATTGCGCCAGAAAAGCCTGGATACGCGCCCTTCAATTTCACACGAGCGGGCTGTTTTGTTGACGGATTTTTACCAGATGAATTATGGCCGGTATTCGCCCCCGGTAATGCGCGCAAAAGCTTTTTATCACCTTTGCAAACATAAGACGGTTTACATTGGTGAAGAGGAGCTGATTGTGGGAGAGCGTGGGCCGAAACCTAAGAACTGTCCCACTTATCCGGAGCTGACCTGTCATCGTGTGGAGGATTTGGAGATTCTGAACAGTCGTCCGAAGGCCTCCTATCAGGTGGAACAGGAAACTTTGAGAATCTACCGGGAAAAGATTATTCCGTACTGGCATGGGCGCTCGATGAGAGACCATATTTTTGAGCAAATGTCCGAGGAGTGGAAGGAGGCTTATGAAGCCGGGATATTCACTGAGTTTATGGAGCAGCGTGCGCCGGGGCATACCGTTTTGGATGGCAAAATTTACCGCAAGGGGATGCTGGATTTCATAGCGGATATCCAAAATGTCCGTGAGAAATTGGATTTGGAAGCTGATCCGGAAGGGCTGAACAAGCTGGAGGCCTTGAAATCGTTTGAAATTTCCTGCAATGCACTGATTCTTTTTGCCGAGCGGCATGCAGCTCTGGCCAGCGAGCTGGCTAATGAGGAAAAATCCCCTGAGCGCAAAATGGAGCTGGAGCTCATCGCCAAGACGTGCCTACGGGTTCCGGCCCACTCGCCCAGAACTTTTTTTGAAGCGCTTCAATACTACTGGTTTTGCCACCTGGCGGTCATCACCGAGCTTAATGGATGGGATTCTTTCAGCCCGGGGAGGCTGGATCAGCATTTATGGCCTTTTTATGAGCGGGAGCTGAAGGCCGGGACGCTGACGCCTGAAAAAGCCCGGGAGCTGCTGGAGTGCTTTTTTATCAAGTTCAACAATCATCCGGCTCCGCCGAAAGTGGGTGTTACGGCCGAGGAGAGCGGAACTTATACCGATTTTGCAAATATAAATCTCGGGGGGCTTCTCCCGGACGGCAAAGATGGGGTGAATGAGCTTTCCTATATGCTTCTGGATATCATCGAGGAGATGCACCTGTTGCAGCCCAGCAGTAATATCCAGCTCTCGGCTCGCAATCCGGATCGTTTCCTGAAACGGGCTTTGCGGGTGCTCGCCAAAGGGTATGGGTTCCCCAGTATTTTCAACGCGGATGCAGTCGTGCAGGAGCAGCTTCGTCAGGGCAAAAACCTGGAAGACGCACGCGAGGGTGGTTGCAGTGGCTGTGTGGAAGTGGGTGCTTTCGGTAAAGAAGCCTACATTCTTACGGGCTATTTTAATATGCCCAAGCTCCTGGATATGGCGCTCCATGAGGGAGTAGACAGGCGCACGGGTAAACGGGTGGGACCCAACACGGGCAAGGTTACCGACTTTAATGATTTCGAAGATATTTTTGAGGCTTGGAAGAATCAGTTTGATCACTTCCTGAAGATCAAGCTTCGCGGCAACATGATTATTGAGCAGCTCTATGCCAACCAGATGCCGGCGCCGTTTTTGAGCGTGTTGACAGATGACTGTATTTCTAAGGGCAAAGACTATAATTCAGGAGGTGCGCGCTACAATAACAGCTATGTCCAGTTTGTAGGGTTGGGGACGATTACGGATTCCTTGAGCGCCATCAAGCAGATGGTTTATGAGGAGCAATCGCTTTCACTGCCTTCACTTCTCCATGCGCTGGATGAGAATTTTGAGGGTGAACTTGATGAACAACCGCAGGAGGTCTTACGGCAAAGACTGCTGAACCATGCCGCAAAGTATGGCAACAATGATGAGCAAGCCGATGAAATGATGAAGCGGGTCTTCAACCATTGTGTGGAATCGGTGGATGGGGTTCCTAATGCGAAAGGGGGCTCTTATCGAGCCGAGATGTTGCCGACGACTTGTCATGTTTATTTTGGGAGCGTGACCGGAGCCACTCCCGATGGCCGTAAAGCGGGACGGCCGCTTTCAGAAGGTATTTCCCCGGTGCAGGGGGCTGACCGCAACGGGCCGACTTCGGTCATTCAAAGCGCGGCCAAGATGGATCATTTAAAGACGGGCGGCACCTTGCTCAACATGAAGCTGACTCCCTCGCTGGTGGGGGATGAGAATGGGATTGATCAGTGGGCGTGTCTGGTGCGTTCCTACTTCAGATTGGATGGACATCATATCCAGTTCAATGTGGTGAGCGCCCAAAGCCTGAGAGAAGCGCTTGAGGACCCCGAAAAGTATCGTGGCCTCATCGTGCGCGTGGCCGGCTACAGCGATTACTTCTGTGATTTGAGCAAGGATTTGCAGCAGGAAATCATCAGCCGCACCGAGCATAAGGCCTTTTAAAAGCAACAGACGCACTTTTCAGGGTGCGTCTATTAACAACGTTTTATTAAGCTGCAGTGAAAGCTGCAGCTTTTTTTAGGCTTTGGCAGGCACCGGTTCCTGAGGAGCAGGAGGTTCTTCTGCGTTCTGATCCATCTGGATGCCATCGAGTTCTTCACCCTGACGGACCAGGCGGGCGCTGTTGAACACAACGATGAGGGAACCGACGTTATGGAGCAACGCAGCCAGAATAGGGTTGATATAACCCCATGAGGCGAAGGTGAGTCCAAAGATGATAAAAAGAGTTCCGAAAAGGAAATTCTGATTGATGATGGAGCGAGTCGAGCGGGAGAGCTTCACCAGGAAGGGCAGACGGCGCAGATCGTTATTCATCAAGGCAATTGTGGCAGAGTGAATAGCGACTTCACTACCGGCGGCGCCCATCGCGATTCCGACATCACCGGCCGCCAAGGCGGGAGCGTCATTGACGCCATCACCCACGACAGCCACTTTGTAGCCGCGTTCGCGCATGAGAGCTACGAAATCGACCTTATCCTGCGGCAGACACTCTGCGATCACCTCTTCGCATCCGATTTCCTTGGCGACGCGTTCGGCTACAGGCCTGCGGTCTCCGGTGACCATGGCGATGCGGCGTACTCCGCTTTGACTCAGGTCGGCGAGAGATTCCTTGGCTTCGGCTCTGGTTTCATCCTGAAGGCCAATCCATCCGATAAACTGGTTGTTGCGTGCCACAAAGAGAATGCTGAAGCCTTCAGACTCGTTCAAATCTACGGATTTGAGGAAGTCGCCGCTCACGCCGTTATCCTTGAGCCATTGAGCACGGCCAATGATTACGGTGTCGTTTTCCACTTTGGCGCTTACGCCTCGGCCAGCGGTTTCCGCAAAATCCGCCGGTTCAATGAGCGATATCTCAGCCTCATTGGCCAGCTGGTTGATCGCCTTGGCGGTCGGGTGGTTGCTGTATTTTTCCGCAGAAGCAGCGACCAGGAGTAATTCCGCCGGGGTGACACCTTCGGCAGGATTCAGTCGGTTGACGATCAGGGTTCCCTGAGTCAAAGTGCCGGTTTTATCAAAAATGAAGGCGTTGATTCGTGCAGCCAACTCGATATCGCCCACGTTTTTGATCAGAATTCCCAAGCGGGCGGCCGCGGAAAGAGCCGCGACCATAGCGCTGGGAGTGGCCAGAATAAAAGCACAGGGGCAAGCAACGATCAGAACAGCGATGACCCGCTCCAAGTCAAAGGTAAAGGCCCAGACCAGGGTTGCAATTACCAGGACCAGGGGGGTGTAGTACTGCATGTATTGATCAATAATGCGCATGATCGGAAGGCGCGTCTTTTCTGCAGCTAAAATCAAATTATGGACCTGGCCCAGGGTGGTATCTTCACCTGCGCGGGAAACACGGATTTCCAGAACGCCGGTGAGGTTTTGAGTGCCGGCAAAAACATCATCACCGGTTTTTTTATCGACCGGTAGAGATTCGCCGGTAACGTTTGCCTGGTTAAAAGAACCCTGTCCGGTCTGGATGACACCGTCAGCGGCGACGTTATCACCGGGTCTGACCCGGATAATGTCACCGATTTTGAGCTCTTTGACGGGGACTTCTTCTTCAGCTCCGCCATTTGAGATGCGCCGGGCCTTAGTGGGAGCCAGCTTAATCAGAGATTCAATGGATTTGCGGGCACCATCGGCTGTGCGCATTTCGATGATTTCACCCAGGAGCATGAAGAAAGCGACGATACCTGCCGTCTGATAATTGCCCGAGGCAAATGCGGCCAGGATCGCCAGGGACACCAGCTCGTTCATGCTCAAAATCTTTCCGCACCAAAGGTTTTTAACCGAGGTCCAGATAATGGGAACACCCATAATCAGGGCTCCCAGCATCGCGCTGGAGGCGGCCAGGACACTTTCTGAGCCATATATACGGTTGAGGACAAAGGAATTGATGATAAATAGAACACCTGCCAGTGTCACCTGGAGGGGGAGCATCGTGTGCTCATGGTCATGAGCGCAGCTACAAGAGGAGCTGTGTTCATGATCAAGCGTGCAGCATTTCTCATGAGAGTGATGCTCGTGCTTATGAGCGGGATGATCCTGGTCGTGCGATTGATGTTTAAATTGCATGTGTCTTAAAAGTCAAAAAGGTTATCTTCTACGGACGGGAGGAGGAGTGGCGGTAGCTGCTGCTGCGGCCTCTTCTTTTTCTTTTTCGCGTTGAGATTTGATCTGTTCCCGATTGAGTTGGAGGCGCAGTTCTCTTTGGATTCCCTCACGCTGAGAGAAATAGAAAGTGTCATCCGCGTTCGTCAGAATGGTCTGCATGGTTTCTGCCATCAGGCGCTCCTTGAAGAGCATCGGATTCATCTCAAAGTAAGGCAACTGCTCCGAAAAAGAATTCGCTTCGGAAGCCATGATTCGAACAATCTGGTTACTACGGGTTACCCCGTCAGCCAGAATGGTAGAGGCTTGACCCTGGGCTGCATTGACGGTTGTGCGGGCGTAGGCTTCGGCCTGATTGACCGTAGTACGGGCTTCCTGCTGGGCGCTGAGCACCAAATCGTAGGAATCACGCACCGAGAGCGGCGGCATCGTTTGCACGTCAATCGTTTCGATGCTGATTCCCAGGCGATGATCGGTGACTAATTGATAAACCCTCTGACGCACGGCTTCATTGAAGGCAATCTGATCTCTGTAGATGGCCTCTTCGGCAGTGTGATGGGTGGCGGCAAAGAAAATCGCGTTGTCCAGAATGCTTTGGAGCAAGTTGGTGGGGTTTGAAAAACCGAACTCGTAATCCAGCGCGGTGTTGGGGTTGAGCCGATATTTCATGGTCGCCTTGGTATGGATGACGTTGCCATCAGAAGAGATGACATACCCCTCAATGCCGGGGCGCAGAAAAGGTGTAGGGTCAGGCAACTGCCTTGCAACTTCCATTTCGGGGGTTGTCGGGAACCATCCGGTTGAAGAGACAACGGTGCGGCTTTGCCCGACAGAAATCCGGACGATTTCATCAATGGGGTAAGGGAAGGCCCAGTGGAGGCCCGGTTTCAATATTTGGGCTTCGCCTACGCCCACGGGTTTCCCGAATCTGAGTTTTACAGCAATTTCATCGGGCTGAACCGTGAAGGTAAGGCTATAGAGAAATGCGACAGCCAAGCCCACAATCAGGAATTTTACAATTTTAAAGCCGCTATCCAAGGCCTCGTTCAAAGCACGGGCGCCGGCGTCATCGGGTGCCTGCGGAATCGCAGAGACACTCTTATGTCGGCCCGAGCGGCCTTTCTTTAACTCTTGGATGCTTTTTTCCAGTTTATCGCTCATCGTAATTGAACGGTTCTCTAATTTTTAGGTTCGGTTGTGACGGAGAGGGTGTCGTTGGTCCCTACAGATTTGAGCAGGTTGAAAGGAGTTGTCTGTGAGTCCAGGACCAATGTTGTACGGTTCTTGAGAGAGGTCTCCAACGCATTTCGGCGGAAGTTAAAGATCGCCAAGTCAGGGTTCCTTTCTAAAACCTTGTAGTATTTGGAGGCTTCGGCTTCGGCCTGGCCGGCTATCTCGATCGCGCGCGCATTGGCTTCTGCCAGGATTTTGTTGGCTTCATTATCAGCTCGGGAGCGGATGATGCGGGCCTCTTTTTCACCTTCTGCCTGGAATTGTTTCACACGGGTTTCACGCTCCGCACGCATACGGTCCATAACCTTGGTGGTGATACTTTCGGGCAAGCCCAGCTGCTTGATTCTTACAAAATCGACCTCGATGCCATAGCTGGCCAAGGATTTTTCCTTAACCTGGGAGAGAATGGATTCTTCAATGAAATCAAACTTCGTACCCGATTCATTGGTGGAAATAATCTCAGAGAAGAGTCTCTGACCGATAACGGCGTTTTTGGAGTTGCGGATCATCGGCTCCAAGGCGGCTTCGGCCTTGAGTTTATCTCCGTTGAGGCTTTCCAGGTAAAGCTGGGGATTGACCACTTTCCAGCCACTGAAAACCGTGATCAGAATGTTGATAGCGTCTTTGGTTGAGGTCTGTTCAAAAACGCGCTCAAAGTTCTGAATGCGATTATCGAAGCGGTGGATTTTTTGGATGGGCCAAGGCATACGCCAGTAGAGACCCGGGTCGGTGATGCTGCGGGAGTATTTACCGAAAGTGGTGACAACAACGATGTCGGTCTGACGTACTTGAAAAGCAAACATCATCAGAGCGAAAATAAGTGCCAGCACAAATCCGGTCACCAGGCTGATAGCATTACGATTTTTCATATTATTTAAAATGATTACAGATAAAAGTTAAAGGTATATATACTGATTCAATTGATGCTCAATATTTATTTCGTTTCATCCACATTCAAGTCGCGGAAGAGATCCTTGTTCAAACGGTCCTCAAGGTTCAACCAGATGGTTTCCTGTGTGTTGGTGCTTCCCAGTACGAACTTGCGTGTGTCCTGGGTGGCTTTCGCGATTGTTTCCAGGTAAGAGCGCTGTGTGTAGACAGAAGGTGAGGCTTTCCAGGCTATTTCCTGGTTTTCGAAGCTCTTGGCCTGTGCGTAAGCGATGTTGGTTTTGCTTTGTCCCAGGCTATCGGCAGAGAGGACAATGTTGGTGGCCTCAGCATGTGAGCTGGGAACCTTCGCCAGTGCGTAAGACTCGCCTTTGAGGATACTCACCTCTTTTTCCTGCAGTGAACCAATAACAGCTTCCCAGGCATCCGCGACTTTGATGGGCGGGTGGATGCCTTCCAAACCGACAAAGGTGATCTCGACACCGAGGTCTTCGACGTTTTTTTGGATACGTACCTTGATTTCTTCAGCCGCTTTCAGACGTCCCTCGGCCATAATTTCTTCCAGGTCAACGTTAATAAGGTAGCGGATCACTTCCCGATTTGCGGCGTTATTAAGTAGGACTTCGGAATTTTCATTCTTCAAGAGCCAGGATTTTACGTCCTTAATCCGGTACTGGACGGGGATATTGACCGAGAGCAGGTTGACGGGGACCGCCTGATCTGAGCTCGAATCCAGGAGCGTCGTAACGTCCTTACTGGCGACAAGCATGTTGAATTCTTCTTTGTAGTGCTGACGGGTCCAGAGAATTATTTCACGCTCTAACTGGCGCTTCACATCATCCTCAAAACCTACGTAAAGCGTGTGAATTTCGCGGCTGGGGTAGCGATACACTTTGTCAATGGGCCAAGGATATTTCAGATGAAACCCGCTCTGCAGGATTTCTTTGCCAGGAACCGGTTTGCCAAAACGCTCAAGGAGCGCTTCCTCCTGAGGAGAAATAACGACGATCGAAGAGCTGAGGAAGAGGAGCGTCAACTGAGCCAATACAATCCAGGCCAGAGTTCTTTCAAGCAGACGGTAGAACCAGGTCTCGGAAACTTTGAAGCCGAATTGGTAATCGAGAGCTTCTGCTGCAGTGCGAATCAGACCATCGGGCTGACCCAGGAGGCCAATCAGGCGGCTTTCGTAGAGGACACGGCCCATCTGACCGCGCTGGCGCGGACGGTAGACTTCCATGACCAGTCCTAAAATGGTTTCGATGGAGACTACCGCAAGGAAGATGATTAGTATCTGAGCAACGATTTTATCTGTTCCCGGATATCCAAACCAGGTGAAGGCTTCCACCAGGGTACTGAAAAGAGCCAGAACCGAGCCCAGCATCAGATAGCTGGCTCCGGCCTGCAGAATGCGCTGGTGAGAGATGCGGGAGAGGCCGGCAGCGTAGCGGCCCACGATAAAGAGGAGCAAGCCGGTTACGCCCAGGAGAGCCATGACGAGAAGAGAATTCCCGGGGATGATGGGGCCCAGTTCGGGTAATTTTCTCCAGAGATACCAGGCTACAATGCCCTGAGTGACGGCCAGAATCGTTGCAAAGGCCGGGACGAAATACTTTTCAAACTGCTCACGTGCGCGTCGGGCAGGGTAGAGTTCGGTATCGGTGCTGAAGAGAGCAGAATCGCCGGCATTCCTTTTGAGCTCGCTCACTTCCAGACGTTCATTCCATTCGCGAACACCCAGGCGCATCTGGAAATAATTCACGCACCCAACCACAAAACCCATGGCTACGAACACTCCGCCGACAAGAACGGTGAGTGAGCCACTATAAACCGCCATCCAACTAAAGCAACCTCCTACCAGAAGGAGGGTTGCCAGGTTGATCAGGCCGATTCTTTCAACACTTTTTTCCATAAATCTTAAAGTAAACTATTCATCCTGATTTCGAGGGAGCTTTTAATTGAGCTCACGATTATCGAACATGCAGAATCCCAAAGAAACCACAGCGGCCATGAAGCAGAGCATGTAGCTGAAAGCGTGAGCCACGTAGGCCCAGGGGATTCCGTTTTCATTTTCAATGGCATCAGCGAGCCAGAAATTTTGCCAATTAGGGATGAGAGTATAAAGCAAAGAGCCTATCCAGGAGCCGGCTTCAGCCATTCTGCCAAAAAGATAATCGGACATGAGCCCGAGCATCAGGACAAGGATGCAGATGGTCAGAGTCGCCAGCATATCCATGCGGGTCGAGCAGGTGACGGCCAAAGAGGCGATGAGCCACAGCATGAAAAGAATGCACACTACCGCAGGAAAAAGGCTCCAATCTACTCCGGCGGCGAATTGCTGGAGCTGAAACTCCTGATCGAAAAAGTTGATTACGACGAACGCCAGCGTAAGGATAACTGTCAGAGAGCCGACAGTATTAGACACAAAGTTTTTTTCCAGAAAATAGTTCATGAAAGCAGCGATACCAAAAGCGAGCGCCATGCTGCCATAAAAGATATTTGAAGCCACACGGTCCGCGTCACCATAAGCATCATAACCCATGCGGCTGGCCAGAAGGATGGAAAGGAGGTTGATGTATACCATCACAGTAAGGCCGGAACAGACACCTATAAGCTTACCCAGTAGAAAGGAGACACGGCCTACCGGTTTTGAAAGAACAGCCAGAGCGGTTCCCCCTTTCAATTCATCCGTAAGGGAGGAGGTCGCAGCCAGTACTGCCGCAAAAAGTCCGGAGAGCAAGAGAACGGCCATCGTGCCGGTCTTAACCAACTTTACATCCTCACCCAGGCCAAAGTACGGGGTAATGGAAAGGAAGACAATAAAGACACTGGAGGTGCTCATCAGGATCAGAAAAATAGGCTGCCTGAGAAGCTCCATGAAGCTATTTTTTGCGATACTTAACGTCTCTCTCATCTATCGTCTATGAAAGCCAATGAAGGGCCGAAATTCATCAACGGCCAGAAAGGTATTCTAAAACTTGCGCAAAATCAACCTTTTTTGACAACAACCACCCCCTCCTGGATAAGCGGAAAATAGAGGTCACACAGACTGCCCCCATTCTCCATGATCAGGAGAAATGGGGTGGGGATAATTCGTAAAAGAGCATCCCCACCCAAAGTCTAACTTCGTGAGCAATGTAGCCCCAAAATGGCGGTGTGTCAAATGCAAAACTGAGTTTGCAAAATTTTTTTAGGCGACTCGGATGACACTAGGAGGCCGGTTGGTGTGGCGTGGCTTTTTGACCCATCGCCTTGCGGATATTCCAATGGTTTTGCTCCAGCGCATCCTGTGAGTGCTGGCGGGACCAGCCTGTCAGCTGAGATAAAATACGGATTGCGCGATCTCTCAGTTTGTCATTACTGGCCCGAACATCCACCATGAGGTTGCTGATGACTTTGCCGGTTTGGACCATGCTGATTGTGGTGATCATATTTAAGATCAGCTTGGTAGCGGTCCCGGATTTCATGCGGGTCGAGCCGGTTAGGATCTCCGGTCCGGTGGGGACTGCCAGGACGATATCGGGTTCGTTTTGGGGATTCGGATCAGGTTTGCGGTTGGGATTGAAGCAGAGCAGAGCCGTGAAAGCCCCTATTTTTTTGGATTCCGAGAGAACTCCCAGGACAAAGGGCGTCGTGCCGCTGGCGGCTATGCCGATGACGACATCTCCGGGGCGAATTCCCCTGAAAAGAGCAGTCCGGGTGCCTTCAAGGAAGGAATCTTCGGCACCTTCTGCCGCCCGCCAGAGAGCTTCCCGTCCGCCGGCTATAATTCCCTGGACTAAGTCGTAGCTCACACCAAAAGTGGGAGGACACTCGCTGGCGTCGAGTACGCCCAGGCGCCCGCTGGTTCCGGCCCCCGCATAGAAGAGGCGCCCCTCTTTTTGAAAAGCATCTGAGACCTTCCGAATGAGATTGGCTATGCGCGGCTTTTGAGATTGGATGGCTTGCTGAGTGTATTGCTCCTCATCAATCATGAGCTGAATAGCGTCTTCGATTTCGAGCTCATCCAGGTGCATGGAGCGAGGGTTGCGCTGCTCGGTAAGAGAGTTTGCAGCCGGGGAAGCGGGTATGGCTTCTGAAGTTTTTGTGGTTTCGGAGAGTGAGGCCAGTGATCCTTGAGGTAAAAATTGGAGGGCTTTCTTCACGACACCCCAGGCGCTTTCAACCTGCAGAAGCTCAATCGGAGAATGAGGGTATTTCTTACGTATATTCTCTGAAACCCATTTACGGTAAAGAGCGCTTTTTTTCAGTAAGCCTCCCGAGAGAATGAAGAAAGGGGTCTCTGCGGAGGTTGAAACCTGAGAAGCACAAACCAGGGCATCGGATGCCAGATTGATTGCAGCCTCTCTCAATATCCTTTCGGAGACAGGGCACCCGCTTTCAGCGCTTTGGCAAACGACCTGGGCCAGCCGGGCGATTTCCCGCTTGGAGGCTTCGAGCGACCATTGAATCCAATCGGCAGGAGAGTTCAGAAGTTGGAAGGAAAGGATTTTCTCTCCCAGAGTGGGGAATTTTTGTGTTTGATCCCAGAGTGTCAGGCATGATCTGAGAGCTTGAAGACCTATCTGATATGCGCTCCCGCGGTCACCCAAAAGGTGGCCCCATCCTCCGGATTTATAGGAAAGGTCATGGAATGGGTTTTCGGCATAGCAGCAGCTGCCTGTTCCGCAAAGGACGAGGACCGGGAAATGATCGGCAGGGAGCTCTGCCGCAAAGAGGGGAGATTGGAGGTCACTGTAAACTCCGGAAAAAGCTGTGCCAAAGATTGATTGACCCAGAGTGAGTACCCGCTTTTTATCGGCATCATTGACGGCCCCGGCCATCGCAGCGCAGATGCTTTGAGAAGGGGGCAGGTCGCTGCCGGCTTTCAGTATCTCCCGGAAAAGCTGGAGAAGAGACTGATCATCCAGGAGCCGGACATTTCCGCAGCCAAACTCCATTTTTCGTAGGAGAACGCCCGTCTCATCAGCCCAAAGGGCTACGGTATGAGTACCGCCTCCTTCAATTCCGAGAACGGTCCGGGAGGAGCCATTATCCAATATCTCGTGATTCGTTGTCACAGTTTGACCTTCAGACGGTTTTATCCGCGCCAGGCTAGTGAGCCATGCTACTCGAGCCCCTTTGAAGGGACAAGAGCAAAGAGTTGATAAAAAGTAGCAGAAGGCGATTTCCCATTTTACTTTTTAACAAAAAACGGCTATATTGCAGCGGTATGCCTGAGCGAAGCGATTCTGTTGATTATAAAGTCTGGGCCGTGGATAACGTTGTATATGGTCCAGTGGACTTTGGTACTCTGGAAACTTGGGTACAGGATGAACGAGTAGCCGAAGACACGTGGGTATACCAGATCAGTAAAGATATCTGGTTTAAAGCGAGTGATTTTCCTCAATTCCGGGTTTACTTCAGTGAAGAAGATGATGAAGATGAGGAAACAAGATTGGAGAGCAAGACTCACACGGTGAGTATGGGAACCCTGAAGCGGATTAAACTCTTCGGCCTTCTGGATGACAGTCAGTTGAAGCAGTTGGGGGATTTCCTCGAGTATAAAAAGTATCCTCCCTATTCGCTGGTGGTGAAGAATGCGACGCCTTCAGACCGAATGTACTTTGTGATTGAAGGGGAGGTGCGGGTCAGAATTAATGTGGAGGGTCGTGAGTGCATCCTGTCGACTCTCACTACTGGAGATTTTTTTGGTGAGCATTGTCTTTTTGACCAAGCGCCGCGTTCCGCCGATGTGATGACAAATGTGGAGTCTGAACTTTACTGCCTGAGTGTGGCCAATTTCCAGAGAATGGCCACTGAAAGACCCTCATTGGCGACCAGTTTGCTCCTGGCCATCGGCAAGACAATGGTTGTGAGGATCCGTGCAAACAATAAAAAGTTGGAAAGTATGATGCAGGTTTGGAGGTCATTCCGAAAGTAAGAATAGAATTTATACGAGAAGACTGGGAAAAAGAGAACAAATGAATAAGCTCTTTGTGGTGGTGTGCAATAGAGAAAACCACTTGATTTGAGGGCAGAGAGAAGGAAAAGGGCATGAATAAGCTACCGGGTAAATCGGGATACAGAGGACGATTGATCGTTGTGGAGGGAGTGGACGGATCGGGCAAGAGTACGCAAATTCAACTTTTGCGCCGTTGGCTTGAATCGCAGCGATTGAAAGTTTTTTTCAGTCAATGGAACTCTTCTGAGTTGGTTAAGAGCGCCACGAGCAAGGGCAAGAAAAAGGAGCTACTGACGCCGACGACATTCAGTTTAATTCACGCCACCGATTTTGCCGACCGCTATGATCGGCAGCTGGCCCCGATGTTGAAAGCCGGCTACATCGTTTTGTGTGACCGCTATGTTTATACGGCTTTCGTCCGGGATACGGTGCGTGGCTGCGACCCGGCCTGGGTACGTGAGCTCTATAGTTTTGCGGTGATGCCGGATCTGACTTTTTTGTTCAAGGCCGATCTGGAAGTTTCGTTGGAGCGTATTCTCTCAGGAAGACCGGAGCTGAAGTTTTTTGAGGCTGGCATGGATTTGAAGCTGGCGCCCACACGCGAAGAGAGCTTCAGAATATTCCAAGGCAGGATGTTGGATAAATATATGGAACTCACTCAAGAATTCGGCTTCACCGTGATTGATGCCAATCTCACCATCGAGGAACAGCAATCGCAAGTGAGAAAGCTATTGATCAGCCAGTTGGACCTGGAGAAATTTGCTTTGCCTAAATAAAGCGACAAGAGGGAAGAGGGATGAAAACAGGTACAAGAAATCTGAAAAGGAAACCGCAGGAGATAAAACAGGGCGCAGACAACAACCCTCAGGGTTCGCCCACTCCTCCGAAAAGAGCCAGGTCCAGATACAGAAGCTATACGAATATCTTGTCCCTGGCCCCTTCCGAAAGGAAGTTTTACGGGGCCGGTATTCCCGGTGTGGATTTGCAGGGATTGAAGGGCAAGTTGATCGTGGTCGAAGGTGCCGATGGTTCAGGGCGCTCTACTCAGATAGCCAAGTTAGTAAACTGGCTTGAAGACAGTGGTCATGCTACGGTGCAAGTCGGCTTGCATGGGTCGACCCTGGTAAGCGAAGAGCTGGAACAGGCGAAAACGGGCAATGTTCTGAGCCACAGAACGATGAGCCTTTTTTATGCAACCGATTTTGCTGATCAGCTCGAGAACGTCATTCTTCCGGCCTTACGTTCAGGGCGGATGGTTCTGGCCGATCGCTATATTTATACTTTGATGGCTCGTGACCTGGTTCGCGGCATGGACGAAAAATGGGTGAGGACCCTCTATGGGATCGCGCTGGAGCCGGATGCGGTGTTCTATCTTAATGTTTCTTCGGAAAAACTGATTGAGCGGAATTTTCTCAAAAACCGGACATTGGATTATTGGGAAAGCGGGATAGACCTGGGGTTGAGCCAGGATTGGTTTGAGAGCTTTTCTCTTTTCCAGAAATTAATGATGGAGCAGTACCATAAGTTGCAAAAGATTTTTTCTTTTACGATTGTGGATGCGAATCACAGCGTGGAGGTTGTTTACAATATTCTCAGAAAAGAAATTGAGAACTTGATCTCTGTAAAGAAAAAATAAAATCTAGTATATATTTTAAAAAATGTCAGAAGAACAATCTAAAGAACACTACTATCTTGGAGTGGATTTGGGTGGAGCAAAAATACTGGCTGGGGTATTTGGAGCAGATTTAAGGCTTCTGGGAAAAAATAAAATACGGACCAAACCGGAACGCGGTTTTGAAGAGGTCGTTCAGAGGATATCGCGTTGTGTTTTGGAGTTGGTTGATGATTTTGATATTAAGCCCGAGCAGATGCGTGGACTGGGTATCGGGGCTCCCGGATCTATTGCGCCGGACGGGGATGTTATTTTTGCCGGGAATCTTAAATGGGAGAATGTTCCGCTCAAAAAGAAGCTGGAAGAGAGGCTGAGAATTCCCGTTTTTATTGAAAACGATTGCAATATCGCCGCGTTGGGAATCTACCATAAAGAGCTCAAAGGAGTTCCGGAAAACATGGTGGGAATTTTCCTGGGAACAGGCGTGGGAGCCGGTTTGATTCTGAATCGCCAGCTCTATCGCGGGTCGCATTTGACGGCCGGAGAGATTGGGCATACGGTCCTGGACGTCAACGGAGAAAAGTGCAACTGCGGGAACCGGGGGTGTTTTGAGCTCTTTGCGAGCCGCAGCGCTATCTTCCGAAAAATCGATAAAGCCATTCAAGAGGGGGAGAAATCGCTTCTGGCGACGATGAGCGATGGGAAACTGGAAGATTTGCGCAGCGGAGACCTTTTGAAAGCAATGAACCGGGGCGATAAATGTGTGGCCAAAGTAGTGGATGAAGCTGCTGAATATACCGGTATTGCCGTGGCTAACGTGGTGAACCTCCTGAATCCGGATGTCATCGTCCTGGGCGGTGGGATCATAGATGCTCTGGAAGAACGAATGATGCCGATTATAGAGCGGGTGTCCCACGAGCACGCATTTCCCGGAACGGAAAATTCGTTTAAAGTGCAGTCTTCCAAATTGGGGGATGATGCGGGGATTACGGGGGCGGCCGTACTGGCCAAACAAAAGCTGGAAGGAAGAGTTTTCTAAATAGTCTTCCGATTTTTCGAAATCACGGGATGGATTTATAAATAAAGAAGCCTTCGAGTTTACGTGGTGAATTCGAAGGCTTCTTTGATTACTGTGACAGGGCCGCTCTTCTTTGGCCCTCGCAGGCGGCTTCTGAGCCGGGCCTTTTCAAACGAGGCATCCACCTCCTTTTTTCAGGATGCCGTAAGGTTTAAGCTTTAAGCCGTCACTTCGATTTTACGGGGCTTGGCTGTCGCCATCTTGGGGAGTGTTACCCTCAGGACGCCCGCATTCATCGTCGCTTTAATATTTTCCAAATCGACATCAGACCCCAGTTCGAAGGCGCGCTGATAGTCGCGCTGCAAGCTTTCGCAGTGGATGAGTGACCAATCCGAGGGGATTTCGCCCACTCTTCCGGTCAAGGTCAGCACGTTGCCTTCCAAGCTTATTTGCACGTTTTCCTTGCTGACTCCGGGCATATCCAGTTCCAACTCCACATTGTCTCCATTTTGGTAGATGTCTGCTCTGGGGATCCTGAACACCCTGTCCGTTTTCGGTGCGGGTGAGCAGTCGCAGTTTTGAGCGACGCTGGAGGTTACATTCACATTCTTTTCCAAGTTCTTGTTTGACATAGTCTTAATCCTTTCTTTCTTAAATTGTTTATTCGCAAGAAACACAAATTTGTTTTGGCTGCGGCTTTTCAGCACGCGGCACCCGAACCGTCAGCACGCCATCTTTGTATTCTGCCGTGACTTTATCCACTTGAGCCCCCTCAGGTAAGGTGATTGTTCCATGGTAGCGGCTCTGAGAGCGTTCTCTGCGGAAGTATTTGGACTGAGCTTCATCGCTCTTTTCGCTTTTACGCTCCGCGTCGATGGTGAGGACGTTATCCTTCACATTGACAGAGATTTGCTCGGGAGCTACTCCCGGGATACTGCTTCTGAAGATCAGGTCGTTCCCCTCTGTGTAGAGGTTGGTGGAAAGACCTTCATCTTCCAGTGCTGGGTTAGCTCTGAACCCATTGAATGGCAACCCGAAGAGCTTGTTGATTTCAAGTCCGAGCTTATCAAACGAATTGAAGAGGTCGAACTCGTTCCAGTCATTCATGTTTTGTCTCGTTATTAACATAGTCTTTCCTTTCTCTTATCTAAACTTTTTCCATTTATTTAGGACTGAGTGTTTCTCACTCACGTCCTCGCCAGCCTCCCGGCCGGCACTCGACAAGTAATGAGCTTAAAGTGTGCCAGAGGGTGTTATTATGTATTTTAACATCTTGAAAGAGAATTGGATAAAGTGAAAGCAGATGGGAAAAATCGGGTGGCAAGGAACAGAAAAACGGAGCGAAAAAGAGACAATATGGCCCAATTTTAGAGACAAATATTTTCAGCGCGAGGATAGTGCTATTTTGTCTCATTTTAAAAAATCTCTTTGTTTGGCCCGTATTTGTAGTACCTTCTTTCGGCGTATGGATATTGCATATTCTTACCTTCCCTATCTCATGGCAGCGATGGGGAGTTTTTTTATTGGGTTATCCAAAGCCGGTTTCGGAGGCGGGCTCGGGATGCTGTCGACGCCGCTTTGCGTGGTGGCGTTCGGTCCTAAGGCTGTGGGAATATTGCTTCCGCTTCTCTGCGTTGGGGATGTGTTCAGTCTGTATTTTTACTGGAAGAAATGGGAGGTGAAGAATTTCTGGCTTCTATTTCCGGGTATTCTGGTTGGCGTCGTAATAGGGGTGCAGCTATTTGGCCGTTTTACGGCGTCCCACTTGAATTTTCTGATCGGTTTTCTTGCTTTGACTTTTGTCGTTTTTCAGATTGCGCGCAAGTATATTGCTGAACATGCGAAGGCTTTTACGCCTTCGTATAAGAGCGGTGTGCCCTATGGTTTTTTTGCCGGTTTGACCTCCACTTTCGCGCACGGAGCGGGGCCGGTGGTGACGATGTTCCTCTTGCCACAGAAAATGAGCAAAGAGATTTACATGGGGACGACCATCTTTATTTTTTCTTTTATCAATGCTTTTAAGCTTCCCTTTTTCTGTATTGACCAAAGCATTATCAATCTTCCCTTTTTTGCGCCCAAGGCCATTATTACGGCTGAAACATTGAAGATAGGTTTGTACTGTCTGCCTCTGGTACCCTTGGGAGTCTGGATTGGTGTTTGGCTGAACCGGAAGTTCAGCGACGCCCATTTCTTTAAAATAATCTACGTTCTCATCGCCGTAGCGGGCGCAGACCTGATTTGGAATTCCCATTTTTGGGAATGGAAATGGCTTTAAGGAGAAGGTGACTCTTTTTTAGAGTTCTTTCCAACGAAAATCGGGTTTTTCAACGTGGAAGGAGATTCTGTTTTGGAGGCTGGCGGGGGTGTAAACAGAATAATCGAGAGGTCCCTGGCTGTAGACGCCCCCTAATTTGCGGGCGATACGGTGATACATTTTGATCAGCGGTTTTGCTTTTCGAAATAACCATGGCGCCTTCTCTGCCATTTTTTTGCGCTCCGGAATGGCGCGAGTATCGTTGCTGAGGTTTTTGCCCGTAATCGTAAAAGCTGAAGTATATTCCGGGAAAATAGCCATACGTACTTTTCGGTTCAGCGCTCGGCAGATCAGCTCGGCATCGCCCAGGACACGATAGTCAGTATCGAAGTAGAGGCTGTGTTTTTCAATTGCTTGTCTGCGATAGAACGTCGCACAGGTCAGGGTGGCCAGGTGAGAGATTTGTGTATGAAGGAGGGTAGGCAGAAGTGTTTTCCTGTAGCAGAGTAGGTTTCCCCCCGGATTCAAGACCAGTACGTAGGCGAAAGCGATTTCCACTTCGGGATGAGTTTCAAAAAATCGGGATGCGGCAGAGAGGGCTCCCGGCAGAAGTTGTTCATCGCAGTTGAGTTGGAGGAAGATATCGCCTCGGGCCCGTTTAAAGCCTCGATTAATGGCATCATACATGCCCCGGTCTTTCTCCTGAATATAATGTACCTGGGGGAATTGCTGGCAGAGCTGTGCCGTGCCGTCGGAAGAGCCTCCATCCTGGATAATATGTTCTAAATCAACCTGCTGCTGATCGCGTACGGATCGAATGCAGGAGTCTATCCAAGGCATCCCATTAAATACGGGAGTGATGATGGAAAACTTCATTTTTCAATAAACACGGCCGCATCCAGTCGGGACTGGTTGATGCCTTATTTAAATATCTTCTACGGGCTCTTTCAAAGTCCTCTTACCCAGTACCCACCTTGAGGCAGGGATGCTGCTGGGTTTGGGGAGAAGTGGCAGTTCGGACTCCGTTTCCACAGAGCTTTCCACTTCAAGTTCTTCTTCTTCAGCAACCCAAGGCTTTGTTCGCGGGGCTCCGTTAATAGCCAGGCTCAGCCCCAGGATTCCCGCGAAGGTTGCTAAATCCGAGGCTACAGCTCCGAAGAAAAACCAGAAATAGATTATACGGGCAGAGAAAAGAGCCAACATGCCCTGGTTAAACAGGTAAAGGTCCGGGTCGCCATTTTTAAACTGAAGATACAACATTCTGATGCCAAGTATGTTGATTAGAGAAAAAGCGATAATTCCCCAGATACCCAAGGGAATAGCGATGGAGAGGGGGCCGCTGTGATAGTCACCGGTAATGATGGCAAAGTCTTCGGATTGCATGAATCCGCGTTTTGTGGATTCTTCTGCCAAATAGACATCTGATGAATCGTAGACAAAGCCCTTGCCCAAAAGGAGATAGTCGCCTACTTGAGGCCAGAGAACAGACCAAATTTTCAACCGCCATTCAATTGAGGCATCTGCATCAGCTTTTGCTGCTAAATCGATTTTCAATCCCGGCACAAAGCTCAAGCTGCGCTGAAAAGAGACAGGCAACTCTTTGGCAAAAGGATAGAGGAGGGATGCGCTGATGACAAGGGCGGCCAGGCTCAGCCAGAGATACTTGGTACGGAAAAGGCCTTCAAACCAGAACTGGAAGATAAAGATGAGGAGATAAAGAATGACGGTGGAGCGAAAACCTCCATACATACTGCCGGCAATAATCAGGATCAAGGTTATCAATCGCAACGGGCGTGTGATGTCGAAAATTCCTCGTATTCCGTAGCGGATCATCATGTAAAAATAGACACCCATCAGAGCAAAACCGACACCGCCATAGCGGCGCACTTCGGTGCTGAGGAAGTCTGCCTGGGCCTGTCCGATGGCGTAATCTACGGGCACAAAGAGATAGAGGAACCAAAACTTATCGCCCAGTTCATAAATCACATTGCTAAGGGTAAGGGTCAAAGTCATGAAGAAAAACAGAGCCACACAGAGCAAAGCGCGCTGCTTGGGGATCCGGACCGAGCTCAGGGCAAAGTAGCCCATTACGGCAATGATGATGTAGGCAAACGCTTTACCCCCGTACATGTTGCTACCGAGTGCTTTCATGCCCAAGCCACCCCGTAAAAAGCCAGTCATGATCGCCACTGCCGCCAAAGACAACATGGCAAAGGAGAGCGGCCTATAAGTCACGAGGGATTGCCGGTATACAATTCGGGCCAGCATGGTCATGCCGAGGCTGAAGGCCGCGACTAAATACCATACCTTGGGCAAACCGGGAAGGAAGCCGAGCGTAAAAGCAGCATTCCAGGAAGCGACCAGCACCAGGTGGTGATGGGTCATCATAATGGGGAACAACATGATGCCCAAAAGGAGTGCAATGAGCATGTATCCGCCTGTACCAGAGGGGGTACCTATGAAATATCCCATCAGCAAAACCGCCGGGATCATGATCCCGTAGGTCACCAATGTTCGATGAAAATTTAGACTATCCACAATTTTGTATCGGTCCGGTCGGGCTCCTATCAGTGAGAATAACAGACTTGCAACCAGGTCTTATTCCTCTGAGCCAACGGCTGGGAAAGACTATCCTTTTTCCGACGAGAATTAAAGTTTTTTATCATTCTTTAAGGTCTCGGGAGGTTTCACTGCTTGATGCGAATCTCGTACCACATGGTTTCTGTATCACCGACGGATTGGATGAGAGCATTACCCTCTTTTTCACGCACTTCGCATTTTTTAGCAGGATTGCCCTTGGTATCAAGAGCAAATACTTCAACGCGGGAAGCCTGGACGGGCAATGTGATTTCAAAGGGAACGCACTCGGTGCGTACTGGAGAAGAGCCCCACTGGTCGCTCACGGAATTTTTCTTTTCGTTGGTCCACTTCATTCCGGTGTTTTCCGTCTGCCCCGTGGCTATGAGTAGTGCATGAGCAGGTGAGGAGAAGTTTTCACCTTCTAGAAGGGTGATTGCAATTGTGCTCCAGCCCAGGTTGGTTTTGCCGGGGCGAATCGTGACATCGCCCAGTGCGACTTCTTTTTCGTCGGTGAAACCGATGAGAGCTTTAGTTTTGGGTGTATTAATCTGAATTTGGCTGCTTTGGCCGGCAGTGGGGATTTCCCAGAGGAGTTCGCCCGTATCGGATTTGATCAATGTACCTTCGATTTTTTCGGGAGCTTTCGCATGGGTAACCCCTTTCGGGTTTTCACCAAGGCTCATGCTCACCCGTTTTTGAAGCGCATAGCGGTCGCTCAAGCCCAAGTGGCGTGCGGTAGCCAGATTCCAGGAACCGGCTTTGAGCAGGGTTTCCAATTCCGTTTCAGGGTCCATCCCCAAGACGATTTCCTCTTGAGAGGTTTTGACATCGCCTCTGCGGAAGAGGTGAGAGGCCAGAATCATATTTGCCATTTGTGTCGGGTGGCCTGACATGGCAAAGAAGTTGGCGATCTTCCCCATATCGGCGGTTCCATTGCCGGTGCCGTAGTCAAAGAACCAGAATCCATCCCAATCCTGCAATGCGGCATAAGCTCCCATAATAAGGGGAGCTTCCGAATTGTAGGAGTTAGGAGAGGGGTGCTGATACTCAGTGCAAAAGAAGGGTTTGCCTTTTACTCTCTGGAGAGCGCAAGAGGTGAAGGTGTTTTCGAAATTGCCTGTCATGGAGATATTTTCCACAATCCAGTTGCGGCTATCCCAGTCTGCCCCGGGAAACTGAGGGTGTTGCCAATACCCGTGAGAATCAAGAATATCCATCTGCGCCTGAACGCTGGCCGGGCTGTTGGCCAGAATGGTTCCGAAGATTAGCCCCTGATATCCACATTCTTCTCTAAGATGTTTGCAGAGAGACTGGTAGTAGCGATTTTCCAGGCTAAGTAAAAACTTAATCCAATCCTCTTGGGCTGTCTGGGGGGCCGGCTTGTCACTGCGGAAGTGGATGCTGGGAATGTTACCTTCCTTGAGCGATGCGTTTTTGGGCAAGTCGCCCAGAATACCTCCATCCATCAGGTGCACATCGGAAATCCAGACAGTGCATTGCTGATTCGCAAAGCCGCCCCAGACCGGGCGGAAATTGTCTTCCGTAGATGTGGCAACGTAAGTGAAAGAAAAATGCTGCCATTTATCGGCGTTCAGGGAGACGCTTTGGCTCAGCCCGACATTGCTGTAAGTTTTACCTTCCTGAGAGGCGTTGAGGTCAAGTTTCAGGTTCTTATTTGCCTTGGCCCAAAAGGAGATGGTTTTGAGCTGTCCGGCTTTTTGGCTCATCTGAGACTGTTTAAGCTGAATATGCCAAGCAAGATCGGCCGGCTGAGTGACTTTGATTTTGAGGGCTTTGACGCCCTCGGTATGGCCCTGATCCAAGGAGAGCTCCGCTTTGCCGGAATGATTTTCCAGCATCCATGGATGGATGTTCAGAGAGCCCTCTTTTATTGAAGATTCAGAAAAATCGGCATTTTTTAGAAGGTTGGGTCCCAGGGGGATTTCTTGAGCCCCCCATTTTTGACGAAGCTCTTCGGCAGAGGTGTAACGCTTTCTCAGCCATTCATTCCAACGGGTTTGGATCTGCGCCTTAAAGACAGGGGGCATTTGATCCAGAACGCCCTCTTTCCACTTTTGCAGAATGCCGTTTTCATTGAGAATTTCTACAAAGGCAACGACTGGGTCTTGGACCATGGGGAGTCCCGTGTAGGGATTTACCGGGCTGAGAATCTGAGAAGCATATTCTTTTTGAAGCTCTAAGGCGTGATCGTTAAAAAAGCCCAAAATATGCCGCGTTTTCCAGTCCAGCGCATTTAAATCCTCCGGGAATCCGTCATTCACTTTGAACGTGCGGGAGACCAGAAGGTTCATATCAACATAAATGCCGTTGGTTTTGAGCTGAGAAATGAAGTAATGAAAGTCATCCAGGCGCTTTGTGTTGACGTGGCATGAATCCCCGCTGCTGTAATCCAGAAGAGCATTACACCAGTCATTATCCACATGGTGGAAGCGCACAGCATTGACGCCAAATTTTGCCAGCCTCCCCGCTACCTGGGGAGCCATTTCACGCGGCGGCATTCCGGCTTCAAAGGTCATGTTCATGCCGACAAAGCGAATCCGAGGATCGGTATCGGAGGCTTCGGTAGCGGAGCTCAGCACCAGGTGACCGGAAGGGGAGACCCGGACCCACTCCGCGGTGATGGGGGAATTGAGACCCGCGGCACTGACAACCGTTTTGGATGTGTCATCCCAAGGGAGAATAAAAGGAACTAATTCTGTGGCCGCCAGGGCGTTTTGAGCGGGGAAAGGGATTGCGAAAGCCAGTAGGATCGGGGCAAGGGAGGCCATTTTCGGAGAAAAACTCCTTGAAGATATTTTCTTCCAACATCTTTCTAACGTTCTTTTCATCACGTCCGGAAGTATCGGAAATCCCGGTCGGGCTCTCAAGCCTATTCTAGCTGAAAAGACTAATGAATTTTGAGAATTCCCAAAACCAGGAACGTCAGACCCAAGATGGCTCGGGCCCCGGCCAGTGCTTTCAAGCGCAGGGTAGAGGCAGAAATCCAATTCAGGAGATCGCGCATTTTCCAGGGAGTGGCAGTGAACCAGATTCCAAAGAAAACCAACACGGTTGCTGCACTGGGGAAAAGTACAGCCCAAGAGCTGTCTGCATAACGGGCTGTGTCGTAAATCAGTTTAGCGACTAAAAAGAGAAAAATTGAATAGGAACGTACTGCCAGAAAATCTCTTACGTAAAGTCCGACACCTATAGCCAGAACGATAAAAAGAACGAACATCGGCTTCTTCATTTGGGCGAAGTCGGTGATATCCTCATTTTGGAAGTGCCAGAGGAACCAGACTGAGCTTATGACCAGGAAGAGATAACCCCAAGGCAGGGAGCGAGGGAAGGCCAAGAGGAAGCGTTTGCATGTCTCGGGCTTTGCAAAGACAAAAGCCGAAGAGCCCAGCAGCAGGATTCCCAGGATAACTGAGAGAGTAGAGAGCGTTATCATTTAATTATCTTCCGTTTCAATCGGTTCGCCATAGAGAGAGTACTGGCCGGCACGGACAATCCGAAATTTCCGGATAGTTCCCACCCAGGCAGAAGGGCCCTCAAAGAGAACGATCTTATTGCATCGGCTTCTGCCCTGCAAGCGATTTACGTTGCGGCGGCTTAGTCCTTCCACCAGAACATCCAGAGTCTCGCCTACTTTGTGCTGATAAGCTTCCTGGGCGATTTCGTTAACGAGTGCAAGAAGTCTGGCGTGCCTTTCTTCTCGTATTTCCATGGGAACCTGCTCAGGCATTTCTGTTGCCGGAGTGTGCTGGCGTGGAGAATATTTGAAAATAAAAGCGTTATCAAATCGGGCTGTGCGAACAAGGTTCATAGTTTCCTGGAAGTCCTCTTCTGTTTCACCGGGAAAGCCGACAATGATATCCGTGACCAATCCAATGGAGGGGCGGACAGACCGAAGTTGAGAGAGGATTTCAAGGAAGCGCTCGGTGGTGTAGCCGCGGCGCATGGCTTTCAAAATTCTATTGCTTCCACTTTGGAGGGGGATATGAGCACTCTCACAGAGTTTGTTCAGTCGGCTATAGGCTTCAACAAGGTCCAGTCCATAGCCTTTGGGGTGAGGCGACGTGAAGCGGATGCGTTCCAATCCTTCAATCTTCTCCACCTCCTCCAACAGTTGAACGAAGGGAGAAAGTCCCTCGGGCGAAGCCGAGATCAGGCGCTTGCCATAGCTGGTGACAATCTGGCCCAGCAGGGTTACCTCTTTGACGCCATTTTGGGCCAAAGAGCGGCATTCATCGACGATATCAGCAATGGGACGGCTGAATTCTTTGCCTCTTGTTTCGGGGACGATGCAATAGGTGCAGTGTTGATCGCATCCGTGCATGATATTGACAAATGCGGAAACAAGGGGGAACTCAGAACCTTCCTGAAGGAGACTATGATCTTTGAGGAAAACCGGAGGCGCGTCCATCTCTCCACAATCTGCAATTTTTTCCCTTTCACCTTTGAGGAGCATATCGAGATACTCAGGCAGTTTATGGCTGCAGTGGGTTCCCAAGACGAGCTTTAGGCCGGGGATTTCTTCAAGTAACTTTTCGCCATGAGCCTGGGCCATACAGCCCAAGAAGCCAAACAGCGGTTTTCGGGGCTGTTGGCCGGACTTGCCTATCAGCATCCTCATTTTGTTCAAAGCTTTTTGCTCTGCGCCGTCACGTACACTGCAGGTATTGATGAGGATGACGTCGGCAGATTGCTCTGAATCTGTGATCAGATACCCTTGAGACGAGAGACGTGAGGCCAAGGCCTCCGAATCGCGCTTATTCATTTGGCATCCGAAGGTCTTTATATGAACCGAATGCATTGTATATAGATTAATGAGAAGCACAGGTTGTTTGGAACCGGGCTCCTTATGAGAAGATGTCAGTCCTGCGACTCGGGGGAGAGCCTAGTTTGCAGGTCGTAAGGGGTCAAGTGTTTTTGTTGTAGTTGGAATGAGTGAAAAACGAGATTTCAGGCGCTTGGAAGTCGCCAGAAAGAAGGTCAAGATTTTTGTGGACGAGCCACCCCGGGGCTGTTAGAATCCCCAGCGCCATGAGGGTACTTTATCTGAATGGGCCTAACTTGAACATGCTTGGTGTCCGCGAACCAACGATTTATGGCAAGGCTACGTTGGGTGATGTTGAGCGGGAGGTCAAGGAAAGGGCGTCTCAGTCTGGCATTGAGGTAGAGTTCCGTCAGAGCAATCACGAAGGCGAGCTGGTAGATTGGATTCACCAGGCGCGAGGAAGAAGTGATGCGATTGTTCTGAATGCTGGCGCTTATACTCATACAAGCATAGCCCTGCGTGATGCTATCAGCAGCGCGGGCGTGCCTACAGTGGAGATTCACCTGTCGAATGTTTATTCGCGGGAGGAGTTTCGACACAAGTCCCGTATTGCTCCTGTTTGTGCGGGGGTTATTTGTGGGTTCGGTGTGGGTAGCTACCTACTGGCCTTGGAGGCAGTGGCACGATTTACCAAGAATGTGGTCGCTAAACCCTGAGCGGAGCGATGAATAATCGCCGGGGTGTTTAAATTTTGGACATAAAAGACATCAAGTCGCTGATTGAATTAATGAAGCTCAACTCTCTATCGGAGTTCGAACTGGAGAATGAGGGCTTCAAAGTAAAACTGAAGCGTGCCATTGGCCGTGCTGATGTGGAGGTGGAGGAAGAATTCACTGATGCTCCGCGCATGGCGGCACGAGCGGGGCGCAAAGGCTCTTCCCGGGTTCCTAATTCCAAGGAAGAAGAGGAGGATGCTGTCGAGGCTTCAATGCTTATTGAGGTCAAGGCGCCTATGGTCGGGACTTTTTATCAGTCACCCTCTCCGGACTCAGCCCCTTTTGTGGAGCCCGGCACTCAAGTGAATCCGGATACAGTCATTTGTATTGTGGAGGCAATGAAAGTGATGAATGAAATCAAGGCTGAGGTCCGAGGTACGGTTGTTGAAGTGTCTGCTACGAATGGCAAGCCGGTCGAATTCGGACAAGTTCTTTTCAGAATCAAGCCCAATTAGATAGAGACTCTTTTCTTCTTTTTCTTTCTTCATCGAATCCTATGTTTGAGAAAATCTTGATTGCAAACCGCGGCGAGATTGCGGTACGTGTTATTCGCACCTGCAAAGAGATGAATATTCGCACGGTTGCGGTCTACTCCGAAGCGGATGCCAACTCCATGCATGTCCAGCTGGCTGATGAAGCGGTTTGTATTGGCAAAGCACCCGTTTCAGAGAGTTACCTGAGGATTGACCGCATTATCAGCGCAGCGGAGATTACCGATGTGGATGCGATACATCCGGGATATGGTCTTCTTTCGGAGAATGCTCACTTTGCGGACGTCTGCGAGAACTGCAATATCAAGTTTATAGGACCGAGCTCCGAGGCGATGAATGCGCTGGAGGACAAGGCTGTGAGCCGGCTTCTGGCCAAGAAGGCCGGAGTCCCTACGCCTCCGGGCTCTGACGGGATTGTGGATAACCGGGAGGATGCTTTGGATGTTGCCCGAAAAATAGGTTATCCGGTGATGATCAAGGCAGTGGCCGGCGGTGGCGGCTGCGGTATGCGCGTGGCGCATAATGATATTTCTCTTGTAAACAATTTTCATGCGGCCAAAACGGAGGCTGAAAAAGCGTTCGGCAACGGCGGCGTCTATATCGAAAAGTTCATTGAAGTCTCTCACCATGTCGAGTTTCAGATATTGGCGGACAATAAGGGCAATGTCGTTCACTTGGGAGAACGTGATTGCTCGATTCAGCGCAGGAACCAGAAACTGATCGAAGAAACGCCCTCGCCGCTGATTCTCACCAGGTTCAAAGATTTGCGTAAAAAGATGAGCCGGGCCGCTATCGCAGTTGCAAAGGCGGCGCGGTATACGAATGCGGGAACGGTTGAATTTATTGTAGACGAGAAGGGGGTATTTTACTTTCTGGAGATGAATAAGCGCATTCAGGTGGAGCATCCGATTACTGAAGAAGTGACCGGAGTCGACATCGTGCGCGAGCAGATCGCCATCGCGGCGGGCAAGCCCTTAAGCATCAAGGGAGATATGGCGCCCCAAGGTCATGCCATTGAATGCCGGATTAACGCAGAAGATCCCACGGCCAATTTCCGTCCCTGTCCCGGGACGATTCGAATGCTTTATACCCCCGGTGGACGTGGTGTTCGTTTTGACAGTCATATTTACGCCGGCTATACGATTCCTCCTTATTACGACTCATTGCTGGGTAAGCTCATTGTCAGGGGCAAGGATCGTGGAGATGCCATTGAGAGGATGTCCCGCGCTTTAAGCGAGCTGATGATCAATGACGTTAAGACAACAGCGAATTTTCAGCAGAAGATTTTGAACAATCAGCAATTTCGTCGAGGCAACTATGCCACGAACTTTGTGGAAAAACTGCTGCAAGAGCCGACCGAGAAAGTTTAGAGAGTCTCGGTTTAGTTTAGGTTTTATTTTCGAAATTTTTTTAGACGGTTTACCCTTAACGGAGTAGACCGTTTTTTCATTTGAGGGGGCGATTTCAGCGCTTTTTACCCAGTCTCCAAAGAGCTGAGAGCAGGACAATCGAGGAGCTTAAGAGGACGATCACGGCTCCACTGGGGAGGTCCGTCCAAGCAGAGATTAGAAAGCCGCCTAACCCACTGACCATTCCAAAAAAGGCTGAAAGGAGAATGCAGCGAGCGGCACCACGGGTGAGCTGAAATGCGGCGGCGGCCGGGTTTGTCACGAGGCTATAAACCATTAATCCACCCACGGATTGAAGCGAGACGGTAAAGACCAATGCCGTCAGAAGAAGAAATCCGCCCCAAATGGCTCCTGTTCGGATTCCGGAAGCGGTGGCTATTTCCCGGGAGAATAGGATAGCCTGCAATTCTTTGTAGAAAACCAGGATGAAGAGCGCCAGGAGAGCTCCCACGCAGAGCATAATCCAGACATCAGACCAGCGGCAAAAGGCGATGCTGCCCCAAAGAAGGGTGCGTACGTCTCCATCGGTGCGGCCCATGATGCTAAAGAGGCCCAGTCCGAGAAAGGCCAATCCCATCGTGGCGGAAAAGAGAACGCTCATCATCACGTTATCATCCATCTTTATCCACCGTGGATTGGTTATCCCAAGGAGGAGACTGGTTAAACCCGAAGTGAACAGAGCAGGAAGCATCAGCCACTGGCCCTCAAGCCCAAAAAGAGCGGCGAAGACAGCTCCGGCCAAGGCTGCGTGTGCAACGCAGATACCGATAAAGGGAATCCTCATACCTACCACAAAGGCACCCAAAGTCCCGCAAGTAGTTCCGGAAAGAAACCCGCACAGAAGGGCTGGGAGCCACAGGAGGAGTGAATTGTATGAGGTGAAGAAATCCATTAACGTTAGAGTGTGGAGGTTGAAGGAATGGGGGAGGGAATGGCAAAGTAGCGGCCATTACTGTGAGAGAGGCTCATTTGGCATCCGTAGAGTTCTTGAATTCGCCGGGGGGTGAAAACCTCTTCCAAAGGACCATCGGCTTGCAGTTTTCCCTCGTTGATCAATACGACACGTTTGCAGCATGCGGGGACTGTTTCCAGCTCGTGGCAGACCAAGATGAAGGTCATTCGGGTCCTCCGGTAGAGTGCCTGGATAGTCTGAATAATTTGTTCTCTCCAGCCCATATCCAGGTTCGCAGTAGGTTCATCCAGAAGAAGGAGCCTTGGATTTTGGGCCATCGCGCGGGCGATCATGACTTTGCGCTGTTCACCGCCGGAAATTTCGCTCAGACACCGTCCGGCCAGGCCGGCAATGCCGAGCTCTTCAAGCCAATGGTCTACGGACTGCCAGTCCTCGGGCCGGAGTTTTTTGAAGAGACCTATTGTTGCTGAGCGGCCAGTGGCAACGGCCTCGCGCACGGTCAGGGGGAACTCACCCGCCACCAGTGATTGCTGCGGAATATAGCCCACCTGGCGGCGTAATTGGTGGAGGAGTTTCTGGTTGAGCGGACTCAAAGTCTGCCCAAAAAGCTGAATTGTTCCTCCCGTTTGTTTTAAAATCATTCCCAGGAGAAGTTTCAAAAACGTCGTTTTTCCGGCTCCGTTGGGTCCCATGAGAGCGCAGATTTCGCCTTCCTGAAGGGTGAAGGAATCTACAGAAAGAACATCCCTCTTTCCGAGGGTGACTTTGATGTTCGATAAATGAACGACGGGAACGGGGTGTTGGGCTTGAGTTGTCACACGGCAGAGAGTATCTGGGCCAGATTCTTTTTTAAGAGTTCGTCGAAAGGATGGTCTCCTGTGATCTGCGGGAAGTTACCGAAAACGACAACGGGAACTTTCATTTTTTCAGAAAGCAGGTCTGCCACCCGGCGGCCTTCAGCCTCGTTGGCAACAATGAGCGATATGTTTGCCGAGGTTCCTTTTTCAAACGATTCGAGGAGATCGTTAATTGTGAAGTGGTCTGAATTGCTGAAGGTGGCCGGAACGCTCAAGCCGAGCCATTCGCAAAAAAATTTCTGATGAGGACTCGCAAGAACAGGAGTGCCGTTTAGTTTTTTGGATTTGATCTGTTCTTGGACTTCTTCTGTCAGCAGAGCTATGCGGGATTGGAGCGCTTCCAATTTTGTGTTGAGAGTCTCGGGGGGAATCCAACCTTCGTCCAGGAATATTTTGCCTATTTGCCGACAGATACTGAGATAGGTTTCAGGTTTACATAGGCCCGGTTCATCGGGAATGACCTTAATTTTTTTACTTTCACCTTGGGCGACTCCCCGGATTTTTGAATCGAGAGAGGATTGAAATCCAAACCGGACTACGATCGGGCATTGTTTGATGAGCAAGGCCTGGCTTGGCTGAATGTCGAAATGGCCCGGGCAGGTCCCCGGTTCGCTCAATCGGGCGACAAGAAGATTCTCAGCATCGAGAAATTCTCGAGCCGCGCTTTCGAAGGTGGAGGTTGTCACCAGGATAGCTCTGCCATGCTCAGGGAACTGCTGAGCGTTTCTTTGGCAGCCCGGAGATAGGACACAGAGAAGACCAAAAAGGAGAAGATAAACGAATTTCATAGGGTTCAGGGGCTCTTAATCCACTGGCCGTTTTTTTGGAGTCCCTGCATCAGGACTCCGCCACCGCCAGTGCGTTTATACCAGCTCTCTGAAGTAAGAGGTGCCTTGGCGTGTTGGCTTTCACTGCTGCCGGGGCGAGGGCCCATACTCCAAACGACCCATTTGACGGGTGAATTATCCAAGGAGGCATAGTACTTGCCCGTCTGGCTCTGAGAGACCGGGAAATCATCCGGAACCCAAACCTGATAGTCCGTACCGGGCGATTCATTGAGAAGACAGGGGCCCGGGGTGGCATACTTATAAGTGTGGCCCCGGTTGAAGAGGTCCTCCATGTGTGCCGCCATTCCAGGCTTATCACTGCGCGGGAGATAGCCGCCCTCAGAAAGTTCAGTGGGCAGTTCACACCAATGGGTGGACATGTCCGTGTTGCAATTAATACGGACGGGCGGCGCCGCGCCTTCATGATCATCGGAATACATCAGGAGTGCCAAGGATACCTGGTTCAGGTCTCCCCGGACACGCAGCGCCACAGCCTGCTCCCTGGCGCGTGATAAGGCCGGAAGAATCAATCCTGCCAGGATGGCGATGATGGCAATAACAACCAAGAGCTCAATCAGCGTAAAGGCTGACTGAGCCGGGTGTTTCTTCTGTTGAATTTCGTTAAGACTCAACTCGGTTTATTTGTTTTTTCTCAGTCTGTAAAAAGTTTGTTTCTGGGAGAATTCTATTTTGACCTTATAGGTTCCCTCTTCAAAGATGGGCATTACTTCAACGGCACTCCAAGAACCATCAGGAGTGGATGCGCTTTCCAATACCCAATCGCTGCTTTCAGCAGTCCACAGTATCATACCATTGGAAGCGTCTATATACAACTGTGGGGAGGTCGATCCAGCAATTACTTCTTGGATGAAAAGCTCATAGCCAGTACTCCCCAAGGTGGAAGAGCCAGACTCCTGATTGATGATTCCGATAGCATCAAATACTCCATTGGGGGCAGCACCCAAATCTCTGCGAGGATGGCGGAGGGCGAAAAAGTGGTTATTACCATCTGTGACTTTGATATTACCGCGTTTGGACCAAGTTTCTTCCGGGTTCCATCCTTCAGCGTTCACTATCTGGAGGCCATTGATTCTGACCCTCGTTCCCTGGTAGTGTTCGCCGCCTGTCTGGCGAGTCTGGTCGAAAATATTCAACTGAGCGTTTTCGCCGCTATAGTCCGGCAGGACCAGTTCGCTCAGCGTAATGAGCTCCGGAGCAGGCAGACCATAGTCGGCCTCAAGGAGGCGGATATCGAATTTGTTTTCCAGGGCTTTGCTGTGAGCTTCGTTGATATTACGTTTTCCGCCGTAAGCCAGGGATTTGCGGGCTGTAACTTCAACGAGGTCACCGGGCGCAAAGGCAACTCCTGACTCAGGGTCTGTTGTTACGCGCAAAAGGTTTTCAAGCCAGTCTTCATTGGAATAGCTCATGTCCTCGTTGCGTATCCAGGGCTGATTACCGTAATTCTGGCCTAACCAGAGAGCCGTTCCGCCAAAATCTCCCTCATCCACAGCCTGGATGAATATCTGCCATTCTGCACCCATCTTGCCGGAGTTGGCGCCGTTATCCCACGGAAGAAAGTTGGGAGTCGGATCCAGCACTTCATCCAGAGTAGTAGTGATAACGCCACGAATGGTAAAGGGGAAGCTTTCGACCCAAGCACTCGCACCGGTTTCATTGACAGATTGCAGGTTTGAATGCGTTTCGGCTTGGGCGATCCCTACTCCAGATAGAACCGTCAAGCATGCTAGCAAGGTGCACTTATAGAAAAAGCACTTTGTTATTAACCCGTTTTTTTTCATTTTACAACTTTAGATAGATTGCTATTCAGGCCTCTTGACGTCCTCTCAAGAGAGGGACTATCATGACCAACGCCACTGTGTCACCTGAAACAGTGTTATGCAAGTGAAAAATCGTATTACTGAAATTGAGCTATAAATTTTGAAGATGGAAAAAAAAGTCAGACATGAGGGGGAGAGTCCGGGGGCAGATCCTCGAATTGCTTTTTTCGATGGACATGCAGCCCGTTGGAAGGAGATGAATCCCGATCCGGAGAGTACGTTAAAACGATTTGACGCGATGAAGGAGGAATTGGCATTGGCTCCGGGGTGCCATGTACTGGAGTTGGGCTGCGGTCCCGGCCAGTATACCGCTTGGCTTTGTCAGCAGGTTCACCCGGGCCGTGTCACGGCGACCGATTTTTCGCCGGGGATGATTGCAGAAGCTTGCAAACAAGTGAGTTTATCAGCGGAATTTATGGTATCGGATATTTGCCTGGAGGCTCCCGGGATGCATTCATATCATACCGTTTTTTGTTATAACGCGTTTCCTCATTTCCGAGATAAGCACAGGGCGCTGGTGAATATCGCAAAATCCCTTAAATCCAAAGGGACGCTTGTGATATTGCATTTTTGCAGCCGCGAAGCGCTCAATACGATGCATGCGCGTGTGGGTGGTGCAGTTGAGCAGGATTTTTTACCAGACCGGACTCAGATGGAAGAATTGCTTTCTCAGGCCGGTTTTCAGATTTTAGAGTGGAGAGAAGGTCCCGAACTCTATTTTGTGAGAGCGGTGCGTAAGTAACCTGCTTGAGATTAAAGTTCGACCGGATCAGAGGGTTTGATATAGAACTTTCTGATTGAAAGAGGATTAGAGTCGAATATTTTGAAGTGATTCGAGTTTAAATCAGCCCCTTTTTTCTCGCTTGAGCGATCAGAATGGCATACTCTCAGAAGTGCGATGGTGTTTTTACCCGAACCGGAAATAATCATCACCCATGAGAGTGATCTAGACGGCTTTGTTTCAGGCCTGCTTTTAAAAAAAATAGCCAGGAAACTTCACGGATTAGATTGTGAGTTACAGGCCTGGAATAATGAGGCCTGGAGCAGGCGCCAGCTCGTGGAGCGCTCTGCCTGGGTGTGTGACTTGACTTTTGAAAAGCGGATGGATAAGCCATCCTGGGTCGTGGTGGATCACCATTTGTCTCAAGATATTCCTACTCATACCCAGCTGATTCATTCGCCGGAGAAATCCGCCAGTCTGCTTTGCTATGAGCTTTGCAAAGAGGTCGGTATTTCTTCTCCGGAGCTGGACAAAATCGTCCACTATTCCAATGTTGCCGATTTATTTTTGGAGAGTGACCCCGATTTCAATGTTGCCATGGATTATGCGAACCTGGTCAAAGCATACACTTTCTGGAAGCTCTACGATATCATTGAGGGAGAATTGGAGCGGCTCTTTGAGCATCCTTTGCTTAAGGTGATGGAGGTAAAGAGGGTGGTGGAAAACCCGATCGGCCTTGAGTGGAGTCGTAAAAACATTACCGAGGTGAGCCCGGACACTGCGGTGGTGGAAATAGCGGTAGGGAACGGCAACCTGATCATCAATCAATTACTCAAAGAGCTTGCGGGTAAGTACTCGGTGTTGATCACTCTTTTCAGGAAGAGCAATGCCTCCGTGGTGGTGAGCATCCGCAGCATGACCGGAGGCGCTTTGGCTGTAGCCCGCAAACTGGGCGGAGGAGGCCATCCCAATGCTTCCGGGGCGACTTTGCCCAAAACGGTGCGTTCGGTGAATGAGGGAATCAATTACCTGGAGGCCATTCTCAGGAGTGAGCCCACCAATACCTCGTTCAATTGCCTGGATCAACTTTTTGAGGGAATAGACCTGAACAAAAAATAAAAACGGAGAACAAGAAATGAGAATTCCTTGGAAAAAACTGAGTAATGCGTTCATGTGGATCGCTGCGCTTTCAATGTGTGTTTTACCCGCATCGCAATCACAAGGTGCTGAGGCTTGGCGCGTATATATAGGCGGCTATCATAGCGACGATAATTTCGGAATTAATTACGGTACGTATGATCCGGCCAACGGGGCTTTGAAAATGGAAGGACTGGCGGTTACAACTGATAATCCCTCTTATCTGGCTTTGCATCCCAAAGGAGGTTTTATTTATTGCGTGAATGAAACTGCCTCCTTTGACGGGAGCGGGACGGTTTCCGCTTTTTCCATAGATTCTGAAACGGGGAAGCTCGAGGAGATTTCCAAGCTTTCGACTCAAGGAACTTATCCCTGCCATTTGGCTGTGGATCAAAAGGGAACCAGGCTCGCCGTTGCTAATTATGGCAGTGGCAGTCTGACCGTTTTCCCGATCAATAAAAGGAACGGCGAGCTTAGTTCCGCAACGGCTTTCTTCCAATATAGCGGATCAAGTGTCAACAAAGATCGTCAGGAAGGTCCTCATGCTCATCAGGTGGCTTTTGATCCCAAGTCCCGTTATCTTTATTGCTGCGATCTGGGAACCGACCGCATTGCAATTTATGTGTACAATCGGACAGGGATTCCCCTCACGGCTTCTTCTACTCCTTTCATGGCGGCAGAACCCGGGGCAGGGCCTCGGCACATGGTTTTCCATCCCAAGGAGCCTTTTTGCTATGTGCTTAATGAGCTGAACAACACGGTCGAACTTTATACAGCATCCTTTGACAGCTTTTTGTGGAAGACTATCAAAAAGAATACGTATCATGCGGATGGAAAGCTGGAGAAAGTAGACTCGTGGAGCCTGTTGCCCCCGGAGTTTGAGGGAACCAGCCTCGCGGCAGCAATTCGGATTCATCCCAATGGAAAGTTTCTTTACGCCTCCAACCGCGGACATGACAGCATCGCAATTTTTTCTATTAACCAGGAAACGGGGAAATTAAATCCGCTGGGCCATGTACCTACAGGAGGAAAGAATCCGCGCGATTTTGCCATTCACCCTGATGGTAAGACGCTTCTGGTGGCACATCAGGATTCGAATGATTTGATAAGCTTTTTGGTAAACCCTCAGACCGGGGAGCTCAGCCGAAGCACTCAGGAGCCGGTCAAGGTTTCCAAGCCCACTTGCGTGATTTTCGTGCCGGTAAAAAAATAGGGTTTTGCGATTATTACCAAGGGCAGAGAGTGGGATGTGGCAGGGATGAAAATAAAATCTGCATCCGGCAAAGGGTCCCCGACAGAGGGAAGTCCATTGATTCTGCCTGCGTTTAGCGAGGAAGATATCGGTGTGGCTCTGGAAGAGGCTGTTCGGCTTCTGCAAAAAGGCGAGCTGATAGCACTACCCACAGAGACGGTGTATGGGCTGGCGGCCGATGCCCGGAATTCGCAAGCCGTAATGAAAATCTATCTGGCTAAGGGACGTCCTTCTTTCAATCCGATTATTGTGCACGTAGCGAGCCTGGAAATGGCGAGAGAATGTGTCACCTCCTGGCCTGCAGAAGCCGAAAAACTGGCACGGGCGTTTTGGCCCGGACCTCTGAGCATGATCCTGAAGCGGTCTTCTTTAATTCCTGACGTGGTAACGGCCGGAGGGGATACGGTGGCGATACGGTGGCCGGCGCATCCGGTTTTCCAGAAAGTAATTCAGAAATGCGGTTTTCCTTTAGCTGCGCCCAGTGCGAATCGCTCAAACTCTATCTCTCCGACAACCGCTGAGCATGTACGATCCAGCCTGGGGACCCGAATTCCCCTTATCTTGGATGGAGGACCGTGTGTCGTGGGCATTGAATCCACAGTGCTGGACCTATCCACCCCGGATTCGCCGCGAATCTTGCGGCCGGGAATGATCAGCCGTGAGATGATTGATGAGGTTTTGGGGAGTACTTTAACCACGACAACAGCTTTGGTATCTTCGCCCGGCCAAGTTGGTCAGAAAGCGCCGCTGAAGAGCCCTGGGCAACTCTCCAGGCATTATTCTCCCGAAGCTCCTTTATTTTTGATTCCCTGCGAAAGTGAAGAAGAGATTCTGCGCTTTGCAGAGCAACATGGATTGAAGACTTCGGAGGTCGCCTTGATTCTAAACCGCCTGGAGGTTCAAGAGCAGTACAAGCTGACCTTTCATTTGGCGAAGGAGCCCAGAGCCTATGCTCGGGAGCTTTACTCAATCCTGTACCAGTGTGATGAACGCGGGTGCAAGGCCATCATCGCGCAGGCTCCGCCCCGCACTTCCCAATGGGAGGGAGTTTGGGATCGGCTCAAACGTGCGTCAGGCAGAGATATCCCGAAACCTCTCGGTTGATTCTGGGCAGGCTTATGCACCTAAAAGAGCTCAGACTTCGAGATTTCAGGAATTATACGGCTTTGGATGCCGTGTTTCAGCCAGGGTTCCATCTTTTTCTGGGAGATAACGGCCAGGGCAAGAGCAATCTCCTGGAGGCGATTTACCTTCTGAGTACGCTCAAATCGTTTCGGGGTGTCCCCAATTCCCTGTTGGTGAGAGCAGGGCAGAAGGGATATTTTGTGGGAGGAGTCCTGGTAGGCGAGCGTGAAAACCACGTAAAAACCTATTGGTCGGCTCGGGAGAGAAATCTGGTATTGAATGGCCGGCGGATTGCCCGCACAGAAGATATTTACGGAACGATTCGGGCTGTAGTTTTTTGCGCAGAAGATATGCTTCTGATTAAAGGAGGCCCTCAGTATCGGAGACGCTATATGGATTTTCTCCTGGCACAGACGGACTCGTCCTACCTCACAATTCTTCAGCGATACGGATTGGCTTTGCGCTCCCGTAATGCGGCATTGAAGACGGGTAAAGTCTCGGTCGGAGTGTTGGAAGGTTTTTCCAGAGAGTTGGTCTCCAGTGGAAGCGAAATCATTCGAAGACGTTCGGAATTGGTTCAGAAAATCCGCCCTACGGTCTGCCAGACTTATGCGAAGATCGCTAACCAGAAGAGCGAGGAAGTTCAGTGTTATTACCGGCCCAATGTGGAGGGCGATTTCTCAGTAGAGCTGGCTCAGAGTCGGCAGAGAGAACTGGCCCAGCGCTACACCGTAGTGGGGCCACACCGGGACGATCTGGATTTTCTAATGAACGGAGTGCCGGTGTTAAGACAGGGAAGCGAAGGACAAAAACGCACCTGGGCATTGGCTCTGAAAATGGCGCAGGCAGAATATCTCACGCAAGTACACGGAGTCCAGCCCGTTCTTCTCATTGATGACGTGATGGGAGAGCTGGACCAACACAGGCGCCAGGCATTTTTACCCCTACTGAACCGGGTCGCATCAGGCAGAGGGCAGATGTTTATGACCTGCACCTCCAAAAACTGGTATCAGGAGATGGACTTCAAAATGACTGAATGGAGCATTCAGCGCGGACAGCTTTTCCCCCTCGAGACGTAAGAGTCCCCCCAAGTCACTCTTCAGGAGGCTAGATTTTTTTGACTAATCGGGTAGAGAACTCCTGAGCAAGGGGACGGATTTCTCCATTTTTTTGTGGAGCTCTTCACCCCAATCTGATGTGAGGGCTCGGAAAATCCAGCCACCATTTTTCTTGGTGCGATGATAGCAATCTGCCAGGTCCAGCACCATTGTAATGCGACGGTTGGGACAGTTGAGCTCGCCCACGTCGTGAGTGGCCACCGGGATGAAGCCCATAACCCGAGTATGGAACTGATAGGGGCTGTGAACCTCACCTTCAAAGATATCGGTGATATAGTGAGTGAAACCACGCTCCAAGGTGTCCATGACGGCCAGTTTCATCAGGGCAGCTACGATGGAGACATTGCGGCGGTGTTGCGGGAGTACCGCGAAGCGACCAATTTCTGCAATCTTCAGGTCTTTGACGCAAGACTCCACATCGACGGGACAATCGAGTTTTTTAAAGCCGTATTCTTTATAGAGGTCCAGGGGAGGCTCGTAGAGAACGCGGAGAACGCCAACGGGTTCCTCATCCGAAAGAGCCAGAAACCATGAGACGGAGGGATGGGTCATGTCTGAAACTTCGAAGACCTTATCCACATTGCCGACCCAATTTTTTTCCTGACAATAAATGACACTGAGGACCTGCAACGCCTGCTGGCGTTGAGCCTCATTTGTGATTTTAAGAGCGCTTATTTTGGAGCTACCAGACATATTATAATCACTTTCGTAGAGAATTCCCGCACCATTCTTTCCCGGAGAGTTTTGAGATTTCACTCATAATCTCCGCATGCCAATCCCGGGCATCTTCCAACCGAGCAACTTCCTCAACGACAGGAGGGTACATCGGTTTGCCTATAGATATATGCATTGGTTCCCAGTCGGGAATATTCTTCCCTTTCGGAAGGTTGGGAAAACTTATCCCCATGGGAACTACCGGGCGGCCCGATTCAATGGAAAGGCGCGCCATTCCCGGAAAGCCCCTCAGCAGTCGCTTGGGGTTCCGGTTAATTGTCCCCTCAGGATAGACTCCGACGGAGGCACCCGCTGCCAATTTTTTCTTGGCAACTTCAAAAGGCGGCTCCGGGAGCTCAAACAAAGGTTTAAAAATGTTTAAAATTTTAGGTTTCGCGGACTTGCGAGTGAGGGTAATCACCTCAGAGCGGCGGATAATGTAACTCACGAAGGGGATGAGTTGGAAATTCCAATCAGAAAAAAAATGTATTTTTTTGCCGCTTCGATAAAAAAATATGAGCGAGGAAATAGCGATGGCTTCAGGCTTCTGGTTGTGATTCATGGCGAGGATGAAAGGGTCGCGTCCCGGTTGGACGTTCTCCAAGCCAGTAATATCCAGAGTCATTTTCTGGAATAGAAGCACAAGCCATTTGATGACAAATCTATCAATAACAGGAAGATAGGGGAGAGGATACTTCCAGAGTTCGCCCCAACCCAGTCGACGGAAAACCGGTACGGTCAAAGGCGAAACGCCCTTGCCGCATTTGGCATCATCCATCCGTTGAACTGCATTCATCAATAATGAACTCCGACTGATTAAACAATCTTGGAGTGTGATTTTCAAGATTATTTAGGAGCTGGCGTCTTCCCTTCCCGTGATGAAAGGATTCTGGGAGGCGTTTTGGGCTGGGGGGAGGAGAGACTACGCATGATTCAAAATTTGTTTGTATAGGTTATAAGTACGGGATGCCATGACCGGAAGCGAGGACTCCGTCTTGACCCGTATGTGCATGGCTTTTCGGTCGGCTTCGGAGGGTGAAGACTCATTTTCAAAAATTTTCTTCATGGAGTGTGCCAAGACTTCAACATTTTCCGGGGGAACCAGCTCTCCGCGCCCTACGACGTGAAAAGCCTCCGGAATGCCGTCCAGAGCCGAGGCGATAACGGGACGGCCGCAAGCGAAAGCCTCCAGCAAAACCAAACCGAATGATTCAGTTCCGATAGCGGGATGGACCAAACAATGGATGGAGTTCATGACTGAGGGCATATCGTGCGAGTAAGGTGCGAGAAACGCCTTGCCTTCGAGCCCCAGCTGTTGAATATCCTGCTTCAGCGTTTCGGCCAGCGATCCTCGGCCTATGATGAGAAAGCGCGCAGAGGGGATTTGTTTGTGGATGAGCGCGGCTGCCTTGAGGTATTCGCGCTGACCTTTGCCGCGAGGGTGATCATAGCCGCCTACGACCGCAAAAATAAAATGATCGGGGCCCAGATTCCATTCTTTCAGAAGTTGAGCTGAAGGAGGCTGAGGGTAAAAGCGCTCGGTGTCAATACAGCAGGGGATGACCGAAATTTTGGAAGTGTCCCCCAGGAGCCGGGGACGGTAGTGGCGTTCGGGCTCCGGAGAATCGGGATCATTGAAGCCCTCTTTCATGACCTGTTGTGTGAACTCAGAAACGGCAATCACCCGGTCACAAAGCCGAAGCAGAAAAAATCTGCTGGGGAGTGAGCGTGGGCTCTTGGCCAGATGGCGCGTGAAGACGATTTTGGGTCGCCGAAGGGAAAGAGCCACGGAGAGAAATGTGGGCCAGTAATCTCTTCCATGATGGGCATGAACGATGTCATAGCCTCCGGTGCGAATTTCCCGTGCCGCCGCTCTCATGAAATGAATTTTGAGCGGGCCTTCGGGCGGAGTGGCAATCTGAGGGATTTGAAAGGATTGCAATTGAGAACGAAACTCGCATCCGCCGGGGCCCATGATTCGCGCATCTACACCCAGAGAACGCAGGCCAGCGACGACCTTGACGCATTGGTCATCTGTGCCGCCTCCGCGAAGCATCGTGTTGAGATGAAGCACTTTCATAATCAATTGGTTAGCGCCGCTTGTACCATCCCAATCGGTACAGAGGTGCCAAGAGGAAGTATCGATAAAATTCCGGCCAGCGCAGAGCTCTTATCAGCAATCCCATGGAAAGTTTTGGAAAGAAGGACATGATTTCAAAAGAAAGCACAGATTTGTGTATCTGTTTCACAATCATGCGCTCAATCTTTAGGAGCTCGACAGAACGATCTGGAGATTTTCGAACAATCTTGTGGATATCTATCAGATGTTGAGAGAATGCCTGAATATACCAGGCATCCCGTTCTCGGGCTCGTTTGCGGTAATCTTTAACTAAATCGTCTGCCGCAGGCGCATTCAATGTGCTGGCTGCATGCGTGCGATACTGTACCGACACATCAGGCACAAAGCCTATCTTGCCCAGCAAAAGAGCGCGAAATGCGACGATGTTATCCCACCCGGCATAGGAGGAAGAAATCCCGTCAAAAGAGTCGCTTACCACTCGCCTCCAGGCGGTGACGGCACCAAATGGGATACGGATTCTTCGATGAATTTCAGAAAGTGAACGGGTTTTTTTGCGGACATCCTTTTCAAAATTTTTATAAGGTCCCAAATTATTACCCTGTGCATCGATGGGTTCATGATTACACCAAATCATCATCGTATCGGGACCCTGTTGATTAAAAGCCTTATAAATACATTGAACTCGCTCCGGGTGCGAAACATCATCTCCATCATTCCAGACGATAATTTCGCCTTTGGCCAACAGCATTGCCTTGCCAGCACCTCCGCCAACACCCAGATTATTTTCGTTCCGATTTAAAACGATCTGATGAGGGCCCTGGTAGGTCTGTACCATCTCCTGAATAATCTCCCAGGTCTTATCTCTAGAAGCATCGTCAGAAACGATGATTTCCAGGTTCGGATAGGTTTGAGCAAAGGCACCCTGGAGTGTTTGACGAATAAAATTTTCCTGATTATAGGTTACTATCACCAGGGAACAAAGCGGTTTATTTTCTTTATTCTGTGTTTGTTCAATCACGCTTTACCTCGCTAATCTTCACAGAGTTATGAGGTTTTTCGCCTTGGGTTTCAGCAAAGGTTTTGCTGTAACGAACGGCTGCCGCAAAAGCACTGCTCCAGGCAATGAAGTAGCCCTGCCAGCCATCCAGAAAACCGAGACGGAGAATGTAGGCGCGGAAAAAGCGATAAAAGGGACGAAATCCTAAATCCAGAACACTGGGAGCTTTGCCCGATTGCCGGAAATTCTCAACGAAGTCGTTGCTGTAGGGGGCTATTTTAGAAATCATTTTATCGATAGATTCACCAGTGTAATGAAGGAGATTGGAACGAAGCCTCGCTTTTTTTCCGTTTAGAATCAAGCGATCATGGGGATTGACGCCGCCCCAGACTGCGGCACCGCGCTTCCAGAGTCGGAGTTGGTGATCCGGATACCAATCACCATGGCGTATCCAGCGTCCCTGGAAAAAGGAGAGGCGAGGGAAGTCAAACCCGCTGCAGGTGCCGGTCAGTCTTGCGTCAGAGAGCGTGCGGAAAAATTCCTCCCGCAAGGGATCCGAGACGACTTCATCTGAATCCAGTCCGAGAATCCAGGGTTGTGAAGCTTTATCTGCGGCGCTGTTTTTCTGAGCGATGTGTCCCTTCCAGGGTTCGCGATAAACTTTTGCCCTATAACCGGCCGCGATGGAATCGGTGCCATCGGAGACTTCCTGGTTCAAAACAACGATAATCTCTGAAGCCCAGGAATGGACGCTTTCCAAAGCTTTGCCAATCCGATGGGCTTCAGCTCCGGAAATCATGCAAACGCTGATCGGCAGCTTTTTATATGTCGCAGATTGAACGCTCATGCCTTATTACAAAACAAACACCTTCCCCGCTGTAGGAAAGGAGGTTTTCACGCCCATAGAAGGGTTTGGGAGCGATATTCCGAAACTTTATTAAAGAACTTCCCAGACGGCTTCCTCTTCGGAGTCACAAAGAGGGAACATATCCGCAAAGCCTGAAATTTCGAGAATATGGCGCACGGGACCACTGGGGATATAGATGGCCATTTTGCCGCCGGTTTTTTTCAACTCTTTGCCCAGCTCCAAAATGGCGCAAAGCCCGGCCGAGCTCATGTACTCCACCTCAACAAAGTTAAAGACAAAGTAGAGGTTACCTGCCTGCAATAGAGGCGTATAGTAGGATTTGAACTCCGGAACTCTTTCCGCATCCACTCTGCCGCTGACGCAGATAATTTTGACCTTATTGGAGGGATCTGTCCGAATAGCGGCTGATGCGCCAAAATCCTTCGTATTGGATTTCATCGCTTTTTCCAGATTTTCATGAATGGGGAATATCTGGTTGAAGCCGGCCAGTTCCAAAATTTGGCGCACGGTTCCGAAAGGAACACAAATAGACAAATTCCCTTCAGCGTTCTTCACTTTTTTGCCAATGGTGAGGATTCCGCACAAGCCTGCAGAGCTCAGGTACTCCAGTGCGGAGAAGTCCAAAACCAGTTGGTTGCCATATTGTTCAAGGGCAGCATTGCAGCGAGACTCAAACTCGGCTACCACATCGGCATTAAGTCTGCCGGTGACTTTCAGAACCGCTGCTCCCAACATTTCGCTTACTTCGATTTGCATAACAATCAGTACACTTGATTTGCCCGAATTGGGCAAACCTTTTTTTCTGTTTTTCTGTTTTTAGTTTTTCTCTCCGTCTCCAAAAATCTGTTTGATTCGTTCTGGACTGGGTGGAGGCGTTAAAAGGCTTACAATGGGTGTCACAAACAGGGGCACTATCATAGAAATAGCTCCGGCGACCGGGATGCCGGGGCTGCCCCATTTCAAAAAGAGTCCCACCGAGAGACTTAGACCGGAGATCATCCCGGCATAAGCACCGATCTTGGTGGTTCTACGCCAGAAGAGACCGTAAACGTAGGGAGCCAGAAAAGCTCCACCCAGGGCGCCCCAGGCGATGATCATCAGGTTTACGATAAAATTAAGCTGCTTCATGGCCAGCAAAAGAGAAACCAGCACGAAAAGCCCGCACAAGATACGCATGTAGAGCATGGTGCGCCGGGTCTTTTTCTTCTCCGGTGCTTTGGAATAAGCCCCGTAGATATCAATGGCAATGGCCGAACTGGAGACCAGAACCAACGAGGAGAGGCTGGACATGGAGGCTGAAAAGACCAATAGCAGAATGATCAAAACCAGCCAAGCGGGAACAAAAGTAACAATAAAATGGGGGATCAATATATCCAGATTAACCTTCCCTGCGGCGTTGGTGATCGGGGCCAGATCGCCTGGATTGGGAAAGAAAAGGTGGGTAAGTGCACCCGTATAATAGGCGCCAAACGATAGGAAAAGGGAGATAGTGCCTGCAATAAAGACGATTCTCAGGACATCTTTTTTATCCCGCATAGAGTAAAACTTCTGCACCATTTGCGGTAATGACCAGGGGCCGAAACTGGTAATGAAGACAAGAGCCACCAAGGTCACCCATCCGGGGAACAGGACACCCGGGGCCGTTCCCTTCAGGATACCCTCCGGGGTGAAAAGATCGGGCATATTGACAGGACTCATCAACTGCTGGAAGGTCTGGACTAAGCCGCCCTTCATGTCAATCAGAAGATAGACCATCAGGAGTACGCCAGCGAGCTCAACCAGACCGCGAACAAAATCGCTGACCACTACTGCCAAATAGCCGCCCATGACCAAGTATACACCAGTTAAAACTGCCAGAAAGACAAGCGCTTGTCCATATTCGAGCCCCATCGTTTTTTCAAATAGGTAGCTCAACCCCATATAGACGGAGGCAGAGTAGGGGACCAGAAGAGCAAAAATAGTAATTCCCGAAAAGACTTGCAGCGGTTTGCTGTCATAGCGGGCTGCCAGGAACTCGGGCATCGTCATCGCGTTGAGCCGGGCGGTCATCACGCGCGTTCGCCCTGCCAGAACCAACCAGGCAAGAACCGTCCCGATGAGAGTATTGCCTATTACAATCCAGAGAGTATGCAGACCGAAACCCCACCCAAGCTTGCCCGCATAGCCGATAAAAACTACGGCCGAGAAATAACTCGTGCCGTAGGCAAAAGCACTCATCCAGGGACCCAGAGAGCGATTCCCCAGGAAGAAATCCCCGACATTCCGGGTTCTCTTCATGCACCAATACCCGATACCGAGCATTGCTAAAACATAAACAATTACGATACTCACATACAAAGCGGTGTGAGTCGTAGCCGTATTGGTTAGATTTCCTTCCATTGCAACCTGCGCAGGCCAGGATTATTCTCCGATTCCCTTCATCTGTCAATTAAATGAAGATGTAAGCCCCAAAAATTGGCTTCAAATGGAATCGTTTAATGCGCTAGTTGAGGAAAAGGCGTGGAATGTTTTCGTCTTTAATCTTAATAGGAGCCGTTTGTTCAAAAGACGGTGGAAATGTGGAGAAGGAAGAAATCACTGGAGCGGGTGATGGGAATCGAACCCACGTCTCAAGCTTGGGAAGCTCGCATTCTACCATTGAACAACACCCGCATGGGCAGACCGGGGGAGAGGTTAGCAAAATGGTGATGCGGACTTCAAGAAATTTAAAGAGGCGACGGTTTTTTTATGGGAAAAAGGGGGCATTTCCGGGTGGATGGGAGAGGAAATGCCTCTTTTTTCCCTTTTTCCCCAATTTAGTGTTGCAAACCCCCACGGTTCTGGTAGAGTCCATCCCCGTTGCGCGTGACCCTATGGTCTAGCGGTTAGGACACCACCCTTTCACGGTAGTAGCCCGGGTTCGAGTCCCGGTAGGGTCGCCAGTAAAAATGGCGTAGCGTGCAACAAAGCGGACACGGATGGGGTCGTAGCTCAGTTGGTAGAGCACCACAATGGCATTGTGGGGGTCAGGAGTTCGATCCTCCTCGGCTCCACCATCCGTAGACATAATTGAAACTTCTTTTTTACAGCCACGATTCAACCCCTTTTGGGAGAATTGTTTTTGTGCTTGGAGAAGGAGGGGTGTTTTATTGGGGCTTCCGAGAATTGGACTGCGAGTGTTTCAATAAAATATGTTTTACAGTATAGGTGTTTCTATTGAATAAACGGGGCGAGGAAGTCGTCTAACTCCCAGGTGCTGTTTTTTCGGAGAAGAACAGGGGTTTTAAAATTATATGAATATAGGTATTAAGAAGTACAATGCGCTGTTAGCGCGCAAAAGTGGCAGCGCTTTTACGCTGATTGAAGTATTGCTGGTGATCGTGATTCTCATGATGCTGGCAGCAGTTCTGGTGGTTTATGTGCTGCCGCAGCAAAAAGCAGCAGAAAAGAATACGACCCGGTTGTTCCTCCAACAGGTACAGAACGGCTTGGATACATATCGTCTGAATATTGGCCATTATCCGACGGAAGACGAGGGTGGTCTCACGGCATTGATGCTCAAGCCTACTTTCGAAAATGAGCGTCTGGGTGAAAAGTGGCAGGGTCCTTACTTGAAACCCGGTACGAGGTTTGAAGATGCATGGGGTAACGGCTTGGTTTATGAGCCGGCGGACACCACCAGTCTGAGCCTGGAAGATGAGAGCACGAGTTTAAGTTTGCCTTTTAAGTTGTACTCTCTGGGTGAAGATGGCCAGCCCGAGACGGATGACGATATCATCCTGGTGGACGAGAATGCCGCGGAAGATATGGAACTCGGCAGCGGTACAACCGGAACTCCGTAGACAGCAACCCTTTCATAAAATTATGAACCACCAGAACGGTTTTACGTTGATAGAACTGTTACTGGTGGTTCTCGTTCTTATGATCTTCATGGCCTCAGCGGTGTTCTATATGTCTCCGGCTTTACGGGGAGTTCAGCTGGAGGAAGGGGCCGCGCGCTTTGAGAGCATGTTCAGGTTTGCCAGTGCGGAAGCGACTCAGACGGGGCAGCGGGTGCTCGTGAGATTTGTTTCGACGAATGACTTTTCGGGACGCGAAGGGTATGTGCCTCGTGTGTTGGTGGAGAAAGACCCGATGGGTAACCCGGGAATTTTCAGCGAGTTGCAGGATGTATCCTGGTTGAATTTGGGGATAGGAGAATTGGTATCCGTGATTTCCATTACTCACCTGAACGGAGATGGTTCGGCTGATATGCAGAAAGAGGAGGAGATGAGCGATCAATTTTGGGATTACTCACCACCCCCGGAGGATACAAATGATTTGAGCCAGACCAACGGACTGAAATTGGCTCCCCGGGAAGGTTATTCTGCCATTTTGGGTGACGTCAGAGACGGGGATAGTTCTCTTGGAGCGGGGATAAACGACCTCGGACAAGGTGAAGAAGAGTCTTCTCTGGAATCTTCCGTAAGGGAATCGCAGGATATTCTTTTTTATCCGGATGGTTCCTCAGAGACAGTGGAAGTGAGGCTGGTTTCCTGCGACCTTGAAGACAAGCGTACGGTTGTGATTTTGCTCAATGGGATAACGGGTCTGGTCGAGAGAAAGATATACACTCCCTCTGAGCTTACGAATGAGGAAGAGTTGGAGGAAATGCCACCGGAGGAGCAAGAGGAGGCGGATGATTTGGGCGGAGATATTTTTGATGAGAGCATTTCTCCCATTCCTGCGCCGAGCCCGTAGGCTCTTTCCGTAAAAAAAGTATGCAAAAAAGCCGGAAATATTCATCATGTGCTGAGTTCAGGAGAATGAGCCGCGAGGATGGCGGTGTTCTCCTGGAAGTGCTGATGGCGTTAGCCCTGGTAGTGGGGGCTTTTTCCGTCATTACCGGAGGGCTGCAATCGGCTGTGGATTCGGTGGAGCGGATGCGCAACAGCGTGCATGGTCAGAACCTGGCAGTGAGTTTACTTTCTCAAATACAGATGGGCCTAGTGGATGCTGAAGATGTGGAGGGTGTTCGCTTTGAAGCGCCTTTTGAAGAATGGGCCTACGATATAGAGACGGAGGAAGTGGAGGCTGAGACGATCGGTTTTTACAGTGGAAGTGCCCGCTCCGTTCCTGAGATGCTGAAAGTGGAGGTGGCGATTCACAAGCCTGATGGGCAGGTGATTCACAGGATGGGGCAGTTTATTTTTATGGAGCCTTCAGAATAGGAGGTCCGTATGTCGATGGTTGATAAAATGGAAAGCAATTTGATCCCGGAGAGCAACTCGCAACAAGAGCGAAGGGGGCGGCTGGGCTTTACGTTGCTCGAAGTCGTCTTAGCTGTGACGATCGCCATAGGCATCATGGTTGTGGCTCTATATTTTTATGAGCAGTCTACCCGTCTCAGGAAGGATGCTCTTGAGGAGATGGACCGGATAACGGCCGTGCGGCTGGTTATGGACCGGTTCAGTTCTGAGTTGCGGTGCGCGGTGCCGGGCAGTGATCTCTTGGCTGGGGTGAAGGGAAGCGCCTCTTCGATTGAATTTATCCGGCTGGATCCGCCGGTCAGGGGGAGTTTGCTCACGAATGAAAGCGGAGAAATGGCGTCCATTCGGATGCAGCCGACTTTCAAAAAGACTTTTTATCGAATTGCTCCGGATCCTGCGGGAGGCCTTTCTGTTCTGGAGCGCATAGAAGAGCCGATTTTGCTGGGGCAAACAGAGACAAATATTACAGCCGTGCAGGAGGATGAAGGCTCCACAAATATTTTGGACGGGGATATTTTGGGGTCGGAAACAAATCTTTTCGGGGACTTAAATTCCGGTTTTGGCGCAACAAATTTGCTTTCGGAGAATTTGGAAGATGAAGAGTCTGCTTCTCAAGGCACGAATGCAGAAATCCTCTTTGCCGGCGATGAGTTCTGGGGAGAGGACGCAGGTCTGCAACAAAGCAACGGTTTCATGGCGATGGAAGGTTTGATCGACGAAGGGGCTCCCCAAGAAAAGAAAATCGTAATCAGCAATGTGTTCGCCCGCGGAATAGGCTATTTTAATCTCCGTTATTACGATGGAGCCCAGTGGGTTAGCAGCTGGAATTCGAAGGAATTGCCCCTGGGTATTGAGATCCGGATGGCAGCGGAGGACCCCGAGACAGAAGAAGCCAAGGCTGCCCGGGAAGCTGAAGAAGAAGCCAAGGTTTTTGAGGAGGCATTTTCAGAAACGGAATCAGCCGGTTCGGAAACGCCCGGATCTGTCGCTGATATTCAACCTGCTACACCTTATGAGGATTTGGGCCTGGAGCAGATAGAAGATATCAGCAGCGGGCTGGATACCAATGTGGTTATCTTTCAAAGGATCATTTATTTGCCCAATGCGCAAAAACAGAGTGCGTCTCCGGGGATTGCCTTGGGAGATTCATGGAATGTGATGAATCCGGGAGATATAGGAGCTGACACAATCAGTTCAAGGAGGGGCCGATGAGAGTTTACAGGAAAACGGGTTGCCCCGGATTTGTGCTGTATGCGGTATTGGTGGTTATCCTGCTGAGCTCAATGGTTGCGGTGAGTTTGCTCTATGCGATGAAATCTGCAGAGACAGCTTCAAGCGCGGGCCAGGAAGGTGAACAGGCGTGGGCTGTCGCGCTCAGCGGTGTTTACAAGGCTATTCAGGTGGCACTTGCTGCGGAAACCGGCTTGGCGGAATGGAGAGATAATCCTGATGAATTCAAAGATCAATTTGTAGTGGAAGATGGTCAGGAAAAATGGTATTTCACCGTGTATGACTGGAGCGGCTCTGAAGATAGTGAAAGCGCTATTGCGTATGGGTTAACGGACGAAGCCAGAAAATTGAATTTAAAGTATTTGCCCGATGCTCTGAAGGAATCCATTGAAGACTCAGAGCTTTTCGCAGCGCTGAAGGATAAAACATCCTATGCTGAAGAAAACGATTTTGATGTGTTCCTTCCTGAAGAAGAAGTAAATGAAATGGCCCCGGCCTCCGGTGAAAGCCAGGAAGGAGCCTCTCCCGGTGAGGCGGAAGGTGGTAAAACTGAATTTCCTGTTCAGAAGGGGAGCTCAGAGGCTCCGGCGTATGAGTTTTTGGATGCTTTTGCGGCCCGGGAAGGATATAATTTGAAGGCTCTTTATGGAAAGGATTTGGACATGAATCTGAAGAGCGACAGCGGCACCCAGGATGTGGGGGAGATTTTCCAGGAAGGTGTAGGTTCGGGACCTTTAGGCATGGGATTGAGACATTTTTTGACCACAACATCTTATGATCTGAATCTGGATAGTTTGGGAGAACCGCGGCTCAATATCAACAGCACCAATGCGGAGCTGGCGTCTCTGGGTTTATCCATGGAGACTCTTTCTTTTATTGAAGCCATGCAGAGGAACAATAAGAGAATTGAGAGTCTGACCGTTCTGCTCAATTCCAATGAGAAATTGAAAGATGAAGAGGGCAATGAAAAGGATTATCGGGTGGAACTGTCAGACGACGAGATGGAAAAGGTTTTTGATTCGTGTACTACGATAGACGAAGCTTACCTTCCGGCTTTAATCAACGTGAATACGGCGTCCAAGGAGGTGCTGATGGTTTTACCGGGAATGGAAGAGAGCGATGCAGAGGCGATTATCTCCGCACGGGAAGGACTATTGGCAGATCAGCTCAATACTCCTGCATGGCTTCTAAACCAGGGCGTTTTGAGCCTTGAAAAGTTTCAAGCCGTTTATCCTTATATCACGACTCGGTCCTGGCAGTATCATTTTTATGTGATGGGGTATTCAATCCCTTCGGGGAGGTACAGGGTATTGGAGGTAATTGTCGATATAGCCGGGGAGACACCCCGGATTCTGATGATGCGGGATTTGACGCGTTTGGGAATGCCTTTTAAAATCGACACTGGAATTAATGGGATCAATGGGATTAGTTCAGCAGCAATCTAGGGAGAACGAGGAGTGGCAGAAAAATTTAATATAAAAAATCTGGAGAAAAAGGTGAGGGAGCTTTTGAATATGAAAAAAGCGCCCTCCTCAGTGGCGGTTTTAGACCTGGCGGGTGAAGAGCTTAGATTGCTTTATGCGGCCAAGCGCGGCTCCCGTATGAGGATATCGCGTTATGAAGAGGCAAGGCTGGAAGTGCCTCCCATGGCGAAAGACAAAGAGCTAGGAGAGATACTGGGAAAGAAGCTTAAAGAGTTGAAATTTCACCCCGGAGGTGTGGCTTTTGGGGTTCCGCGCTCAGAGGTGATGCTGCGGCAGATGATGATTCCCTTTGTGGAAAATGAGGGAGAAGCCGCTTCCATGGTTCACTTCCAGATTGCTCGTGATTTGCCTTTTCGCTCAGAAGATGCGGTTATAGATTTTTCAATTCAGGTCGCCAAAGAACAGCCGAAAGCTCCGGATTCTCCTGAAGCATCGGAAGCCGAAAAGAAGCCTGAAAAGCAGTTGCAAATTACTGTTGCAGTGGTTCCCTCCATGGTGGTGAGCCGCTACAGGGAGATATGCAAAGCGGCCGGTTTGAAGCTGATTTCGTTGGGTTTTCAATCGGACGGCCGGGCTGAGAGCCTGCGCTATTGCGGCGTGGTCCCGAAAGATTTTACTGAAACCTTGATGCTCCTTTCTGTTACGGAGGATACGGTTATTTTGGATGTGGTCAAGGGTGAGAATTTGGTATTCAGCCGTGAAGCTTCTTTGAAAGAATCCCTTTCCAATCAAAAGGATAAAAAACATGAGGGAGAGCGGATAGAGCAGATAACGACAGAGACGGTACGGTGTCTGCATTCTTATGAGCAGGAGGATTTACAGGGGCAGATCAGCAAGATTTACGTGATGAACATGGGTGCTGAAACGGCTCAGGTTTTAGATTCGCTCAGGGCCCGAACTCAGACGGCTGGCATCGGAGTCGAAGAATTCAACCCAGCAGAGCTCTTGCAGCTGAAAAATAAAGAGAATCTCGATACCCTTTCTCTTACTTCGATGGTTGGGCTGGCTGCGGGAATTTTGGAGAAGGATCATTTATCCATCGATTTTTTGAATCCCAAAAAGCCCACAATGCCCAATACCGGCAAGACACGTCAGGCGGTGCTGGCGGTCGTCGTTGTATTGATGTTATTTGGCTCGTTTTTCATGATTCGCTCTCATGTTCTTAAAAGCCGGACGGCTGAGCTTGCCGTGGTTCAAGAAGAGGTCAACAGTCTCTCAAAAAATCAAAATCTCTGGAGGCAGAACATAATTCAGGCTCTTTCGCTGAGGGCCTGGCAAAGCGGAGAGTTGCACTGGTTGGACCATCTGGCCGTTCTGAGTACCTTACTGCCCGAGTCTCGAGATCTGTATGTGGCCAGTTTTTCGACGGGAGCTCGTAGTAATATTGTTTTATCAGTCCGGGCTACTCGAAGCGATATCATTGCAAAGCTTGATGCTCAATTGCGGGAAGCGGGTTACAGGCTGAAAACTCCGGCAATTACGCCGGTCAGCGGCAGAAGCGGATATGGATTCCAGACGAGCATGGAGCTGTTGCTCTCTCCCGGGGGGAAGCCGGATTTGGAAACACTGGGTATGGCGCCGGAGCGGCCGCAGGATGATATTTCACTGTTGAGCGCACAGCAGCGTCGGGAGTTGAATCAAAAAGCGGCACAGGCAGCTGAGGCTCAAAAGCAGGCAGTTCGCCCTCCTGCGCAGGTGCAAACGACTCAACCGACACGCCAACAACAGCAGCAACGCAGGAACCCTGCGCGTGGCCAACAACAAGCCGGGAGAGGAGGTCGATAGTTATGCAGATAAGAGGTCGCGAAAAGATATTGGCAATTGTAGTTCTCTCCTTCGTTGCGGTTATTGTTGTCGTTCTATTGATACAGGGGGCCATCGTAAAACCGGCTAAAGACTTGAGAAGTCAGAAGATTCAGCTTCAGGTAAAACTCGGGAAGCTCAAGAAAGAACAGGATCAATACAAGATAGCTGAAAAGGAGGTCCAGGCCGCTGCGCAAAAGATGATTCGCACTCACACGGACCAGGCTAACGGAGTGCTGGGCGAACTGCTGAACAAATTGATAGTGCAGGTGGGATTAAATCCTCGGCAGTTCACTCGTTCGCCCGTAGGACCGACTCGAGTAGGGCGCGGTCTGGCGCGTGAAGTGGGGTGGACCGTGCAAGGAGAGGGATCGCTCACAAAAGTCGTGGATTTACTTTATCTTTTGCAGAGCGCAGAAGCTTTGCACAAACTGGATGGGGTCAGACTATCGGCGTCGAGTCAGCCGGGTGTCGTTAAGATAGGTTTTCGCTATCTGACTTTAGTTCTGGAGCCCCCGCCTTCGAACCTGGGCACGAATACGATGACGGAGGTTGCGTTGGCGGAACTGGGTACTCCGGAGCGGCAGCTCTACGAAGGAATCGTGGTCAGAGATTTATTCCGTCCTTACGTGAAACGGCCTGAAAATGTTTCTTCGCCGGGAGAGACTGCTGTTGCTGAAAACAGTACTCCTCCGGCTTTTCGTCCGGAAATTTTTAAAGTGGTTTCACTTTCCGAGTGGGCTGGAAAGGCTGAAGTACACCTCAAAAACGTGGAATCCGGTTCCGTGGCGGTTTATCAGCCCGGCGACACAATAGAGGGATGGACAATTATGACAGTGGATTATCGCCCTATGCCTATGCCTGATTCCATCCTGGATTCGGAAAGTAGAGTAATTTTGAAGAATACCTCGGGATACTGGGCTTTGGAACAGGGATGCACGCTGGCTCAGCTGCATCAGATGAACGAAGAGCAACTTCCCATAGACCTTAAACAGAAAGAAGATTTAAAAAACAATGACAATTAGAAAAGCAATAAGACTTTCGGCGCTGCTGGGCTGCATGGTAGCCAGCCTGGTTTACGCCAAAGCGCAGACGGCTCAACCCAATACAGGGGGGACGAACGCCCCCGTGAATGCACCGACGGCTCCAGAGCCGACGACAAATCAGGAAGCCAAAAATATTCGCTTCCAGTTTGACGGAATTCCTTACATGACCGTCATTGAGCGATTTGCCCAGATGGTGAATAAGCCTTTACTGGTAGACGTTTCGTTGGATGGGACAATGAAGTTCTCGGATCCTGAGCCTTACAGCTATACTGAGGCGCTGGATACGCTGAACCTGGTCCTATCAATGAAGGATGCCATGCTGGTTGAGCAAGACCGCTATTTGAGACTGCTTCCGCTGTCCAAGCTTCGGCAGACTCCGGTCAAAGTCTTGAGGAATCTGGAAGAAAAGGGAGATGTGCGCCCCGGTGAAATCGTAACGGTGGCGTTGAATTTCAAGAACCTGGATCCGAATGAAATTGCTCAATCGACGACAACGATGCTTTCCAATGCGGGTTCGGTTTTCCCTGCCGGCCGCGGCAAAGGGATTATCGTGACCGACCGGATTGAGAATATTGAGCGGATAGAAAAGCTATTGATGCTGGCAGACGTGGCCCCGCCCATGGAGCGCCAGATGCGCACGTTCAATATTCTGAGTGCATCGGGGCCGGTGCTGACGGATCTAATCAACCGGACTTTCGGTATTGCGACCGCTCCGGTCAAGAGTCAATACAATAAAGAGAAGAACAGCTACATCCCTCTGCCTCCGAGCCCTGAAGATTATGTGACAGCTGTTTGGGATGAAGCATCGAGGACGATGGTTATTTTTGGTCCTACCGAACGCGTGGATTTAGCCGAAGAGTTGATCAACCGCTTCGAAAACAAGGAAGGCCTCTCGCCGACGGATGTGAGAATTTTTTACCCGATTGAGATGACCCCAGCTGAACTCTCAAGAGTGATTTTTCAGACGGTGAGTGGTGTGGCGGGGCCCCGGGAAAATCCTGATACAGCCGCCACAAAGGCCCGGTTAGTGGTTGATGAAAAACTGGGAAGACTGATTGTGACCACTCCGGTAGCCGGGCAGATGGAGACCATTGAAAAGGTGATCAAAAAAGTCGATCCGGCCAGTATGGGGGCGGGAATTGCTTCTGCTTCAACTGTGTCGGATATGAAGATTATCTACCCGAAACATCTTTCGCCCAGTGACCTGTCGGATATGTTGCGTCAGAGCGTGAGCGGAATAGCAGCGCCGGGCGAGCGAGTTTCCAATAAAGCCCGACTGGTTGTGGATGCCAAACAGGGGCGGCTTCTGGTTATTACTGCAGACCCTGAGCAGCTTGCTCTTATTGAGCGAGTGATAGCTCAGTTGGATACTGAAGGAGATAAATCCACGGCAGTAACGCTGGACACTAAGATTTTTTATCCGCGAAGGATGACCCCTGAGGAGCTTTCCACGATGCTGCGCCAGATGGTCAATGGAATCGCGGCTGCCAATGAGAATGATCCGCAGAAGGCCAAGTTGGTGGTTGATCCGAAGTTCGATCGCCTAATGGTCATCAGCTCGAATGCAGCACTGCTCAAGGAGATTGAAGCGGCAATTGAGAAGGTGGATGGTTTCAGCACTGCAGATACAGATTCCACGCAGAAGGGAACTCCGGACCAAGCCAGTCTTGAAAAAAATGAAACCAGTGTGGTTCGTCTGCAGTATGCAGTGGCACTGGAAATTGGAGGGCTCATTGAAAAAACGTTCAACGATCGGCGTTTTGGCTTGAGGGTTCTGGTGGATGAACGCAGTAACAGTCTGGTGCTGAATGGCAAGGCCGGAGTGTTGCAGGCTGTTCGGGACGTAATTAAAGACCTGGATGTGCAGTCCTCTTCAGTGAGTTCGCGGCAAATCCGTTTTCTGGATATTCAAGGGGATCCGTATCAAATAGCCAATCTGACAACGCAAGTGTTGGCGGAACAAATGCGCAATGACGTTGCGGGCAGTACGCCTCAGGAGCGCCGCAGGCTTCAGCAGATGCAACGAATGGATGTGCCCAGGATTATTCCCGAGCCCAACACGGGCCGGTTAATTATCTGCGGCTCGGATGAAGAGCTAGAAAAGATCAAAGCTATTGTCGAGGAGATAGACCTTAAAAGCGGAGGTTCTCTGGGTGTAAAAGTTTTTCGGCTTCGAGGAAACTATCCCTATGAGCTGTCCAGCGTTTTAAATCGTTACTTAAACACATATCGAGAAAAACGAAAGGGGGGACCGAAACCTTCGGTTTTTGTTGATGGCCACAACAATAGCCTGGTTGTTTGTGGCACGATAAGCGATATCGAACAGGCAAGCGCACTGATTGAGCAGATTGATATCAATCAGGATCGTGAACCCCGAATTGTTAAAGTTTTTTCAGCCCAGTATTCGGACCCTTATGAGCTGATGAATCGGTTGAAGATGATCTACAATGATCAGCTCAAATCCAAACCGGAAGCGGGCGCTCCCGATGCGGTTTTTATCCCCGATTATTCCGCCAACAGTATTACGGTAGCGGCCAGCGAATCGCATATGAAGTTGCTGGAGGAGCTTTTGGAATTATTGTTGGGAGAGAGTGCCGCGGCTAACGGTGAATTTCGCCAATTTCTGCTCAAAGGTTCCAGCCCGAGCATGGTTCAGAGCGCTTTGCAGATGATTTTCAACCGTGAGACCCGTTCTCGAGGAATGCGGCCCTGGGTCTATCCGGATTGGAATGAGAATAAAATTTTCGTTTATGGCAGACCGGCTGACATAGCCAAAGCTGAACAGATCATAGCAGAACTGGACGGAGCTGCGACGGATAATCCACGTGAAATGAAGATGTTCAACGTGAAAACTCAGGACATTTGGAATTTTTCGGAACAGGTTCAGCAACTCTATCGGGATCAAATGGGTGCTGCGCCGGGAAAAGGTGGAGGAGATGCGAAATTTTTTCCTGATTACACGGGGCGCCTGATCGTATCGGCTTCTCAGAATCACATGCAGGTCATTGAGAAGGTGATTGAGGCTCTGAATCAGGATATTCAAATTGAAAGCAGTCTTCGCGTCTTCAAGCTTAAGCGGGCGGATGCCAGAAATATCTATCCGATGGTACAGCATGTGGCTCTGTACCGGGGCGGAGTGCGGACCAGAGGGGTTGCCCCAACCGTGAATCTGGATGTTCAACGCAATGCCATCGTTGTCTATGGCCGGCCGACAGATATTGCTCAGGCGGAGATGATCATTAACGAGCTGGACAGCTCGGAAATGGAGCAAGCGCGAGAGATGAAAACCTATCGGGTAACCTCCCGCAATGTAAATGATCAAATCAACCGGGTGCGTACGTTTTACACAGACCAGATCAAGGCTAAGCCGGAACTTGGAATAGCGGATGCCATTTTTTTGCCGGATAACGAATTTGGCAGAATGATGGTAGCTGCCTCTCGAGATCAACTGGCTCTGATTGACGAGATCGTAAATAAGCTCGACGACAAAGCGACGCTGCCGGATATGCAGTTGAAGCTATTGCAGCCGACCAACGCCAGTAATCAAGAGATTGCCTCCGCGCTTAACTTCGTGGTGCGGGCTCGACGCATGCAGAGGCCGGGAATGGCGCCCTGGATTTCGGCCGACACGCGCACGGGTGGTATTTTTGTCTTCGGTATGCTGGAGGATATCGAATACGCGGAGCAGTTAGTAAAAGAGTTTGATAGCGCCGGACAAGGATTGGAGCGCGTAGTTTGCACCTATGACGTGCAATATGCGAACATGTACCAATTTGCCAACAACGTGAAAAACCTTTATCAAGATCAGTTGAAGGGTAATAGCGGGTTGGGTGCAGCCGATGCATATATTTTTGGCGATGACTATAGTGGCAAGTTGATCGTGGGGGTGCGCAAAGATCAGAAGGAGATGATGGACGGTGTTGTGAAAACACTTCAGGAAAAGAGCGACGCAGCCGAGCCCACGGTTCGTATGTTCACCCTGAAATCGGCAAGACCTTCGCAATTAGTGCCGGTGTTGAACACAGTGATTTACAGCAGGACCAGCCGCAGCACTGTTTCCACGAGAGCTACTGCAGATGATCTGAACAACCGTATCATCGTTTCCGGAAGTGCAGGGGAGGCGAATCGTCTGGGCAAACTCATCGAGCAGTTGGATGTTCCTCAAGTGCGTGATGCCCGCGTCTTGAGAATGTTCGATATCGACACATGGGATGTCTGGGGGTACTCCGATCGTTTGGAGGAGCTTTATCGTGATCAGATCAAGGGTTTAACCGATGCAGGTCCGCCGGATGCGATCATTTTGCCGGATGATTTTTCCGGTCGTCTCATTGTGGCTGCCAACGAAAAACAGATGCCCCTGATCGAATCCATTATGCAAACTCTGCTAACGGAGTTGCCGGAGCGTCAGATGGAACTTCGAACCTATAAACTGGAGAATATTTACACCAGTGAGGCGATGCGCACCATCGATACCTTGATGCAAGGCTCCTCACGGAGGGGAGGCTTTCGTGGATGGAGCCGCTCTTCAAATCAGGATTCTCTGACGATGTCCCCGGACGAGAAAAACAACAGCATTGTAGTCATGGGCTCCCCGAGCAAGCTATCTATGCTGGAAAATATTCTCAAGGTGGTTGATCAAAAACCGGAGAAGCCGGATAGAGAGGTTCGTTTCTACACATTGGTGAATGCGGATGCACTGGATGTCGAGCTTCGGCTGGATGGGCTTTTTAACGATCCGGGACGGCCGGAAGAGATGATTTTTGAGTCCGATTTCATTGCCAACACGTTGACCGTCGTGGCACGGGAAAAAGACTTTGAAGAGATTGAAGAGATGATCGAAAAGATGGACAACATCGCTCGTGATTTAACCGAGGTAGTCCGTCTTATTCCCGTAACGAACATGTCGGCAGAGCAGATGGCAAAAGTGCTGGAGAATATTTATCCGCAGATATCGCCCTCTGAGCTTGAGATTGTGGAAAAGCTTCCACCCCGCACTGCTGAAAAGACAGGAACGTCAACCGGGTATAAAGCGCCGAAGGCGGCTGAGGAGGAAGTGGTGCCGGAGGTGGCTCAGACAGAGGAATCCGGGCCGATGAAGGTGACTTTGGCTGTAGATCAAAATGCCAATACGCTGATTGTTTCGGGCCCGAGCTTTGAAGTGGATCGGATCCGCTCCATCGTCTCTCAGCTGCTAAGTTCCTTCAGCCAGGGAGACTCGGAGATTCGCCTCTTCAGGTTGAATGAGGCGGACCCGGTGATGTTGGCCCGCACGCTTAATCAGCTATTCAGTACGGCTCCCATCTCGGTGGGTACGGAATCCAGACCTGGAGCCAGGGGAGAAGGCAGAAATGGCCGTCAGCAACAACAGCAACAACAACAACAGCAGGGGCAGCAGGGGCAACCTCAGCAACCGCCTCAGCAACCGCCTCAGCAGCAACAAAGGCAACAGGGGCAGCAGGGGTTGCCTCCGGTTCCGCGGGCTATTATCGTCCCGGAAACTCGGATTCGCAGTGTGATTGTCAGAGCCAAGCCGGCTGATTTCGTTGCTCTGGAGTCACTCATAAAACAGCTGGATGCGGAGGGGATTGATTCACTTTTGGAATACAAGATGGTGATTCTGAAGAATGCTAATCCGACGCAAATGTTGCAGGTTGTCAATCAGGTGCTCAATCAGCTTGATGTGGTTCGGCCCGGAGATCCCGTAGCGGTTTCTGCAGATGAACGGACGCGTTCGCTTTTCCTCATAGCGCGTGATGCGGTGATGGAAAAGCTGGTTCAGATCATTTCTGAACTGGATATGGATACCGGAACTGCAGAAATGGAGGTTAAGGTTTATCCGTTGAAGTATGTCTCGGGCACTCAAATGGGAGTTCTATTGCAGAATCTTTTCGGAGCCGAAGCCGGGATGAGAAGAGGTCCCGGGCGCCCGGGGGCACGGACAGAGATGGTGCAGCGCCTCAGCCTCAAGGATGAGGAGGGTAAGGATATCACTCTGGATTTATCCAAGCCGATTAAGATCATTACCGACCCTTCGCCGGCGGGTTTGAACAGGTTGATTGTAGGCGTCTCTCAATCCAATAAAGTTGCATTGGATGAGGTGATCCGTCAGCTGGATCGGGAGCTTCCTTCAGATATGAGCGGAGTTCGGATTATTGCGTTAAAGAACTCGGATGCCAATTCGCTGTCGATGTCGTTGCAGCGGTTAATCAATGAGCGGGTGCGGCAGCGCGGACAAGCCGATGAGGTGAGAACGGTCATTTTGGCAGATGCGCGCAGCAACAGTCTCATTATTGGAGGATCCAATGCGAACATGGCCTTGATAGAAAATCTGGCTCAGGAGTTGGATTCCAGGGATTCGGCACTCTTTAACAATATACGCCAGATCGAGCTCAAACATGCTACTGCGCAAAGACTGAGCAGTACGCTCACTGCACTTTTCCAACGCCGCTCTTCCGGCGGCGGATGGAGAGGCGGCCGAGGCGGCGGAGTTGCTAACCAGGCGGTGATCTTACCTGACCCTCGCAGTAACAGTTTGCTTGTGGCGGCCAGTGATGAAGATAATAAATTGTTGGACGAGCTATTGGCTAAACTTGATAAGCCGTTGGAGAATCCGAACCTGGAGCCGGAGGTGATCATTCTTGAGCAAAATGATGCCACTCGATTGGCAGCCACGATTCGCAGTGTATTTGCTGCACGCTTGCAAGCAATATCTCAGCCGGGAGTTCAACCTGATCCTCAAGATCGGGTCAGTGTGGAAGCTGATACTCTGAGCAATTCACTGATCGTCACAGCCAATAGTGATAACCTGAAGACGGTTCACGAGCTGGTGAAAAAACTCGATCAGGAGCCGATTGCGGAAGGCCAGGTGGAGACAATTGTTCTCAAGTATGCCGATGCGCAAAGAGTCAGCACTATGCTGCGTGCGCTTATTCAGCAAGGTGTTTACCGTCCGGGGTCTTCTGTGCAGGGACGGCGTGGAGGAGGCTCTCAACGGGATGCATTCGCTATTACTTCGGATATTCCCTCCAATACGTTAATTATTTCGGCAAGCCCGGAAAACATGGCGCTGGCCAAAGAGCTCATCTCGGAGATTGATACGGAGGAAAATCGCAATGCGAGCGATATCCAGACTTATGTACTCAAGCATGCCCGAGCCGGCACGTTGATTACGACACTGGATACCTTTTTCCGAAATAAGAGCAATGCAGAAAGTCGTGCCGGTATTCGTGAGCGCGCCATGCCGATTACCATTGCGGCTGATGAACGCTCAAACGTTCTCCTGGTAACCGGCGGAAAAGAAGACTTGGATCTTTTAGGGAAAATGCTCGTGGAGTTGGATGTCAAGGATGCCAACAGCAGAATTCTCTTCAATATTTATCCATTGAAGAATTCGACGGCGTCAAAAATGCAGATGACTCTTCAGCGCCTTTTCCAGAATCGTCCTGCACGGGCCAGAGGAGTCCCTTCGGACCCCATTACAATCGTGGCAGATGCGTGGTCAAATGCGTTGGTTATCGGCTCGAGTCCCGATGACGAATCAATGGTTCAGTCACTCATTACTCAATTGGATCAGCCGGAAACCGATACAGTGAAGGTGCAGGTTTTCCCCATGAAGAATGCGGATGCACGCCGTGTGGCTACGACAGTGCAGGCATTGCTGCGTGGGCAACAGGGTGGAGGCGGCTTTGGGGGCGGAGTAGGACCGACGGTTAATGCCGATGAGCGTATCAATGCAATTATTGTTTCTGCGGGCGAGAATGACATCAAGCGCCTTCAGGAGCTGGTGGAGAAACTGGATACGACCCAGGTTGCTCGAGTAAATGAGATTCGCATTTTTTCGCTGACCTATGCAAGAGCGACAGAGCTCTCCAGTATTTTGAATTCCGTTCTGAATACTAACCCGCAGAATCTGACTCAAACGAGCGTAGCGCGCCAATCACTTCTCCAGTTCATTACTCGTACGCAGGAGGGCAAAGATATAGTTTCTTCCGCGCTCAGAGAAGGGATTTTGATTACACCGGATTCCCGATCCAACTCTCTCATCGTATCAGCACCAGTGGATTATATGGAGTTTCTGGTCTCCCTGGTGAAGAGTATGGACCAGGCTTCTCCTCAAGAGGCAAAGATTCAGATTTTTTCTCTCAAGAATGCAGATGCACGGCAGATGGCGACCGTTCTGACGGCTCTCTTCCGGCTGCAGGCGACGACAGGTGCGGCTTCACAGCGCTCTGTGGAGTACACACTGGTTAAGCCGATGAGTGATGCGTTGAGCGAACAAATGGGGATCGAACCAACAGAAGAAGCAGGTGGGGCCGACGGAAAATCAGCCGTCGTGGGCTCAGCTGAACAGTATGCACTGACGGTGACGATTGATCTGCGTACTAATACCGTTTTGGTGGGAGGTACGGAGCATTACGTATCGTTGGCCAGTGAGATTATAGAAACCCTGGATTCTCATCCGGCTCAGGAGCGAAAGGCAAAAGTCTATCGCTTGCGCAACTCCAAAGCTGCTGATATGGAAACGGCTTTGCGGACATTTTTGCAACAAGACTTGAACCGAACCATTTCCATTCTGGGACAAAGCGGAGCCGGTGCGGCCCAAACCATTCTGGATAGGGAGGTCTCCATTGTTGCCGAAACCGTGAGCAACTCTTTGCTCATTTCTTCAAGTCCCCGTTATTTCAGCGAGGTTGAGGCCTTGATTCAAGAATTGGATCAACCGTTACCGCAAGTCTTGATCCAGGTCGTGTTGGCTGAGGTGACGCTTGACAGCAAAACGGAGCTTGGAGTTGAATGGAAATATATGGATGCGGCCGGAGGCACTCCTTTCAGCTTAGGAACCGATCTGGGTGTGGCTGATGCGTTGGAGAAGTTTGGCGGCTTCAGTGCGGCTGTAACCGGCAGTAAAGTCAACTTCCTCATGCGTGCCTTGCAGGAGGATGGAAGGTTGGAGGTGTTGAGTTCGCCTCAGATACTTACTGCCGATAATGTGGAGGCGAACATCAATATTGGTGAGAGGGTCCCGATTGTGACCGATACGCGGTTCAGCGATTACGGGAACCAGACCAGCACCTATGAATACGAGAATGTGGGCGTTATTTTGACGGTAACTCCCAGCATCAGTCCGGATGGAACCGTGAAAATGACGGTTGAGCCGGAAGTAAGCCAGTTGACAAGCGATACGGTGGAAGTAAGCAAGGATGTAAAAATTCCAATTATCTCTCAGCGAACTGCACGTACGACGGTAAGTGTTCAAAGTGGGCAATCGGTTCTCATTGGCGGCCTCATCAGCACGAAGGACGATTCGCGCTCCAAGAAGGTCCCCTGGATTGGAAATATTCCTCTCCTGGGAGCTCTGTTCCGCAATAAGGCTTATGAAGTTGATCGTAAAGAGCTCCTGATTGTTTTAACGCCTCAGGTCATTATGTCCAGTTCACAGACCGGAACAAACATCATGGATGTGATGGATATGACTCGCAAGGGATTCCAGGATTCGATTCTCCAAACAGGAATGAAACGGGATCCTTTGCAGGAAAAAGTTCTAAAGGGAATTCTCCCAGAGGGCATGGAAACAAATGAGAATGCAGAAAGCACCGATAAAAAAATGAAGCGCAGCGTGTATCATACGAAAGAACTCTTGATCGATCCATGATTCGGTTTCGGAATAGTTTATTAAGAAACGGCAAGCAAAGGCTCTTTCTAAGACAGGGACCTTTGTGGATATCCTTGTTTCTGTGTTGTCTGTTGCCTGTTCTATCCGGGTGCCAGTCTGGGAATGTCTCCCAGACGGGTGTCTCCGGTTCTACACAAGCGAGCAAGCAATTTTCAGAGCTGAACCTTTTGATGGTTCCTTTTGGTCTTGAGGTAGATGCAAAGCATTCAAAAAAAGCGGTGGCCATTCAGGTTTTCGCTGTTAAGCCGGGCAAAGCTAAAGGCTCGCCAATTCTTCAGGGAGATCTGGAGGTGGAGCTTTTCGATGGGTTTTATCGGCCGGATAATAGTGAGGAACTTCCTCTGATAAAAACCTGGAAATATTCACCTGAAGAGCTGAAACCTCTTTCCAAGGAAAGCCTTCTCGGGGTTGGGTATCAGCTGCTTCTCGTTTGGCAGGATGAAGAAAAGCCTACTCAAAATAAAGTGACTGTTAGAGTTCTCTATCACGATCCTAATGGCAGCACGATTGCCTCGGATTTGGGTGTAATTCCTCTTAACATCTGATCTAAAGCTACAAAAAAACCGCCATCCATTGATGGCGGTTTTTACTGGAGAATAAGTCTATTCTTCCGGCTCCATGGGTTCCAAATCGTCCACTTCATAGTAATCATCCGGAGGAACCAATTCATCCTCCAGGATCATTATTTCTTCCCCGTTTACGGGTTGTTCAGGATCAATTTCGCCGGGGTCGTCCTGTTCAATGTCGCCTTCCTGAGGAGGGAAGACGTCCTCCTCAAAATCCTCGCTTGGAGAAACCAGCATTTCAGGAACAGCGGTTTCTTCTGCTTTCACTGCATTGGGGTCTGCTGCGGACATCCAGTTGACACGGTTCTTCAATAGATTTTCGACAGTCCAGGTCGAGACTATATAAATCCATTGTTCACATTTTTTCTCTTGAGCGAGTTTTTTCTGGAAACGCTCTTGTTCTCTCAAAAATTCGGCATCCAAACGGGCCTTATCTTCCTCTTTCTCGTTCGGTGCAATTGTGCGCTCGGTCGGCAATTGAGCATCCACTTTAAAGGAGAGGTAACGGCCTGTTTCGTCCGCCGTCAGCTTGCCGATGTGGATTGTGTAAGTGAAACCGTCAAAGGTTTTAATTACGGCAATCGTGGGAATATTCAAGCGGGTGAGCTCAGGGTCGCTATCCAGAGGCAGAACGTCGGTAAAGGACGCATAAGAGAAAAGGCTGGAGAGAGATCTGGTTTTAGAAGCGTCCACGTTTTCCGTAGGAAGCGGATTTTTGAGCTTAAAATCGCCTCCGACGGCATCACGGGAGAACTCCCAGTCAGGAGCCGCTTCACCCATAAACTGCACTGAAATCGAAGAGAGTTTTTCAACTTTGAAAAAATCTTTGTTTAGCCAGGCGGTCGGGACGGGTGCCACGTTGTCGAAGGGCTCATCAATAAGGTAGACGGGGGGCGAGCCTCCCATGAGCACATAACGGCCTTCGGGGATATCTCCGGACATGCCCATCATCGGATTTTTCTGAGCTTCTGATTGGCGCACGTAGGGTTTGCCCAAAAGCAGAGAAACAAGTGTTTTATCGTTAACCCCTTTCATCTCAAGGAGAGTTCCTCCGCCCTGAGCCTGGTCAGTAGCCAGGAGGTTCAAACGGCCCAACTGGCTTTCCCCGGCTTCAATCACTCGAAGTGGCTTAGTCTCGGAGAGCTTAATGACCATCTGACTAATATCCTGGAAATTGGCAGGGTAGTTGTATCGTTCCTTTACGACCCAGATATCCCCCTGTTTGTTAAGGGTGAGGCTCTCGCTTCCCTGAGTGATATGAATAGTCTCCACATCATTGACAGGCAAGTTTTCGAAAAGTAAGCCGCCCACTTCTGCTGTTTGCCAGGTGGCGGAATCCTTTTTTACGAGGGTCGCTGTAATTGCGATAGCCACGGCAGCGGCTACGATCAATGCGATAAGTGCTTTAAGATTCATTTTGCTGCAGTACGTTTACGTTTAATAATAGCGATTACGATTCCCACAAGAACCACCACAAAAGCCATGCCGGCCGTGTTGATCCAAGTCAGGTTGTTTTCCAAAGAGGTGATGTCTTTGCGCAGATTTTTGCGAACTTCTTTGAGGCGTTTGGCGGCTTCGGCCTCGCTCTTGCGATATTCAGAGAGCTCGGCCCGTTGCTCATCGGAAAGGATGAACTTTTGAGAGCCTTCAGACTTGGCTTGCTGAAGCTCGCTGATCTTGTTGCGCGCTTCATTAAGTCTGTTTTCCAGCTCCAGAAGTTGGGACTGGTATTGTGCTTCAGCTTTGGCGCGATACTCCTGAATCACAGTGAAAGGCCTGTTCAATGTCGCGCGGCTGCGCATATTGATCAGGCTGCTGCTCCCGGCCATCTGTTCGACCAGGTTTTGGGCCAGCGTCAAATTGCCGTTAAGCGGCTGGACAAATCTCTGCCCAAAGATGGAAGAAACACGCACAGAGAAATTATCGTGGAGCATATCCACATCACCGACCAAAATGACGGAACCATCCTGAGCAGATTCCTTTAAAGAGGGCTTAGTCTCTGTGGCTGCTGTTGCCGAATCTTTCTCGGAATCCTTTTCAGAATCATTTCCATTCTCGGCTGCAGCTTTTTTCGGTGCACCCTCAGGGAAAGCAGTTTTGAACTTGCCCAGGAGCATAATCGCCATTTCGTATTCCTTATTAGAAGGCTGGAAATCGCGGCTGATGAGGGCGTTTCTTTCTGCCATCAGCTTATCCACCAGTTGTGAGTTAGTGGAAGATTTGATCAACACTTCTTTGGTGAGACCTGAGGCAGGCGTGCCGCTGAAGCATCCCGGGAAAGCCAGAAGCATATTATCAATCTGGGCTGTGGAGATGTTCTTCTCGTCAAATGCGTCTGAGGTTAGACTCAGGACGGTCAGGAACTCTGCCGCCTGGCCACCTTGTCCGGAAAGCATGGTCGGATAGTTTTTATCCGCGACCACGCGAGTGGAGTCGAAGCTCATCCCCCATGCAGTGAAAAGTTTCTCCATATTAGATGCGACGTCCATGCGTGCCATGGGGTTTTGCTGCGACATGGCCGCCGGGTCCAAACGGAAAAGAGGATCGACAAAGGCGATCAGGTGTCCACCGCGCAGGACAAATTGATCAAGCGCAAAAAGGGTCTGATCGGGGAGGTTCTTGGGATGTACAACCAGAAGCGTATTGATATTCTCATCAATTTCTTCCACATCGGAATGGAGTTCCACGACGTCGAAATCCCGTTTAAGTTCGCTGACGACGGTCCAAGGCTGAGAAGCCTGTTGTTGCTGCATCATCATCGGGTTCATGGGAGTTCCGAACATGGGCAGATCAGTCAAAATGCCAATTTTCACCTTCTCCGGATTGGATACACGGGCGATGGCGCGAGTGATATCATACTCCAGGAGGCGTTCGCGCACAGGTGCGAGAAAGGGGAGTGCAACGGTACTATCCAGGCAACTGACGGCAATGCCCATATAGATCGTGTCGCCGGTATTGATCATTTGCCCTTCTACGCCGTCAGCCCGAGCCATATCTTCAGCGTCCGAATCGGGTTCGGGGTTATAGCGTTTGACACGCAGTTTACCTTTGGCGGCTTTGCTGTACTCTTTTAAAAGATCATCCACATTGCGCGAATAATTTTTTACAAAAAGCTGGGCCGCATCGGAGCCTCCCTGGGAGCAGTAAAAACGCAATTCCACCGGAGTGTCCAGGCTTTGCAGAATGTCCTTGGTGCCCTGACTCAAGGTAAAGAGTTTGTCTTCAGTGAAATCCAAGCGGACTTTCACGACATTGGCGATCATGCAGACGGCGGCCACCACCACAACCATGATCAGGACGCCCACTGTGCTAAAGAGGAAAGATATACTTTTGTTACTTTTCATATTTGATCCTTAATTCCTTAATGTTTCAGATGAGTGTTATCCGGCTCGGTAGCTTCGTATTACAACGCCGGTGGTGAAAAGGCAGAAGAAGATCAATCCCAGGAAGAAAACAATATCGCCGGAGTCTATGATACCCCGCTGAAATTGTGAGAAATGGGTCATCACGCTGATGGAAGCAACGGCATTAATCACGCCGGAGCTGAACCATTGACTGAGCATGTCGTTCAAAGGAGGCCAGCCGGCCATTACCAGGGCTAAACAAAAGACGACGGAAAGGATGAAGCTGACGACCTGGCTGCGAGTGATTGCAGAGGTTAAGCAGCTGACAGCCAGATAGGCACCGGCCATCAGAAAGCTACCCAGGTAGCCGCAGAAGATTACGCCGTTATCAGGGTTGCCCAGGTAATTGACCGTAATCACCATGGGAAAAGTCAATGCCAGAGCCAGTCCCAGGAATAACCAGGATGCAAGGAATTTGCCAACGATCGCCTGCCATCCGGTGACAGGCATGGTGAGGAGCAGCTCTATGGTGCCCAAGCGGCGTTCTTCGCTCCAGAGACGCATTCCCACAGCCGGAACCAGGAAGAGGTAGAGCCAGCAGTGCCAGAAGAAGAAGGCGTTCAGCGAAGCCTCATTCCGAGCGAAGAAATCGCTCAAAGGAAACGTGAAGACTCCCGCCAGAATCAGGAAGATAACAATAAATACATAGGCGACAGGGGAAGTGAAGTAGCCTCCCATCTCGCGTTTTGCAATCGTATAAATATTTCGTACAGCTAAATTCATATCGACAGTTTACTCTTTTTTGGTGAAATTAAACATTAACGGTAATGACAGGACCATCTTTCTTGGATTTCTTCACTGTGTCCGGAAGGGTTATAGCGCGGAAGACTTCGTCAAGGCGGCCGTCATCCGTATGGAGTTCGTCAAACTTCCACCCTGATTGAATTGCCAGCTCGGCCATTTGGGCCGCCAGACCGGAAGAGTTTTTATCCTTGGGGTAGACCCGCAAAGTGACTACTTCCTCTTTGTTTTTCACACTTTCAATTTGTGCTGCGGCTGCAAGGGTTTTAAGTTTTTCTCTCAGCTCCGCTTCCGTCACATTTCGAACCGTGATCAGAATGGAACCAAAATCCGGGTGCATTGCCTTAAGTTGAGCCGGGGACCCATTGGCGACAATGGAGCCGCGGTCAATAATGATAGTGCGGGTGCAGACTTCCAGGACTTCCTCTAAAATGTGAGTAGAAAAGATGATGGCCTTACGCTTGCCCATATTGCGGATGAGAGAGCGAACCTCATGCTTCTGGTTGGGATCCAAACCATCGGTCGGTTCATCCAGAATGAGATATTCCGGATCGTGAAGGATGGATTGGGCAAAGCATGCACGATGCCGGAAGCCTTTGGAAAGTGTGTCTACATTCTGATGAATGACGGACTCCAGGAAGCAGGTTTCAATGGCTGAATGGACAGCCTTTTTGCGGTCAGCTCCGCGCAGGCCGCGAAGTTCGGCTGCAAAGTTCAAGAAACCATATACAGTCATGTCTGTATAGAGAGGGGCGTTTTCGGGCAGATATCCTAATGTTTGTTTTGCCCGAATAGGGTCAGTCAGCATATTAAATTCGCCTACGCGAATACTTCCTGAATCCGGAGGGATGAAACCCGTGATCATTCGCATCGTCGTGGATTTACCGGCACCATTTGGACCCAGAAAGCCCAGTACCTCCCCCTTGCCAACTGTAAAGGAGATGTCGTCTACAGCTCGCTTGGAGCCAAATAATTTGACTAGATTTTCTATCTTAATCATTTGTGTTCCTTAAATCAAAACCCCCACCATGCTTCTTACTGAAAGGGAGCATGCAGCGGTCCTCATTTTTTGAAAGTATACGTATAGCCTTGGCGGGCGTTTGCAAACCAAACACCCATCCTCACTGCCTCTTTATAAGACAAAACGTCGTATCTAATCAATCCTAAAATAAGGGAAGCAAGGGTCGTTATTTCATGCATTTCAGTATTTCTTTACTCGACGGAAGCTGGCGGAAACGTGTTGCAGAGAAAAGGGTGAAAATGATATCTTCTTTTCAGCGATGAAAGTAAGGTGTCATTTTTTTATTCTGATTTTGGGGACGATTGTGTTTCAGGTTTTTGGGATTTCCAGTTGTTGGTCTGAGTCTTCGTCGAAATCGTATCATTTTGATGAGAAGGGTATCTCGCGCGAAGTCCTGGATAACTACTTGGAGCGCTCCATTACGATGGCCTGTTTTCTTACGCCTCATTTACCCGAAGGCAGCCGTACGAACCCTTATCATGAGGATGACAAACGGATGCTCAAGGAGCTGGGGGCCAAATTTATCGGCAGAGCCATTTACCGCTGGGGAGGAGAAGATCAGCTGGGCACGGATGAATTCGGGGCTAATGCCCGGAAAATTATCCAGGAGTTTCATGCTTTTGATTCAGACATCGTTTTCCAAGCCTGTCTTTTTGAGATCGTGACGCGGCAGGTTGAAAAGGTGGCGGTCCCTGACTGGGTTTTTGAAGGCTATGATCTGCCCGTTGAGAAGCGGGATTTTTCCTATGAGAAGATGCTCAATGAGAAGGGAGTTTTTGTTGACCATTGGTCCCGGGATAGCAGCGTTCCCGATATCACGCGGCAGGAAAGTCAGCTGTGGTTTTATTATATGGCCGGCGCTTATATGGATATGGGGTGCGAGGCATTTCACCTGGGACAAGTGGAGCTCATCGGAATGAATGACCCAGAACGAAAGGCATGGGCCGGCCTGATTGGAAAAATCCGAGAGCTTGGGAAAAAGAAAGCCCGACGGCACTGGGTGATTCTTGATGCTCATGTTCCTCACGGGGGGATGCTTTTGAAGGGTAAAAGTTTGATTGATTTCAATTCATTCCCACTCCGGATTAAAGATGTTCCGGAAAAGAAGATGGGAGGAAAATTAGAGGTGAATTATCTGGATTCTATCTACAAAAGGAGTCTGGGGTGTGAAACACCCTCCGGTTGGAGCTGTGAGCATCTGCCTTACTTAGTCGAGTTTGATAATTTTGGGAGAAGCAAGTCTCCCGGTGTCGCTAATGAGGGCAGTCACTTTGCCTGGGGATGGGATGAAATTTCCTGGTTTTCTCTTCTCCCGGAAGAGGAGAGAAACGGTTGGCTTGAATATGCCTATGACTGGCTCAAAAAGACCGATCCCGTTGGGCATCTTCAAATGCCGGGCAACCGGATTATTACCTGTCCTAACGAGACAGAAGGACGATACCGTGCAAACCGGAAGAGCGACCAATGCCCGATTGGCTATTCACAAGAGGCCACGATTAAAAAGCTCTGGAATCCCTAGAAACTAATCACTTTTACCGGCTTCCTTGCTCGGCTTCATATTTTTCCATGGCGTCGAGCAGGCTCGGGACTGTGTAAGGATCCGCTTCAACTGTGACGGCGACGCGGAGCGTTTTAAGTGCCTTAGTGGTTTCCGGGCCGATACTGGCAACTTTCAGAGCCGTGAATTTCTTCAGGAGAGAGGGAAGGTGATAAAAATCATGAAAATGCTTTACCGAAGAGGCGCTGCAAAAAGTGAGCCAATCGGCACCTTCGGCACGGAAAAAGGCATTTTCCATAACTTCAGGAGATTCTCCCAGGGTGCAGTAAAAGGGGATGTCGTCCACGATAGCGCCCATCTCTTCGAGTAAACGGGGCAGATCAGCGCTGCCGCTCTCCGGGCGCACCAACAGGATTCTGCGGTTTTCCAGGGCATCAAATTGGTCTATCGCCTTGGCTAGAGTTTTGCCCGTATGTTTATCGGGCATGACATCCACCTGTAAGTGCAGTTGCTTTAAGCGTTCGGCGGTTGCGGGCCCTACCGCGGCAATCCTTGCGCCGCCAAAATCTCTCATATCCTGAAACTTGCGAAAGAAGAGACTGAAAAACATCTCTACACCGTTAGTGCTGCTGAAAACAACCCAATCATAAGCGTTTAAACCGGCAATCGCCTCGACAATTCCATGATGGTCCGGATGTGGCTCAATTCGGATGGAGGGAATTTCGATGGGGAGTGCTCCGCATTGGGAAAGGCCGCGTACAAAGGACTCTGATTGTGTTTTGGCTCTTGTAACAACAATTCGTTTGCCCGAGAGAGGGCTGGTTTTTTGCTGAATGCTGCCGGCTGCATTATGAATTTCCATCTCAACAGCGCTTTCTTTCTGGAGCAGAAGAACGGGTTTCCCGGATTCGAGCGAGGGCAGCGGCTCGGTAATGATGGTTTTTCCTTTCAGGAAATCGGGCAAGGCTGGGGTATCTCCCCAGTTTTTTGCTTTGGAAAGGCAAAGGATAATCTCTTCTGAACCGCAGAGATTCTTCAGTGTTTGGGCTTGAGCAAGAGTCAGTAACTCAGTTTTATTTTTTTCGCACTGGAATCGGATATAGTCCTGGGCCAAGTCCGAGATTTCCTGGTCCAGAATCACTTTATTAGCCCGCGAGAGCAGTTCCGCAGCGCGAGTGCTCACAAATGGCAACCTTTCAGGTCCAACCCCGAAGAGGAAGAAATTTCCTTGCATCTTTTTCATGCGGGTCCAGTTTAGCAAAGGGCCAGAAAACGTAAAGACTCCCTGAGGCCGAAGGATAAAATAGCGGTTGGTTGTTTGGAGAGCTTTCTGGGAGTTTGATCTTTTTTGAAAGAGGAATTGTTGCTACAAATAAGGGCCTTTGGGTAAGTGGATATGAAGAGATTACTATGCTTGTTGATGTTTTTCTGTGTGGGGCTGGGGTGTGTTATGGAGCTTTCGGCTCAAGGGTGGATGCATTGGAGAGGCCCGTCCATGAATGGATCCACGACGACGACTAATTTGCCGGTAGAATGGTCGGAGCAGACCAATATCGTCTGGGGGATTACGATGCCGGGTAAAAGCAGTTCAACTCCTATCGTTTTCAACACGAATATCTTCGCGGTCAGCCAAGGTTCTTATGGCAGGTTGCTTTTGCTCAACCTGGCTATGAAAAACGGCACCGTCCTTTGGGAAAAAGAAATTGGCCGTCTGGAAAACTGGGAAGAGAACTCTTTTTTTGAAAAAGGTCTTTATTCTCAATGTTCTCCCACAACCAACGCTAAAAACATCTGGGCTCTATTTGGGAGCGGCGATATCGCTGCCTATGATTTTGCCGAAAATGAACTCTGGAAGCGTAACCTGGTCAGGGAGCATGGGTATTGCGAGAATCGTTTTCTCAACGCGGCAACCCCTGTTCATTTTGCGGGAAAGCTTTATATACCTGTCGGTTCCCCAAATATGGCTTCTGAATCCGGGACTGAAAAAGAGGGGGGAATGGAAAAACCTGTCATTTTATGTTTGGACGCTACCAGTGGGAAAACTCTCTGGACGCGGGAGTGGCTCGCTCAGGCCAATGACAACCTAAAAGCGGGCCCCCTCAGTGCCATTCTTTATGAAGGGGAGGGGAAAGGGAAAAGCCAGCTCATAGTTTCCGGAGCCAACGGCCTTGCGGGATATAGCCTCGGTGAGGGAGAAGAGCTCTGGCACTACCTCTCAAAAGGAGAAACACCCCTGAGACAAGGGGATAACCTTCATCCCCCGGTGCCGGCACCTGATATGGGGCTTCTTTTTGCTTCTGTTCTTGGCGATAACTTACTCATTGCCATTAACATGAATTCGGCTACGGGCTTAATTCGAGAAGAGGATTTAGCCTGGAAACTTCATTTAGAATCGATGGCAACAACTACAGGATCAACTCTTTACTACAATAAAAGACTATATGCCCTGGAAGGAGAGAATCCTTGCTCAATGGTTTGCAGAGATGCGGGGAGCGGTAAAAAACTTTGGGAAGGAGTGCTGAGTGTGAAGGAGACTTTCAGCAGTTCCCCCACAGGGGCGGACGATAAAATTTATTGTCTGAGTGACGAAGGGACTGTTGTCATTATCGGTGCGGGTGAGCGTGAGCATTATGAAGAAATCGCTGTAATAAAAATGAACGAACAAGCATTTAACTCCGGTATCGCGATTTCTAATCAAAGGCTCTTTATACGAACCTGTGAAAAACTTTATTGTGTGAAGAAGAGACAATGGATCCGCTTTATGGACAACGAGTTTCTGGATTGACCAATCAGAATTTCAGAACATTCTTTTAATTGGTTTAACTTTTGAAGCAAAAGCCCATTGTTTTTTAAAAGCTTGTTGGGGTTTGAATCTGCTTGAGATGCTCTATTTTTTGTGGTTAGACTCACGCGCATGTTGAGTTTTTCAATACTTGCGACAACTACACCGGAGTTAGAAATTCATCCTATCCTGATTTTACCGTTTGTGTTGTTGCTTCTTTCGATAGCCGTTATGCCCCTGGTCAACAACAAGTGGTGGGAGAAATATTATCCTTATGTCTCGATTGGCTGGGGGGCAGTTGTTCTTTTATACTATCTTTTTGTTTTTAAAGCACCGGCCCCTCTGCTGCATGTTGCCGCTGAATACGCGAGCTTTATTGCGCTTATTGGTTCTCTATTCGTTGTTTCCGGGGGGATTCATATTTCTCCTAAGGGGCAATCAACTCCGCTCATGAATTGCGCTTTTCTGGCTGTGGGAGGTATTCTTTCCAATATTATTGGCACTACAGGGGCTTCCATGCTCCTCATACGTCCGTGGATACGGATGAACAAGAGGAGGGTTACCAGCTTTCACATTGTTTTTTTTATTTTCATTGTCAGTAATATATCCGGAGCCTTGACTCCTATTGGAGACCCGCCTCTCTTTCTCGGTTTTCTACGAGGAGTTCCTTTTTGGTGGACATTAGAGCATTGTTGGCCGGGATGGTTGGCCGGGATGATAATCACCATTTCTACTTTCTATTTCTTCGATATCCGGAATTATCGGAGGGCTCATCTCCACATGACGGATGATTTATCCGATGAACCCGACAATCCTTCCTGGAAAGTAAGTGGATTGCCTAATTTGGGCTTTCTCCTGATGATTTTAATCGCTGTCTTTATTGAAAGCCCTTATTTTTTCAGGGAAATTCTTATGATTTTGGCAGCGGTCGGTTCTTATCTGACAACGCCAAAGATGGTTTACAAAAGCAACAATTTCAGTTTTCATCCGATACAGGAGGTCTCCTGGTTGTTTGCCGGGATATTTCTGACAATGCTGCCTGCGCTCAGCTATCTTGGAAGCCATGCGGAGTCATTTGGGATTGATACGCAGACGAAGTTTTTCTGGTTTACAGGGCTTCTCTCTGGTGCTTTGGACAACGCTCCGACCTATTTGACTTTTCTGGCGACAGCAATGGGGCTTTTTGGAGGGGACATTTCATCCAAGGCGGATGTAATGCAATTTGTGTTGGAACATGATCATCATCTGGTGGCGATTTCTCTGGGGGCGGTTTTCTTTGGGGCTATGACTTATATTGGAAACGGCCCGAACTTTATGGTCAAATCCATTGCGGACCGGGAAAAGATAAAGATGCCCACTTTCTTCGGGTATATTTTTAAATATTCCATACCTTTTTTGATTCCCATATTTCTACTGGTATCGTTAATCTTTTTCTCCCGCTGGAGTATTTTTTAATTCTAGTTTCTGACACGGTGAGGCTTTCGAAAAGGGGGCCTCTTATTGAGTGCTGCAGGTCTGAAAAGCCGGTATGCATTCTTTAGAGAATTTGGTTGGAGTCAGATAAGCAAGGTTTTATACTTAAAAGCGCTGTTATGGGTGATGAGAGCAAAGAGTGGATGATTGAGGTAAAAGGGCTGACGAAGCGCTACGGAGATTTTGAGGCGATCAGCAATTTAAATTTCACCGTGAAGCGAGGGGAGATTTTGGGGCTTTTAGGGCCTAACGGGGCAGGCAAAAGCACCACTCTGCGTATATTATCCACATTTTTAGCGGCGACTTCCGGGACGGCCAGGGTGGCCGGGTTCGATGTTTTTGATGAATCACATGAAGTTCGCAAGCGGATAGGCTACATGCCTGAAAACAACCCCCTTTACTACGATATGCGGGTTTATGAATATCTCAAATATCGAGGCCGGCTTAAGGGGCTGGATGCACGCCAAAGCAGAGACCGCGCAGAAACCGTGATGAAGGAATGCGATCTGGAGGATGTTCGCAGAAAGATGATCAGGCAGCTTTCGCTCGGATATCGGCAGAGGGTGGGTTTGGCAGATGCGCTTTTGAGCGAGCCGGAGCTGATTATTCTGGATGAGCCGACTTTGGGATTGGACCCGAATCAGGTGCGTGCCGCTCGGCAACTGATTAAAAATCTGGGAGGCAAACACACTGTCCTGATCTCGAGCCATATTCTGCATGAAATAGAGATGACGTGTAATCGGGTGTTGATTCTGAATCAGGGGAAGATATTGGCTTCAGACGATACGACCCACTTACAGTCTGTCATGGGACAATCCTCCCGGGTAGTTGCGGAGATAAAAGCACCTTTGGAGGATTTAAAGTTCTCTCTGAAAAATTTTGAAGGATTGCTGGCGGTTGATATTTCTGCGGCTGAGGGGGAATACTATCTTTGCTCCCTTTCTTTCGGAGCTGAAACGGCTGATCCCCGAGAAGAACTCTATAAAATGGTAGTAAGAAACAACTGGCTTTTGAGAGAGCTGACAATCAGCCGTCCCTCGTTGGAGGATGTTTTTGTCCACCTGACAAGGAAACAGCAAGACGAAGAAGAGGATGAAGAGTAGAGAAACGAGGAGAAGTCATCTATGAAAGTTTTTAAGACATTACTCAGAAGAGAGCTGGGTGTCTGTTTCGGCGTATTAAACGGGTACGTGATCGTAAGCGCGGCACTGTTTCTGGTTGGAGTTTGCTTTTACGACCTGGTGTATCGGTTAAACAATCAGCCGACGGATATGACCTTGACGGAAATGTTTTTCTTTTCCTGGTATTTTTGGCTGATATTGCTCCTTTCGGCACCGCTCATCACGATGCGTACTTTTGCGCACGAAAAATCTACGGGGACTTATGAAATTTTAATGACGGCGCCTGTTAACGATATACAGGTGCTCATGAGTAAATTTTGCGGGGCTTTGTTTTTCCATGCGATTATCTGGCTGCCCGTATTTATCTCAATGTTGCTTTTGAGATTTTACATTAATAATCCCCTGGTGGTGAATATCACCAGCATCATTACGACCTATTTTGCGGTATTGATGGTGGGCGCGCTTTATATCTCCATTGGGTGTTTCGGCTCGGCCCTCACCCGCAGCCAGATTGTGGCGGGAATGGTTAGTTTCACGTTGGGCATGGGGATTTTTATGTTGAGCGTGAATGTGCTCTTCGTGGTTCCCGATCCTGGTCCAATCTCCTTGATATTGGCAAAGATATCTCTGGCGGATTACATGAGGGATTGTTCACGTGGAATATTGGACAGCCGGCCCTTTATTTTTCTGGTGACATCAACTTTTCTTTTTCTTTTTTTAACGTGGCGGGTTTTGGAGTGGCGCCGGTGGAGGTAGATGATGGAATACGATAATATAAGTTTTTCAGCAACCAAACGCAGACGGATCAAGCTCAACGTCCTGGGTTCCCTGGTTGGCTTGCTGGCGGTGGTCATTTTACTGAATTTGCTGGGTTCAAGGCATTTTTTCAGATGGCATTTGGATTCCAGGGATACGTCTAAGCTTTCACCGATGACGGTAGAGGCGCTTAAATCCTTGAAACAGGATGTAAAAGTCGTGGTGCTTTTTAAGGAGGATTTACCGCTTTATGCATCCATTAATAATCTGCTTAAGGAGTATGAAACAGTAACCAGCCGGCTGAAGGTTCAGCGGGTAGATTATATTGAAAATCCCCAGGCTGCAGAGGCCATAAAGAATAAGTATCGTCTCACATTGCCTGCTTCAGACAAGGAGACTTTCTTTCGGGATCTGGTTATTTTTGAAGTTGAGGGTAAGCCCCCCAGAGTAATATACGAGAAGGAGTTTTCTGATTTCAACGTATCGGATGTTGTTTCGGGGCGTGAGCAAAAGGTTAAAAGAATTACCTTCAAAGGGGAAATGCTCTTTACGGGAGCGCTTGCCTCACTGATGGAAACCGGAGAACGTGTGGCATACTTTTCCATGGGGCATAATGAGTTCGACCCGGAAGAGAAGGATGAGCTCAGCGGTTATTCAAAGTTCGCGGAGATTCTGACTCAGAATTACGTTAAGGTAAAAAAATTCCATATTTGGGCTGAAGAAACGGTTCCGGCTGATTGTAACCTTCTGATTGTTCCCGGACCTAAAAAGCCGTTGGTAGATCAGGAGGTCGTCAAAGTCGGGGAGTATCTGAAGCGCGGCGGAAGTTTGCTGGTTCTCTTTCCTCAATCTGGAGCGACCCGGCTGGAGCCTCTATTAAAGGAGTGGGGCGTTGAGGTGAAGGATCAACTGGTTTACGACCCTGAGGTTGTCAGATTGAATCAGGGCCTCATGTTGACTAACTTCAATTCTCAAAGTCCTATTACCCGGCCTTTGTATGGTTCTCAGATGTATATGCCTCTGACTCGAGCGGTCTCCAAGACGGACTATGCCGGAAGGGCTGCTGATGCGCCCCAGGTTATGGAGCTGCTTATGAGCGGGGCCAAGGGAGTTCTCATAGCTCCTACGGCGGACGGGAAAGAGATGCAAGTTGAGAGTGCGCAAAGCCAGGAATACAGCATGGCCGTTTCCGTGGAAAAAGGGGCGCTCCAAGGGGTAGATTCCATTAAAGGAACGACCCGCATTGTAGCCGTGGGAAGCTCTGTGTTTCTCAATAACAAGTGGATTGATGCTTCTTTCGGAAACCGGGATTTTGCAGTTCTGGCAGTCAACTGGTTGCTGGATCGGTCTCAGCTGATGAAAGGAGTCGGTCCAAGAGCCATCGTGGAATACCAGCTGAACCTGAGCGACATTCAAATCAATCTGCTCATGTGGATCATGATGGCGATCGTTCCGGGGGGCGTATTGGGAATTGGTTTGATCGTGTGGGCTCGAAGACGCAACTAGCTCTGGGGGTATTCATGAAGACGGGATTAACGTGGGTATTGATTGGGTTGGCTGTTGTCCTGAGCGTAGTTGTGTTCTGGTTCGATAAGGCGCCTATTCAACCGGTTGTGCTGCAGAAGGGGCCTCTGTTTCCCCGCTGGGATGAAAAGAAGGTGAGCTCGGTAGATTTCTTTTATTCATCCAACAGTTTTGTGAGTGCCTTAAAAGAGGGTGCTCATTGGAATTTACAGGCACCTCTCCGCTATCCGGCAAACGAAAAGCTTTTGGAGGAAATCGTTTCCTCAATTCGGTCTCTTACCTCAGATCAATACATCTCCGGAGAAGAATTAACCAGGAACAAAAAGGAACTGGCCGATTATGGCATCAAGCCATTTCACCGCTCCTTGATTCTTCAACATGGAAACGAACGGGTGGAAATCCGGTTAGGCAATCAAACAGTGGGTGAGGACGAACTTTTCTTTCAATTGATTGGCAAAGATGGAGTCTATCTGGCACCTGCCTCTTTTTCTCAGTTGATCCCTGAAGAGGCGGACGGATGGAGAGATTCTCGAGTTGTGCGGTTGGACCGGCAAAGAGTGGAAAAAGTCAGCTTCAAGGCACCGACTCCTTACGGTTTTGACCTGGAGCGAAGACAAGGGGATGCCGAGCGCTGGAGTATTGTTCGTCCCACGCCAGCGAGGGCTGAATCGAAGAAGGTCGCTGATTTGTTGGCGCTTTTTTCTGATTGGGATGTGCTTAAATTTGTAACAGATAACCCCAGAGAATTTAATGTTCGTTATGGATTGGAGCGGCCGCAAGCTGAAATAGAGTTTACGCTTGCCAGTGTGCCTCCGGCAGCGGGTGTAAATCCGGTAGCCTTACCATCAGGAGAAGCTTTATCCGATACAAACGCGGCAGTAGAGCTTAGAAACCTGAAGGTTCAATTCGGGAACGTAGACGTCACCAATACGGCAGCGGCCTACATAGGATTAATCGACAAAAACAGTACCAATGTGGTCCTTGCAAAAGGGGAATTTCTGAGGAATTTGATGTTTCCGTGGCAGGAACTGCGGACGCGGCGGCTCTGGGATATTGAGACCAATGAAGTCAAAGAGGTCGTTTTTACAAGCTCGCCTTTTGATGAAAAGAGTAAAGGCGGTTTTGTTCTGAAAAAAGGGAATTCCGCAGAGGCGTGGATGGCTGAAGGATTTGGGACAAACACACTCAGCGGGACCAATAGTTACGAGGCTGACCCCAAGGTGGTGGAGTGGCTTTTGGATCAATTGGCTCATACGGAGGTTCTGGAAGTCGTTAAAGACGCAGTGACCGATTTTTCCTCGTATGGATTGACGAAACCATTTCAGAGTATCCGAGTGGAAAGAGAAGGGCTTGCTTCTCAACAAGTGGATTTCGGTTGGGGGCAACAGCCAGATTCAGAAGCGGAAGGGGACCAGGAGAAGGTTTACATGAGAGCCTTCGGGGACGGTAATATTGCAAATGAATCTTCTGTGAGTGAAGTGACCAAAGCCGATGCCATGAAGTTCCCCACCGACGCATTCCAGATGAGTGTTCGGGATGTCATGAATTTCACAACGAATGATTTCGTACAAGCAACCTTTCAACTAGGTGCGCGGAGCAGGGTAGTCGAGCGCGGAATGGATGGTGAATATAAGATTTCGGGCTACGTCGGGGAGATTCCGGAAGAGGTGGTTTTTATATTCGATGAGCTGGTTTATCGCCTGGGTACGTTGCGGGCTGAAAGCTGGATATACATGGGAGAGAACATTCCATCGGAATTTGAAATGGCAGAGGCGGAGTGTTCCCTGACGATTCAATACTTAAACAAAGGTAACGTGAGGGATTGCCAGATAATTTTCGGCAAGCTCAAGGTAGAGGGAATGCAGACTGCTGCAGTCAAGCGGCTTGGGAAAATGTGGGTTTTCAAGTTCCCGCCGGTGGTCTATGAGTATTACGGGAATATGCTCGATATCCTGATGGGCAGGGATGCAGTTGAAAAGAAATAGTTGGAGACTGATAGGTCAAAGAGCCTCCGCTTTTTGGCTGTATCTGAAGCGAAAAAGGAAGCTGATGCGCTGGATGTTCTATCCGCTGTTTGCTGCCTTGTTGTTGCTTTTTTTCTGCTTTCTCTGGCTCACGACAGTTGGCCTGCCGGATTTTGCGACGCGTCAAATTGGTCGGGAGCTTAAATCTTTGGGCTTTGAGTTTAAGGCCCAGAAATTAAAGCTAGCATGGGGTCTGGGTGTTTCCGCCACCGGGCTCTCTTTGACACAAGATAAGGAGGGTACAGTGCACTTCTTTTTATCGGATGCAGTGCTGAACATGAGTTGCTGGAGGTGGCTGCATAGCGGTAATATTATCGACTCAGTCTATATTCGTCAGGGGCTTTTGGAGTGGCCTCTTGGAGAAAAGGATAATGAGGTGCTCCGACTCGATGAAATATCCGGAGTCATGGTATTTGACGAGATAGATCAGGATGTTTGGACTCTCAAGAATTTAAGAGGCAAACTGCTGAACATGGAGATAAATATCAGCGGAGAGTTGATAAATGCAGATGCACTGGCCAATTTACGCCTGCCAAAAAGGAAAGAGCGCGACCCGGAGCAGCTCAAGAAAATCAAAAGGTCCATTTTATATGCACAAAAATGGCTGGAGACTTTTGAGACGAAAGTTTCTCCGCAATTGCTTTTCAGACTCAAGCTTGATGCCGAAGACTGGATGAAATCCAGTGCCGATGTGATTTTCGATGTTCAGGATTTAGATGGAAGCTATGGTGTCGGCGATCATTTTCAGGCACAACTCTCATTGTCGGATTTAGAAAACGGGGAGGGTTTGAAGAATTTGAAATTGCGGGCCAGTCTGGAGAAGGCATCCAGCCAGCGTTTAAATATTTATCTGGATCAGATTAATTTTGAGGGAGCACTATCTTTCAGTGGTGACAAAATGATTCCTGTGGCTTTGATGTTGCAAGCGAATGCGAATTGGGCTTCGAATCAACTATTCTCAGCGCATAATTTCCATTTTGATCTGCAAGCCAAGCGGGATTCCGAAACGACCACGAAAACACGGGTGAACGTCAATATTCAGGCCGGAAATTTACAAATTGATAAAATTGGCGGAACTGAGCTCCTCGAATTTCAAGCAGAAATGGATAACAACTGGGATTTGGAGAAGGGGCCTTTTTCTCTTTTCAACTCGGGCTTGTTTAAAGATTTCAATTTAGAGAAATATCAGGCGCTTTTGAGTCACCCTGATTTTCCTGAACGGGTGCGCACTTCTTTTCGGCTTGCACGCCCCAAGACCCAATGGGGTGAGACCGACTGGATGGATGCAGATGTGACTTTGACCAGCCGGCAGCCTGCGGAATATGCGAAGTGGAACACCCCCGAATATGGCCTTTGGCGCTGGGCAATTCCCTTGAGCTGTGATCTGAGTTTGAACTCGGGGCCCCTCCATGTCCCGAAACCGGTGGTAAGAACTGACCACTTAAATCTTGCCCTGGACTGGTCTGCACCGGAGTTTCAATTGAAAAAAATCTATTCTCAACTTCATCATGGTGAGCTGAACCTAGCTGCAAAATTGAATATGGAAACCCGTTTTGCACTGGGAGAAGGTGAGATGGATTTTGATGCGCATCAAATGGCTCATTTGCTGGATGCAGCCGGACAAAGGTGGATTAAACAATTTGGTTGGGAGCCGGATTCTCCTCCGACGGTCAGTGCATCGGCCAAGGTGAAGCTTGCCGAGTGGACGAATCTCAAACCAAATTGGAACCGGGAAGTTTTGCCTTCGCTGGAGTTAAAAGGGCATGTGCAGGGGACCAATGCGAACTTCCGGGGGATTCCCGTGTTGAGTGCAGAGGGTGATTTTTGTCTTACGAACAAATTGTGGACTCTCCCGGAATTCAAAGTCGCCCGCCCGGAAGGAAGTGTTGTTTTTTATTATGAAGGCGACTCCGAAAGCCAGGATTATCTATGGGATTTCAAGAGTCAGTGCAACCCTCAAGCCTTGGCGCCCATTCTGGGAGAAGGAGCAGTCAAAGCGCTGGATATGTTCCAGTTTACTACGGCCCCTGAGATTCAGGCCAAGCTCTGGGGACGATGGAAGGATCTGAGCAAAAGTGGGCTGGATGGAAAAGTAGTGGCGGAGAATTTTATTTTTCGAGGGCAGCCTCTGGAGTATGTTCAGTCCAGCGTTACTTACACAAACGGGCTCGTGCGCGCAACGGATACAGAATTGCGATTGCCTCCAACATCTGCGCCTCTGCCGGAAGGTGGAAATGAGACTCCTACAGAGCCTGTTGCCGGCCAAGGTGGAAAGGTTGGAGAGGTCACCTTTTCGAGCGTCAACAAGGAGGTGACGATCACTAATGCGGTCTGCCATCTTTATCCGCGAATTATTACCCGGATGATCGGGCCTGTAACTGATTCGGCTATGGAGCACTATTTCTTTGATCAGCCTCCTCATGTAAGTGTGAACGGAGTTATTCCCGTGGATGAAGCTGAGCACTCCCATATGGATTTTCAGATTGAAAAAGGTGTTGGCCTGAAGTGGTGGAAATTGAACCCTCAGAATGTTACGGGTATGGTTCGCTGGCAAGGAGAGTATTTGTCTTTGACTAATATCCAGGCGAATTTTTATGAAGGGACTCTCAATGGCTGGGCGGCTTTCGACTTTACGTCAAAACCGGGAGCCAATTTCAAATTTGATGCTCAGTTTGAAAACTGTGCATTGAAGCCTTTTATCGATAGCTTCAACAACAAGCCGAACAAGCTTGAGGGGCTGATGGAAGGGCGGCTTGTGGTTGAAAAGGCTAATACCATGGATTGGGGGAGCTGGAATGGACATGGATATGCCAGCATCACCAATGGACTGATTTGGGATATCCCCGTCTTTGGACTTTTTTCTGATGTGCTCAACGAGGTTTCTCCAGGGTTGGGTAATTCTCAAGCCTCCAGGGGTGGAGGAACCTTCACGATGACAGATTCCGTCATTTTGACCGATGACTTGGAAATAGCTTCACCGACATTTCAAATGCTTTACAAAGGAACGATAGACTTCAACCGCAACCTGGATGCCGTGGTGGATATGGATATACTGAAAGGTTGGGGCGATGTGGGTAAAGCCATTAACTTTGCCGTAACGCCATTGCGGCGCGCATTCCGCTGCACAGTCAAAGGTACATTTGAAAAACCGGAGATGGAGTTTATTTACATTCCCAAGCCAGTCATGATGATCATGCGTCCCTTTAAGACGATTAAAGGCCTGTTCAAACCGAACAAGGTTGAAGAGCTCGAGTAGTGCTCCTAAGGGGTAATATAGAGGTGGGTCTCTTTTTGGGAACGGTTACGGAGGTGTAGGAGTTCCCCCAACGGGGATTGCTGGATATTTGAAGCGAGGATAGCCTCCAGTTTCTCTTTTTTTTCTTCACCGGAGACAGCAATTAAAACATGTTCGGCTATTGCCAGTTCTGAAAAATTCAAAGTAATTCGCTCTGGAGGAGGTTTAGGGCACGTCACAAAACTGTAAGCCAAATAGGAATTGAGTGAGTTCGTAATTCCGTCCGGAAAAAGAGAGGCAATGTGGCCATCTTCTCCCATGCTGAGAAGAACCAGGCGAAGGGAAGAGGCTTCAGCAGATTTGAGGAAGTTTTCATAATCTTCGGTGGCTTTTACTGCCGCTTCATCAGGTGGAAGCTGAGTCGGTATCCGGTGGATGTTATCAGGATGAATCCTGAGTGGCGCCAAGAGGGATTCTTGAGCAAGGCGATAATTGCTCTCGGGGGCATTCATGGGCACACATCGTTCATCACCCCAGAAAAAATGAACGTTTTTCCAACGCACAGGTATATCCAGGGACTGTTCGCAAATGGAGCGATAGATTCCCTCAGCGGTTCTTCCCCCGGTCAGAGCGATCGAAGCCGGAGTCTCAAAAGGTTGAAGGATACGCAGTACCTGTTCTGCCATCTTCCGGCAGAGAATTTCAGAGCTGGGCAAATTGTGAAGAATCGGTTTCATCCTGACTATAATAAAACTTTATTTTCCACACCCTCAAGATAGTGAATGTCTTGTTATTAGGGGGAGGATTCGGGCTGAATATCTGGCGTGCTTCTTATCGCCAAATATGATTTCGAGTGAAAAACAAAGCCGGATGGGATACACCCGGCTTTGTCGTAAGGTTTGTTATTTAGAGTGTCGGCAGCTTCCAAGGAGAACGATACTCGTAACCCAAGTACCAGGCGGCTTCCTTGTCGTCGATGATCTCTTCTTTGACCGGATCCCATTTAATCGTGCGTCCGGTGCGGCAGGCGATATTGCCCAGGTTGCAAACGGTGGTCGAGTGATGGCCGATCTCTACGTCGCAAATCGGTCTCTTGTACTTCCCATCCGCATCGGGGCCCGCCAGGATGCAATTGTACCAATCCTGATGGTGATTAGTGCTCTTGTAGAGATGGAGTTCGTCTTCTTTCAGAGGAGTCCCCAAAACGCCTTTAACGGAGCATTGAATCTTGCCGCGATTAACCCAGAGTGTTCCATCCTGACCTTCAAAGGTGGTGCCGTCGCGCTGGCTTTGTCCACAAATGATCCGGGCACCGTTGGCGTACCTGTAATCAATTTCGAACCAGGAGGGGACTTCATAGCGTTTCTGAGGATCATACTCGCAACGAGCGCTGATCTGTACCGGGCCGGATTCATCCATACCCAATCCCCACTGAGCTATATCCAGATGATGTGCACCCCAGTTGGCCATCTGACCGCCTGCGAAATCCCAGAAGAAGCGGAAATTATAGTGAACATGGTTTTGGTTATAAGGACGCCAGGGGGCCGGGCCCAGCCACATATCATAGTCCAGCTCGGGAGGAGGATTGGTGTTTGGACGGAAAGGCTGGTTATAGTTCACACCCGGCAAACCGACGCGAACCATTTTGACTTCGCCCAAATACTCGTTGCGGACGTATTCACAAGCCTCGCGGAATCCTGACATTGAGCGCTGCATGCTTCCATTTTGTACGACCACGTTGTATTTCCGGGCGGCTTTGAGCATGAGCTGAGTTTCGCTGATTGTCAAAGCCATCGGCTTTTCCACGTAAACATGTTTGCCGGCGGCGCATGCATCAATCGTTTGAAGGGCATGCCAATGATCAGGAGTACAGATCAGAACTGCATCCAGATTTTCTTTCTCCAGCATCTTGCGATAATCTTTATAAGTGGCCGGAGTGCGCTTGGTTTTGTCTTCGACTCTCTTTCTGCCTTCGGCCAGCATTTTATCGTCCACATCGCAGATAGCTACGACGTTTTTGTATACCAGCTGCTGATTCAAGTGTCCACGCCCCTGATTTCCGGTGCCAATGACACCTAAACGGATTCCCTCGGTCCCCTCAGCTCCAAAAGCAGGGCGAGTCATAACATAGGGGAAGGCAGCCACAGCCGCCGTGGCGACCATACTATTACTCAAAAATTGCCGGCGAGAAATACCCGGCCGATCTTCTTTTTTCATATTCTCGGTTTTCATAAAAGCGGCTCAATTCTACTGCTCGCCATTAGACGGGGCAAGACTATTTACTTCTATCCTGAAATGAGAGGATGGCCCTCGCTTCACAAGGTGAGCGTGTGTGAAGGGGGGAGTTACATTAGTTTTGGGGTTTTGGGAGCGTATTCCAGCGGACGAGCTTGCCGCCTGAGAAGACGAGCTCTGCCTTCAGGAAACTTTCCGGATTGTATTCGGTATCCAAATGGCGAATGAGGTACTCGCCGTCACTACGGGAGACGCTGCGATAATTCCAGTAGCGGTACTCCTTCATGTAGCGTCCATAATAAAGCCAAGTTTCCAATTTGCCGCCCTCTGTTTCCGAATAGGTAATATCATCGGGTTTTCCCCAAGCGATATAAACAGCATCTTTAGGCATACCGACCTTGATTTCACCAGTATCAGCCAATTTTTGAAACTCCGGCGTGAGTTCCTGATATGCCGCCATTCTTTCCGAACGGCGCTTATCTACGGTGCTTGTGGCGCAAGCACATAGCATTGCGCCACAGCAGATCAAAACAGTTACTGCTTTGAAGTTCATGACAAGTGTAATGTCAGTTATTAACAGTCACCCACTAATCCGCATTTTCAACGGTGAACTTGTAGATCGTCACTTCGTTGTATTTTTCGCCCGGCTTCAGAACAGTAGAGGGGAAATGTGGTTGATTGGGGCTATCGGGATAGTGCTGAGTTTCCAGACAGAAACCGGTATACTGTTGATAGGGACCTTCTCTGCCCACAAAAGCACCGTTCAGGAAGTTGCCTGTGTAGAATTGAACACCCGGTTGAGTGGTGTAGACTTCCATGACTCGTCCGGATTTAGGCTCCAGGACCGTGGCAACTTGATGCATGTCGCTGCTGGCGCATTGCTTTAAGACGATGTTGTGATCAATACCCTTGGGGTCGTTATTGAGCTTATCAAAGCCGTGGCCAATCCGGTTGGGTTTAGTGAAATCAAAAGGAGTTCCTTTGACCGAAAGGATTTCGCCTGTGGGGATAAGACCCTCATCCACCGGAGTGTAGAAGTCAGCGTTCAGCGTTACGATGTGGTCCAGGATGGTGCCCGTACCGGCCAGGTTGAAGTAGACGTGGTTGGTCAGGTTGACCACCGTAGTCTTATCCGTCTTGGCAAAGTATTCTATTTTAAGATTGTTTTCCTTATCCAGAGTGTAAACAACTTTAATAGTCATATTGCCGGGGTAGCCTTCTTCCATATCGGCGCTGGTCGTGGTGAATTCCACGCCCACAAAATCTTTTCTTTTGATCGTCTTGGCTTTCCATATTTTCTGGTTAAAGCCGACAAGGCCTCCGTGAAGATGGTTTTCACCGTTGTTTTTGGCTAACGTGTATTCATTATCTCCGATTGAAAACTTGCCTTTAGCAATTCGGTTGGCGTAGCGGCCTACGATCGAACCTTGATAATCTCCCTGATAAGGGGCGATTTTATCGGATCCTAAAGCGACATTGCCGATTTTTCCGTCGCGGTCGGGTGCCGTGATTTGGACGATGGTAGCTCCCCAAGTGACGAGCTTGACTGTTACACCCTGGCCATTGCAGAGGGTGTATGCATCTATTTTAGTACCCTGAGGGGTAGTATCAAAATATGATTTTTCTATTTTCATAGGTTTATCTTTGGCCATAGCGTCAGAGCCTCCCAGGTGGAAAACTGCCGCGGCCAGCACGATCGAGGTTAATATTTTTACACTTCGCATAAGTGGCCCGATTGTACGATGCTCGGACAGGAATGTCCACACCGAACATGATGCTAAATAGTTAGTGGTCTCTTTTCAGAAGGTACTGGGCGAGGGCACTGAGGGCAACCGCTTTGCCTTCGAAAATATCCAAGCTGGAAAAGGCTTCCTGGGTGAGCTCAGCGGCCAGAGTTTTGGATTTTTCCAAACCGAGCAGAGCCGGATAGGTTGCCTTTTGTTCCTGTACGTCTTTACCTGCGGTTTTACCCAGCTTCTCCGTGCTCTGAGTAATATCCAAAATATCGTCAATAATCTGAAAAGCCAGTCCGACCTTGTATCCAAATACGGTTAGGGCTTCCAGTCGTTCAGGAGTAGCATTGGCACTCATTGCTCCCAGACGGGTGGAGAGGCAGAGCAGTGCGGAGGTCTTACGCTCGTGAATATATTTCAGTTCTTCCAGACTGATCGCTTTGCCTTCGCTTTCCAAATCTATTGCTTGTCCGCCCACCATTTGAAGGCTGCCGGAGTGATATGCAAGCTCCGCAGTGATATTTTTGTGAGAATAACGCTCGACAGCATCCCATCGGGAGGCGATGGCAAAAGCTTCGGTGAGAAGCCCGTCACCTGCCAGTATCGCGATTCCTTCGCCAAAAACCTTATGGCTGGTCGGCCTGCCGCGTCTGAAATCGTCATTATCCATCGCCGGCAAATCGTCATGTATCAGTGAATAGGTATGGATACACTCAATCGCACAGGCCAGAGGAAGTGCAGGCTCTGCATTCCCTCCACATGCTTCAGCCGCAGCCAGAAGGATTGCAGGACGTACCCGCTTGCCGCCGGCAAAAACGGAGTAACGCATGGCCTTGTGCAAAACGATCGGTTTTTGATCTTCCGGGGGCAGATAGAAATCCAAAGACCGGTTTACCTTTTCCGTAGAATCACCTAACCACTTAGCTAAATCAAATTTTTCGCTCATAGCAGAACATTCCTCCTTAATTATGGGTGGCCCGTTCTTTTTTTCCAGCCTATTTTTGAACCTGGCTGCTGATTGTATCTTTTTCGTCTGTGGACAGTTTTGCCAGTTCCGTATATTATCCAGCCAGTGACGGTACTGGTCTTAACCTTATGAAGAACTACCCCCTACTCCTTTGCGGCCAGTTTTTCGGCGCATTAGGAGACAATGCTCTCTTGGCTGTGATCCTGGGGCAGTTAACTTTTTTGAATCTAGACGGAGACATGCGTGATGAAACACTGCGTTTTTATAATGCTCTTTTCACCACAATGCTTTTTGTCCCCTATGTCGTCTTCGCTCCTTGGGTAGGATATCTGAATGATCGCTTTCCGAAGACAACGCTTCTGCGGGTGGGAAATGGCTTCAAGATATTCGGGACCTTTCTTTGCCTGCTTTGTTTGAATCATCCGACTTTTTTGCAGGGAATCGGGTACTTTATCGTTGGAACAGGATCCTGTGTTTATTCGCCGGCCAAGTACGGCATTTTACCCGAAATAGTACATCGGGATAAGCTGGTAAAGGCAAACGGGATGGTCGAAATGTTGACAATGGTTGCTATACTGACCGGGGTGATTGGAGGCTCGGTTCTCATTGATCGTCTGCCTGCACCGGCCTGTTACTGGATTTTGATAGGCGGGTATTTGATATCCCTGGGGGCGGCGTGTGCAATGAGCCGAACATCACAGACATCGGGTTTAAAAAGTTCTAAAAGCCTGAAAGCGTTTTTTTTACATGTGGGTTTTCTATTACGAAATGGGCGATTGAGGAATATTTTGATTGGGACGACTCTTTTTTGGTTTTTGGGCTCTGCGGTGAAGATGAATTTTCAGCCTTGGGGACTCCAGGTGCTGGAGCTCGAGAATAACACTCAAATCTCTTTATTGGGATTGTGGCTATCTATCGGGCTCATCGTCGGGAATGCGGTATCGGGCTATTTCTATAAAACCGGGGACCTGAGGCACATTCGCCGTTATGGTTTTATTTTGGGTCTGGGTGTGTTATTGCTTGGGTTTATCAGTGCCTATGGGTTGGTGGTGGCCGTTTTAATCCTTACGGGAGCCATGGGGGGACTTTATCTTATTCCCCAAAATGCGGCCTTTCAGGCTGAAACACCGCCGGAGAAACTGGGTAAAACGGTTGCGGTCCAAAATTTCGTTGAAAACATCGCTATGTGTGTTTCGGGCGGATTTATTGGGTTGATTACCTATATCAATTGTCCAGTGCAGTGCGTATTTGTTGTGCTGGCTTTGATCATTGGGTGTGTCACTCTGTCGTTAAGGTTTAGAAATAACAGTTTTGATTCAGGTAAAGAGAGTTACTGCTAATAAGGGATTTTAATTAATATATATGTATCGGATTGTTCGAGCTCTGTTAAGGTTGTTACTGCGTCTTCTCTATGGTTATAAGGTTTACGGTAAGGAATATTTAAACGTAAAGGGCCCCGTTATTCTGGTTCCAAATCATGTTTCCTGGTTGGACTGGCTTTTTTTGCTCGTTGTACTGGAAAAGGATTGGTTGTTTGTCACATCGACCATTACGGCCCGTACCAGCTGGTTTCACAAGAAGGTGATGATCAACAAGCGGACGATCCCGATTGACCCCGGTTCACCCTATGCGGTTAAACATTTGGCTGAAATACTCTCCAAAAAAGGGCGTGTTGTCATTTTTGCGGAAGGAAGACTTTCTTTGACTGGGGAGCTTATGAAAACGCTTCCCGGCGTCAGCTTTCTTATCAAAAAAACAGAGGCCAAGATCATTTTGGGATATTTGCGAGGAGCTCGTTATATCAAATGGGTTAAGCACAGAGGCTACACTCAGCTCTTCCCGAGAGTCTCACTGCATCTGGCTCTTCCTCTGAATCGTCAGGCATTCAAGCCGAATGTGGAAACTGCACCTGTCACAGCGCAGGAGATGGCTTTACATGCGGAGCATAGCCACGAACAAAGAGCCCAGGTGACCAGTTGGCTACGTGACGAGATGCTGGAGCATCAGTTAAAAGTAAACTTGGAGTATGGTCCCCAGACACTGCCCGAGGCGGTTCGGTCGATGTATGGTCTTCTGAAGAAAAAGGTTATCTGGAGTGATTTCAAACACAATCATCTGACTTATAAGAGGTTGGTATTGGGAGCAAAGCTCCTGGGCGACGTTTTGAAAAAACGTCTGGTCGCCTCAGAACAGGGAAGGGTTGGTTTTTTGATGCCCGGAGTAAATGGCACCGTGGTGACGTTGCTATCTCTTTGGAGTTTGGGGAAAGTGCCTACTCTTTTGAACTTTAGCGCCGGCATTAAAACCATTTGCGATTGTGTGAAATTAGCCAAGTTAAAGCAGATCATCACTTCGCGAAGTTTTGTGAAGCAAATTAGCTTCGATGCGGAAAAGATGAAGGAAATCGGAGTAGAGCTTCTTTATCTGGAGGATATCGGATCGGAAATTCCGGTTTGGAAAAAGCTGCTTTATTCTATTCATTGCACATGCCCAGTGCCCAGACGAGTGACTCATGAGTCCACGGCGGTTATTTTATTTACCAGTGGCTCTGAGGGCACACCCAAGGGAGTGGAGCTTTCTCACCGAAACTTGATCGCCAACTGCGAGCAGGCAGTTCCGTTCGTAAATTTATCCGATTCGGAGAAAATTTTTAATGCGCTGCCTGTTTTTCATGGTTTCGGGTTGATATTGGGTGTGGTTATTCCTCTGTTACGCGGTATTTATTGCTTAAACTATCCGTCGCCATTGCATTTCCGGGTCATTCCTTCGCTCATTTACGATTCAGCCTGTACGGTATTTGCCACGACGAACACATTCCTCAACGGATACGCACACTATGCCCATGCGTGTGATTTTGAAAGCCTCAAAATAACCATAGCCGGAGCGGAGAAATTGCAGCCCAGTACGGTTAAAACTTATATAGAAAAGTTTTCTACGTTGGTAGGGGAAGGATACGGAGTGACAGAATGTTCCCCTGTGATTTCAGTGAACACCACCTTTGATAACAAACCCGGTTCGGTAGGAAGAATTTTGCCCGGAATGCAGGCACGCCTGGAGCCGGTGCCTGGGATTACCGAAGGCGGACGTTTATTGGTGAAAGGTCCCAATGTGATGACCGGATACCTGAACCAAGAGGTCAACGAGGCTTTCCAAGCTTTGGGTGGCTGGTATGATACCGGAGACATCGCAAAGATTGATGAACACGGCTTTATCACCATTTTGGGAAGGGTGAAGAGGTTTGCAAAGATCAGTGGTGAAATGATCAGTTTGACCTCTGTGGAAGATATCCTCAGAGAGAATTTGAAAGAGTTTGGTGAAAAGCTTGAATTGGCGGTTTGTGCTGTTCACTGTCAGGAGCGCGGTGAGTCTCTCGTTGTTGTTACGAATGAGCTCAGATTGAAGGAAGACCGTGTCAGGCAGATTGTCAGAGAGAGTGGTTTAAGCAATCTCTGTGCGCCCCGTAATATTTTTCAAATGAGTGAGTTGCCTCGGTTGGGCTCTGGCAAGGTTGATTATATGAATCTGCGTGAGGTCTTGGAAAAATCTCGCGCGAGCTAGTTGAACTGAAAAGCAGATTCCTTTTTCCTGGAATGCAGAAAGTGCCTTGATTTTACGGTTTTATTGGGACTCATTCTCAAATTGATGTTTACTTTACAGGCTTTTTTTGAGATAGTCGCCGACGTGCTTTATGAAAAAAATTCAACATAATAATGGGCTTTCAAGACGACAATTTTTGAAAGCGTCGACGTTAGCGGCAACAGCTTTTACGATTGTGCCCGGACATGTTTTGGGCTTGAACGGTGCCACTCCCTCAAGTGAGAGAGTGCGTATTGCCGGTATTGGACTTGGCGGACAAGGAGGCCATGATCTGGGACAGTTCAGAAATTTGCCTGTGGACGTGGTCGCTTTGTGCGATGTGGACTGGGATCGCGGAGCCAATTCGTTCAATTCTTTCCCGAAGGCCAAAAAATATAAAGATTACCGTAAGATGCTCGAAGAGATGGATAAGGAGATAGACGCGGTAATCGTGGCGACGCCCGATCATACTCATGCTCCCGCCAGCATCACTGCCATTCGCAGGGGTAAGCATGTTTACTGCGAGAAGCCTTTAACCCACACGATGTTCGAGGCTAAATGGGTTGCTGAAGAGGCTCGCAAGCACGGAGTAGCTACGCAGATGGGAAACCAGGGGCAGGCTTCTGAGGATACTTATCGGTTGTGTGAGATGATCCAGGCCGGTGCTATCGGCAAGGTTAAAGAGCTGCATGTTTGGACTGACCGTCCTTCCAACGGTTTATTCGGTGAATACTGGCCTCAGGGGGTAAATCGCCCGCAAGGGACTCCTCCGGTGCCAGAGAATTTGGATTGGAATCTGTGGCTCGGTACGGCGCCTGAGCGTCCTTACCATCCTGCCTATCATCCCTTCATCTGGCGTGGCTGGTGGGATTTCGGAACCGGTGCTTTGGGAGATATCGGATGTCATTTTTTTGCACCGATCTTCAGAGCTATTGGACTGACGGGGCACTATCCCAAGACTGTTCATGCGGTTTCCACTCGCGTGAATGAGGAGACTTTTCCTTTAGGCTCAATGGTGGAGTGGCAGTTTGACAGTTATGGGAATAATCCGCCCCTCAAGATGGTTTGGTACGATGGCGGATTACGTCCATTCCGCCCTGACATCGTTCCGGAGGGAGCTGCTATGGCGGAAAACGGTCGTTTGATTGTGGGTGAAGAAGGTATCATTCTGGATTCTACTATTTACGATGAGAATCGCCGGAAAGTGGTGGGAGAAATACCCAAGACACTGGAGCGTTCCCCGGGGCATTATGCCGAGTTTGTCCAAGCCTGTAAGGATCCCAAGAAGCCGGCCCGCATGAACTTCGACCAAGCCGGTCCTCTGGCCCAGGTTGTGTTGATGGGCAATGTGGCGCTGCGTGTCGGATTGCGTGAAGAGCTGACCCGCATTCGTCTGCATTGGGACCAGGAGCAGTTTAAGTTCACCAATTCAGAAGAGGCGAACCACTACGTTCATAAGAATTACCGTGAGGGCTGGTCTTTCTAGAGTTGGCTGAGAAGACCGGCTCTGCCGGCTGAAATTATAATGAGCAAAGGGCTTTATTTGTTTTTCAAGTAAGGCCCTTTTTCATTCCAGAAAACCTCCACTTGGGATAGATACCACGTTTTGCCTTTATCGTTGTTGCCCTGATAAAAGAGAAAAGTTCGTCCATCCGGAGCATCAAAGATATGAGGGTGGCCCGATTCACTATGGTTCCACTGTCCCGGGGCGCCGTTGCGGAGAAACGGTTCTTCAGAGAGTCTTTTCCAGCTAATGCCATCATCACTTACGGCGACTCCGACTTGTTGAGGCCAGTTGTTGTAAGCGCCGGCATAGAACATGTAGAGCTTCCCATTCCGCTCAATTACTGAGGCGCCTTCAATACATTGCCCCTCCCAAGGGAGCTCAGGTGCCAGGATCGCTTTTTCTGTGGATAGGTTGGTCCAGCGTTGACGATCAAAATTCACCGGCTTCCCTTCCGTTGACTCGGCCACAGCAACTCCCAGAAGTTGTTTTTTAAAATCCATATCCCGCGTGGCGTAGTAAAGGAAGTACCTGTTCTTAAAAAAGTAGAGCTCGGCATCGATGGCTCTTCCGCAGCTCCAGGTGCCTTCGGCTGGTCGAAAAATGGGATTTGTGGGGTTTTTTTCAAATTTTATACCGTCGCTGCTTCGGGCATGGCAGATGGCATCTTTTTTTCCGTTCCCATAAACTTGATAGAACAGGTGAACCTCACCATTGATGACTCGTGCACATGGCGCGCAAAGGCCTTTGGCGTCACATTTCTGCGAGGGGATGATTTCGCCAACGGGTTCCCAGTCGACGAGATTGTCGCTCTGGGCAATACCGATTCCCCAACCTTTGACGGGATTAACCGCTTCGTCTTTGAAGGGTGGAATGGAGTAATACATGAGGTAACGCTCTTTGAAATAGATGACATGAGGGTCTTTGGAGAAGGGGACTCCTTTGCGCCGTGTATCTCCAAACATCATTCGGGCTGAAGAGGCGTTGTTTTCTGGAGATTCTGCCGGGCTGCTCCAAGGGAGGAAAAGAAATGGCAGCCCCAAAAAAAGAAGTACAAACAATTTATTTTTCATCATATTACTCAGATTTTCAATTTGCCCATTCGGCTCTTAAGAGATTGTGGAAAAGGAGGTTTCTTAAAGCAAGGATAAAATGAGAGTAGAGTCTCATCGAAAAAAGTGAATAACGAAACTTTTGTTTTTCGTTGGTGTTACCCCACGGGGCTATTATTGAGAATAACGATATGAGTGCGAAAAGTATTTTAGTGGGCGCGGTTGCCATTTGTTTTTGTGTGGTGGGCGCCAGCGGTTTTTATGTGTTAAAAGTCGATCGCAATGCAGCAGAAGAGGTTGCCAAGCGCACTGCGCTTTGGAATGATGAACGTGCGCAATTGGAGGCGGAGATCAGCCGTGCCAGATCCGGCGCAAGCAACATAGCGGCTCCGGATCATGAAATCACTTCGGGATTGGACCCGATTGTTCTTGTGGAGCGACTTCGCAATCTGGGGGAAGATAATCGCAAGAAAATCCGTGAGGCTCTTTTCTGTTTCCAAGGATTGGTGGAAGCGGGTACTGAATCCGTTGATCCCATCAAGGGTTATTTTTTGAGTGGCGACAATGTGCAGCTTTCAGGTATGGGCCGTGGAGGTGGTAATCCCTTCGAAGGGCAGATGGGTATGCAGCCGGGAGGTAATGGGCCTGGTGACATGAGAAATCGAATGGGAATGATGGGCATGGGTCGCGGCGGAGGCATGATTCCCGCCAGCACTCGACAGGGGCTGATCGAGGTTCTTGGAGATATTGGAGGAGATGAGGCGATTGGCCTTTTAGGACAGCTGGTTCCTACTGCCATGGATGCATCCGAGTTGGTTTATCTGTCGAGGATTCTGCAAGGCATTGATGAGAGTGCTTTTCGTAACGTGACTATTACGACAGCCCGCAACCTTTTGGCTTCCAGTGAAATCAATAATTTTGACAAGCGTCAGCTTTTCGATTTGCTGGCTCAACTGGGGGATACTGAATATGCGGCAGCCATGCAAAACAATCTCATAGTGAATGGCAGAGTGGATGGAACGACATTGGATTTCCTGGTTCGATCTCTGGGTGAAGGTGCAATGCCGGCAATCTACAGTAGCTTCATGGATCCCAATATAGCCCAGCAAGATCAGGCTCGCCTGATGGCCTCAGCATTGAATTTTGTCGGCTCGAACTCTCAGGCTAATGAGATGTTTAATACGGCTTTGAATTCCGTTGGTGACAATCAAGGGCTGAGGGGAATGCTGTTGATGGGGCTTTCGGGTGCCGGTCCCGGGGGTGAAGGCCTCACCCCTGATGTAGCTCAAACCCGATTGAACTACCTCTCTACGCTGGAGTCTCAATATGCAAATGACCAAAATATGCTTGGACTCTTTCGGAGCGCAAGGACGCAATTAGAGTATCGTGCTAATCCGGGTGCCTTTTCAGAGCCGCCACAAATGGATTTTCGTATGATGATGGGAGACAGAGGGATGAGAGGCGGCGGAGGCAGATAGCTCGCTCTGTTTTCAGAATATTTTTTAAGTAGCAGGCAAGTGCCGGAGTTGGTGTTTGCCTGCTTTCTGTTTTTCGGGGGCTTTACAAGAAAACAAATTAATAATCGGAAACTCTGCTCAGAAAAAGATTAGACTCTGCCCTTGAACTTATTCACCTTTTTCTTCATACTCTCCCCGTTATTGAATGGTTTGAATCGAAGTAAGTTTTCACCCTGGAATTGACGGAAAAGCAGTGTAACTTTTTCATGACAAAGAAAGTAAATTTTTATCACAGCCTGACATTTCGTTTGTGTCTCTACGTGTTTCTCTGCACTTCCCTGATTGTTTCTGGGATTATGTGGTATTTGCATGTCAGGGTTCAAAGAGTGATGCAAGAGGCTGTATCCCAGGTGGTAGAAAGGCTCAATGAAGAGACCGGCAGTCGAATTACGGCATTGCTATCCGGCATTGAGAATGCCACAGAAAGTCTTAAACGCAACGTGGAACACGGCTACACCAGTCCGGAGGAAATTCAGTGGTCTATCAAAAATCTTTTGAGTATGAGCCCGGAGCTTTTCTACGGTTCAGCCGTCGCCTTTAAGCCCGAAACCTACTTTGGGACAAACATGGCCTTTTACTCCTACTGGAAAGATGGGGAACTGGTTGAGACCAATTTAAACGACCCCAGTTATAACTATCCTGTTTGGGATTGGTTTACTATTCCTGAGAGAGAGCTCCGCCCCAACTGGTCGGAACCCTATTATGATCAAGGTGGAGGCAATGCTTCCATGTGTACCTATAGCGTGCCGTTTTTTAAAACCGAACCGGATGGAACGCAAACCTTCATGGGTGTAGTGACCGCTGATATGGGGCTTTTGGCTGTGCAGAAAATTATCAACCGGGTCAGAGTGTATGATACCGGCTCAGCCATGCTGGTATCATCAGGGGGTGAAATATTGGTTCTTCCGTCCTCAGAAGGGGAAGAAAACCGCTGGATGCCGGATCCGAAAAAATTGGCGGCCATCATTAAAGAGCAAAAGGATAATTCCGGGCGCATCGACGAATTCGTTCCCGGTTCAGGAGAGAAAATTTGGCTTTATCTATCAAAGATTCAGAAAAGCGGTTGGTCTATTCTTTTCGTTGTGACGGAGGCAGAGGTCCTGGATGACTTGGACGACGTAAGAGATATCGCTATTCACTCGGCCATTCTGGGGCTCATCATTTTGCTTTTGACCGTCCTCTGGATTTCAAAAAGGTTTACACACCCTATTGCAGGCCTGGCAAAAGAGACGGGGGAAATTGCCAAGGGGAATCTGGACATCGCCATCAAACGATACGGAAGGCGAGATGAGATCGACTTTCTTTCCAGCTCTATCGATAACATGAGGACGAGTTTGAAGGACTATATTGCCAGCCTGGGCAGATCCTTAGTCCAACAGGAACGAATTACGAGTGAGCTGAAAATTGCGACACATATCCAGATGAGTTTTTTGACTCGAAACTTTAATATTCCAGGCGTCGATAACGTAAAAATCCATGCTCTTCTGGAGCCGGCAAAAGAAGTGGGTGGGGATTTATATACCTTTTTCCGAATGGATGATAAGCGGCTTTTCTTTGCGGTCGGAGATGTTTCCGGCAAAGGTGTGCCCGCGGCTCTCTTTATGGCCGTAACTCTCACCTTGATGAAAGGGATGCAGCATCAAAAAGTTTCTCCCTCGGGGATTCTCAAACAAGTAGGCCATGAGCTTGCCTTGCAGAATGAGCACACGATGTTTGTGACTGTTTTCTGCGGCATACTGGATACGGAAACTGGCGTTTTGGAGTATTCCAATGCAGGACATCTTCCTCCGATACTTTTGAGGGAGGGTCTTGCTCCCATCTGGCTGGATTTACCTAAAGGAATTGTATTGGGAATCAACAATTATCCTGTTTACGAGGATAAGAGTATTCAGATGAAACCCGGTGAAACTCTCGTTATTTATACCGACGGAGTAAATGAAGCGATGAATTCCGAGCAGAAACTTTTTGGGGAAGATCGCCTTCTTACATTTTTGGAGGATAAAGCGTCTGAGCCTGTTTCTTCGATAACGGCCTCTCTGTGTGTCGCCGTGCATCAATACGCACAAGACGAACCACAGTCCGACGATATAACGGTGATGGCGCTCCGCTATGATGCCTTTCTCCCGGACAATTCCTGAGAGTCCCGGATTCTTTTATTTCGGCATATCTTTTGAGGTGTTGGGAGAAGAAAAAAGAGTGTTAGTGGATATTCGGGGATAAGCCGTTTCCAAAAGACTAAAAAGCTTGCTAAAGCGGGCATGTTTTGCCAGTATCCCCCTTGATAATTTTTGTTTAATTATGAAAAGTTTTACTAAGAAAATAAGTGCTGCAGCGTTGCTGGCGGCATGGGTGAGCGTGTCGCCCTTGGCGTCCGAGGCCGCAGAAACGAAATCTCAACCCGTCATTACCCAGCCGGTGGAAAGTAAGGCTGAGCATGATGCTCGGATGGCCTGGTGGAGAGAAGCCAAATTCGGAATGTTCATACACTGGGGTGTTTATGCGGCTCTGGCAGGGTCCCATAACGGTAAGCAGACAGGTGGTGCCGGTGAATGGATATTAAACGACATGGAGATTCCAGTGGCCGATTACAAGGCTTATTCTGAGAAGTTTAATCCGGTGAACTACACGCCCGAGCAATGGGTGATTATGGCTAAAAAGGCCGGGATGAAATATATTGTGATCACGTCCAAACACCATGATGGCTTTGCTCTTTTTAACAGTAAGGTGAGCAATTGGGACGTGGTGGATGCGACTCCTTATGGAAAAGATTTAATTGCTCCATTAGCCGAAGCCTGCCACAAACACGGCATGAAGTTCGGGTTTTACTATTCTCAGGCACAGGACTGGACACACCCGGGCGGGGGCGCCTACAAGAACAAGTGGGACGATGCGCAGAAGGGGGATTTCTCCAAATACATTAATGAAATAGCGATACCGCAAACCAGGGAAATTCTAAGCAATTACGGCAAGATTGACATCATCTGGTGGGATACTCCTGCCAATATGACGCCGGAACTGGCGGAACCTCTTTTCAAGCTGGCTCATGAACTCCAGCCCGGAATCATTATGAATGACCGCTTGGGCGGTAATTTTCATGGTGACTCTGCGACGCCGGAGCAACATATCCCTTCTACGGGTTACTCGGACGGCCGTGATTGGGAAGTGTGTATGACGCTGAACAATACCTGGGGGTACTCAGAGCATGATCAAAACTGGAAATCTCCTGAAAGAGTCATAAAAAACCTGGTGGATATTGCTTCTAAGGGGGGAAATTATCTCATCAACATGGGCCCTAAGGCTGATGGCAGTGTTCCCGAGGCGACTGTGGAATGTTTCAGTGAGGTTGGCAATTGGATGCATATCAATGGAGAGAGCATTTACAATACTACGGCAAGTCCTTTCAAGAAATTGTCCTGGGGCCGCTGCACGAAACGCCTGGAGCCCGATGGTGTGCGTCTTTATCTGCATGTATTTGATTGGCCCGAAGATGGAACTCTATTACTGCCCGGGCTTCGCAATGAAGTTCTCAGCGCTAATTTGCTATGGGAACCCGTACCGGTAGGCACTCAAATCGACGAATCAGGGGTATGGGTTAAAGTGCCCGGCAGAACTCCCGGAAACATGGAAAGGCCGGAAGTTATTTCATTGAAGTTGAAAGGGTTCCTGAATGTTGAGGTCATTCCCTTGACTTTCGATGGAAGCAAAGATTTCGATCTTGCCGTGGGTGAAGCAGAGTTAACCGGAAAACTCATTGTTGAGCAAAAAGAAAGCAAAGACAATATCGGTTACTGGACGGATTCCAAGGATTCTTTTTCATGGAATTTTAAACTGAAAAACTCAGGTAAATTTGAGCTGTTCAGCTCCCTAGCGAGCCAAGGTGATACGGTAATGGAAGTGGTCGTGGGCGACAAGGTCAGTCCGGTTAAGGTTAAAAGCACAGGCAGCTATGAGAAATTCAGCGAACCGGTTTCTCTGGGCGTGTTTGAATTCGAAGCGGGGCAGCCGATTCAGCTTCTGGTACGTAGCGCGGATTCTGCGTGGTCCCCTGTAAATTTACGAGATATTAAAGCAAAAAGACAGGAGTAGAAAATATTCTTTCCGGCCAGCGCTTTATATGTTTGAAGTGCTGGTCGGAGAGATGGTTATCTATTGAATTGAGATGTCGCTGGAAGATAAGCTTTATCCGCTTTTAAAAGTTTACGATTCTGTTCCAGATGGAATGAAAACCTTTCTGGGGGCGGTTTATCGTATTCTTCCTGGGAAATGGAAGTGGGGTGAAGGTTACTCTCAATTCAAACGACTTATCCGAGAATCCCTGGATTGGGATGAGGAGGATATTCGAGAGTACCAGCTAAAGCAGATACGCTCTACTTTAATGAGGGCGCAGAGCTCGTGTCCATGGTATCGAAAGGCTTTTGCCAGGGCAAAATTCCACCCTGAAAAGATTCTCGACCCGGAAGATATAGTCTCTGCACCCTTGCTGGAAAAGAGGGATATTCAAGAGCATCTCCAAGAATTCGTTTCCCTGGAATACCCAGTTTCTAAGCGGCTTTATATTACGACAGGCGGCTCTACCGGGGTGCCAGTCGGTTTTTACCTTCAAAAAGGAGTCAGCCGCCCGAAAGAGCAGGCTTTTTTGGAAGCTATGTGGCAGCGGGCGGGATGGCAACCCGGAGCTCGGCTGGTTTTAATCCGGGGGCATGTGACAACGCAATCTTCATCAGGGCGTATTTACTCTTATGATGCGACGCGTAATTGGCTTCTGATGTCTTCGGCTCACTTGACAGCTGAGAGAATGCCGGAATATTTGGAGAGAATTGAGACGTTTAAGCCTGATTTTCTTCACGTATATCCCTCGGCTGCCTTGCAGATAGCAGAGTATTTGGACCAGAGCCGACAATCCTGGCGGGTTCCGTTAAAAGCACTTCTGTGCGGCTCAGAGCGTTTGAACCTTCCTCAGAAGAGGATGCTTGAACGGGTCTTTCGATGCCAGGTATATCGCTGGTATGGTCATTCCGAGCGGGCTGTATTGGCTGGCGAAGGGGCCAGCACGCCTCTTTTCTACTTTTGGCCGACTTATGGTTATATTGAGTTGGGGCCTGCCGATGAGGAGGGGTATCAAGAGGTGATCGCTACCTCCTTTCACAACCACGTTATGCCTCTTATTCGGTATCGCACCGGAGACTATGTGAAAGCGGCTACGGCGGATTATCCGCATGAGCTGCCCTGGTTGGCTGCGACGGAAATAGCCGGGCGAGAGCAGGAATTTTTGATCAGCGCGACGGGAAGAAGGATTTCTCTGACGATGTTCAACATGCATGACGATGTTTTTGACCATCTCTATGCGGTACAGTTTTATCAAAAAGAGCCCGGAGTCGCCGAGTTCCGCTACAAGCCTACCTCTCATTTCAGTGATTCTCAGCTGGAGACTATTCGTTCAGGGGTAAAAAAGAAGCTTGGTGATGATTTTAAAGTGAGTTTCAGGGCCGTGGAAGAAACGGAACGGACGGCTCGTGGGAAACATCGCTGGCTCGTGAGCGAGTTGCCTTCTCCCAATGTCAGCGGGGAAGAGGAGAGTGGTGAGAAAAATGAAAAATAATTCTCAGATTGCATTTGAAGCTTGCGAAGAATCGGTTTTCCCGTTTGGATAAGAGCGGCGGGATTCTCTTGCCTGGCAAAATAACATTTCAACTGGATAAATTGTGAAGAAAAAAGCTTATGCTCAAGCCGGAGTGGATATAGACCTCGGCAATGCGGTAAAATCCAAGCTCCCCAAGTTATTAGCTTCGACCCATCGCTCCGAAGTTCTCGGGAAAATAGGTGGGTTTGGGGGGCTGTTTGCTCTAAAGGCAAGCCAATATAAACAGCCTGTTTTGGTTTCCAGCGTGGATGGTGTTGGTACCAAACTGAAGATTGCTTTTGCAATGAATAAGCACAATACCGTGGGCGCGGATTTAGTGAATCATTGTGTGGGAGATATTGCGGTCATGGGAGCTGAGCCGCTCTTTTTCCTGGATTATATTGGGACCGGCAAGCTGGATGCGAAGGTATTTCCCCAATTGATCAGCGGTTTTGCCAAGGCTTGCAAGGAGAACCGTTGTGCTCTCATTGGAGGAGAGACCGCTCAGATGCCTGATTTTTATGCTCCGGGTGAATATGATGTGTCCGGAACAATCGTCGGCGTGGTTGAGAAATCTAATCTGCTTGACGGAAAGGGGATTAAAAAGGGCGATCGGTTAATTGGAATCGCATCCAGCGGCCTCCATACAAATGGATATTCGTTGGCCCGAAAAATCTTCCTTGAAAAGATGGGGTTAGAGCTGGATTCCAAACCAGCCGGCCTCAAAACTACGCTGGGAGCAGAGTTGCTCAAGGTTCACATCAGCTATGGGAATGTGATTCAAATGCTTTTGAAGAAGTACAATCAGCCCAAGGCTCCCCGCGTATTGAAGGGTTTTGCTCACATCACAGGTGGCGGATTCATTGATAATATCCCACGGGTATTGCCCCGTAACTGCGATGCTGCGGTTGAGAGGGGCTCATGGCCTGTATTGCCCATTTTTAAGCTGATTCAAGAGTCCGGTCTCATAGATGAATCAGAGATATATCAGGTTTTCAATATGGGGGTTGGCATGGTTGCCCTTGTTTCGGGGCAGCAAGCCGATGCCGTTCTGGATGATATCAAGAAGATGAAGCACAAAGCTTGGCACATCGGAGAGGTGGTTTCCGGGACCGGGGTAACCAAAATGGTGTGAAAAACCAGCCTCCTTTGGAGGTTTCCTTAATTAAGTTTTGAAGAAACTTGACTTGTATCTAAATAAGCGGTTAAACTACGTCTGCTTTTTATAGGCTCTAGTGCATGTTATCACAACTTAAAAGCCTTTTTACAAACGATATTGGCATAGACTTGGGGACAGCAAACTCTCTGGTTTATGTTAGGGATAGGGGTATCGTATTGCGAGAGCCTTCAGTGGTGGCTGTTCACAAGGAAACGGGAGAGGTGGTTGCGATTGGCTCTGCGGCCAAGGCAATGCTTGGAAAAACCCCTGAAGGCATAAGGGCAATCCGTCCAATGAAGGATGGTGTGATAGCGGATTTTGAGGTTACCGAGGCCATGCTTCGGTGTTTTATCCAGAAAGTACACCATCGAAAACTTATCTCAGCTCGAGTGTTGGTTGCAGTTCCCTCTGGAATTACAGAAGTGGAACGAAGGGCTGTTAAAGATTCGGCACTCCATGCCGGTGCCCGGGAAGTTCAAACGATAGACCAACCTTTGGCCTCGGCCATTGGGGTAGGAATGCCGGTGGAGGAACCCGCGGCCAACATGATCGTGGATATCGGTGGTGGTACTTGTGAAATAGCTATCATTTCTCTGAAGGGAATGGTTTCCAGTCGCAGCTTGAGAGTGGGGGGCGATGAGTTTAATGAAGCTATCATTGCCCACATGAAGAGGGCTTATAATTTGTTAATTGGCGAACGCATGGCCGAAGAGATTAAGATACGCATCGGGTCGGCCTATCCGCTGGACCAGGAGTTGACCATGGAGGTCAAGGGTCTGGATCTGGGGAAAGGGCTTCCGAAGACGACCAACATTCGTTCAGAAGAAATACGAGAAGCTTTACAAGAGCCGCTTTCCAGCATTTTGGAGTCGGTCAGGATTACATTGGAGCGGTGTCCACCTCAGTTGGCTGCAGACCTCGTTGATAGAGGAATTATGATGGCCGGAGGCGGAGCACTGCTGAGAAATATCAATAAGCTCATTTCTGATGAGACCGGTTTACCGGTCCACATAGCCGATGACCCTTTGAGTGCGGTTGCGGAAGGGACAGGAAGGGCTTTGCAGAATTTTCATCTCTTCTGAAGAACAAGGATGGTACGAACGTGCCGGCAGCCCCAAAGTGGGTTGCAGTCGTTTCTTTTGCTCACGGCGTTGCGTTTGCGTATGCAATAACGTAACGGTGAATGTTTAGAAAAAGCCGAACGGCAGTATTTGGGATACTCATATTAGCGGTGTTGTTGCTCCTTTGTATTCAGCGATGGACTTCAGGAGTTAAAAACATCGGCAGCGTTTTTTTGTACCCATTTAGTATGACGGCCAGCCTGGTGGGAGAGCTGGGAAGCGCAATCAAAGATCGGTTTGTTTTCCAAAACCAGCTTGTTCAGGAAAATCAACTCCTGAAAGCTCAGTCTTCGACGAATCAGCTCGAGCTATTAAGGCTCAAAGAATTGGAGAATGAAAATGCGCGTTTGCGTCAGGCGCTGAATTTCCAGCAGAGTACTCCCTGGAAGCTTAAACTTGCCCGGGTTATTGCTCGAGAACCCTCCAACTGGTGGCGCATGATCATGATAGATGCCGGGAGTTCCTCAGGAGTTCAGCCCAACCAGCCCGTACTGGCTACTTTGGGCGAGGCTGTCCTGATAGGCAGGGTTCTGGAGGTGAGTAAATGGAAATCCAAAGTTGTCTTGATGGGAGACCCCAATTGTCTGGTAAGCGCGGTTGTGAGCGAGACTCGCAGTTCGGGTGTAATACAGCCGATGGAGGCATCCTCCTTGGATCCGACTTCTGTACGGCTTTCCTATTTATCCGGAGGACAGCAGCCGCTGCTTCCGGGCTATCGAGTTTACACCAGCGGTATGGGGAGTATGTTCCCTCCGGGCCTCTATATCGGGACAATCGAAGAGAGTATTGAAGGGGAGTACGGCTTGCACAAAGAGGCTCGAGTCAGGCTTGCTGTGGATGCCAATCTTCTGGAAGAAGTGTGGATACTATTACAATGATGAGGCACAAAAATATTCTGATCTTACTGCTGGTCTGCGTGCTGGTCATCTGGTTTCAGACCTGGTTTCAGTGGCCTCATCAGCTTTTGGGCGTAAGGCTGGATATTCTCCCTGCATTGGTGTTGTACTGTGCATTATTTCGGAGTTGGAGAGAGTTGTTTCTGGTTTGTACGGCCGGAGGGTATTTATATGATTCTTTTTCTCTCAATCCATTGGGAGTTACGACATTGTCGCTATTATTGATTTCTTATGTTGTTTATCGGTATCGAAAAGTCATTTTGTATAAGGCTGTCTGGGTACAGACATTCTTAGGTTTTCTCATCGGTGTTTTAGTTCCGCTTTTAACTTTGCTGCAATTGACCGGTCTGGAGGTCGCTCCCAAAATGGGATGGTCTTTGTTGTGGGTTTTTTCGGTTTTAGGAATGTTCACAGCCTTGGCATCTCCCCTGATGGTGTGGGTTATGGAATACCTGATGCATAAATATGCGGAACCGGGTAAAGGTCTTTTCCTCAAGGAAGAGGGCAAAATCCTCAGAAGGGAGAGTTAGAGCCAAGTCTTATGCTGGTTTTAGATCAACTCAGTCGCGGGGATAAACAGATTCGTAATTTTTCAATTATGATCCTGTCGGGGCTCCTTCTGTTGGTGGCTGTTTTGTGGCATCTGCAGATATTCAGTTCCGGCAAGTATGTTCAGCGCTTGGAAAGTCAAGCATATCGGACGGTTCGCGAGCCTGCGGTAAGGGGTAGTATTTTCGATAAAAATGGGACCGTTTTGGCCTCCAGCCGTCCGGCTTACAGTATCAGTTTATATGTGAAAGATTTATCCAAGGCCGGTCTTTTTAACGAAGAATACAAGCGTTTAAAAAAAATGCCCGAGTACAACAAACTGACCGTCTCGGAGCGTTCTCGTGTGGCCCGGTTTAACGTGGCAAGTAATACCATTGCTGAGTTGAGCAGAATTGTGGGGGTGAATCTTATTATAGACGAGGAACGCTTCAACAGGCATTACTTGCAAACTCGAGCTTTGCCGCTGCACGTGATGAGGGACGTTTCTTCGGAGGTCTTGGCGCGTTTCATGGAGAGTCCTGTTCGTCCAGTGGGCTTGGGCATTGAGACTGAAGCGTTTCGCCAGTATCCTCTTAACAGTGTGGGTGGTCATCTACTGGGTTTCCTCGTTCGCCGTCAAATTGAGGAAGAAGATATTCCATACAGCTACCAAATGCCGGACTATGTCGGGAGAGTGGGTGTTGAGGGTGTCTTCGATAAAGAATTGAGGGGGTTGCCTGGCGCAAAAAGTGTGCTGGTGGATAACACGGGCTATAGGCAGGAAGAGAATCGGCTCATCATCCCGGTAGCAGGGCAAAATGTGTATTTAACGATTGATGCGCAGGTTCAAAAGGTGGCCGAACGGGCACTGAGCGAGGCCAAAGCGGATGTCAAGGGAGCAGTGGTCGTGCTGGATGTCACCAATGGAGATATTCTGGCTCTGGCATCAGCCCCCTCTTATGATCCGAATTTTTTTATTCCGCAGATCACTTCTGCCAACTGGGCCATCTACAATGATGAAAACACCATGCCCACCCTTTGTCGGGCATCATACGGGGCTTATGCCCCGGGGTCCATTTTCAAAATCGTAGTGGGATTGGCTGCTTTGGAATCAGGTCTTGATCCTGATAAAACTCTGTACTGTGAAGGGGCTTATCAACTGGGACGCCGCAGAATTGATGACACGGCCCCTGCAGGAGATTATAATTTTCGCCGGGCATTTCTTCGCTCCAGCAATGCTTATTTCATCTCAGTGGGGCTGGAAAGCGGCGTGAACAGTCTGATGGAGATGGGAGCGAAATTCTTCCTGGGCCAAAAAACCGGAATACCGACGATGCAGGAAGTCAGCGGGTTTTATCCCAATTCAGGTTTTCTGGAAGCCCGGAGAAAAAGAGGGATGCCCTGGACATCCGGCAACACGGCTAATCTTTGCATTGGGCAGGGGGATATCACGGTGACCCCGCTTCAAATGGCTGTGATGACTGCGGCAATAGCCAACGGAGGGACCATCTATTGGCCGCGTCTGGTCATGCGTCTGGAATCGTGGGATCCTCTCAATAAACTGCCCGGAGAAGTATATCCTTCCGGAAAGGTTCGGGGGAATCTACAGGTTTCCGCCCGTAATTTAAAACTCATTCAGGATGCGATGTTGGCGGATGTGGAAGACCGTGAGGGGACTGGCAGCCGAGCACGGATTAATGAAATGCGTGTTTGTGGTAAAACCGGCACGGCAGAAGTGAAGCAGGGTAATCGCTTGGTGAGGAAGGATACCTGGTTCGTAGCCTATGCGCCTTATGAATCGCCCCGCTATGCAATTTCTGTCCTGGTGGAATCGGGCGCCTCGGGAGGACTCACCTGTGCGCCGATCGCCCGGAAAGTATTTCAGGAACTGGCATTGATTGAGAGCAACCAAAGAAAGGCACAGTCTTGAGTGAAATAAATACAGAATTGACTCCTCGCCCGTCGAAAAAAGAGACCAGCGAGCGCCCGCTGGTTGCGACCGTTCACTCGGAGTTTCGCTTCGACTGGCTTTTGTTGGCTGCGACGATTTGCCTGATGATCATTGGGATATTGTCTATCGTCAGCGCTCGAATCGGGGCTGAAACGGATTTGAGCTGGTATCGTTCCTACGGTTTCCGGCAGGGAGTCTGGTATTTGCTCGGCTCAGCCATGGCCGCAGGGATTTGTGTTTTGGATTACAAAATATTCTGCCGATTTTCTCTCCTTGCCTATTGGGTGGCAATTGCGATGTTGGTTTTGGTGTTGATCCCGCATGTCGGGAGTTTGAGATTTGGTGCCCGCCGTTGGTTCGACTTGGGGCTTTTTCAATTTCAACCTTCTGAGTTCGCCAAGCTGGCTTACATTTTTGCCATGGCTCATTTTTTAGAGCGTCCCAAGGATGAACTGAGGATGTATAATGTATTCCTCAAGGCCCTGGGGATGATGGCTCTGCCTTTCCTATTGGTTCTGGCGGAACCGGATTTGGGTTCCTCTTTGGCGTTTGTTTCTATCGGGCTGGTGATGATGTATATGGCTGGGGTTCCACTCCGCTATATGAAGCGTGTCGCTGGGGCTGGTTTTTTGCTGGTTACGCTCCTATTCGTGGATGTAGTCTTTGCACCGGATGGCTGGCGCCTACCTCTGGAAGATTATCAGAGACGACGCCTATTGGTTTATTTCAACCAAAGTTATGTGAGCCAGGATACTCCCCCTGAAGAACGTAAAAGATTGGAACAGATGCAACGCACCGACTCCTACAATATAGATCAGGCCCTGATTTCGGTGGGCAGCGGAGGATTTAAGGGGAAGGGGTGGATGCAAGGAACACAGACGTCACTCGGTTTTTTGCCCAGACCGGTGTCGCATAATGATTTTATCTTTTCCGTAATTGCCGAAGAGGGCGGCTTCCTGGGAAGTACGCTCGTTGTCGGCCTTTATGGAATGATATTTTTTGCGGGAATCCGCACTGCCAGCCAGGCGCGAGAGCGTTTGGGCAGGCTATTGGCCGTAGGGGTTGTTGCCCTACTTTTTACACATGTCATGATTAACATAGGAATGAATATTCGCCTGATTCCAGTTACGGGAATTCCTTTGCCCCTACTTAGCTATGGGGGCTCATCGGTAATCTGTACCCTGCTGGCACTGGGGATATTACAAAATGTTTATCTTTATAGAAAAAAATATTAAAATATAATGAATCCAAATAAGAAAACTTTTTCACAAAAAAGAAGAACGTCTATGCGTTTCAAACCCTCTTCCTCAGGTAAGACTCCCAAGAATGTAGTTCAATTGGCTTTGAATCAACTGGATGATCCTGAGAGAGAGATGGTTTCAGATACCGTTTTTGACGCGCGGCATGAAGCTGAAATATTGAAAGCGGAAAACAAGTCTGCGGGGGTTAAAGAGGTGCCGCCGACACCTGCACCTGCACCGCGTAAGAAACCTGCCAAAGAACCTTATAAGCCTGTTCCGTTGCCGGAACCCAAGCCCCGAAACTTTGTTGAATCCGTCAAGGGCGTAGCCAACAAGATGATAGAGACGTTTCAGCGAATGATGGGGCCCGTACAGACGTCTCACAAAGAGATTATCATTAATGCGGAGTCTCTGGAGACTCGCGTGGCCGTGCTGGAAAACGGACGACTGGAAGATTTCACGATTGAACGATCGGACGATGAGCGTTTGGTGGGTTCTATCTACAAAGGGCGCGTGCAGAATCTCGAAGATGGGCTGAAGGCAGCGTTTGTGGATATTGGATTTGATCGGAACGCATTTCTCCATTACTGGGATATTATCCCCAATAACTTTGACTCTTCGATCGAGGTTGTGGAACGCTCGCCGCGCCGCAAAGATAAACCGAGAATTACGCAAAATGACATCCCTAAGCTTTATCCGATTGGCTCAGAGATTGTGGTACAGGTAACTAAAGGCGCAATCGGCACGAAGGGACCGCGGGTTACTACGAATATTTCGCTGCCGGGCAAGTTTCTGGTTTTGTTGCCCAATTCGGATCAAAGCGGTATCTCCCGGAAGATCGATAGTCCGGCTGAAAGAGAGAGACTGAAGAAAATTTTAAGGGAGTTGGATTTGCCTGAAGGGATGGGCGTCATTATCCGTACGGCGGGAGAGGAACAGCAAAAGCGCTATTTCATCCGTGACCTGGCCATCCTTCTTGGCGAATGGAGACAGGTTCAAGAGAATATTCGCAGCAGCAGCACTCCCAGTTGTGTGTTCCAGGAACCGGATTTGATTGGGCGGATGACTCGCGATTTCCTGACCGAAGGAGTGGAGAGAATCGTCATAGACAATCAGAGAGAATGCGATCGGGCTAAAGAAGTGATTTCCAGAATTTCGAAGCGTTCTGCCTTTAAAGTGAAGCTTTACGCGGACTCTCAACCTATTTTTGACCGGTTCAATATTACCCGGCAGATCAGCAGTGCATTTGCCCGGAGAGTTTATCTAAAATCCGGTGGTTATATTGTGATTGATGAAACCGAGGCGTTGGTAGCCATCGATGTCAATTCGGGTGGACACAAGCAAGGAGCCGATCATCATGAATCCACTATTTTACGGGTCAATCTTGAAGCGGCCGAAGAGATTTGCCGCCAGCTGCGTCTGCGCAATATAGGCGGGCTCATTATTCTGGATTTTATCGATATGAAGATGCAGCGGGATCGCCAGGCTGTTTATAACAAGATGAAGGAAGGGTTGCGTCGGGATCGGGCCAGGACACATATTTTGCCCATCTCGTCTCTGGGGCTGATGGAAATGACACGGCAACGCCATACGGAATCTGTTTTGGAAGCCGTTTATGACGACTGCAAATATTGCAAGGGTCGCGGAATGGTTAAATCGGCCCTGACCATGTCGGTCGAAATCCAGAGAAAGCTGGCGGAGATTTTCCGTAGGAGAGGCCGCGATGAATCGGACTTTCAGCTGAAAGTGGTGGTCCATCCTCTGGTACTGGACCGGCTTCGCACGGAGGACGAGCAACTTCTGATTGATATGGAGAAGAAGTATTATGGGAAACTATCTTTCAGAGCTGACCCCGCCTTCCACGCAGAAGAATTCAAGATATTTAACTCCCTAACAAACGAGGAACTGGAACATACCGGTGTTTGAGGACAGGAGAGAGGCATAGGATAATTTGAAGCCTGTCGAGTTTATAAATTTAGGCAGCGGCTCCAGGGGCAATTGCACATGGCTGGAGTATGGTGATACGTGCATCCTGGTGGATGGCGGATTTTCCTGTAAACAATTGCAGAAACGCATTGAGGCCGCAGGTAAAGACCCGGAGCGCGTAAGCGGAATCCTGATTTCTCACAGTCATTCTGATCACATCTGTGGAGTAAGCCGTTTTTGCCAGCTTTACAAGGTCCCGGTCTACTTAAATCGACTTACACAAAAGGACCTGTGCGCTATTTGGCAGCAAGGCCCTCAGCCGAAGCAAATACCGGAATTCAAGATTTTTGCGACGGGAGATACGTTTGAGATCGGCAATATTGAGGTCAATACATTTCAAGTTCCTCACGATACGAGCGATCCGGTCGGCTTCTCCTTTCAGGTTGGGGGAGTCCGGTTGGGGCACGTGACGGATTTGGGTAAAGTCACTTCTTTGGTCAGAGAGAGGTTAAAGGGAGTATATGGGCTTCTATTTGAAGCCAACCATGATATTACTCTTTTAAGAGAATCCTCTCGTACCTGGGCATTGAAGCAGCGGATTATGAGCTGTTCCGGCCATTTATCCAATGAGGATTCAGCCCGTTTTCTGGAGGAGATTGTTTCTACTGGACTTAAAGAATTGGTATTGGGACACTTGAGTCAGGATTGCAATCGTCCAGAGATTGCTTTGAAGCAAGTGAATCAGGCTGTCGGAGACAAGGGTGTCTGTATCCGTGTTTCCTCGCAAGAGTCTATCACACGGATATTGCCTGAAGGCTTTAGTGCCTGAATTAATTAATAAATGAAACAACAAAGGCGAAACGATGTCTGCTACTGTTATTGCGATTGCTAATCAAAAAGGGGGAGTTGGCAAAACGACTACCTCTGTCAACCTTGCAGCAGCTTTAGCGGCTATCGGCAAGAAAACCTTGCTCCTGGATTTGGACCCTCAGGCCAATGCTACGAGCGGAGTGGGAGTGGAGAAGATTGAAGGCAATAACTCCTACCTTGCTTTGCTGGGAGAGGGAAAAATGGCTGATTTGATAGTCGAAACCTCCTGGAAGAACCTTTGGTTGATTCCGGGTGGCTTGGATTTGTGTGGAGCGGATATTGAGTTTCCCCGCTTGCCCGGGAATCACCTAACTCGGCTTAAGGATGCTCTGGAGCCTGTGTTGCCCCAAAGAGATTTTGACATTGTCGTGATTGATTGTCCGCCCTCTCTTTCGGTGCTTACGCTCAACGCTTTCGTCGCAGCCCGCTGGCTGCTCATTCCTCTACAGTGCGAGTACTATGCACTGGAAGGTGTCTCCATGATTATGCGGATTTACAATCAGATATGCGAAAGCGAGGAGAGCTGTAAGCTGGAGCTTTTGGGAGTGCTGATGACAATGTTCGATGGGCGGACTCGTCTTTCACAACAGGTTGTAGCGGATGTGCGCGAATATTTTGGAGAAAAGGTTTTTGAGACGTTGATCCCGCGCGCCGTTCGTCTGGCAGAAGCCCCCAGTTTTGGTAAACCGGTGATGTATTATGATGCCTATAGTGCGGGAACCTCTGCCTACAGTGTGTTGGCTGAAGAAGTGCTGTCTAAACTAAAAAATAAAAAATGCAAAACCAGGAATTAGATCAAAAGGTGGAACGCCAGAAGCTGAATGCTGACATTGTTTGTGTTGGTTTCGGCCCGGCAATGGGAGGCTTTTTGACCACGCTCAACAAGCGAATGCTGAATGAGGATGGCACCCCGGCTTTGGAGAGCAAAGTAGCCCCGGGAATGCCCCCTCAGGTGATTTGCTATGAACGTGCGGATGACACATCTGCAGGTGTTTCGGGAGTAGTTTCGGACGCAAGGTCAATACGTGAGAGCTTTTCCAATGAGGAGCTTTCCCAGATACCGATGGTTGCCGAAGTGACGGAGGAAAAGATGTTATATCTGCTCGATCCGCACGGTGCCAGTCGGCGCTCCTGCCTGTTTAAACTTGGAGATGTGTTTCTGAAAACCTTCAAGGCGGTTCTTCCCTGGTATCAGAACTATGCTTTCGCGCTGCCTTGGATTCCTCCTTTTTTGCGAAAGGATGGGGGATTAACTCTTTCCATCGGGCAATTTAACCAATGGGTTTCGGCTCAGGTAATGGGAAGCGGATTTATTCAAATCTGGCCCGGGACTCCCGTAGAAAAGGCGATTCTGAAAGAGGGCAAAGTAGTTGGAGTCCAGCTGGTAGATCAGGGGGTGGATTTGAAAGGTAATCCTTCCGATGGGTTCATGCCCGGTATGGAGATAGAGGCTGCTTTGACGGTGATCGGCGATGGTCCCATTGGGGCTGTCGGCAGGCAGTTAAATGAAGCCATCGGATTGCCCGAAGGTCATGAGCAAAACGATTACGCCATTGGTATGAAGATGGTGGTGAATTTGCCTGAAGATACGCCGCTCAAACCGGGAATGGTTTTTCATACGTTCGGGTATCCGGAGCCGGAGATTTTTGGCTTTATGTATGTGCATCCGGAAAAGGTGGCTTCTCTCGGGATTTTTGTGCCGACCTGGCTGGATAATCCGGTTCGCGCTGCTTATCGCTACATGCAGTATTGGATGCAACATCCTTATTTGTGGCAGTATCTTAAAGGCTCTACTCTGCGGTCCTGGGGTGCAAAAACGCTTCAGGAATCCGGCCGCCGGGGAGAGCCCTATTTGGTTGGAGATGGATTTGCCCGAATTGGAGAGGGAAGCGGCTCTACCAATGTGCTGACAGGTTCCGGAGTGGATGAAGCCTGGGAAACGGGGACTCATCTGGGCGAGGCGGTTGCTGAGCTGATGAAAGAAGGCAAAGAGTTTACCCGCAAGAATCTTGAAGCTACCTATTTAAAGCGCCGCCGGGCAAGCCACAGAGATTCGGAGTCACGCGTTGCTGAGAAGTCCAGAGATGGATTCCATCGTGGAATGATATCTGGGCTCCTGGGCATGGCTCTGACCGGTTTTTCCAGAGGTATATTCCATATTCCGGGGACTCCCGAGAAAACCTGGGATCGGTTACCCAAGGTGTCTAAATATTTCAAAGGGAAGCTGACGCCTGAAGAGGTGAAGCAGATACGCAAGGATTGTGCCGCTAAGGGTGTCTATTCCAACGATGTGTTGATGGAAAAAACGGGATGGCCTCCGATTGAATATGATGGGAAGCTGCTCATCTCTCATCAGGATGCTTTGCTCCTGGGAGGGAAAGTCCAAGCAGCATCGGGTTATTCCAATCATGTCGTGTTTGAAAGCGAAGAGATTTGCAGGGCGTGTGATTCCAAAGCGTGCATTGAGATTTGCTCGGGGCAGGCAATTTACCCCGGAGAATCCGGGCTGCCAGCCTTTGACCGGGAAAAGTGCATTCATTGCGGCGCCTGTTCCTGGACTTGCCCGCATCTGACGTTCAACGCCGGAGCCGGAGGGCTTCACTCTGCTGAGAACTGATCTTTGAGTTGCTCGAAATGAAACGTTTTTTCTGCGCACAGATCAAAGGGTGGTTGCCTGCCGTTATTTGGTGTGTCCTTATATTTTGGGGCAGCACAGATGATGTGGGAGGCAAGGCAACCAGTCTTCGTGTCATGACGTTTCTGCATGAAAATTTCCCCACTCTCTCTTGGGAGCAGCTGGCAAAAACTATTTTTTTACTCAGGAAGGCTTGTCATGTAACTGAGTACGGGATTTTGGCGTCATTGGTTTTTTATGGTTTTTTGCGTTCTGGTTTGGTCGGTTGGAAGCGTATTTGGTCTTTCCGCATGGCGCTATTAACTTTTCTCATTTGCGTGGGGTACGCGATAAGCGATGAATTTCATCAATCCTTTTCATCTCAGCGTTATGGTAGCCCCGTGGATGTGATGATTGATTCTTTTGGAGTTTTAATGGGATTAAGCGGCATGTGGGTGTTGAGCTACTTCAAGAGGGGAATATTAAAAAGTAAATCCTCTAAGTCGTCGGAATCGGGGGCTTCTCAAGTAGTTCGATGGTCAAAAGCCACCCGGATGGAAATGAAAAGCTAAAAGAGAGCGAATAAGGAGATGGGAGACGAGCAGGAAAGACACAATGAAGTAGCTCCGGATGAGAATTGTGTGAGTGGCTCTTCACTCGTTTCTTGCCTCTGTTTTCAGTTTGAACGCTTTCCACTTCTTTATGTGAGTTTAGCCCAAATTCTGGGGATAATACTCGCATGGAAATCAGCAAATGGTCTGGATATCGGGCAGGTTTATACGTTGTACCTGCCTATTTTATTTTTATCAGTCTGCGGTGCTGGATTGGGAAGAATCTGGTTTAATTTTTCCCCGCGAGTCTCCTGGATTAGTCCGGTATGTTGCCTGTTGGCAGGGCTCACATGGGGTTTGGTTTCCTACAGTTTGAATACCGCTATTCAATCTCAAGAGGATATCCGAGCTCAGATGGTAGGGAAAACTTCCGCGATTGTTACTGTGCGGGGAGAGTTATTGGAGCGACCAGCTATTTCATCTTCCAAAGTATTACGGGCGGGAGTGGCGTATACGAACGAGATTTGCCGAGTATCACTGGCATTGAATGAAATCTGCTGGTCTGGGGATTACTCCGAAAAGCGTGAATTTCAAAAAACCACAGGCACGGTTAAAGCATCTTGTTACAAATTATTAAATGAGGATTTTTCCGCAGGGGCATTGGTAGAGGTTTGCGGAGTCATCCATTTGCCTTCCGAGGCTAAAACGCCCGGTGGTTTTAATTATAGGAAATACCTGGAATCTCAGGGGATTTATTATGAATTAAAAACGGCCACTACTGAGGATTGGGCTTGGATGGGATATCAAAAAGGAATACCCAGTCTGATTCGTCGATTCGCCGGTTCGCTGAGGGGATATTGGGTCAAAATGCTTTCAGTGGGGTACGATCCGAAAGACCCTTACATTGGTATGTACCAAGCGATGACGGTCGGCGAGCGAACCGCGTTACCCTCTGAGTTCAAAGAAGTGTTTACCCGGACAGGGGTGATGCATCTTTTTGCGATTAGCGGCTTCAATGTCGGTGTGGTTGCGGTTATGACTGTGGGGCTGCTCTCGCTACTGAATATTTCTGCTTTCTGGCGACTAGGAGCGAGTATGCTTACAGTTTGTCTTTTTGCAATAGTCGCGGGTGCAGATCCACCCGTATGCCGGACCGCCTTGATGATCTGCATATTTCTGCTGGGAAAAATGATCCATCGTCCCCCCCACGTGACAAATTGTTTGGGTGTAGTGTGTTTTCTTTTACTCAGTTGGGATCCGGTTCAGCTTTTCCAGGCCAGCTTTCAACTTTCCTTTTCAGTTGTTCTGAGCATGATTCTTCTATTACCCATTTTAGAAAAATGTGGAAAGAAGTGGGCCGGGAAAGACCCCTTTTTACCTGAGTTTTTAGTAACAAAAGGGATGCGTTTGAAAGAGTTCATTGCACTCTTTGTGCTTTCAAATATTTGGGCATCCCTTGCCGGCTGGGCAGGCTCATTGCCGTTGAGTCTCCATTTTTTTAATTTAGTTCCCATTGCCGGATTATTTGTAAATGTGTTTGTCTGTATTCTGGCTTTTCCACTTCAGGGGTTGGCTCTGGCCTCGTTGATGTTGGGTTCTATTTGGGATGGTTTTGCAGAGCTCTGCAATATACCGGCTTGGTGGTTGCTTTATTCTGTTGAGAAAATTTGCAGTTTTGCGGAGGAATTACCCGGTGCTTTCTTAAGAGGCAACGGGTGGTATCCCTTGAGCTGGGTGTTCTATTATTTAGGTATTATAGGACTCTTCAGAGGTTTCTTTTTTCAGAGGAAAAACTGGGGATGGAGTTTGGGGTATGCGCTTATTCTGGCTGTATATTTTGTTTTCATGCCAAAAAGTTCTCCTCAGACAAGTGTAGTTGTTTTTCCGGCGGGTGAGGGTAGTGCCATCCTGGTGCAGGATGGTGTAGACAAGAAAGATTATTTGATTGATACCGGGGACGAAAAACTGATTCAACGAGTCGTAATTCCCTATCTAAAGAAAAATGCTCAGGTGGCCGGCTCTCTGGATGCTCTAATCCTCACCCACGGGGATGCGGCGCACATAAAGGGGGCTGCTCACTTATCGCAAAAAATAAAAATTGGGGATGTATATGTTAACCCCCTGAAAACACGCTCTCCCTATATGCAAAGAATTCAAAAGGGAGAAGAAGTGGGAATACTGAATCCAAAAAGGATGGATAGAGGCGAGAGAGTAGGGTGTTTGGAGGCGTTGCATCCGTCCGCCTTTGAAGATGGAGATTTCAGCCGCGGTGATCAGGGAGCTTTGGTTTTGCGTCTGCAACGAGAGGGTAAGCGGATTCTTTTTGTATCAGATTTAGACCCTGAGGGGCAACAGCGGCTCATGGACCGAGAGGAGGATTTGGACTGTGATGTTCTGGTCTGTGGCGTACCGGCTTATGAGTATTATTTTAGGGCCGGATTCCTCAGACGTTGTTCACCCATGTTTTTGATCGTCGAAACTCAGCACGAAAAGAACCGCCCTAAAAAAACCGATTCCGATGAATATCCGCGTCAGGTTTTCTTGAGTTCGGAAAAAGGCGGAATCGAAATTGTGATCAAAGAAGAAGGTGGTTTTCTTTTTGTAGGGGAAGATCAGTATGAGTTCTGACCTTCCCGATGATATTTCCTACTTTTTACGATAGTCCACCAGCTTATCGTACTTGGGATCTAGCTTGTAAATTTTTTCCTCAGCAGTTCCAAAGTAGACACTTCCATTCGGAGCAATGCTGAAACCTTCCGTTTCAACGGAGATATTTACTCGATATTCCTCAAGAACTGAGACCGTTTTTGGTTGATCTTCTTCAAGCTTAATTTTGTAGATGGCGTGAGGGTTATCGTTCACCGTTTTCCCTGCATCAGCCAGATAGTAGAGGAAGCCATCACGATAGTCTAAGCCTTGGGGGACTCCCAGATTGGTTTCTGAGTAACGCCAGGTGCCGTGGTCGATAAACTTACCGTTCTCCATTAAGGTGATGCGGGTAAAGGCGATTTTACCACCATCCTTGGCGGAAGTGAAAAGGTAGATATCCTCATCTTTAATCCAAGCGATGAGAGCACCTCCATTTTCACCAAAACCTTTAAAATCCCATTGATTAAGAGCCTTTCCGTTTTCCTTATTCAGCTCCCATACAAAGGGCTTCCGGTTATTGCCACCAGAGCACCCCAGAAGAGTATCGTGAGGCTTAAACCAGAGAAGTTCGGCGCTGTGCATGGGACCCTTTTTCTCGAAAAGAGCGACTTCTACATTATCAAAAACACGGATCTTGTGGATATCTGCGTTCTCTTTGGTTTTATCGTGGTGGCCGGCAAAATAATAGTAATTGCCGTCACAACAGAGGCCCTGAGCACATTGCCAATCCATTGGCTTTTTGTATCCCACATCCCGGTAGGGGGTGTAAACTATATCCTCCGCCAGAGTACCGGTGCAAAAAATGACAGCGGAGGCAAGGAGGCTCAGACAACTAATATATGTATTTCTCACGTGTATTATTTGGGTTCTTTCCAGGGTTTCATCTTTTTATAAAGATGATCAATCCTATAAATCTTTTCCTCAGCTGTCCCAAAGTAGAGAGAGTTCTCCGTATCAAAGCTCAGTCCCTCTGTCTCCACCTTCAGATCGACACGGTACTCCTTAAGGACCGAAACCGTTTTCTTTTTGTTGTTATTGAGTTTAAGGACATAAATGGAGTGAGGATTATCATTCACCGTTTTGCCGGCATCTGCCAGGAACCAGATGCAGCCGTCCTTGTAATCCATGCCTTGGGGGACGCCGAGATTGGTTTCAGAGTAATACCAAGTGCCGCGCTCTTTGAATTTTCCGTCAGGCAATAACGTGAGTTTAGTGAAACCAAGGTTGGCACCGTTTTTTGTGGATGTCAGGAGAATAATATCATTTTTCTTCACCCAGGCGATGAGTCCGCCGGCCTTCAGACCGACTTCCGGGCAATCCCAGCGATTGATTGATTCACCGCTGTTTTTATCCAATTCCCAAACACAAGGGGTCAGTTTGGGACCATAGCAGCAGGAGAGAATGGTGTCGTTGTATTCGTTCCAATCAAGGCCGGGACTATGCATGGGAGCTTTTTTATCGAAAAGGGCGACTTCTTCATTATCTGACATTCGGATTTTATGGATATCAGCCAGTTCGCCGGTTGGGTCGTTATGCCCTGCAAAATAGTAGTAGACGCCATCACAAGTGAGTCCTTGAGAACGCTGCCAATTAGAGGGTTTCACATAGCCGACATCTGTATAAGAGTTATAATGTAGATACTCGTCGGTTTTTTTATCGTTTTCTCCAGACGGAGCAGGCGTTTTGGCAGAAACGTTTACCTGAACGGTGCAAATAACTGCCCAGGAAACGAGAATGGCCGCGGCCTTAATTAGGGATAGGTGTTTGTTCATGGTTTATTATTCGTGTTTAAAATGCTTATCCAGAAAGTTTATATAACTCTGCCAGTCATATTCCGTTAAATCATGTTTCCCCGTCCGCATGTGGTAGCCATTGTGCCAGCGAAGAGGCGAATTTACCGAAGGCATTTTTGTCCCCGGCAAAGCGTTCGGGATGCCATAGAGTTCGAATACGGAGTTAGCCAACATCAAGCTTGTAAATTCGCCTTCAGGGTCTGCCCAGGCATCATCTTGAGCGCTGGCAACGTAGATATGACGGGGAGCGATCAGTGCCATTAACTGATATTGATCAAAGGGCATTTCCTTATCGTGCCCCACATATTTTTGGAAATTTTTGCAGAACCAGTAGGGGAAGTTTTTGCAGAGATCACCGATAGTCTCTCCCAGCATTCTGCGAGAGAGGGCTGCTCCGCCCGCCCCGGAGTCGTTGCTGATTACGGCTGTAAAGCGCGGATCATTGACTCCGGCCCAGAGAGCGGTTTTGCCCAAGCGCGAGTGGCCCAAAACGATAATCTGCTCAGGATTAATCTCAGGCTGTTTTTCCAGGTAATCCAGTGCGCGGCTCAAAGTCCAAGCCCAGGCACCGATGGTGCTGAAATTATCATTCCGGTTTTGCAGCTCGGGGAATAGGCCCAGGACGTTATTGGTTGGATATCCCTTCCCATCGATAGCGATATCACCGCGAGCCATGGTGGCCAAGGCATACCCTTTACTCAGGATAAGCTTCAAGGGCCAGCGGGAGGAGGCATTAGCGCGGGGATAAGGTTCTTTATCAGAGGGAGCCATCATCTTTTCACAGATTTTAATTTCCGGCTCATCTGAAATGGCGTGGTTGCCTTTAAAGTTAAGTGTCAGAAACAGCGGAGAGGGTTTCTTTACCGAGTTAGGCAGATAGAGAAGCAAATCAACGCTGGTCAGGTTGCCTTTGTTGACCATCGAGATAGTAATCTGTTTACGCGTTGCTATTCCGCCAAGCGCATTTGTGCTGCTCTCAAACACGGTATACTTGATTTCTTCGGGAAGCCCGGGCATACATCCGTACATCTCTTCGGTGAATACCTTGAGCAGCTCGGGGCGCCGGATGTTTTGCCATTCATCGGAAGTCTTTATCTCTTGCCCATTTTCAGACACCAACAATTGAGGTAACGTGTCTGAACCCTTAAAAGTATCTTTGTCTTGTGCCATAGCAGAAGCTCCTATCAGCAAGCTTGCGACAACTCCTATTAATAATGTTTTCATTAGCCTAAACGCTCGTTACAGTGAGTGAAGGGTATCAGATAGCAAAAATAAAATCCAGAAAAATGGCTCGGAATCGAAAAGCCAAAGGTCTTTGATGATCAAAACGTATTGAAATATTCTCCCGTTTAACTAGAATCTGCGAAGAAGCTTGGCTTCGCGCCAACAAATTTGCTTGTGACCAACGGGGTTTATTTTAACGATTCCTGATCCAAAGCAGACTACATGAAAACGCTCCTGGAAATGATAGATGAAGATGCGAGAAAGCGACTTCGGCTTTCTGAAGGAAAGCTTCCGCACGACAATATGGTCCGCTATCGGCGTTACGTTAAAGCCTGGCGTCAGCAATTGCAGGTTTATCACAGGGATGGATATTCGGGACTGGAGGTTTGTCAGGCGCAGACGCGCGTGCTGGATGCAATGTTGATTCGATTGTATCAGGATGTAAAAAGAATCTACCAGGAGGAGAGCGGGGAGAAAAAAGTTCCGGCAGTTGCTCTGGTCGCTTTAGGAGGGTATGGGCGAAGAGAGCTGAATCCGTTTTCTGATATTGATCTCATGTTTTTGCATGATGGTCAGTTGCTCAAAGGTGAAGAGCAACACCCATTTTTGAAACTCATCGTGGAGCATATTCTCTACACTCTCTACGATATTCCTTTTAAGGTAGGGCATTCGGTTCGAACTTTGAACGAATGTGTGGAGGTTGCAAATCAGGATATGCCGGCCAAAACGTCATTGATTGAGACTCGCCGGATTGCCGGAAATCGTTCACTTTATTCTGACCTCCAAAAACGCATTCTACAAGAATGTATCAGGCATCATGAGCATGAGTATATCAGGGACCGCCAGGAAGACCAGGTAAGGCGCCACGAAAAATATGGGAATTCACCGACCATGCTTGAGCCGGATTTGAAAAACGGGTGTGGAGGATTGAGGGATTTTCATAATTTAATCTGGTTGGCATGGTTTAAACTGCACACCTGGAACCTGGAAGATTTGAGAAAAAACGGGCATCTCACAGAGCGAGAGTTGACCCAGGTGAGAAAAGCGCATGATTTTTTGCTTCGTGTGCGCAATGACCTGCATTATCTCACAAACCGAGCGACGGATATTCTTTTTAAAGCGGTTCAGCCGACCGTTGCAAAGCATTTAGGCTTTAAAGATAAGTCTCCGGCCCGGCGTATTGAAAAGTTCATGAAAGAGCTTTATACGCACATGCGCAACATTCATTTAATATCCAATACGCTTGAGCAACGTTTTGCCTTGGCTCCGGAGAAGGGAATCTTGCCCTCATTAACCTCTCTTTTTCGGCGTAAAAGCTATACGATTGATGGATTCAGAGTCGTGGATGGTTGGGTGCGGGCTCCGCAGGTCTCAGTTTTTTTGCGTGATCCGGGACGGTTGATGCGTCTTTTCCTGATGGTTCAGCAGCGCGGTCTCTCTATGCATCCGGATTTAATTCACCGTTTGCGAGAGCTGGTTTCGTTGAGCAATGATGATTTCAGACGCAACCCTCTGGTGAGGGATACGTTCCTGGATATACTTCATCAGCGTGGTGCGGTGGCTCCCATTTTACGTATCATGCATGAGACCGGGCTCCTGGGGGATTATCTCCCGGAATTTGGCAAACTGACATGCCTGGTGCAGCACGAGTTTTTTCACCGTTATGCGGCAGATGAGCACACTTTGGTTTGTATCGAGGAGCTGGATAAGGTATGGCAGGCAAAGGATCTGCCGTATTCGCAATTTGAAGAGATTTTTCAGAAAATAGACAACCCGCATATTTTATATTTGGCTCTGCTTTTACATGATGTGGGTAAGGGGGCTCGGTGTAAGGGCAAACATGATGAGGCTTCTACAATCATGGCGGAAAGTGTTGCAGATCGAATGGGGCTGGACGAAGTGGACAAGGAGCTTTTAGTTTTTCTGGTAGAAAACCATCTTTATTTTTTCCAGGTAGCGACACAAAAGGATGTTTACAGTAGCGCTGTGATCCAGGAGGTCGCTAATCATATAGAGACGCCTGAGCGGTTGAATTTGTTATTCTTGCTTTCTTTTGCGGATACCCTGGGGACAAGTAAAAGCCTTTGGACCGGTTTTAAAGAATTGTTGTTATGGGCAATTTATAAGCGAGCGATGAACATGCTAGCCGATCCGGAGGCGGGGCAGGAAGCCGCCGGGACGATCCGCCAGAGGAACCATTTACTGAGACAATTGACCCAGATTGCCGACAACTCTTTCAGTTTGGAAGAAATAGAAAGGCACTTGAATTTGATGCCGGAGCGTTATCGCAGGGTTTTTTCCCCTAAGCAGATTATCCGGCATTTGAGTATGATTTTCAGTTTGCAGAAGGCACCGCAAGAGACGGGACCGCTGCAAGCTATCTGCAAAATTGCTTGGGAACGACTGCTGCATCAGGGCTGCTCGCGTGTGACTGTTTGTGCTCATCACCAACGAGGGCTTTTTAATAAAATCTGCGGCGCGCTTACGGCCAGTGGCTTGACTATTTTTAATGCGCAGATCTTTGTGAGGCAGGATGGAATTGCATTGGATTCATTTCATGTTTTAAGTGTGGATGAAACGGGCTTGCCCTCCGTTCGGCAAAGAGAGGCTTTTAAAGGGGTTTTGGAAGACGCTCTTTGCGATGCCGTGAACCTGGAAGAGCTGATGAGGAAATGTTATATTAATCGGCCTTCATTTGAGCAGGAATACCGCGAGCATTTCAGCATCCCTACGAAGGTCACATTTGATCTGGAGAATTCACGTAAGTACACGGCGGTGCAGGTGCAGTCTGAAGATTATATCGGTTTGCTCTATGTCCTGACCCGAGCTCTTTCTCAATTGGGTGCTGACATTATTTCATCGAGTAACTTCACTGAAAAAGGGGTTGTTATAGATCGATTTCTGATTACCGATTGCATCGGCAATAAAATTACCGAACCCGAGCGTTTGAAGGCGATTGAAGCCAGCCTGCATAAAGCCGTTGAGGCACTCAAACAACAGATAACCAAGGGCAGAAGGGGAGTAAGTTACTCAACCCAGCCTGAGGTTTCCTAAACCGAAAACAACAATTCTTCAAAAAAGATCGTGAGTATTACCAGTAAGACCGGAGACAACGGAACAACAGGACTTCTTTTTGGAAGGCGCATCTCCAAGACGGATGACCGCATCTTTGCTTGTGGAGCAGTGGATGAGCTGAGTGCGGCGCTGGGAATGGCTCGGACGCAGATGTCAGAATTACCTGAATCTGCCGAGACGCTCTTCACCATCCAAAAGCATTTGATTAAGCTGATGTCGAAAGTGATGGTTTTGCCCTCTGACTGTGAGATGTTCAAAAGTTCCGGATTTAAGGAAATCAGCCAACAGGATATTGATTGGATTGAGGAAAAGATCCATACATTGGAGTCTCGAATACCACCTGTTCAGGAATGGGTTATCCCGGGAGATGATCAGCTTACGGCAACACTTCACTTTGCCCGAACGGTCTGCCGCCGCGCTGAGCGCGGTCTTTGGATGGTTTTAAAGAGCGACGAAGTTGATGATTCTCTTGAGCTTCAAAGAGACGCCGTTTATCTAAATCGGTTGTCGGATTTGTTGTGGATTTTAGCTCGACAGGACAATGGTTGAGGGGTGGCTCTCCTCTACCATTTTAAGCTTGCCGAACCTGTTCTGAGAAGATAGGTTACTGACGCCGCTTTATGGCGAGACAGTCGGCGGGCCTGAGAGTTGCTGCCTGTAAAAAAAGGGCACAAGGCTTTTGTAGAAATGGAATTAAAGTATATACGGAACTTTTGCATTATAGCGCATATTGACCACGGAAAGACGACATTATCGGATCGGCTGCTGGCACTTACCGGAACAATTTCTGAACGCGAAATGGAGGCGCAGCTTCTTGATTCAATGGATCTGGAACGTGAACGGGGTATTACGATTAAGTCGCATCCTGTCACAATGTCTTACAAAGCGCGTAACGGAGAGGTGTACGAGCTCAACTTGATAGATACTCCGGGCCACGTAGATTTTACCTATGAAGTTTCCCGTAGCTTAAGCGCATGTGAAGGGGCTATTCTGATTGTAGATGCCGCTCAGGGTGTGGAGGCTCAAACTGTTGCGAACTATCATTTAGCGGTCAAAAAGAATCTGGAAATTATCCCTGTCATTAACAAGATTGATCTGCCCCACGCCAATATCGAGATGGCTAAAAAGCAGATTGAGGATATTCTGGCTCTGTCCTCTGAAGGGGCCATTCTGGCCAGCGCCAAAGAGGGGATCGGGATCGAAGAGATTCTCGAAGCGATTATTGAGCGCATTCCTCCGCCCAAACCGACAATGGCGCCTTCGCTCCAAGCACTTGGTTACGACTCCTACTTTGATACTTACAAGGGTGTCGTGACTCATGTTCGCATTTACAATGGTATTTTGAAGCCGGGTATGAACGTGAAGCTGTTGCGTACCGGCAAGACCGTTGAAATTAAAGAGGTAGGTAGTTTTAATCCCAAGCCCTATATTCGGGAAGAGCTTCGAACGGGAGAAACGGGGTATTTTACGGCAAATATCAAGAGCCCGTTGGAGGTCAAGATGGGGGATACCTTGACTGATCCGCGCAACCCGAGTGATGAAGTTCCGGGGTTTCAGGAGGTGCATCCCATGGTTTTCAGTGGGCTTTATCCGGTTAACTCAGGTGATTTTGAACACCTGAAGGTTAATCTGGCAAAGCTCCAGCTCAATGACCCGGCATTTATCTATCAAGTGGAGTCTTCTGCCGCTCTGGGTTTTGGCTTTCGCTGTGGTTTTCTGGGACTGCTACACATGGAGATTGTGCAAGAGCGTCTTCGCAGAGAGTATGAGATGGCAATTATTGCCACCTATCCCAGTGTGGTTTATCATGTAAAATTGACCAGTGGTGAGATGATAGATGTGGATAACCCTGTTCTATTGCCCGAGCCCAACTACATTCAGTGGATCGAGGAACCCGTAGTGAGGGCTTTCATTCTCTGCCCAAATGAAAATATTGGGGACATGCTGGCTTTGGTTCAAGAAAAGCGTGGGGTGATTACCAATACAGAGACGCTGGATTCGAAGCGTGTTATGCTCAGCTCATTAATTCCTCTGAATGAAATTCTGATTGATTTTCATGACCGGATTAAAAGCACGACTCGTGGTTATGGTTCCATGGATTATGAGCATGACGGCTATCAGCGTGCGAGCATGGTGAAACTTGATATCATGGTTAATAATGAGCCTGTGGATGCTTTTTCGTGTATCGTCCATCGGGATAAAGCGGATAGCCGCGGCAGAGCCTTGGCGGCGAAGCTGAAAGAGGTAATTCCCAGTCAACAGTTTGCAATTCCTATCCAGGCGGCTGTAGGCGGTAAGATTGTCGCTCGCGAAACCGTGAGGGCATACCGTAAGGATGTGACTGCCAAGTGTTATGGTGGAGATATTACGCGCAAGAGGAAACTTTTGGAAAAACAAAAAGAGGGTAAGAAGCGCATGAAGGCCTTCGGGTCCGTGAATATTCCTCAGGAAGCATTTATCGAAGTTCTGAAGGCTTAAGTTTTTCCAAACTGAGGGCATTTATAAGGCATAATGATCATTAAGACAGGCACAGTCCCCAATAAGGGATGGAGTAACAGAGATGTTTTCCTCCTATTGACGGGTGTTTTTTACTGTGTTTTCTTTTCGCGTCTCCTGCTAGGTTTTTTTCGGACACGAATAGAGGATTTTTTTGTAGATGGGGGCCAGCTTTTTTCCATTGTTTTTTCGACTTTTTCTTTTCAGGGGACCTCGGTCCTGCTGATAGCTCTGTTTCTCTATACCCAAAGCATGAGTTGGAAGAAGGCGTTTGGATTTCACATCGGTTCTCCTCTGACGGTGTTGACACAGGGCTTATTTCTGGGTATTGCAGCTTTCCCCGTTTCACTGCTTTTGGTTGGGCTGATCCGATGGATTCTTGAATTTCTGCAATTTGGGGCCGAATCGCAGGAAGTGATAAAAATGCTCCAGCAGCAAGAGACAGGGGCTTGGGGACAGGTAGTTTTTATCGGGGTGTTATCCATATTTATTGCGCCGATTGCAGAAGAGATTTTATTCCGCGGGGTGATTTATGTTCATGTGAGGGATATGGGTTTTCCAAAAATAGCTGCGTTAGGCAGTGCCGTTCTTTTTGGTATGGTTCATTCCAACACAGTGGCTTTTATTCCTCTGGTATTGTTTGCTCTATTCTTAATATTGCTTTATGAACGATATGCGAATCTGATCGTTTGTATTGCCGCCCACGCCTCTTTCAATACTGCGAACCTTTTATTCAGCATTTTATTGAGCGGGGAGAATATGCCATGAAAGAGTTTGAATTAATTGAGCATCTGATTCCTCTGCTTCCGGGGAACAAAGAGACTGTGGTGGGCCCTGGCGATGATTGCTCGGTGCTGGATGTGGGAATGCCCGGAAAGCTTTTGCTTTTTAAGACAGATGCAGTAGTCGAGGGGGTTCACTTTACGAAGGATGACGGCTGGGTTCGCATAGGCCGAAAAGCCATTTCCAGAGCTTTGAGCGACATGGCCGCAATGGCTGGGGAGCCACTCTCTGCCCTCGTTACACTGGGGTTGCCCTCTGATTTTGATTTCGAAAAGGTCAGGGAGATTTATCAGGGGATTCGAGAGCGTGCCGCGCTGTTTAATGTTTCTGTTTCAGGAGGGGAGACGGTGCGCAGCACACAGGGTATTTTTCTCTCTATCTCCATGGTTGGATGGGTGCCTCAGGGCCGGTTGCTCTTGCGAAAGAATATGCGCCCTGCCGATGCATTATTTGTGACGGGAGAGCTGGGCGGATCACGTTCCGGGAAGCATCTGGATTTTATTCCTCGTATTGAACACGCAAAATGGCTGGCGGACCGCTTTGAGATTCACGCGCTGATGGATGTCAGCGATGGCCTGGCGGGGGATTTGCAGCGTTTGATAGAAGCATCAGGACTGGGGGTTGAATTGCTCTCAGAGGCTATTCCCGTAAGTAAAGAGGCAAAACAAGCAGCTCGGCAGAGTGGAACTTCAGCCTTGAGTCGCGCTTTGAGTGATGGTGAAGATTTTGAGCTTCTTTTTACGGTTCCCGCATCGGTGGCGGTGAAACTTCTGGATGCTTGGAAAGAGAGGTTCCCGGGGTTAAGGCTTTCCTGCATCGGAAAGGTTGTCCCGGAAAAAAAGATTCGTATTCTAAGCCGGAGCGGACGTTTAACGAATTTGGATTGTCATGGATACGATCATTTCCAATAGCGCTGAGGATACGGAATCTCACGGCTTTCGTTATGGTGAAGGTTTAAAACCCGGCACCGTGATTGGGCTTTCGGGTGATCTTGGCGCGGGTAAGACTTGCTGGGTAAGGGGATTGGCTCGCAACCTCGGCGTCGTGTCGCGGGTGTATTCGCCTACTTTTGCGCTCTTGCACGAGTATGAAGGAGGGAGGGTTCCTCTTTTCCATTTGGATTTATACCGCCTGGAGAGTGTTGATGAGATTTACGGAGCTGGACTGGAGCATTACTTGCTCAATCCCGCGGGAATCACGGTTGTGGAATGGATTGAACGCTGGGTGGATTACCCGCCGGCATCGTTGCCTGATTACAGGAAAATCCACATTGAAATTTTGGATGAATTCAAACGGAAGATTCTCATCAATGACGGAAAGGATGATCGTTATTGATTCTCTCTTTGTAAGATGGAGAGTTGAAATCTTCTCAGAGGTTCTATAGAGTCGGGCGGCGATCTTTATCAGATCTGGAGCCAAAAAAGAGAATGAATGAAACAAAAGTATTGAAGTTAGGATTGCCTAAGGGGAGTTTACAAGAAGCAACCTTTGAGAAAATGGCCAAGGCTGGCTGGAATGTTCAGGTTAGCAGTCGCTCCTACTTCCCCAGAGTGGATGATGATGAACTTGAAATCCGTCTTTTCAGAGCGCAGGAAATCAGTCGTTATGTAGAGTACGGTTATTTGGATTGCGGGCTGACGGGCCATGACTGGGTCTGTGAGAATCGCTCGGATGTACACGAGGTAGGGGAGTTTTGTTTCAGCAAGGTGAGCAACCGTCCTGCAAAATGGGTTCTGGCAGTTCCGGAGGAGTCTTCGATTCAAACAGTAAAAGACCTTCAGGGCAAAAGAATAGCAACAGAGGTTGTAAACCTTACTCAGGACTACTTGAATAAACATGGAGTGACTGCAGATGTCGAGTTTTCATGGGGTGCCACCGAGGTAAAGGCTCGTGATTTGGTGGATGCAATCGTGGATGTCACAGAAACTGGCTCTTCGCTTCAGGCTGCGAAACTAAGAATTGTGGATGAAATTTTAGTATCCACTCCACGATTCATTGCAAACCACACTTCCTGGAAGGATGAATGGAAGCAGAAGAAAATCAACACGTTAGTAATGATGCTAAATGGTGTTTTGGCGGCCGAGCGCAAAGTTGGGCTTAAGTTAAATATCGAAAGAAAGAATTTGGATCAATTACTTGCTGGACTTCCTGCCCTTAGAAATCCTACAATAGCGCAGCTGAGTCAGCCTGACTGGGTAGCTGTGGAGACGATCATTGATGTTTCTGTAGCCAGGGAGCTGATTCCTCAGCTTAAACTTGCGGGAGCAGAAGGAATTATTGAGTATCCGCTCAACAAGATAGTTTTTTAACTAATATAATTAAATATGGGATCACTGAAGAAACGTCGTAAATCGAAGATTAATAAGCATAAACGTCGTAAGAAGATGCGCGCCAATCGTCACAAGAAGCGCACCTGGCAGAAGTAATTGCATGCTTCTAATGGACCGAAGGAGCAACCAATGCAAAAGCGAAAGGGCTCCTTTAAAGAACTCAGTATCGGGTCCATCTTTTAGGTTTTCAGTTTTCACGTTGTCATTCTTGAAGACAAGGATGGCAACGTGTATCTTTTATTTGGTATGGGTCAAAAGCGATTATATTTGAGTTTGCTGTTGGGGCTTGTTCTTTGTGGGGGTGGCAGCGGTTGTAAGACGAGTTCCTTTTCGGCGCAAAATGGAGAGGGGAAAGATGCTTCTCAGTCCAAGAAAGAGACTGTTGTCAATCGGTCAAAAGATAAAGAGGTAAAATTCACAATTTTGCCCGATCCTTTTGATTCTTCCATACCTCGCGACCAGCAAGCTTTTGCGGAGTGGGGGAGGTCCACTGCTCTGGCTCGTTATTCCAGTGCGCTCAGCATGGAAATGAATCAACAGGGTGAATCTGCCTTTGAGGAGTATGTTCGAACTGTCAATGCTGATCCGGGCAATGAATGGCTCCTGATCAACGTATCCCGCCAATTAATCGAAAAAGGACGCATTGAGGACGCTCTTACTCTGCTGGAGCTTTCCAGTAAAAGGAAAGATGCCAGCAGCACAGTCTTCTGTTGGTTAGCGTTGGCGAAGGCCTCCAGTGGAGACACTCAGTCGGCGATCAAAATAGCAAAGAAAGCGCTTCATAAGCCGGAAGCGGGAGCCCTGGCGTACCAGACTCTTTTTGGAATTTATGTTGAGTCGAAGAAAACCAAAGAGGCACTCAAAACTTTGCAGCAGGCTGAAATGGCAGGCCGGGACTCCATTCCGTTTTTGTTGGATATTTCGCATCTTTACCTGAATAGCCGAGATAGGATTACAGAGTTAGGATTGGATCCTCTCAAGGAGTCGGCTCGTATCGTTGCTGAAATTGAAAAACTTATGGCGAGTGCCAAAGAAACGGATTCAGATCGCCCCGACCATGCAGAGATGTTGGCTGATACCTACAGGGCTATGGGTGAAGAGGAGAAGGCTCTGGAACGATATGAAAAACTTCTGGAGGAATATCCGACTCTCCCGAGATTAAAAGAAAAAAGAGCCAATGCTCTTTTAGCTTTGGAGCGCTATGAAGAGGCTGAATCGGAATATAGGCTTTTGGTACGCGAAAATCCGACGGAGCTGCGCTACCTCCCGATCTTAGGTGATATTTGCCAAAAAACGGGCAGATATAAAGAGGCCGGAGATTTCTACTACTATGCGGCCGTAATGGAGAGAAGTAACCCGGATTTATTCCTCTTGGCAGCTTCCATGCGGTTGGCTGAAGGTAATCCAAGAAAAGCTCTGGATGCATTGGACCTGGTGCGTCTATCCGGATACAAATCATTCCGCTCTGAATATTTGGCGGGATTGGCTTATGGTGACCTGGAGCGCTACACGGATGCGATCAATTGCTTCAAAGCTGCTGAAGAGCTTGATAAGAGCCAGGAATCCAAGTTGTTAGGGGAAAGTTTTTATTTGATACTGGCCGAATTCCACGAGCGGAACGGGGAAAAAGAAAAGGCGTTTGAGATTGCAGAAAACCTTTTGGCACAATATCCGGAGTCGCCTCAATGTCTGAATACCCTGGGATACCTCTGGGCTGATAACGGGCTGCATCTTGAGAAATCTTTGGAAATGATCCAAACGGCTTTGGAGGCTGAGCCGGATGCTCCAGCTTATTTAGACAGCCTGGCTTGGGTTTTATATAAAATGAATCGCCCTGAAGAGGCTCTTTCTCATCAACTTCGGGTTTTTGGGCTGGTTAAAGAAACTGAGCACGAGCATTTGATCGTTTACTACGATCATTTAGGCGACATTTATAATTCCATTGGGAGGAAGGAGGAAGCTCGTTCTGCATGGAAGAGTGCCTTGGAGTCGTGCCAACAGCTGCCTTACAAAAAATGGATTCAGTCTCTCTCTGAAAAAATAAAAAAGAAAATAGAGAGCTGAGTCGGGAGAACCAATTTCAGCCGGAACGGGGTAGAATTTTGCGTAGATTTTTTTCCAGCTCAGCGAGAAAAGGAGATCGCTTGTTGGCATTGGTAGGCGGTGAGGCCTATCACGCTTCACGAGTTTTGCGAGTGCAGAGTGGTGACGCCTTAATCGTCCTCAATGGGAAAGGGGATCAATTTGACTGCCTCGTTTTGTCGTCGAGAAAGTCTACGGTTGAGTTGGAAGTAGTGAGTTGCGAGTCCCGCCCCCCTTTGCCGTGGTGTGTCACACTGCTGCAGGCATTACCCAAAGGGAAGTTGATGGAAGACATTGTCCAGAAAGCGACGGAGCTGGGTGTGTCACGTATCGTTCCTCTTTTAAGCACCCGCTCTGAAGTAAAGCTCTCTCCGAGCGACAAGACATCCAAGCTTGAGAAGTGGAATAATACGGCTCAGGAAGCTTGCAAGCAATGCGGAGGTTTATGGCTACCGAAAATTGAATTGCCTCAGCGAGTTGATGAGTGGCTGAACAAAAGTTCTCCTTGTGACCTTTCTCTGGTTGCTTCGCTGGAAGCTCATGGCCGCACCCATCGTTACTGGCTGAATGATTTTAAAGAAAAGAACGGACGTCTTCCTCAATCTATTGCCTTGTGGATTGGACCGGAGGGAGATTTCTCCCCTGAAGAGTATGAGTTGTTTAGCAGGAGCGGTGTTCTCCCTGTCACGCTGGGGCCGTTGGTGCTCCGTTGTGAAACAGCCGCTATAGCGGCCATCGCCGTTACTTTGTCGGAGTGTCGCGGTTAGTCGCTAAGCTTAAAATTGTTTCAGAAGAGTGGGCATTAATTTGGATTTCCAAATGTGGATGAGCGAGTTATAATCCAAAGGAGGATGAGTGTGCAGTTGGCAGAGAAGTTTATTTTAGCTTCAGCCTCTCCTCGGAGGGCAGAGCTCCTGAAAAGGGTGGGCTTGCCTTTTGAGGTTCGCGTTTCTGACGTGGAAGAACTTCAATCTGAATGTGATTCGGCGCGGGAGCTTTGCGAAAAAAATGCGTATTCCAAGGCCGATTCCGTAGCACAGAAATATCCGGGACGATGGGTCATTGGTGCGGATACGCTGGTGGTTTGCGAGAATAAGGTTTACGGAAAGCCAGTTGATTTAACCCAAGCCCGGCAGACGCTTGAAACCCTTTCAGGGAAGCGCCATGAGGTAATTACAGGGGTGGCCCTCGTAAAAAAGGATAATGGAAGCCAATGTTCCCAAAAAGTGTTCAGTGTAGTCACTGGGGTTGCATTCAGGAATTTAAGCCCGGAGGATATTTCGGCATATTTTTCAAAGACAAATCCTTTGGATAAAGCCGGGGCTTATGGGATACAAGATCATGGGGAGCTGATTATTGAGGGTATCGAGGGCTCTCTCAGCAATGTGATAGGGCTGCCTGTTGAGGAGCTGATGGAGCAGCTCTCGAAGCTGGGTTCGTAAGGGTCTAGAGGTATGGTCGAAGAGTACAGGTCAAATATCCAGCATCTCAGGCGATACCCGAAATCTTTTTGGGTTGCTGCGGGAGTGGGTGTGTTTTCCCTATTCCGGCGTATCAAGGAGATGTTTTTCTTTACGCTGATCGTTCTGGGCGTCTATGTAAAGAAGCGCCATCGTGCTCGTCGTGTTATCGTCCCTCTGATACGCCAGGAAATATCAAAATGTGGTCTTACGCCGCTGCCTATTATTCTTTTCCTTTCGGCTATTATCGGTTTTCTGGTCGTGGGGCAGTCTGTCGTCCTTTTACGCTTAACCGGGGAGGTTACCTATGATCTTGTTGGCGACATTCTTGTTCTGGTCATATTTAAAGAGATCGGTCCCTTGCTGGCGGCTTTAGTTTTGCTGGTTCGCGTGGGAGTGAGTACGGTCGTAGAATTGGCTGGCGAGCGGGCATCAGGGCAAATGGAGTGGGTCTGTTCCCTGGGGATAGACCCGGTGCACTATTACGTTGTGCCGCGCACCATTGGGATGGGCGTAGCGACGTTGTGCCTGACTATTTATCTTATAACGTTTTCCCTTTTGAGCGGGTATGTGGTCGTGTTTTTTTTGGATGTGCCCTGGAAGCCGGTAGAATATATTGACCAAATCGTTGCTGCGTTAAAATGGAAGGATTTTTTAATTCTGTTTCTAAAGGCATTGCTTTTTGGTTCACTTATTGCCATCACGACCTGTTATGAATCTCTGGCTCATCCTGTGCAGTCGCACCAAATTCCCGCAACTATTATCCGGGTAGTGATTGGTTGCCTGGTTGGCTGGGGGATTACTGATGTTTTGTTTTATTTAATCTAGTGCGGGAGTAACAATGGAACCTGATCCAACCATCCAAGCGAAAGAACCCCTCATGTGTTTGAAGGAGGCGGAACTGGCCTGCTCTTCTCGAGCTCCGGCTGACCGTCTAAGCTCGGTTCGTTGGGAAGTTCGGGAAGGAGAATGCTGGGTTGTATCCGGTCTTCACGCCAGCGGCAAGACCGGCCTTTTGAAGGCATCAGCCGGGTTGTTGCCCTTGCCGGAGGGTAGATTATCTCTTTTCGGCGTGGATTATTGGGGGACGACAGAAGAGAAAATGTGCGCTATCCGTCGAAAAATCGGTTTTGTTTTTGAGGATGGAGATCGGTTAATCCCTCGACTGACTCTGGCAGAAAATATAGCCTTGCCGCTTTGTTATCATGAAAATAAAGATGTCAGCCATTTTTTGGAACCCCTGAAAGCTGTTTTAGAATACCTGAGAATCCCTTCCCTGATTAACTTTTTGCCGACTCAGCTTACCTTCTACCAGAAGCAATTAGCTGTTTTGGCTCAGGCGATCCTGATCAAATCTCAATTATTTTTTTGGGATAATTTCGGAGAAGGATTGGATGTGATTCAGCGCTTTTGGCTGAAGCGCATGCTTAAATCACTTTCCACGGGGATTGAATCACTCCACAGCACACCTGCGGTTGTGGTGGTGGCGACACAAGATTTGGAAAATTTTTTGGATTTTGGAACTCATTTCGGAGTGATTACCGAAAATGATTTTTTGGTTTTTCGAGGAGCTGAATCCCTCAAGAGCTCGGAGAATCCAACTGTAAAGAAACTATTGGGAGATGGGAGTGAGAACTAAAAATGGCGCTGAATGATTTAACTCCGCAATTGCGAACTCAAATGGACCGAGTAGAAAAATGGGTCGGTTTTTTTGTGGTGGTCGCTTCGTTGATTGCTTTAGGGGCAATGTCTTACTATGCGTATTCGACCGCAGTCAGAAAAGGATGGACCAAGAAAAAAGTCCCCTATTTTACGCTCGTTTCATCGGCAGACGGGTTTAAAGTGGGTGACCCCGTGATGCTGATGGGCTTTAAAGCTGGCGTAATAACGGCAATTGCGCCCAACGCTCCCGGTGAGTATTATAACGTAACCGTCCAATTTGATATATGGGAGCCTTATTACGGTTACCTTTGGAATGACTCTGACGTGCGGTTGAAATCGGGACTCCTGGGAGGTAAGACACTCGAAGTCAGTAAAGGCGGTCAATCCGGCATGGATATCAAGCTTTCTGCAACCTATAAAGAGGAGAACGGAAAGTTTTATGTCTGGAAGGATCCATCAGGGGACGAGAAGGAGGGGAAATGGAGCTCTGAGCCGATTGATAAAAACTTCATGGGGTACATGCTGTTTTGTTATGAATCCACGGATGTCATGAAGTCAGCGAATGATTTGGTTAATAAAGTGAGCGAAGGCTTGCCGGGTGTCCTCTCCTTGACAAATAAAATCAGCGAGTTGCTGGAAGAGTCTACCAGGCTGATGGCTTCTGCCAACGGAACAGTGCAAGAGCTGGAGCCGATCGTGCATAATGTTCAAGCAATCACCTCGATACTCACCAATCAGAATGGAGGCCTGGGAGAATGGGCGATTCCTCCGGAAATGAACAAAGAAATTGTGGATACTCTGGGTTCCGTCAAGGGGACTGTCCAAACCTCTGAAACTAATCTGGTCATGCTCAGCCAAAATCTGAACGAGACTTTGGTGAATTTAGCCCAGATCACATCCAATCTGCGGGAGCAGGTGCAGGCTAATAGTTACATGTTAAGTTCAATCTCCTCACTGGTGTTGGATTTGGATGATTTAGTACAAGGACTTAAACGTAATTGGCTTCTTAAGGGGAGTTTTTCTCCGCAAACGAATGCACCCCCTCAGAGCGTGTTGCGTCCTACGTTGGGAGGAAAAAGGTAATGAAAAATATAAGAGAATCCCTTTATCTGGCGTGCTTTACTATTAGCGGATTATTTTTTATCGGGTGCAGCACTCCGGCTCCTGAGCCAGTTCCATTTCCGGTTCACGAAGCGGAGCTGTTGGAGGCGACCGCCATAAATGTTATGGAAGCGGGGAACTGGAAAGCTTCAGAGGAAACTTGGGGAGAGGTTGCCCGTAAATATGCTCTTCTGGGCCGGCGCGATCGTCAGGCCATCGCCCTTCATAATCAATCCTATTCAGCGTATAGAAATGGAAATTACCAATCAGCCAGGGCATTAGCTTCTGAAGCCGCGTCGATTAATCTGCAAGGATCCGAGTGGTGGAAAAATCAGATACTGTTGCTTCAGATTGAGCAGAAGACTTCACAAGAGTCTCGACAAAAAAGGATGGAGGAACTGCTTTCCCTGGCAGAGACTTCCAACTTGGAGGAAAAAGAGACAGCACTGTGGGTTCTGCTCCAGAATGAATATGGAAGCGGCTTGCTCCGTGAAGGAGTCGCTGACAAAGCTAACGGTGTTATTCATCGTGCGCTGGAAAAAGTGAACGCTGTGGACCGAAGCACAGCATGGGCACTAAATTCTAACCTCGCAGAGACGGAGGAGGCGTTAGGCCGATATGATGCGGCATTAACTTCCTGGAATAAGCTTTTGGAAGAAGCCAAAGAGTTAGCTGATCGGGAATTGATCGCTACGGCTCTGGCTGGGCAGGGCAGGAGCCTTTGGGGTTCGGGTAGGGATTACGAAGCCATTATGATTTTGCAGCGGGCTGCTAAAAACTTCCAATGGCTGGGTATGGAAAAAGAGAGCTCCGAGTTACTTGAACTTATTGAGCAATACATGATCAAATCAGCTGTTCCCAGAGAGTCATACTTTATGCCTATCGATACAAAGACTGAGTATTCCGAAGAAAGTCAGTAGCTCGTCTTTATTATTTGAGCAGATCGATTATTTCCCTTCTTTTAGGGGCTGAAGGCTGAGCTCCCAGCTTCGTGACCGAAAGAGCGGCCGCTGCTGAAGCAAAATGAACTGCCTCTAAGAGTCCGGTGTCTTCGCTTAATGATACGGCCAGAGCCCCATTGAAGATGTCTCCTGCAGCGGTGGTGTCCACGGCGTTAACAGTGAAAGGCTTGATCATTTGTCTAACGGTTGGAGTTGAAAGGTATGCCCCTTTAGCCCCTAGAGTAATGATCACGATGGGGATTCCGAAGTCATGGAGGATTTGCGCCGCTTGAGCTGCTGTTGTTTTATTTTTGACAGCGATCCCCGTTAAGGTCTCGGCTTCAATTTCGTTGGGCGTCAATATAGTCACCTTCCGGAGAATTTCAGGGGGTAATTTCTGGACAGGAGCCGGATTTAAAATGATAGGAACTCCGGCCTGATCAGCAATCTCAATGGCCGCTTGGACTGTCTCCAGAGGCGTTTCCAGTTGCAAGACCAGGATATCCGCGTTTTTGATGACTTGAGATGCTTTTTTAACATCAGACGGAGAGAGAGCTGCATTGGCTCCGGAAGCTACAGCGATACTGTTTTTCCCATCATCTGCTACAAAAATAAGCGCTACCCCTGAAGGGTTTTTTGAGTTCCGAAAAACATAATCGGTTTTTATTTTATCCTTTTTGAAGCCGGCAATTGCCTGTTCTCCAAAAATATCTTTGCCTACTTTTGCTACAAAAATAACCTGAGTGCCCGGTCTGGCTGCACGGGCTGCACCGACCGCCTGGTTGGCCCCTTTACCGCCCGGAGCAATATTGAATTTTCCACCCAGAAGAGTCTCCCCCGGTCTCGGAATCGCCTTCATCTGGATAATCATATCCGTATTGGAGCTACCTACAACTACCACGTTTTTTTTCGGCATAATTTACTCGATTTTGTTGGTTATATGTTCAAACAGTTTCTCTCTTTTACATCTTTGAATAGATGAGAAGGCCTAAACCTGCTACAAAGAAAAAGAACATAGCGGCCAGGAGATTATATGTTCCTTTGGGGGCCCCTTTAAACTCTCGCCAGATAACAACGCCCCAGAAAGCGGCCACCATGGTAGCTCCCTGTCCCAATCCATAAGAAAGAGCTGCACCTGCTTGTCCCGAGGCGACCAGGCTAAACGACATGCCGATATTCCATATAATACCTCCCAGGATGCCGATAGCGTGTAGTTTGAAGCTTCCCTTAGTGAAATAATCTTTAAAGGGTATCGGTTTTCCCTGAATTGGTTTAAGCATGACGATGCTATTCCATATAAAGTTGGAAAGGACCAATCCTAATGAGAAAACAACAAGAGCGGTATAAGGCGTCATTAAACCAGCCTCAGGATGATTGAAGTCTTTTGCCATTCCTTTGGTGACAAGAGCAAAGAATCCACAACCCATCAGGACACCGGCAACCACGGAAATAATAATACCCAGAGTTGAATTGCCTCCTGTCTTTTTGCCTCCTTGGAGTTTTTTATAAGCAATAGCATTCAAGATGATGGCAACCAATACCAAAGCGACACCTGCACCCATGAGCGCAGGGTCGCCTTCTGGCCGAAAATAATACGTAGAGATAACACCCAGAACCAGAGCCAGACCAACTCCGATTGGGAATGCTACAGCCATACCGGCAATGTCAATAGCTATGACCAACAATAAATTTGAAAGATTAAAAACAACTCCACCGATAAAGGCCCAGAGGACATTATTTCGGAACAAGGCGCCAACCTCTCCCTGAACATTAAACTGACTCAGATCGTTTAAAAAACTCCGACCTGTTTCACCGATACTTCCGAAAGTAAATGCCAAGAAAAGAGACCAGATCAGAACCCCAAAGCCGTAATCCCAGTAGAAAAGCTGAAATTTCCACTCTCTACTGGCTAATTTCTGAGTATTGGCCCAGCTGCCCCAGCAGAGCATTGTTATCACGCACATTATTACAGCAACAGAATAAGTATTAATTACAGTCATGGCTACTCCCAGTCATAGTTTAAATACGCGAGGAATCTATCTGGTTAAAACAGAACATGCAAGAAGAAAAGATGCTAGTTTATCCAGATGAAAACAAGAAATGGAGTTAACGTGTTCTTGAAACCTCAGGTTAAGGCGGGTATAAAGGGTCAGCGCTTATGAGGATTAGCATTTTTGGTTTGGGATACGTCGGGGCTGTGACCGGAGCCTGTTTGGCTTCGCATGGACACTCTGTGGTTGGGGTAGATATCAATCAACAGAAAGTAGAAGATTTTTCGTCAGGTTATCCCTCCATTATTGAGCCCGGAATGGAAGCTTTGCTGGCAACTGCTAAAGAGAAAGGGCTTCTGAAGGGAACCCAAGATTGTTGTGAGGCTATTAGGGAGAGCGATGTTTCCTTTGTTTGTGTGGGGACACCCAGTTCTGTATCCGGAGCATTGGATTTGAGCTATGTCCGGCAGGTGTCAGAAGAAATAGCCGGTGCCATCAGGAAAAAGGGCACAAAACATTATCTGATTTTGCGGAGTACCATGCTTCCCGGCAGCACGGAGAAGCTGATGGAAGTTTATTTCAAGGATTTATTGGGATCGGCTCTGTTGGAGGTTTATTATTTTCCCGAATTTTTAAGAGAAGGAACGGCAATAAAAGATTTCGAAAAGCCGGCATTGGTTGTAGTGGGTACGTCAGATGGATTGCCGCCTTCGCCTGAAATGGAGCCCATTTTTGGTTTGCAGGTTGAAGTGGTTAAATGGTGCACAGCGGAACTGATCAAATACGGGTGCAATGCGTTTCATGCCCTTAAGATTTCGTTTGCCAATGAGATCGGGCGCTTGGGGAAAGAGCTCGGATTGGATGCGCTCTCGGTTATGAGAATCCTTTGTCGTGATACCAAACTGAATATTTCTTCAGCTTATTTGCGGCCGGGAAATCCTTTTGGTGGATCCTGTCTACCCAAGGATGTGAGAGCTCTAACGGATTGTGCACGCCGCAACGGGGTCAGTATGCCTATTATTGAAAATCTGATTTCGAGCAATCAGCAGCATTTGTCTTTGATGTTGAAGTTAGTGGAATCGTCCGGATGCCGGGAAGTGGTAATTCTGGGCCTTTCATTTAAGTCCAATACGGATGATCTCAGGGAAAGCCCAATGGTAGAAGTGGCTCAAATTCTGTTAGGCCGCGGCTATGAAGTTCGGATTTTTGATCCGCTATTGAATGTGTCCGCTTTGCTGGGAAGTAATAAGCGGCTTATTGATGTGAGAATGCCACATTTAGCTTCACTGCTTAAGCCGACTTTGAGCGAAGCTGTGGGCGAGCGGGGAATGATAATCGCCTCACAGCCGTGTGTTCCTTTGGATGAATTGAAAAAACTGGTAAGGGAAGAACACCAAATTCTGGATGTGAACGGCTGGACAGAACTGCAAGTACTGCCCGCTCAGTATCATGGTTTTTGCTGGGAGCTGAACTAGCAGCTATTTCAGCTGCGGCTGAGCAGGAATAATTGTTTCTTTTACTTAAAAGGGCAAGGGATGGGAGGTAGGCTTCCGACCGCTTAGCCTGATGGAGTGGGTGTAGCCGGCTTGTCGGGCTAGGGAGACCGCTTTATCAAAGTAGTTGCCCACGGAGTGGGGTGAGTGGGAATCCGAGCCAAAAGTAAGGGGAACGCCCTCGGTATGCGCCATGGCGAGGATATCGAAACTGGGGTAGGCTTCCTTGCATTCCTTGTCCCACCCGGCTGTATTGATCTCAATGGCTGTTTCTGTTTTTGCAGCTGCCTTTAGAAAATTCCGGTATAGAGAAGTACAGTCACAGGTGGGGCGATAATTAAATTTTTTGGGGAGATCGGTGTGGCCTATGATATTAAAAAGTCCCGACTCTGCTGCAAGGGTTAAACGCTCAAAGTATCTTTTCCAGATACTGTTGATATTCGATTGGGCCCATAAGTGTTTTTTTGCCGGGTTATCAATGTCCCAACCGTCTTCCAGGTAATGGACCGAGCCTATCAAGTAATCCCAGGGATAACGCTCTGAAAGCTCTCGAATCCAGGCTTCCTGCCCCGGTAAAAAATCTACCTCCAGCGCGACGCGGATGGGATAATCAGGGAACTTTTTCTTAGCTTCATCGGCCATCTCCACATACTCAGGGAGCTCGCTCAAGAGCATTCGCCATTCGTCGTATCCGTCTGTGGGCATCGGGGCATGATCTGAAAAACCAATTTCAGCGGTGCACCGCTGAACAGCAGCGGCTGCGTATTCCACCAGGCGCCCTTCTGCGTGCCGGCAGAGATAATTGTGAGTATGGTAGTCAGCGGGGAGTTTCATCTGAATTTGGAGATAGAGCTAATATGAGGGTTAAGGGTTGTTTGGGAGTTTCTTTAATATCTGATCTGTTTTAAGGCCGACAATTTGTACAATTTTGTTTCGGCTGGTCTGTCCTTTTAAAATTTGAACAGAGCTTTTTGAAATCCCCAATAAGTCTGCCAGAAATTCAACCAAGAGCTCATTGGCGGCTGAATCCACAGGAGGAGCTGTCACCTTGATTTTCAGAGCGTCACCCATCTGGCCGCAAATCTCATTACGGGAAGAGCGCGGCTGCAAACGGACAGATAGAGTGCAGCCCGAAGCGGATTCTTTCAGATAAGAGGGTAGAGCGCTCAAGAGGAGAATATGCTATTGGTTTGCTTTCAAGACAGAATAGTTTCGTTTCCCCTTCCGCAAGAGAAGATACTTTCCGAACATTAGATCTTTTGCCGAGATCATGCGCTGGATGTTATTCTCGCGGATATTGGCCAGGTAGATACCGCCGGCCTCCACGTCTTTGCGGGCTTGTCCCTTAGATGCGCAAAGTCCGCAAAGCACCAGAAGCTCCAAAAGCGATTTGCCATCACCGGAGAGTTCCGAAATGGATATTTCCCGGTTGGGAACTTCGGAGGCGACATCTTCGAAATTTCTTTCAGAAATGCCTTCAACGGTTCCCCCAAAGAGAATCTCGCTGGCTCTTATGGCGTCTTGTGTGGCTTCTTCTCCGTGGATGAGCCGGGTCATTTCATAAGCCAGGGCTTTGTGCGCGAGGCGAGCTTCCGGCTTGGCTTCATGTTGAGCGGAGAGCTCTTCAATCTGTTCTTTGGAGAGGAACGTATAGAACTTGAGGAGCTTAATCACATCGCGGTCATCGACGCGTATCCAGAACTGATAAAAACGGTAAACGCTTGTTTTATTCGGGTCCAGATAGACGGCGCCGCCCAGGCTTTTGCCGAATTTGGTGCCGTCAGCATTAAGTAGGAGCGGTAAGGTCAGACCATAAAGTGTCACGCCGGACATTTTTTTGCTCAGGTCCATTCCGGCTGTAATATTGCCCCATTGATCACTGCCGCCGATCTGCAGTTCGCAGCCATATTCCTTGTTCAGATGGCAGAAGTCATAAGCCTGCAAGAGCATGTAACTGAATTCGGTATAAGTAATGCCCGTATCGCTATGCAAACGGGCCCGGACACTTTCTTTGGCGATCATGGTGTTGACCGAAAAGTGCTTGCCCACATCACGAAGAAAGTCCAGAAAAGTGAATGGAGCCATCCACGTTGCGTTATCGACCAGCAAGGCGGGATTGGGTCCTTCGTTAAAATCGAGGAAACGGGAGAGCTGTTTTTTTACGCACTCGACGTTATACGAGAGTATTTCGCGAGTGAGTAGCTGGCGTTCAGCGGTGCGTCCACTGGGGTCGCCAATGCTGCCGGTAGCGCCACCGGCCAAGGCTAAAACATGGTGGCCCAGCAGTTGGAATCGACGTAGGGTCAGAAGGGGAATCAAATTGCCGACGTGCAGGCTGTCGGCCGTGGGGTCAAATCCACAATATAGGGTAATTTTTTTTTCGGAGAGTAATTTCGTCACACCCTCCATATCTGTACAATCCGCAATTAAACCGCGCCATTTGAGTTCGTCCATTACGCTCATCGGGAGGTAAGTATAAGGCAGGGGCCAAGGAATGTTCAATCTCAGAATTCAGAACATATAAATGATACATTTGCCGTCTGGACGGGATAAAATCATCTTGAGCTTTAGAGAGTTTTTTCGTAGAATCGCCCCTGCAGTAGATCTGTTATTAACGTACATTAAAAGATATGAGTTTTATATCGAAAACAAGTGTGCTGGCGGCGGTGATATGTGCCGTTGGCGTTATGTCTCTTTCACAGCTTCAGGCACAACCGGATCCCAAGTACGGAGTCCATGATCGCACTCGTCCTGTGCCTCAAAGTATTGAATCCGGCTACAAGGGCACCCTACAAAAAGCCCCATCGGATGCGGTGGTGCTCTTTGACGGTTCCAACCTGGATCAGTGGGTAGCCGACAATGGGGAAAAAACCAAATGGGTGGTAAAAGATGGTTCTATGGAATGTGTCCCCGGTTCCGGGTACGTTCGTACCAAGGAGAGCTTTGGTGATTGTCAGCTGCATGTGGAATGGGCTGCCCCTGCTAATGTTGAGGGCGAGGATCAGGGCCGTGGCAATAGCGGCGTCTTCCTGGGTGGTGGCCGCTATGAGATGCAAGTTCTTGATACTTACAATAACACAACGTATGCCGATGGGTACGCAGCCGCTATTTATGGGCAGTATCCCCCTGCGGTGAACCCTGTCAATAAACCGGGTGAATGGAATACTTATGACATTATCTATATCGCTCCACGTTTCGAAGGTGATAAGTTGAAATCTCCGGCTCGCATTACAATTCTCTTTAACGGAGTTCTGGTGCAGTTGGATAGACCGCTCACGGGACCGACCGGGCATATGGCTCGTCCGCCTTACACCCCGCATGATGTGCGCCAACCGATAGCCTTCCAAGACCACGGCAATCCGGTGAAGTTCCGTAACGTCTGGATTCGGGAGCTCAACAAGTAATTCGAATCGGTTCTAAATATAGACAGAAAAACGGCGAGCTAAGCTCGCCGTTTTTGTTCAATGAAAGATTCCTTTCTACACTTCAGTAGAAAGGAATTGTTTATTAAACCCAGTCGCAATAAGGAGCGCGCTGCTTCCTCGAAAGGAGCGAATTTGCTTCCTCATCGTTCGTAATGACCTCGCGTTTCGGATCCCAGTGAATTTCCTTATTGGTCCAGTATGCGATATTGCAAAGATGGCAAACGCTGACGCTGCGGCAGCCGACTTCGACATCGCAGATAGGACGCTTGTGTTCTCGAACGCAGTTAAACCAATCCTGGTGGTGGTCATTGCTTTCGTAGAGCTTGATATCGCTGTCAGTGAACTTGATATCTTCTATTTCTTCAGGAGCAAAACCAATCTTGCCGCGGTCCACATAGATGCGGCCTTCAGTTCCGATAAACTGAATTCCAAATCCTTCCTTTCTACCATCGCGCTCAAGTGTGTTATCGCCACCGTGTTGGACGACAACCCCATTGGCATAGAAAAACTTAATTCCGCTGGTGGCGCCTTCGGTGCCCGGGGGAACAAATTTGACCGGACCTGAGTCATCCATACCCAAAGCCCATTGAGTAATATCGTAATGATGGGCACCCCAATCGGTTGTCATGCCGCCGGAATATTCACGGTAGTCACGCCACGGATAAAACTGATGGACACCCCGTGGGCTCAGTTTGGAATTGTAGCCGCGGTAAGGGGCCGGGCCCAACCACATTTCCCAGTTCAGACCTTTGGGAGCCTGTTCGGTGGGTAGATCACACCAACGGGAAGGACCGCCAATATTGATAATCACTTTTTCAATTTTACCGATTTTTCCATTGCGGACCAATCGTGCTGCCTGGCGGAACTCGGCACTAGACCTTTGTTGGCTGCCGGTTTGGAAAATGATATCATTTTTCCGGACTGCGTTGACCATAGTACGCGCTTCGCGAACAGTCAGACTGAGAGGTTTTTCGCAGTAGATATGTTTTTTGGCATTAGCTGCCATTACTACTGGGATTTGATGCCAATGATCTGGAGTTGCGATGAATAAAGCGTCAATATCTTTTCGATCAATAAGCTCTCTGAAATCTGAATAAGCATCACATTTAGGAGCGGTGTCGCCGAACCTTTCCTTGTAACGGTTCACCACGGTTTCCCGGGCATTGTTCAGGCGGTCGCTATCGACATCACAAACAGCAAGCACGCGGGCATCATCTCTTCCCAGCACCGAGCCCAAGTGGCCCCGGTTTTGCATACCAATTCCAATGAAGCCAATATTCAAGCGATTATTGGGTTTGTCTTCGGATTTGGCATTCCAGATACTGGAAGGGAGAATAAAAGGAACCGCAAAGGCTGTGGAAGCAGTCTTTAAAAAAGTACGTCTCGAAAGTTTCTTCATACGTGTAGACATTCTAGCAAAAAGATTGGACGGGACAAGCCTGAATTGAGAATGAAAATAAAAGGCATACCCGCGATGACGAAGTAGAGCTGGGACTTCGATTTTACTTGCCTGAGAAGAACCTTTTTTTTAGTATGCTCCCTGATATGAAGATAAAGAAGAGAATCATTAGTGCACTGGTTTTTGCCGGGGTGATCGGTTTGACAGCGACGGGGGCGGTAGCTGCTGAGCCTCAAGAGGCTACAAAAAAATACGAAGCTAATTGGGAGTCTTTGAATAGCCGGCCCAATCCTCAATGGTTTTCGGATGCCAAGTTTGGAATTTTTATACACTGGGGTATTTACGCAGTACCCGGCTGGGCCGTAAAGGGGGAATACTCTGAGTGGTATTGGAACCGGATATCGGATCGAAATCCTAATAATCCGTGGTGGCGTCACCATGTGGACACTTACGGAGGGGATTTTGAATACAAGGACTTTGCGCCCCTCTTCAAAGCCAGCTTGTACGATCCGAATTTTTGGGCTGATCTCTTTGTGAAGTCGGGCGCTCAATATGTGGTGCCTACCTCTAAACACCATGACGGCTATGCCATTTGGCCCAGTGCTGAAGCGAATCGTGCTTGGGGAAGAGCATGGAATAGTGTGGACGTGGGGCCCAAACGTGATCTGTTAGGGGAATTATCACAGGCTTGCCGCAAAAGAGGTTTGCGCTTTGGGTTCTATTATTCTCTCTATGAGTGGTACAATCCAATTTGGCTTAAAGACCGCAAGCAGTATGTGAACGAACATCTTTTCCCGCAATTTAAGGATGTGGTAAGCCGATACAGTCCGGATATTATTTTCTCAGATGGTGAGTGGGATATGCCTTCCAAGGAGTGGAAAAGTGAGGAACTCCTGGCTTGGCTTTTCAATGAGTCACCGTGTAAGGACCAGGTAGTTGTCAATGATCGTTGGGGCAGCGAGTGCCGGCATAAAAATGGAGGTTATTATACGACGGAATATGCCGCAGGAATGCAGGACGACTCTCATGCCTGGGAGGAATCCCGCGGTATGGGCTACTCTTACGGGTATAGCCGCAGAGAGGCCGCTGAGGAGTATAAGAGCAGTCAGTATTTCATTATCTCTCTGGCGGATACAGTCAGTCGGGGTGGTAATCTTCTGCTGGATATTGGCCCTGATGAGTTTGGGCTTATTCCCCCTATCATGCAACAAAAGCTGCTTGATATTGGAGCTTGGTTGAAAGTCAATGGAGAAGCCATTTATGGGACCCGTTGCGCCGGGCGTACGAGTGAGTGGACAGATGGAGAGCGGCCTGAGCAGAAAAGAGGGCAATACATGGTTTCTGACAGCGTTATGGACCAAATAGGCCAAAAGCCCAAGGGCAATACAGCGATGAAGAAGTGCTTTTTTACCAGAAAAGGCGACACAAACTATGCAATTGCTACCGGTTGGCCAGGGAAGGAATTAGTGATTCAAAAGATCAAAGTATCTCCGGAAACTGAAGTGACTTTATTGGGCCATGAAGGGAAGCTAAAGTATGAGGTAAAAGATCAGACGCTGACCATAGAAGTGCCTCAGCTCTCGGTAGATGAGGTTCCCTGCATGTATGCTTACAGCTTTAAGATTACTCAATCGGAAATACTGCCTGAATAACCCCCCAGAGCTTCGAAAATCAAGAAGTGCATTTTATGCATTAGTGGTTGCTAGGAGCTCAGAATTAGCTTAGAATCAACGAATGGCGTACCTGAGACAGGGTAAACTTTGGGCTATTATAGCCTTACTTCCTGCGATGTTGGCACTTTCGGGCTGTGGTGGATTCTCCGGCTCTCATAGTGTTTCGCCGGCATCATTTTTTTTGCCGGGGATAGTTCAGACTCAACCGGAGGATGATTCCAAAACGAGTGTGGTTCACACAACCGAAATTTTGGATTGTTCGATTCTTTCCACGAATTCCGAACTTGGGACTCTTGTTTTCAAAAGCAATTAAGGTCAACGTCAGTAGTTCATATCCTCTGAATGTTTCGCTCTACGAAGCAGGGCAGGGATAGGGTAACAATATGAGATTTCCATTTAGAACGACATTTCAAATAGCGGCGCACATCATCAAACAGAAACTATTTCGTGTTCCACGGTTTGCAATGGTGCTTCAGCTTGAGCCGCTGCATACTTGTAATCTGGCCTGCACTGGCTGTGGACGGGTACGTGAATACTCGACCCGTCTGAGTGACAGGATGTCTCTCGATGCTTGTCTGGATGCAGCTCTTCAATGCAATGCTCCCATGGTTTCCGTTTGTGGAGGGGAACCTCTTCTATACCCGGAGCTTGAGCTTCTGGTTGAGGGGTTATTAAAGCAGAAGCGCATTGTTTATCTCTGCACGAATGGGTTGCTTTTACGGCGGAAACTTAAGGAGTATATGGCCGCCGCCTATTCAGAAGAAATGGAGCCGCTGTTAAAAACACTCATTTCTGAGGCCCTCATTTCTGAAGAGGATGCAGCTAAAATTCGGGAGGGTAATTCTCAACCGGTGATTCGACCTCACTGGCGTATTTATTGGAATGTCCACTTGGACGGGATGGAAAAAACGCACGATATGATTGTGGAACGAAAAGGTGTATTTCGTGAAGCAATCGCAGGGATTCGGCTGGCAAAGGCTTTGGGTTTTCAGGTCGCGACGAATGCCACTGTTTTTTGCGAAACTGATATGGACGAGCTGGAACACCTGCTTGAGTATTTGTCTTGGATAGGCGTGGATGGACACACCATTTCTCCGGGGTATGATTACGATACGGCCAAGGTGGATATGGTGAAGCGTTTGGGGAAAAATCCAGATGAGTTTTACCTGACGCGCAAAGAAACTCGCAAGAAATTCAAAGATTTTCAGCGTTGGGCAGCAAAGTTCAATCTTTTTGGAACGGTGGTTTATCAGGAGTTTCTGGTTGGGAAGCGAGACCTCTCCTGTACGGCTTGGGCTATTCCAACAGTGACTCCCCGTGGGTGGAGATCTCCCTGCTACATGTTGGCTGACACCCATTATCCAACTTTTAAGGATCTGCTCGAAAAGACAGATTGGAATAAGTATGGGGTGACTCTTAAGAAGGTCCGTGATCCGCGTTGTGCCAATTGTATGGTTCATTGTGGCTTTGATCCTTCGGGGGCTCTGGGTGTAGATGCCAGACCTGGTGACAATTGGAAGAACTTCCGATTCAATTTCGGTGCTCGCCCGGCACCTTGTAAAGAGGGCGCAAACATTAACCCCTTTAATGGCGATTCAGCTCAGGATCAAACTCAAAATGGTTCCCTGAAAACTTCCCCAAAAAACAAGCCGTAAGTAAAATATAAAAACGAATAAACAAGTACTCTAAATGACTCTTTTTCTTTCTCCTCCTTCCTTTGATGGATTTGATGGTGGGGCTGGCTCCCGCTATCAGGCCCGTCGTGAAATTCGCTCTTTTTGGTATCCTACCTGGCTGGCTATGCCGGCTGCATTGATTCCCAACAGTAAGCTTATGGATTGCCCCCCGCATGATATCAATGTGGAGGATTGCTTAAAAGAGGCGAAAAAGTACGACCACGTAATCATACATACTTCCACGCCTTCCTTGCCCAATGACTGCAAAGTAGCGGAGGCGATCAAGGAGCAGTCGCCCTCGACGCAAATCGGCTTTGTTGGTGCTCATACGATGGTTCTTCCTGAGGAGACGTTGAAGAGCTCCTGGGCAATAGACTGGGTGGCTCGTAGAGAGTTTGACTATACCTGTAAAGAGATTTCTGAGGGAAGGCCTCTTTCTGAGGTGAAAGGAATTGTCTACAAAACGAAGGATGGAAAGATTGTTTGCAACCCGGAGAGGGAACTAATCCAGAATTTGGACGATCTACCCTGGGTTACAGATGTTTATAAGAGAGACCTGGATATCACCAAGTATTCAATTGGTTACTTAAAGGAACCCTACATTTCGCTTTATACGGGCAGGGGATGTCCTTCTCGTTGCACTTTTTGCCTTTGGCCTCAGACGATAGCCGGGCACACCTATCGTGTTCGCTCCGCTGACAATGTTGTTGCTGAAATGGCCCATGCTCAAAAACTTTTCCCTGAAGTGGAGGAGTATTTTTTCGATGATGACACTTTCACTGCTAATCTTCCTAGAGCACGAGAAATCGCAGTAAAACTTAAAAAACTGGGGCTTACATGGTCCTGCAACAGCAGAGCCAATGTGGATCGAGAGACTCTTAAAGTCATGAAAGACTCCGGACTGCGTTTACTTTTAGTGGGGTATGAAACCGGAAGTCCGGAAATACTCAAGCGGATAAAGAAAGGGATAACGATTGAGCAGGCTCGTGAGTTTACAAAAAATTGCCGTGAACTCGGAATTATGATTCACGGAACTTTCGTGCTCGGATTGCCGATTGAGACACGAGAATCCATTGAGCAGACAATTCGTTATGCGATGGATTTGGATGTATTCAGTATCCAGGTTTCGCTGGCAGCGCCCTATCCGGGGACAGAGCTTTATGACGAAGCCCTAAAGAATGGATGGTTTGGCACGAATGCAAATAAAGGAGATAAGCTTACTCATGGAGGAATCCAGCAAGCTGCTCTTCAATATCCGGGTTTGAGCAAGGAAGAAATTTTTGACTCTGTTGAGCGTTTCTACCGGCGTTATTACCTGCGTGCCAAGCCGATTTTACGTATAGTCCGAACCATGCTGGAGGATAAAACTGTAATGGTCCGGCGCTTGAGAGAAGGCTATGAGTTTTTCAAATTTATGTCTACGCGTAAGGCGGATTAGAGGATTTTAAGGCATGATATTCAAAATCAGATGGTTTTTTGACAGAAAGTTTCGCGCCGCTTGTGATTACCACAAAAGTGTGTTGAAGCTCCTTGCTTCCCGCCAGGATATTATGGCACCGGAGGAAGTGACGGAGATCAGAGAAAAGGCTGCTGATTTGAAAGTATTGCTTCGCCGCTCCGCCCCTATAGGGACCATTAACGATTCAGTCAACGCGTTGGAAAGCACGGTGGTTTCGTTAATTAAACCGTATCCCAATTCCACATTGCGCGATATATTTGAGGTAGCGCTGGTAGCCATAGCAATCGCTCTGGCTGCGAGGACATTTTTGATTCAGCCGATGAAAATACCCACCAGTTCCATGCAGCCCACGCTCTATGGGGTGACTGGAGAAAATCTCAAAGAATCTGAAGGCGAAGAAATTCCAGGTTTCTTTACGAGAGTAGTTGATTCCTGGGTTTATGGGATTGACTACCATCACCTGGTTGCACAGTGCGATGGAGAATTGAGTGCAGTAGAGAAGCCGCAAACTATTTTTCCCTTCATAAAAAAACAGCGTTATCTAATCGGAGGTCAGTGGCATACACTCTGGTTCCCTCCGACGACACTTCCTGTTTCGGGGAACTCAATCGATTATCAAGCGCTCATTTATTCCAATGTAAAGCTGGGTCAAAGCTTCAAAAAAGGGGAAGATGTTATCAAACTGAAGGTCAAGACAGGTGATCATCTTTTCGTGAATCGTTTAGTATACAACTTCAGGAAGCCTCGTTTGGGTGAGATTATCATTTTCGAAACCACAGGCATCGATGGGTTGCAACAAGGCACTTTTTATATCAAGAGGTTGGTGGGTAATGAAGAGGATAATGTATCAATCGGCGACGATCGTCACTTGGTCGTGAATGGAAAAAGGATAGATGCCAGCGATCCTCACTTTGAAATTATTTATGGTTTTGATCCGAGTAAGTCGTATACCCCTAATCAGTATTTTGGTCATGTTAATTTCAAGACCTCAGGCGAGCTCAGGAATCGGATGCGCATGGTCCCGGGTTTTGAAGATGAGACTTCTATTTTCAAAGTCCGCCCGAAGCATGTGCTGGCGATGGGGGATAACACGATGAACAGTTTCGACTCTCGTGCCTGGGGTGACTTCGAGAGGAAAAAAATCATAGGCCGCTCTGGTTTTGTCTATTGGCCTATCAGCGAGCGTTGGAGCTGGGGGTATCGTTAGACTTCAGAGGCCTCTTCGTTTACGAGTTGTAGGAGAGTTTCCCAATGGGGGAGACTGACTCCGAAAGTGCGCTCCATTTTACTGCAATCCATGACGGAATAGGCTGGACGTACTGCGGCAGTGGGGTAATCCTGGGTTGTAATAGGAGTGACCACTTTGCATTTCCGCTCTTCGGCAGGCATGCCATCTACAATTTTCTGTGCGAACTGATGCCAATTGGCTGATCCACCGGCTGCCAGATGATAAAGGCCATAGAATAATTCAGGAGACTTGCTTTGCAAGACCTGAGTGAGTGCTAAAGCGGTGGCCTCAGCAATGAGCCTGGCACCAGTGGGGCATCCCCACTGATCGCTGACGACTTTTAACTCCTCGCGGCATCGTGCCAGTTTCCGCATGGTAAGGAAGAAATTCTGCCCGCGGGCTCCATACACCCAGCAAAGGCGAAAAATCAGATGTTTGCAACCGCTGCTCTGGATGGCCTGATCCGCTGTTGCTTTGGTTTTTCCGTAGACGCTTAAGGGAGCCACTTTGTCCGTCTCCACATAAGGCCGCGTGCCTTTCCCGTCAAATACATAGTCTGTGGAGTAGTGAACGAGCAAAGCGTCATTATCTTTCGCATAGTGAGCCAGAATTTCAGGCGCTTGAGCATTCAATTGCGTTGCTCTTTCCTCATCACTTTGAGCTTTATCAACAGCAGTATAGGCCGCCGCATTAAGGATTACATCCGGCTTGATTTGGCCGAGTGCAGCACGGATGGACGAAGGTGAGCAAAGATCAATCTCCGGGTATTCCAAAGCGGTTATGTGCCCCAGAGGTGCTACGGTACGCCGGAGCTGATAGCCGACCTGCCCAGACTTACCAATGATTAAAATTTTTTTTGTTGCCATAAGTTATTTCTTCCCGTAGATGGCGCAGAAGAGCGCATTTTTATGGATAATATCTACTTGCAAAAAACCGGCACGGAGCATGGCTTGAAAAATAAAAGAAGAGCTTTCGGGAGTATCCGCCTTTGCAATTCTTGCGAAAATATGTTTTTGAAATGCTTCCCCGTCCTGTTGGATTAGATATTCTTCATATCTCTTTTCCTGAATTTGCTGTAGCTGAGGGTTTTCATATTTTACCAAATCCCAAATCCAGAAGGTACCTCCCGGCTTGAGAGCGCGGTAAATTTTTTCCATTACCAGATGCCACTCTGATTGAGTCCTCAAATGGTGTAAGACAGCTGCAGCGGTAATGATGTCAAAAGCCTCCTGAGGAAGCACGACATCGCGGATATCACCTTCAGTTTTTTGAACGACTTTGCCACCCATTTTGGTAATCCGTTCCTCTGCGCGGTGGAGCATATTGGGGCTGATATCAAGAAGGGAGATTTCAATATTTGGGAAATTTTTTAATACTCGCAGAGCAAAGTTTCCTCCGCCGCAACCGATGTCGCACATGCTCTGAGCTTGTGGGGTTGTGGCTGTAATGGACCTTTCAATCAGGTCAATGACCAGCTGAGAATCCATAGTGGTTGTTTGGCCTGTTTCCAAGTCCACATAGTTTTCCACATCCCGGTTGAATTGTTCCTTCAGCTCTTCAGGTGTGCTTTTTTCGTGACAATCCATTATTTATCTAACTCAGTTTCAGCGTTTTTTTTGGAAGCGGCGCCGGATGAAGGGGTGTGTGGTAATTGGCGTCGTACCAGGAAATAGTACATAGTCCCCAGAACGACCAGGGCGCCAGCGGCCCAGAGGGTGACGCGGTGAAGTTCTCCACGCATCAATGCTTCGTCCTGGCCGGCTTTGACTCCCAGCCAGCAAAGAACGGCTGTCCAAAGTATTGAGCCGATGAAGGTGTAAAGAGAGTATTTAAAGAAATCTATTCTCACAATACCTGCCGGAATACCAATCAGGTGACGCACCACTGGCAGGAGTCGCGAAAAGAAGACACCCAGAGAGCCGAATTTCGCAGCCCATTGCTCTGCCATGAGTACCTTTGCTTCCGGAATCAGAAAATATTTTCCGTAGCGCAGGACCAAAGGGCGGCCCGCCCAACGAGCCATCCAGTACATGATGGAAGCACCCAGCCAAGAGCCAATTCCGCCCGCCAAAGTAATCCCGAGCATGCTGAATCTTCCGGATTGAACCATCATAGCTGCAGGCGGAATAATTACCTCACTGGGGATTGGGATTACCGTGCTCTCCATAGCCATCAGGAGGGCGATGAGCGTATATCCACCGGAATCCAAGGTGCCTTTGTACCAATCCAGCAAACCGGTAATGAGTTCTTGCATCGAATATTTACTGGTTTTTTTCCTGGATCATTCCGCTTTTACGAGCGTAGTTGAAGAGACCTCCGGAGTCTACGACCGGCTTTACGTCTCCCAGTGGCTTAAAAGAGAAAACCTTTCCTGTGGTTTCATTAGTAAGAGTCAGCTGATCCATATCTACAGTGGCATTGTCTCCGTTAGAAAACTCCTGACGGATAGGTGCTGTAGACTCACACGGATAAATTTCGCCGGTGGACATGGAGTTTCGGAAAAAGATACGCGCAAAGCTTTCTGCAACGACAACGTGACACCCAGCTGAGCCCAAAGATATAGGCGCATGTTCCCGGGAGCTGCCACACCCGAAATTCCGTCCGGCAACAATGATAGAATAATCGCTATCCATCTGGTCTTGTTTAACAAAGGGCGTCTTATAAGTGGATTCGGGCAAGCCGCAAAGAGCGTAGCTGCCCAGTTTGTCGTATTCTTCCTTTATGGTGGGAATGAGATTCAAGTACTCCGCAGGAATAATCTGGTCAGTATCAATATTATCCCCCACCACAAACACCTTTCCGCTAATGCGCGAACTCATACCATTAATGTGCAATGAGGAGACATCTTTTTCAATCACAAAAAGTCTGGCGGAGATGATTGTGTTTTTACAGGTTATGTGGTATAAGGCCTTGGCTATGGTTGGTAAAACTACAGTGGACAGCATCGATAGTGTTATTGAAGAGATTAAGCAGGGACGCCCGGTAATAGTAGTGGATGATGAAGATCGTGAAAATGAAGGAGATCTCATTGTTGCTGCGGAGGCTGTAACGCCTGAAATTATTAATTTTATGGCGCGATTTTGCAGGGGCTTGATTTGCGTTCCCTGTACTGAAGAACGGTTAGTTGCTCTGGGTATTGAGCCCATGGTGGAAGACAACAGAGATTCTTTCCGGACGGATTTTCAGGTAACAGTGGATGCGTCCAAAGGGGTTACCACCGGAATTAGTGCCGCGGATAGAGCTCACACCATTCGGGTGATGGCTGATAATGCTTCCAAAGCTGGGGATTTAGTCCAGCCGGGACATATTTTGCCCTTGAGGGCGAAACCCGGAGGCGTCTTGCAGCGAGCGGGCCACACGGAGGCAACTGTAGACATGACTCGGTTGGCAGGGCTTAAACCGATAGGGGTGATTTGCGAAATCATGAACGATGACGGCACAATGGCAAGGCTGCCTCAGTTGGTGGAGTTCGCAAAAAAACATCAGTTAAAAATCGGCACGGTACAGGATTTGATTGAATATCGGCGCCATCGTGAAAAGTTGGTACGTAGAGTTGAAACCGTAGATTTGCCGACTGATTATGGAAAATTCGACCTCCACCTTTACAAAAGTTTAATTGACGGCAACGAGCATTTGGCTTTGGTCAAAGGCAGTATCTCTGAACAAGAGGATATTTTAGTTCGTGTCCATAGCGAATGTTTAACAGGCGATGTTTTTGGTTCGCATCGTTGTGACTGTGGCAGCCAATTGCATGAGGCCATGAGGCGTATTTCCCAAGAAGGGACGGGGGTAATTCTTTACATGCGCCAGGAGGGTAGGGGTATTGGTCTTGCTGCAAAGATTAAAGCTTATAAACTCCAAGAAAATGGCTTTGATACGGTTGAGGCGAATGTCAAACTGGGTTTTGCACCGGATTTGCGTGAGTATGGTATGGGGGCTCAAATCCTTGCCGATTTAGGCGTGAAGAAAATTCGGCTCTTAACCAATAATCCTAAAAAGGTGATTGGTTTGCAGGGCTATGGAATGTCAATTGTTGAGCAAGTTCCACTGAGAATAGAGCCCAAGCCAGAGAATGAATTCTACCTGAAGACGAAGCGTGAAAAAATGGGACATCTCCTCTAAAGCAATCTCCAACGCTTTGGATTCTAAAGGAAAGACTCTTATTAAAGATAATCTTGACTGTGTGATTTATGCTGGAAGAAGTTAATATTAAGGATTTAAACGCCAACGGCATGAGATTTGGGATTGTGGCATCCAAGTTTAATTGTGAGTACGTTGATTCCATGATGAACGCCGCTGTGGATGTTTTGCAGAAAGCCGATGCCAACTGCATGGAATTGATTCGTGTGCCTGGTGCTTATGAAATACCTGTCGTTGTAGGGCATCTCATACGCACAAAAGCTAACCTTTTTGATGCCGTAATTTGTTTGGGGGTGATCCTGCGAGGAGAAACCACGCATGCAAAGCACATTGCTGAAGCCGTCAGCTTGAGTTTAGCTAATGCGCAATTGACGAGCGATATACCAATTATTAACGGAGTTTATCTCTTTGAAAACCGGGAGCAGGCGGAGAAACGTTGTGTAGATCCGGCTCATAACCGGGGAATCGAATTGGCCAATACGGCAATAGAGATGGCGTGTCTCATTAAGCGTATACGCGCTTGGGAGTAGCCTTATTTTTTTACCTGATGGATAGGATCAAACAGTGGAAACAGTGGGTAAAAAAACACGCAATCTTTCAATTGCGTGCTAATAACCTGAGTTTTTCGTCAGGAATACGTTTAAGTAATGAAGCTTACTTAGCCTTGGTTGCCTTAAGGCCATCTTTCCTGCGTTTGTTATAAGCTTTGCGTTTTCTACGTTTTAGTACTTTGTTATGCTGTTTTCCCATATTAGAATCTTTACTTTCCCGACTCAGTCGGTTTAGATGGACGGAGTATGAAGAATCATTCGAGGATATTCAACTGTTTTTTACGCATCGCACTGGCAATAGTATTGCTGACGGGGTCGAGCGTGGGTGTTTTGGTACATTCAAAAGCTGCTGAGACTGAGCCTCCTTTAAAAACGGAAAAGCCGCTGACTGATAAGGAAAAGAGGAAGCTGGAGCGCGAAGCTAAAGCTGCTGAAAAAAAGCGTCTTGAGGCCGAAGAAAAGGCTAAAAAAGAACAGGAAAAGCTGCAAAAGAAAAAAGAAAAAGAGGATAAAAAGAAGTATTCAATTACCAAGTTCTTTTTGGAAACGCCTCGAGGCAGTCAGACATTTGTGCAGGAAGTAGAGATTTACAGGGCCTACCCTGAAAAAATCGCCATTGGTACTCGCGAGTTTTTAGACGATCGAGATTTTAAAGACGTAAGCATAGTGGATACTGAGGATGGCTTGTTCAAAGTTGAATTTGTTCTGAACAGCGATGGGGCATCAATTCTCCAGGATATTACGACTCGTTATCGCGGACGGCGTATGGTTATTTTTACTAACTTTGGAGACCCTCGCTACCTGGGGGCACCAAAGATCGAGAGAACTATTTCTGATGGCATCGTTCGTATCACTCCTGATGCATCTCGCGAGGAAGCTGAACGGTTTGTTCTGGGTATGAAGAATACGATTCGCCAGCTTAAACGGAAGGATTTTGGGCTTTAATGGATAGAAATCCAATGCTGGTTTCAAAGAGGATATTTCTTACTTCTTTGTTTTTTGGTTCTTTTTTCCTGGGGCTTTTATTCGGTGCCTCTGCCCAGCCTTTTGTGCTTCCGACTCCGAATAAGGATATATTGAATCCATCCACCGTGGAGAACTATTTTGTGCCAACGGTCGGGCGGACTTGGGAAAGCGGGACTTTTGGGTGTGTCAGATCAGAGCGGCAACAAATACACGAAGGAATAGATATCCGCTCCAAGACTTTTGACCGGAGAGGAGAATCAACAGATCCTGTTTTTGCAACAGCCGATGGTCGGGTAGCCTATGTGAACAATTCCCCTGGGAAATCTTCATACGGCCGTTATATTGTAATTCAGCACAACATTGATGGTATCGAGCTTTATTCGCTTTATGCACACTTATCTTCCGTTGCCAAGGGTATTGCACCCGGGGTTAGCGTGAAACAAAACCACACAATTGGTGTCCTCGGGCGAAGTGCAAACACAAAAGCGACTATTTCAAAAGAGCGTTCTCATTTGCACTTTGAGTTCTGCCTTTATTTAAGCCCTTATTTCCGGCCTTGGTATCAAAAAAATTATCCTAAACAAGATTTTCATGCTGGCTTTCATGGCTGGAATCTTGCAGGGATAGACCCTTGGGACGTGTTCAGGGAGCAGTGGAAAAAGAAAACGGAATTTAACCTTGCCAACTACATTCGCAAAGACGGGAGTTTGACTCGCATGGATCAAGAGCAATTGTGCCGAGTCTTGATCCTTAAAAAGGATTTCCCTTTTGCCAAGCGATATCCTCGACTCACTGCAGTGAATAAGATTGCTTTGGAAGAAGGGATTGTCGCGTGGGATGTCCGATTTGACTATAATGGTTTACCATTTGTTTTGATACCACGTGCGGCCTCTGAAATTTCGGAAGTCAAGGGGAAGTACCATCTCCTCGCTGTCAATGAAGAAGAACAGGCGAAGAATCCGGGGCGGCATTTTCTTAAGAAGGAACGAGGGCGCTGGCAGATGACGAGTAAGTTTATTCAGTATCTGGATCAAATTACCTATATTCCTTAGTTTTTTCTGTCGTGTATATATCAAAAGTGGAATTTAGATTTGCTTCATTTGATAAGCTAGAAGTTATTGGTATAGAGAGGAGTAGATAAGGGTGGTTGCCCCCTAGGGGGCAAAATTTGGGTGTATTGATCAAAAATGGAATTTTGCTACGTTTTTACCACGATGCGTAAGCAAATGATCAATCGCCTGGGTATTGCTGATATCCGCAATACGGTTTCTCATTTCTCTGATAACTCCATCTCCCCTGAGCAAGCGTGTTTTTCTTTCGAAGTATGTCTGGTTCGACTGGGCTTCGGCTCTTGTCGGCCCTCGCGGACACATTCTTATTGGCAATCTCGATATCCCCACTCAAGCCCCAAATGGTTCCAAAGTCTAGATTTTCTATCATGCTGATAACTCCTTCTCTATCCTATCCAATAAACCCTCTCATTCCTCTTTCCCTTCCGTCCTCTTCTCTTCTAAAACCCTCTGAGCTTTTCCGCTTTTGATCAATACACGACACTGATTGATCGGAGTCAAAAAGCGGAATAAAGCGTGGTTTGGTGCGTTTTTCGTGAGGTTATGCACGGTTTTTGAGCTTTTCACGTGCTTTTATGCGCTGTTTTCAGGGAATTTCAAAAGAAAATCGTAAATTTTTAATCCATTGTAACTGACTGATCTGAAGCAGGTAAGGGTGTATATGAAAAAGAACGGAGCAAAAAATTTGAAAAAAAAGTTGCGCGGGAGGGGTGAAAAGTATAGAGTCTTTGGCGCTGCGGGTGCGGCACACAACGATGTGCGCGGTCTGCGGTGAAGGCCGAAGTGAGCGAGGTCACACGGTCT